>Ga0102851_10001279_pt1 | contig 14172 bp, 13 predicted proteins | sample Mud3Dept3metaG_FD_79558 | JGI IMG/M metagenome (GOLD analysis project Ga0102851, IMG submission 79558) | Freshwater wetland microbial communities from Ohio, USA, analyzing the effect of biotic and abiotic controls - Mud 3 Core 4 Depth 3... | ecosystem: Environmental > Aquatic > Freshwater >... | reverse complement strand
GCTGGCACGATTTTGGCCCATGACGCGAAGCTTCCCGCAGGCCATATCGCGAATATGGGCAAGGGGAGCGACAATGTCATGGGCCAAAACTCGTGCCAGCCCAAAAGGTTGCGATCAAAATCGGCGCTGACTTTGTCGGCCGGCTTGAGCATATTCGCGATATGCTCTGCACCGTCCTTCGCGTCATCCCCAATTTTGACTCGCAACGCACACGTGTTTCATTATGTTAGGGACTCTTAGCAACCAGGAAACTTTTTGGCGGTGATTCCCACTAACTTGCAGCCCGGCAATCCTCGCTGGCAAGCGGAGGCATGGGCAGGCGGCACTATATTTTTCGCGGGTCAAAGCATGGGAGTCAAAGTTGGATAATCTGAGATTTGGCGCACTAATTATTTTTATGTCACTCGCAGCATCCGTCTACGCCAAAACACCGGAACAGATTTTTTCCGAGGCATCCAGAAGCGTGGTGGTCATTCATACGGCGGATCAGGAAGGCAATCCGGTCAGCCAGGGCGGCGGCGTGGTGACCGGAAAAGAGGCGGTCGTCACGAATTGCCATGTCGTCAATGACTCGGCCAAGATTGCCGTTCACTATGGCAAACAGGTGCTCGATGCGACAGTAAAACGCAGCAATCTCGAGCGCGATCTGTGCCAGCTTGAAGTGCCCAGGCTCAATGCGACGCGCGCGCAGTTGTGGACCGGAAAATTGCGTGTGGGCCAGCGCGTTTACGCGATCGGCGCGCCCGAGGGAATGGAACTGACCTTCAGTGAAGGCTTGATCTCCAGCCTGAGGGAGTTCGACGAGGAGCAATATATACAGACCTCGGCTGCAATATCGCAAGGATCGAGCGGCGGCGGATTGTTCGACAGCGAGGGGCGGCTGATCGGCGTAACGGCTTTTTTCCTGCAGGACGGACAAAACCTCAATTTTGCGTTGCCGGCGAAATGGATTACCGAACTCGGGACGCAGTCCGCGGGCGGCGCCAAGGTCAGCAGCGAAAAAGACCGCCTGGCGGGTAAATGGACCGCCCGGCTCGCCGAGCGCAAAGCGAAGAAAGACTGGGTCGGCGCGCTGGAAGTGGCGCAGCAGTGGGTTCGGGGCCAGCCCATGCACGCGCTGGCCTGGCAGGAACTGGGCGATGCATACCGCAACATGAACCGGCCGCGCCGGGCGGTTTCGCCCTACATGCAGGCGTTGCGCCTGGACCCCGAGCTTTTTGTATCCTGGCTCAATCTCGGGTTCTCCTACCTCGGCCTGAACCAGTATGACCGGGCGCTTGAGTCATTTGGGGAGGCTTTGCGCATCAAGCCCAACGATGCGACGGCGCTCTACCATACCGGGGTCGCCTATTATTTCCAGAACCGCCAGGACCAGGTGAAGGAGGTTCAGCTTGCCCTGGTCAAACTCGATGCAAAGTTGGCACAGGAATTTGCAAAAAAATACCTGACTCGTTGAAAGTAAATGCTTTCTTTTATGATGAGTGGTTAAAAATGTATCTTGACGGCGCCAAATAAGGTGGGTATAAAAGTTGCCAAGTGTTTAGTTTCAAGTCCTTTAGTGTTCGATCTTCAGTTGTTGTTGGACGTTCGTACTTTGGGAGCTTTGAGATTCAAACATTTAGGGGCACAGCCGCCCTTTAGTCTCAATTTATTTTTCTCAATTTATTTTTAAGGGACGTGCACAATGGCAACTGGTACAGTCAAATGGTTCAACGACTCCAAAGGCTTCGGCTTTATTACTCCCGATGAAGGCGGCGAAGATCTTTTCGCGCACTTTTCGGCGATCAACATGCCGGGATTCAAGACCCTGAAAGAAGGACAGAAAGTGTCTTTTGAAGTCACCGCCGGCAACAAAGGCAAGAAACAGGCGAGCAACATCCAGGCGGCCTGACAGACCGTCAGCCTGTATCAAGGAAAAAGCCGGGCGCGACTGCCCGGCTTTTTTTATCGGGGCAAGTTCGGTTGGAGTGTCCTGGCGCGTGCCCCTGACTCCCCAATCCCGCAGGACAATGACCGCATCGCGTATCTAAGACTCGAATGGCTGTGCCGCTTTCCTGGGATGTTTTTTGCCGCGTTGTCGATAATTTTGGCGACATCGGTGTCTGCTGGCGCCTGTCGCGCCAGCTCGAGGGCAGGCCGGGCGACACGGTACGCCTCTGGGTGGATGATCTTTCGAGTCTGCAGGCGCTCTGTCCGCAGGTCGATACCGCGGCAGCTGTCCAGCACGTTGATGGCATAACGGTCTGCCGATGGAGCGGGGCATTTCCGGCGGTGACGCCGGCGCAGGTGGTGATCGAAGGCTTTGGCTGCGGTCTGCCGGATGCGTATATCGAAGCGATGGTCAACCGCAGCCCGCGAACCCTGTGGATCACGCTCGAATACCTGAGCGCGGAACCGTGGGTCAGCGAGCATCACGGGCTGCCGTCGCCGCATCCGCGGTGGCCGCTCGATCGTTATTTTTTCTTTCCTGGCTTCGTTGCCGGAACCGGGGGGGTGTTGCGCGAAGCCGGCCTGCCCGCACGCCGCGCAGCCTTTGGTGATGACGAGCGCCGGCAGATGTGGGCGGGGCTGGGGTTCGAGCCGCCGGCTGCGCAGGCCACGGTGGTGTCGCTGTTTGCTTATGAGAATGCGCCGGTCGCGGACTTGCTCGCAGCCTGGGAGCACGGGCAGGAGTTGACGGTTGCCGCCATCCCGGAAGGCAGGATCGTCAAACCGGTGCTCGACTGGCTCGGCGTCACGGCAGCCGGCGTTGGCCGCAGTTTCCAGCGCGGCCTGCTCGAAGTGCGCATGGTGCCGTTTGTCTCCCAGCCTCGCTACGACCAGTTGCTGTGGGCATGCGACTGCAACCTGGTGCGCGGCGAGGACTCGTTCGTGCGCGCCCAGTTAGCATGTAAGCCTATGATTTGGCATGCTTATCCACAGAAGGAGCGGGCACATTGGCCCAAGCTTGAGGCGTTTCTCGACCTGTATTGCGCAGGGTTGCCGCAGGACGCTGCAGCCGCGATGCGCGGGATGTGGCAGGCGTGGAACGGTGTCGGAGAGGCCCCGCCCCCGGTCGCGGAGGCCTGGCGAGAATTTCGGGCACAACGCATCGTGCTGGAGAAATACGCTCCCGTCTGGGCTCAAAAACTGGCCGAAATCGGCGAATTGTCCGAAAAGCTGGCGCAGTTTTGCCAAGACAAGTTAAAATAGAGGTTTTAGTACAACGAGATGTGGGACAGAAATGAAGATTGCACAGGAAATAAAGGCCGGTAATGTGATTATGGTGGGCAAGGATGCCCTCGTAGTCCAGAAAGCGGAATTCAGCAAGTCCGGCCGCAACGCGTCCGTGGTCAAGATGAAGCTCAAGAATCTGCTTTCGGGCTCGGCTTCGGAGACCGTGTATCGTGCCGACGAAAAGTTCGAGATGGTGACGCTCGAGCGCAAGGAAGTCACATACTCGTATTTTTCAGAGCCTTCGTACGTGTTCATGGACACCGACTACAATCAGTTTGAGGTGGACCAGGAGAACATGGGCGATGCCTTGAGTTATCTCGAGGACGGCATGCCGTGCGAGATCGTGCTGTATAACGGCAAGCCGATCTCGGTGGATATCCCCCAGACCCTGGTGCGCGAAATCATCTACACGGAACCGGCGGTGCGCGGCGACACCTCGGGCAAGGTGCTGAAACCGGCCAAACTCAAGACCGATTTTCTGGTGCAGGTGCCGCTGTTCTGCAGCACCGGCGACAAAATCGAGATCGACACCCGCAGCGGCGAATACCGCAGTCGAGTCAAGGGCTGACAGTACCTGCCCCTTTGAAAAAGGCACCCGCGCGGTGCCTTTTTTCATTTCAGGCATCGTAACAGTAAGTCCGCGTGTTTTCCCCAATGCATTGAAGTTTAAGGCGGTTCTGGCAGGTCCGGCGCATCCCCGAAGCGCAGCCTAAAGTTTAGAAAAAGGGGGCCGATATATATTCCGGAAGGATGGTTGCCCCTTTGTTGATATCGAGGGGTATCGCGGTAGCGGCTCATATTCACCGGAAAACGTTTGATGCTTCAGCGACAAATGAAAGTGCTGATCATAGAGGACTCGGAAGACGACGCCGAGCTCCTGCGCGCGGAATTGGCGGGAATCTGCGGCAATTTCGAGTTCAGGCGCGTCGATTGCGATGCCGATATGCGCGCGGCATTGCATGCCGATGACTGGGATCTCGTCATATCCGACCACACGATGCCGTGTTTCAGTTCGCTCGAGGCGCTTGGTGTGCTCAAGGAGAGCGGCAAGGATATCCCGTTCATCATCTATTCAGGCAATATCAGCGAAAAGGTGGCCTTATCGGCGCTGCACAACGGCGTCCACGATTTTGTGGGGAAAGGCAATATTGCCCGGCTGATTCCGTCGATCAGGCGTGAGCTTGATAATGCCGCAACCCGGCGCGCAAGGAAGCAGGCGGAAAACCATGTGCACAGGCTTGCTTATTACGACGAGTTGACGGGGCTGGCAAACCGCAATTTATTTGATGAGGAAGTAAGCCGGGAATTGAACGCGCATGCGACTGCAGACCGGCTGCCCACCGTATTTTTCATCAATCTCGATCGCTTTATGCGCATCAATCACGTAGTCGGTTTCGTCAAGGCCGGTGAGCTTTTGCGGCTGATATCGCAGCGATTAAGCTGCTGTGTCGGCGACAAGGGAGTTCTGGCGCGGCTCGGTGGCGACCGCTTCGCCTTGTTTCGCAACGACATTGCAAGTCATACCGGGATGGCTTCTGCCGCTGACACGATCATGGACGTTTTTTCGAAACCTCTGGTCATTGACGGCATCGAGTTTTATGTCACGCCGAGCATGGGCGTAGCCGTATTTCCCAATGACGGCGGCGACGTCTCAACCTTGCTGGTCAATGCGGAGGGTGCCGCATCACTGGCCAAGAAACTCGGCGGCAACAACTACAAGTACTACGTAAAGGAGATGGGCGAGAGCGCATCCGAGAGGCTGGCCCTCGAAGCGGCGCTGAGAAGATCTGTGGAACGCAGCGAACTGATACTTCACTACCAGCCCATTATCGACCTCGCGACAGGGAGCATCACCGGCAGCGAGGCGCTTGTCCGCTGGCACCACCCGGAACACGGGCTTATACCCCCCGATAAATTCATTCCACTTGCCAACGAAATCGGCATGATAGTCGAGATCGGCGAGTGGGTATTGTCGCAGGCATGTGAACATGCCCGGATGTGTCATGAGAAAGGTTTCCCGAAATTGTCTATTGCCGTCAACGTGTCAGCGGCCCAGTTCATGCATCCGAAACTTCTGGACCATGTGGCTGATGCGCTTGCCAAGTCCGGGCTTGAACCGAAATACCTGGAGCTTGAGATCACGGAGTCGGTCCTGATGCAGGACTCCGAGACCACCATCAGCATGCTGCGCACGCTGAAAAATATGGGAATAAAAATTTCTCTGGATGATTTTGGCACCGGTTATTCGTCGCTCAGTTACCTCAGCCGCTTCCCGATAGACATCCTGAAAATAGACAAGTCGTTCATTCGCGGCATCAATCTGAACAGCGATGATTACGCGATAGTGCGTGCGATCAACGCACTGGCGCAAAGCCTTAATTTGTCGGTCGTTGCAGAAGGGATCGAGTCAGTCGAACAGCTTGAAGCATTGCGCCGGGAGAAATGCGACAGGGTGCAAGGGTATTATTTCAGCAAGCCCCTGCCCGCAAACGAGTTTATGCGATTTTTGTCTGCCGCCCGGAAATTGAGACCTGAAATCGAAGATTATCCCGAGCATTGTGACGTTTTCGGCGCAGAACTCGTCATGGGGACCATGCACTGATCACGGAGCGATTGGGGCATGCCGCTGATTTTACGAAACATTCCAGCGCTGTTAAAGCCGGCTCTCTGATTTGATAGGAAGACTTCCTACCGCTGACCGAATGGGCCGCTTACAAAAAGTTCAGAAGAGTGTGGATTCATTCCTGATCCGTCAATAGGCAACATGAGGCCGTGACTAACCACAGGCAGACGGAGGGTCAGATGAAGACGGAGCAGATGGCAGAGGAAATCAGGGAGGTCAACCTTTCCTATATGTTATTGGCCAAGCAGATGGTGCGGCAAGACAAGGCATCGGCAATTTATCGGCTGGGAATCAAAAAAGAGCTGGCCGACATCATCGAGAATCTGACTCACGGGCAGATACTGAAAATGGTCGGCGCCAACCTGTTGCTGTGCCGGTTCAGGATCGATGATCGCCTGATACTGGAAATGCTGGCGAATCACAACCGCAGTCACGCCATGTCGCAATCGCATGCGGCGATCCTAATGGCCGGCCAGCCTCTCGAGCAACTGGCTTAACCCGGCCTGAGGAGGATAGCCCGTGCGCAACAAGAGCATGCTTACCGAGGCCAGGCAGATTCATCTGTCGAGCGAACTCATCAGCCTCGGTGCGAGGCTGCAGCTTCTGGAGACGGAAACTAATTTGAGCCGGGAGCGGCTGCTGAAGCTCTATAAGGAGATCAAAGGTGTTTCCCCGCCCAAGGGCATGCTGCCTTTTTCCGTCGACTGGTTTCTGAGCTGGCAGGCCAATATTCATTCATCGCTGTTTGTCGATATTTACCGTTATCTGCTGGCTCATACCGACAGCCGCGGAATCGATGCCGTAGTCAAGAGTTATAAGCTGTATCTGGAGCACGTGGTCGCCGGCGGGCTGGAATGCGTGCTGAGCATGACGCGGGCATGGACGCTGGTGCGCTTTCTGGAAGGGCGGATACTCAAAGCGGTCCCGTGCCGAAAGTGCGGCGGCCATTTCGTCATGCATGCAGAGGATCTTCACGCCGATTATGTGTGCGGCCTGTGTCACGTTCCGTCACGCGCCGGAAAGACCGCGAAGCAGAGAAAATTGGACACGGCTGAAGCGCCGAAAGCGCTGGTGTCCTGAATTTGTTTTTTTCGGGATGCGTCGTGAGCGGCGGGAAAGCGCGGCTTTAGCGTTGTGATGCGATGTGTTGAATTGAGGGCGTTTGCCGCCGTTAATCCGGGGTTCGGGGGCAGGTTCGCCTGTTACGATTGTCCGGCAAAGAGTTATAGGGTGCGTGCCCTGATCGGGGCGCGGTAAGAATATGCGGTCAGAGTGACGTGCGGGCATCAGGCTATGCTGGTTTTCCTTGGATATTTCGTCATTCTGGCCTGCGTGTTCGGCGGCTACGCGCTGGGCGGCGGCCATATCTATGCCATGTGGCAGCCTGTGGAAGTGCTGATTATCTGCGGCGCGGCGTTCGGCGCATTTATTGTCGGTAATTCCAGCAAGGCTATCATAGCGACATTCAAAGCCACGCCCAGTCTGTTCAAGGGTTCGAATTACACCAAAGCGGTATACATGGAGCTGATGTTGTTGCTCTATGAAATCCTCTCAAAAGTCCGCAAAGAAGGCCTGATGTCGGTCGAGTCCGACGTCGACAGGCCGCAAGAAAGCCCGCTGTTTTCAAAATATCCCGGAATTCTCAAAGACCATCATGCTCTGGAGTTCATGACCGATTACCTGCGGCTCATGGTGGGCGGCAATCTCAACGCGCTGGAGATCGAGAACCTGATGGACGGTGAGGTGGATACCCACCACCATGAGGGCGAGGTGCCGGTTAACGTGATCACGAAGATTGGTGACGGCCTGCCGGCCTTCGGGATTGTGGCCGCGGTCATGGGCGTGGTCCATACCATGGGATCGGTCGGCATCCCGCCTGCAGAACTCGGCAAATTGATCGCCGGTGCGCTGGTTGGAACCTTTCTTGGCATTTTGCTCGCTTACGGCTTCGTCAGCCCGCTGGCCGGGCGTCTGGAACAAAGGCTGCAGGAGTCTTCAAAGCTGTTGCAATGCATCAAGGTGACGCTGCTTGCGAGCCTGAATGGCTACTCACCGGCACTCGCCGTCGAATTCGGCAGGAAAGTGCTGTATTCGACCGAACGGCCGTCGTTCGGCGAACTGGAGCAGCATCTGAAGCAAAGCAAATCCAAATGATGGGTGTCGCCGCGCTACGGGCGAACGGATGACATATGGATGACGAAAGCAAGAAAAAACTGATCGTTATCAAGCGGATCAAAAAAGGCGGCCATGCTCACCACGGCGGCGCATGGAAGATCGCCTATGCCGATTTCGTTACGGCCATGATGGCTTTTTTTTTGCTGATGTGGCTGCTCGGTTCCACCACGAAGGGGGAACTCGAGGGAATCGCAGACTATTTCAACACACCGCTCAAGGTTGCGTTTTCCGGAGGGTCGGGCAGCGGAGACAGTGCGAGCGTGATCAAAGGCGGCGGCAAGGACCTGACACGCATGCATAGCCAGGTAAAGAACGGCGAAATTCCGGCGAAGAAAAAAACCATCAATCTTAAGGCAGCAGAGGCCGAAATCGAACGCGTCGAGGCTGCCCAGCTGAAAAAACTGCAGGGCAAGCTCGAAACGGCGATCGAGGCCAATCCGGCGCTGAAAGAATACCGCAAGCAGATGCTGATCGACATCACGACCGAAGGGCTGCGCATACAGATCGTGGATGCGCAGAATCGGCCCATGTTTGCCATCGGCCGGGCTGAACTGCAGCCCTACATGCGGGCCATACTGCGTGAAGTCGGAAAGACACTGAACGAAGTGCCGAACAAGGTCAGCCTGTCCGGCCATACCGACGCCAAGCCCTATCCTTCGGGAGAACGGGGTTACAGCAATTGGGAGCTGTCGGCTGACCGGGCCAATGCATCGCGGCGCGAACTGATTGCGGCGGGCATAGACGAAGGGAAGATCATCAGGGTGGTAGGGCTGTCGTCCGCGGTGCTGCTCGATCGGAATGATGCCTTGAATCCGGTAAACCGCCGCATCAGCATCATCGTAATGAACAAAAAATCAGAGGAATCAGCGACCAACGATGGTGTCTTGGTTCCCAGGGGCGGCGAGGAGTCTGCCATCAAAGAAAGCACGACCGACACCCGACCGAAAAGCGGATGAGGCACATTATTCCGCTCAACTTCCAGCGCGAAATGCCGTAATCAAAAGCAGGGTGATGGAATGCCGGGTCGCCTGGACTTGCGGGTGCATGGTTGTGCTCAAGCCGTGGTTACCCGTCGAAACTTAGTTAATGGAGCCCTTGATGCCAGACAAGAACATGAGATTCCTGGTCGTGGACGACTTTTCCACGATGCGCAGGATTGTGCGTAACCTCCTAAAAGAATTGGGATTTGTTAACGTGGAGGAGGCCGAGGACGGCGCGGTCGCCCTGGGTAAGCTGCACAATGGCGGTTTCGACTTTGTGATCTCCGACTGGAACATGCCGAATATGGACGGCCTGACCTTGTTGCAGAGCATGCGGGCCGACGAGACGCTGAAAAAAATTCCGGTGCTGATGGTCACTGCGGAAGCCAAGAAGGAAAACATCGTGGCTGCGGCCCAGGCCGGCGCCAATGGTTATGTCGTGAAGCCGTTCACCGCGGTAACGCTGGATGAAAAATTGAGCAAGATCCTGCAGAACATGGTGAGCGCCAGTCCCGCGTAATGGACCAGGTGACCATCCAAAATCAACCATCGATCATGAACATGACACACGCCGCTGATATGCAATTGGGCCCGGAAAACCTGGAAGCGCTTTTTGACAATATTGTGCAGCACAGCCAGCGGGGCGCTTCAAACGAAACTGTCCGCGATTCGTCTGCATCTAGCGCGGACAGCTCCGACGAGAGCGCCACTGAAAAAATGCTGAGCCGGGTCGGGCAAATGACCCGCGCGCTTCACGATAATCTGCGCGAACTGGGTTACGACAAGATGCTCGAGAAGGCTACTTCGGCCATACCGGATGCGTGTGACCGGCTTTCCTATGTCGCAACGATGACCGAGCAGGCGGCGCAGCGCGTACTGAATGCGACTGATGTGGCCCAGCCGATACAGGACAGGCTCGCACAGGACGCCAATGGGCTGTCCACGCAGTGGCGCAGACTCTACGAACGGCAGCTCAGCCTGGATGAATTCAAGGACCTGGCAGGCCGTACCCGTGCCTACCTCGACGACGTTCCAAGCCAGACGGGCGCCACTAACAAGCAACTGCTGGAAATCATGATGGCGCAGGATTTCCAGGACCTGACCGGCCAGGTGATCAAGAAGATCACCGACATGGTGCAGACTCTGGAGCGGGAACTGGTGCAACTGCTGCTCGACAATATTCCCCCGGAAAAAAGAGCCGACTCTGACCACGGCCTGCTGAATGGGCCCGTGATCAACCCGAAGGGCCGCAGCGACGTCGTTACCGGGCAGAACCAGGTCGACGATTTGCTGGAAAGCCTGGGATTCTAGAGTTCTTGTTTTTCCTGGTCTGCGGGAACGCAATCCGCGTCATGGCGGTTGCGCCTCGAGCGCTGGTTGCTCAGGCCCCGGCTGTCACTCCCTGACTTCCGAATAGCGGCAGGAATGCCTGCTTGTTTTATGCATTGAACGGATGATCCGCATTCAATAATCTTTGCTCAATACCTGGAGTGGGTGTGAGCGAAGACAGCGATCTAGAACGAACGGAATCTGCGACGCCGCGACGGCTGGAAAAGGCGCGCGAAGACGGGCAGATCGCGCGTTCCCAGGAACTCTCGACTTTTGTCGTCCTGCTTGCCGGTTTTGGCGGCGTGTGGTACATGGGCGCCGGCCTGTGGGAACGCATGACCGGTGTGATGAAGCGCGGCCTGCAGTTCCAGGGAGGGCCCGGTTCCGATCCGCAGTCGATGGTGCTGACGCTGCATGCGTTGTTCGAAAACGCACTGCTCGGATTGCTGCCTTTGCTGCTGTTGCTGCTGGTCGCAGCGCTGGCCGCGCCGCTCCTCCTCAACGGCTGGATGTTCACTGCTCCTAAATTCGATCTGTCGCGCCTGAGCCCGTTCAGCGGCCTGGGCAGGATATTTTCCCTGCAGGGGGTGGTCGAACTGGTCAAGGCAGTGGCCAAGGCGCTGATCATAGGCAGCGTCGCCGCGTGGGTCATGTGGCGCAACCAGGAAGAGATGCTCTCGCTGGCCGCACGCTCCATCGAAGGCGGCTCCGCGCATATGGCGGACCTTCTTGGTTCGAGCGTGCTGACTGTGGTCTGCGCCATGCTCCTGATTGCCGCCATCGATGTGCCATATCAACTGTGGAGCCACCACAAAAAACTCAGGATGACGAAAGACGAGGTTCGCAAGGAGGCGAAAGAGTCCGAGGGCGATCCGCATGTCAAGGCGCGCATCCGCAGCATTCAGCGCGAGGCTGCCCGGCGCCGCATGATGGCCGAGGTTCCCAAGGCCGACGTCATCGTCACCAATCCCACCCATTACGCTGTGGCATTACGCTATCAAAGCGATACGATGCGAGCGCCCAAAGTCGTGGCCAGGGGCGCCCATCTGCTGGCGCAGCGTATCCGGGAGCTGGGTGAGCAGCATCACGTTCCGGTGCTCGAGGCGCCGCCGCTGGCCCGCGCCCTGTATCACCACACTGAACTGGGCGACGAGATCCCGGAGACGCTTTATACCACTGTCGCCGAATTGCTGGCCTATGTATTCCAGCTGCGGCGTTACCGCGAGAATGGCGGAATCAGGCCGCTTGCGCCTGAGCACCTTCCGGTCCCCGACCATCTTGATCCCGAGGCGGGTGCGAAATGAGCCAGGCTATCGGTTTGCCGGCATTGACCGGAGCCAAGTCCAACTGGCGCGGCATGGCCGGCCCGGTGCTGATCATCATGATCCTGGCGATGATGATCCTGCCGCTGCCGCCGTTCCTGCTCGATGTGCTATTCACCTTCAATATCGCGCTTGCGGTGATGGTGCTCCTGGTCAGTTTGTACGCATTGAAGCCCCTGGATTTTTCCGTGTTCCCGACCGTGCTGCTGGTCACCACGCTGTTGCGGCTGTCGCTTAACGTGGCTTCGACCCGGGTTGTGCTGCTCGAAGGTCATACCGGCCCCGATGCCGCCGGCAAGGTGATCGAGGCTTTCGGCCATTTCGTGGTGGGAGGCAATTACGCGGTGGGCATGGTGGTGTTCGTGATTCTGGTGGTGATCAATTTCGTGGTGGTGACCAAGGGCGCGGGACGGATCGCCGAAGTCAGCGCGCGTTTTACGCTGGACGCGATGCCAGGCAAACAGATGGCGATCGATGCCGACCTTAACGCGGGGCTGATCGGCGAGGAGGATGCGCGCAAGCGCCGCGCCGTCATATCCCAGGAAGCCGATTTTTACGGCGCCATGGACGGTTCAAGCAAGTTCGTTCGGGGTGATGCGGTCGCGGGCATCATCATCATGGTGATCAGCATAGTCGGCGGCTTTGCGGTCGGCGTGCTGCAGCACGGCCTGGATGTTGCGACCGCAGCCAAGAATTACACGCTGCTTACCATCGGCGATGGCCTGGTGGCCCAGATTCCGGCGCTGGTGATTTCGACGGCAGCCGGCATCGTGGTGAGCCGCGTTTCGACGGAAGAGGATGTCGGGCAGCAGATGATAGGTCAGCTGTTCAGCAAACCTCAGGTACTGTCCCTCACGGCTGGAATTCTCGGCGTGATGGGCATGATCCCCGGCATGCCGCATTTCGCCTTTCTTCTGCTGGCGCTGATGCTCGGCGCGGGTGCTTATGTGCTTTCCGCCAAGGCTGCGGCCGCGGAGCCGGCGGCACAGCGCATCGAGTTGCCGCCGGCGGATGCGCAGGAGGCCAGTTGGGATGATGTGACCCCGGTGGATACGCTGGGACTTGAAGTCGGCTACCGCCTGATACCGCTGGTGGACAATAACCAGGATGGCGACCTGCTGCGGCGGGTCAAGGGCATCCGCAAGAAGTTTGCCCAGGAAGTCGGATTCCTGGTTCCGGCCGTGCACATCCGCGACAATCTCGGACTGCGCCCGAATGCGTACCGTGTCACCCTCAAGGGCGTGGAAATCGGCAGCGGCGATGCATACGTCGGCATGTTCCTTGCAATCAACCCGGGGCAGGTCACTGGAATGCTCCCCGGCGCAGCGACTCAGGACCCCGCCTTCGGACTGCCGGCGGTCTGGATTGAGCCGGCACTGCAAGAGCAGGCGCAAAACTTTGGCTATACCGTGGTCGATGCCAGCGTGGTCGTCGCGACCCACGTGGACCACCTGATCCACGGCCATGCGGCCGAACTGCTGGGCAGACAGGAACTTCAGCAGTTGCTGGACCGCCTCACCCGGGATACGCCGAAGCTGCTGGAAGACGTGGTGCCCAAGGTGCTGTCGTTCTCCGCAGTGCAGAAGGTGCTGCAGCATCTGCTGGCTGAAAATGTGCCCATCCGCGATCTGGGGTCCATCATGGAAGCCCTCGCAGACCACGCCGCGCGCACCCAGGACGTGAACGAGCTGACTGCCGCAGTCCGCGTCGCCCTGGGCCGTGCCATCATCCAGCAAAACTATCCGAACGGCGCGGAAGTTCAGGTCATCGCACTCGATTACGAACTGGAGCGCGTGCTGACCCAGGCGTTGCAGCCGAACGGCGCAAATTTGGTGGGAATCGAGCCGGGTCTCGCAGACACGCTCATTCGGGAGGCGCAGGCCAGCGTCCAGCGTCAGGAACGGCTGGGCTACCCCGCGGTCCTGCTGGTTCCGCCCCAGTTCCGGCTGGTGCTGTCGCGATTCCTGCGCCGTGCCATTCCGCAAATCAAGGTGATTTCCCATACCGAAGTTTCCCATTCCGGGACCATTAAAGTCACGTCTATCCTTGGAGGTAAAGCGTGAAGGCCAAAAGCTTTTTTGCCGAAACATCACGCGAAGCACTGCGTCAGGTGAAAGAAGGGCTCGGTCCGGATGCCGTCATACTGGCAAACCGGCGGGTCGAGGGCGGTGTGGAAATAGTGGCGATGTCGGGGCAGGATGTTACGCAGTTCAAAGACAAACCCGCCCAAGCCCGATCGCGCAGTGACGATATGCGCTCGTCCCCGGAGCCGGTGCCGCCAGCCGCGAAAGTACAACCAACACCGCCGGACACGAGCACGCGTGACATCGTCACCGAAATAAAGATGCTGCGCAGCCTCATGGAAGAGCAACTGGCCGGTCTGGCGTGGGGGGAAGCCCAGCGGCGCGAACCGGTCAAGGTCAAGCTTCTGCGGCAGATGCTGAACCTGGGATTCAGCGCCATGCTGTCGCGTCAGGTGCTGCAGAAAATGCCGGCCGGTTGCGACGTGGACAAAGGAGTCAAGTGG
>Ga0102851_10001278_pt1 | contig 14178 bp, 12 predicted proteins | sample Mud3Dept3metaG_FD_79558 | JGI IMG/M metagenome (GOLD analysis project Ga0102851, IMG submission 79558) | Freshwater wetland microbial communities from Ohio, USA, analyzing the effect of biotic and abiotic controls - Mud 3 Core 4 Depth 3... | ecosystem: Environmental > Aquatic > Freshwater >... | reverse complement strand
TGGGGTAGTAGTGGGCGGGATAGTCTATATTTTCCTGATATTGAAATTCGATAAAAAGATATGCAATGAGTTGCAGGAGATAATAATAAAAGTTGGACTGCCCTGGCCGGGCTGGTTATGAATTTTATAAATTGTAGCATAATATGGCAGAGTAGTCCCATAATATGATAGAAACATACAAATCTATTTATGGCTTACGTTTAATTAAAAGCATGGATTTCGGATTGTCCCTCCCAAAGTTCCCATTAGTCCTTATTATTGTTATCAGCAGAGCCCTGAGAGCATAATGTTTATTAAACCATATACATATAATGATATCAGATAATGATTATGATTGAGGTCAACGCAAATTTCCATATATTAAGTGGAAATATAATGGATAGGAAAGACGAAATTTTTAGAAGTTACCGGGTGAAATGGGAAAACTGGCCCAAAAATTTCCAGACAGGAGATTTCCCGTTACACTTAGATATTGAGGTCTCAAGTGTCTGCAACCTGAAATGCACATTTTGTGAAACAACATTTGAAAAAGTGGGGACCAGATATGGTTATATGGATTTTGATATTTTTAAAAAGATTATTGATGAAGGCGCAGAATGCGGGCTTTATGCGATCAAACTTAATTCAGGAGCTCGTGGAGAGCCGTTACTCAACAAAAACATAATCAAAATGGTAGAGTATGCAAAAAATAAGGGCATAATTGATGTTTATATGAATACAAATGCGGCGCTCCTTACTCGAGAATTAGGTGAAAAATTGATAAGGGCTGGCATGGACAGGATTTCAATTTCATTTGAAGGTACTGAGCCTGAAACGTATGAAAAATATAGGGTCGGTGCCAAATTTGAAAAAGTTCGCAATAACATATTGGAATTCATAATGCTTAGAAACAATTTAAAAGCAGAAATACCCAAAATAAGGATGCAAACAGTGGCAACACCAGAACTTCTTCCAAAGATAAAGGAATTCGGTGAATATTGGGGTAAACTTGTAGATGAAGTAGCATTTATTGATTTTAAAGATTATTCCAATAAAAATAATAGCCTTATTTCTGATTGGATATGTCCATATCTGTGGCAAAGGATGATGGTAACCTGGGATGGGACTATTTCTGTCTGCGGATTTGATTATTCAGACAATCATAAACTTGGAAATGCAAGGCAAGATTCAATACGTGAAGCCTGGAATGGCAAGGAAATGGAACACATACGGAAACTTCATAGAGAAGGAAAAGCTCATGAGATAGCAATATGTAATGGTTGTCCTTTCAGGACCACGGAAATATTAAAAAGAAAGTGATATATTATGATAGCGGGATTATTATTGGGACGAGAGGGTAGTAAGGGATTCCCGGGAAAGAATACATTTCCAGTACTCGGAAGACCGTTAATGGCTTATCCTTTACTGGCAGCTCAAAAAGCAAGATATGTTGATAAAGTTTACGTATCAACAGATTCAGAAAAAATAAAAGAAATTGGTCGAAAATATGGGGCCGAAATAATCGACAGGCCGGCTGAGTTATGTACACCGGAAGCACTTGGAGAAGATGCTTTTGTTCATGGATATAATTATATTAAAGAATTAACTGGAGAAGAAATTGAATTAATGGTACTTCTTTTTTGTAACAGTCCGACCATTCTTCCAGAAACTATAGATGAAGGAATTGATACATTGCGGAAAAATCCTTCATTCGATTCAGCAGTTACTGTTTCTCGATATAATATGTGGAGTCCGCTTCGAGCAAGAAAGGTTGGCTCCGACGGTTTGCTGCACCCTTTTGTGCCTTTTGAAACATTTGGCGATCCGAAAACATTAAATTGTGATCGTGATTCCCAGGGCGACGTATTTTTTGCGGACATGGGAGCATCGATAGTTCGTCCGCGGAATCTGGAAAACATTTATGAAGGTCTATTGCCTCAAAAATGGATGGGGCAACATATTTATCCTCTGAAGCAATGGGGGGGGTGTGATGTTGATTATGAGTGGCAAATCCCTCAGATCGAATATTGGTTAAAAAAACATGGTTGGTCAGATGAAAATAAATAATTATATTGAGCATACTTCAATTATAATCAATACAATGAAGAATTGGAAAAATCAAATTTTTTCCATGTTTACAATGTTCAATGTGGTAAGTTTTGACTTGTTCGAGGATTAATAGATGATCAGACCAAAATCACATCTGTCCGAAATTTATCGGACCCCCCCCGATAAATTGAATCGATCTAATTATCTGAGATTGGATAAGAATGAACAGATTGAAGATATAGATAACAAATTAATGAAAGAAATCTTGGGAAAAATTACACCAGAATTTCTTTCTACATATCCTCTTACATATCAATTATATGAAAAGCTGAGCAAAGTTTATGGCATTGATCAAGACAACATAATGCTGAGTGCTGGTTCCGATGCTGCAATAAGATCTGTGTTTGAGGTCTTTGTAGAAAAAGGAGATGAAATCGTAATAATAGATCCTACTTTTGCCATGTATGAAGTCTATGGAAAACTTTACGGTGCAAAAATCAATAAAATTATTTATGATTCCAATCTATCATTATCAATAGATGACTTATTGAATTCAATTAATGGAAATACAAAACTTATTGCTATTGCCAACCCGAACAGCCCAACGGGAACTATTATTGAAACTAAAGATATATTGAGGATACTTGATAAAGCAAGTGAAATCGGTGCTGTTGTAATTGTCGATGAAGCTTATTACTACTATTATAAAATAACGGTTGCTGATTTCATTAGGGATTATGACAACCTAATCGTAACAAGAACTTTTTCGAAAGCTTTTGGATTAGCATCTATTAGACTTGGATTTGCACTTGCAAAGTCGGGTACAATAGATTATTTAAGAAAATTCAGGCCCATGTATGAGGTGAATGCATTTGCTGTATTGTTTGGTTGTGAGTTTCTTGATAATATGGATTTTGTGGAAAAATCAGTTTTAAAAACTGTTGAAGGCAAAGAATATATTATAGCGGAAATGAATAAATTAGGATTTAAAACTTTAAAGAGTTATGCGAATTTTATCTTGATTGAAGTTGGAGAGGAACACTCGGATTCTCTTGCCAGATATATGTATGATAGAGGCATACTGATAAAAGGCGGATACCCTCATATTGCATTGAAAAAATGTATAAGGGTTTCTTTAGGTGATGTGTCACAGATGAAATGTGTTGTGGAATCAATTAAAAATTATTTTAAAAAATAAAAAATATACTATATAAGGACCAAAGCATGATATCTTTCAAAAATGGAAATATTGAAAAAAAAGATTTTAAAGTATTGTTCATTTATCCAAATACAATGATGGCAACATTAGTTCCTATTGGAATATCATTGTTGTCTTCATGTCTAAAATCAAACGGATTTCAGGTGGATTTGTTTGATACGACATATTATAAAACCGAAGAAATCAATTTTGAATTGAAAAAGGTTGAGTTATTGCAATTAAAGCCATTTAATTTTGAAGAGCGTGGTGTAACTTTTATCAACACGGATATGTATATAGATTTGAATAATAAAATAGAAAGTTTCAAACCTGATCTTATTGCAATAACTATTGTAGAGGATACGTATGACCTTGCATGTTCTTTATTGGATTCGATACGAAAATCAGATATTCCTATAATTGCAGGGGGGGTCTTTGTCACATTTTCACCTGATGAAGTAATTCAGAATAAAAATATCGATATGATTAATGTTGGTGAAGGGGAATATTCTCTTGTAGAATTATGTGAAAAGATGTATAATCACGAAGATTATTCAAATATTGAAAACATCTGGTTCAAGAGCGATGGAAATATAAAAAAGAATAATCTAAGAAAACTCATTGATTTGCACGAACTCCCATTCATCGATTATGACGTATTTGATAAGAAGAGATTATACCGCCCAATGCAGGGGAAAATATATACTATGGTCCATATAGAACTTGATAGAGGATGTCCATACGATTGCACTTATTGTGAAGCTCCACATCTTCGAAAACTTTTTAAGGAATATAATTGTGGAAATTATTACAGGACTAAAAATGTGGATTTTGTGATGGATGAATTACGTTATCTTGTTCAAAAATATAATCCTGACTATATTAATTTTAATGCAGAATCCTTCCTCGCAAGACCTGTAAAAGAACTCAAGGAATTTGCAGAGAAATATAAGAAGATAGGTATTCCTTTCTGGTGTCAATCCAGGCCTGAAACTATCACTGAAGAAAAAATACGGATTTTGAAAGACATGAACTGTAAGAATCTCCAGTTTGGGATAGAACATGGAAATGAGGAATTCCGTTCAAAGATTCTTAACAGGCACTACACAAATAAAAAATTGCTCGATGGGCTGAAAATCGTTGAAAAATTTGGCATCGAATATACTGTTAATAATATTATAGGTTTTCCTGATGAAACCCGCGAATTGGTATTTGATACAATAAACATCAACAGGCGGATAAATCCTACAACGATCAATTGTTATTTATTTACTCCTTACAAAGGAACCACTTTGCACAAATATTGCCTTGAAAAAGGATATATCACCAGAAACTTGAAAGTGCACCAACTTCTGGATAGCGTCCCATTGAAGATGGATTCAATAAGCTACGAAGAATTGAAAGGGCTGCAAAGAACTTTCGTGCTTTATGCAAAAATGCCTGAATCAATGTGGGAAAAAATAAAAATTGCTGAAAAATTCGATGAAAAAGGCAATAAGATGTTTGAAGAATTGAAAAAGATATATTATGAAAATTATTTTTAAATAGATACTAATTGATCAATGACCAGCCTGTTAATATTTGACGAATGTATAAAGTTAAATAATTTAACTTTTTCATTCATAAAAGATAAAAAACTTTTACTTTTTCCATTAACATCTAACAAGGGAATAATCAATGATATTCTCCAGAAATGCACTTACTCGGATTTAGAGGTAGAAGTTTTAGAAACTTCCCGGATAATCAATCAGACAGCACATACGATCCGGGAGAAATATCTTGAATTCATAGCAAATATTGCGAATGATATCCGGATTGGAAATGAAAATCTAAAAGAATTTTTTGTTCATCCTGATGGTGGGATTTCCATGTGGTGGATGAGCCTGGTAGCAGAGAAGAACACATTCAAAAGTGATAGTTTTACAAGATTAGTACAATTTTACTCAATTGCGGACAGTGTACATGCCCATGAAATTAATAAAGTCATTGTCAGCTCAAAAAGTAAGAACTTAAATAATTCTATTATAGAATTCTGCGAGAAAAATAAAATTGAATTCATTATGGCACCTCAGTTAAGGGTAAAAAGGTCATATAAAGAATTTTTTTCCGGCAATATTTCATTTCTGCTATTTTTTTTTATAAAGTGGATATATATAAAAATAATATTGGGAAAAAGGAGAAACATATTACCATCAAAAAATAGTAAAAATGTTTTGTGCATCACTTACTACCCAAATATCGATACAGCATTAGCAGAAAAAGGGATTTTCAAGAACAAATTTTATTCTTCTCTTCAAGAAGAATTTGAAAAAAATGGAAAGAACAAAATTATATGGGTCGCAATATATGTACAACGTAATGATCTCTCATTTCATAAAGGATTAAAATATGCAAAATTGTTAATAAAAAATAATTATTTCTTCTCATATATAGATGAATTTCTAACTTTTTTTTCTTTTCTGAAAGTATTTTTCAACAGCATTCGATTTTGTCGGAGGTTTAAGAAAATAGAGAGACAATTGCCGGCAGGTCATTTATTCAATAAAGACCTACAAGTTTACTCAATTTTTTCCGAGGATTGGAATAATTCCTTCTGTGGGAGAATCTGCATTGAAAATCTCCTTTACCTTGAAGCATTCAAAAACATGTATAAAAGATTGAATAATGTGGATATAGGAATTTATTTTTACGAAAATCATGCATGGGAGAAAGCAATGATAAGTGCGAAAAATCATACGGGTAGTGGAATAAAAATGTTGGCTTACCAACACTCAACCTTTCCAAGATTTCTTCTAAATTATTTCAATCATCCCTCAGAGATCAAAGACAAAAAAAATTATTCGATTCCTAAGCCAGATATGATACTTTGCAATGGAAATATCCCCTATTGTTATTTTAAAGAGAGTGGTTGGGAAGATGAAAATTTATCGATTGTAGAAGCGATACGTTTTGATTATTTAACAAAGATATTAAATAGAAAATGGGACGGAAAAAAAAATATTCTTCTTGTTGCATTTTCTATCAGCATAGAAGAAAGTTCGGCTTTGTTGACTATAGTCCATGACGCATTAAAAAATGAAAAAAATTTGACTGTATGGCTCAAGCCTCATCCGTTTCTTTCATTCAAATCTGTGCTTGATAAAACCGGAACACTGATAAATGATCATTTTATAATAAAGAATGATCCACTAGAAGATCTGCTTCCTAATGTGAAAGGAGTTATCATTAACGAATCCAGCGCAGCTATCGAAGCACTAGCTTATGGTTGTAGAATTTATTCTATAAACATGCCCGAAATGGTTAATATGTCACAGTTGCGTAATATACGATCGAATCTGGTTAAAATTGTAAATTCGCCTGATGAACTCAGGACGTCTATCCGCGAATTGGTAGAAACCATAGAAAAGGTCGATTATGAAGAATCAAATAATCTAGTCCATCGTTTTTTCTATTTCAATACTGAATCGAAGCCTGAAAAATTTTTAAAAATAGTAATGGAAGGAGAGAAGTTAAATGATTCATAAAAATAATGGAGATTTTATGAAACTTGATGATTTTTTGGTTTGCCCAAAATGTAAAAAAAAAGTTGAAAGAAACGAACAATATTATCAATGCCTAATATGTCAAACAAATTATCCTATAATACACGATATTCCAGTATTTATAACCGGTGATATTGAAGCGGAGAAAAGAAAGCAGTTCTGGAATGAAGGCTGGCAATACAGGGTTGAAAGAGGAGATGTAAATTACTTAAAAGAAAGCAAGGGTAAAATAATGGACATTCTAAAAAAAAGCCTGGAGAATTTTAAACAATCAAAGCATATATTTACTGAAACCTTATCTGCCATAGATAAAATCATTCTAAATATAGGTTGTGGCACCGGTGAAGCTATTATGTTCACATATATAGGTGCGAAAAAGTACATTGGAGTTGATTTCAGCTTTAATGCCGCCAAGTATAGTTATGAAACCATAAACAAACTTGGGGGTGAAGGCATTACAGTCAATGCAGATGCAGAATCACTGCCAATAGAATCTGGAACTATTGATCTTGTCTATTCAAATGGAGTTCTACATCACACTCCAGAAACACAAAAAACGCTTGATGAAGTATTTCGAGTTTTAAAACCTGGGGGAACAGGAATAATTGGTCTTTATGTAACTTATTCTCCCCACTTTATTCTTGATCATATTATTGGTATCTTTAAATCAATAATGAATAAGAATTATAAATATTGGTATAATAATGGAGAGAGTGCATGGAAAACTGGAAACCTTGTAAATCAATGGACTAAAACTTATACAAAAAAAGAACTGTTGAACATGTTATCTAAGTATGAGCTAAAAGATTTGAAAATCAGGAAGAATGGTTTTGACTGGGCTAATACAATATTTTTCTTAGGCAAATATATGGATCATACAGCAATTGGTAAATGGTCAGCTAGATATCTTGACATAATGTTAGGAGATATGTGGATTATTACTTTTAGAAAAGTTAATAATTAAAAATAATGGTATTTAAAGTACTGGCAAATTGAAAAAGCTATTAAAATGTTATAGAAAATATGGATATAATCAAACCATGAAATGGCAAATATAATACTCCAGTGAGGAGAATTATGAGATTTATAGAACAATTAATAATAACTGGTAGATTCATATGAAAGTTTTAATTTCAAGCAAATCTTTTAATTGTGATGATGATAACATAAGACTTCTAAAGGGCGCTGGTTTTAACAGTATAGTCATTCCAGGCAGAAAATTAGAAATCAACGAATTCAAAGATTTTATATCCGATGCTGATGGAATAATAGCAGGCACAGAACAAATAACAAAAGAATTACTTGATCACGCAAAATTATTGAAGGCAATTTCAAGATTTGGAGTTGGAACTGACAATATTGACCTTGCTGCTGCAGCAGAAAAAAAAATAATCGTTTTGAATACACCTTCAGCACCCACGGATGCTGTAGCTGAGCTTACAATAGCATTGATATTGAATATAATAAGAAAAATCTCAGAAGTCAATAAAGCTATGCATTCAGGTCAATGGAAACCTGTAATGGGAACTCTTCTAAGAGGAAAAACGATAGGAATCATAGGGTTGGGGCGAATTGGCAAGGAAGTTATAAGGCTACTTTCATTATTTGGTTTGACTATGATAGCTTATGAACCGTATCCAGATATTCAATTTATTAAAGAATATAACATTAAGCTTTTATCTTATGAGGAAGTTATCTCCATAAGTGATATAATTTCTCTTCATGTACCATTGACTGAAAAAACATATCATATGATAGATCATGGTGAATTCTCAATTATGAAACCATCTGCAATATTAATAAATACTGCACGTGGAAGCTTGATAAATGAAGAAGCCTTGATTAATGCATTGAAACTGAACTTAATAAGTGGTGCGGCCCTCGATGTATTCGAAAATGAACCCTATGATGGAGAACTTGCAAAGTTCGATAATGTCATACTAACATCTCACATAGGTTCGATGACAACTGAAACAAGGATAAAGATGGAGAGGGAAGCTGTAGAAAATCTTATACGTGCAATAGAGGTTGTGAAAAAATGAAAGCTGTAGTTTTTGGTGGATCTGGCTTTCTTGGAAGCCACGTTGCAGATGCCATGACTGATAAAGGGTATGAAGTTACAGTTTATGACCTTTCACCATCTAGATATTTAAGGGCGAATCAGAAGATGGTTGTTGGGAATATCTTAGATGAGGATTCGGTATCCAAAGCTCTGAAGGATGCCGATATAGTGTATAATTTCGCCGGGATCGCAGATATTGACCAGGCAAAAGAAAGACCCTTGGACACTGTGAAAATTAATATCCTAGGTAATACGATTATTCTTGAAGCATGCCGAAAAAACAATGTCCAACGATTTGTTTTTGCGAGTTCTCTTTATGTCTATAGTCAGGCTGGTTCTTTTTATAGGAGTAGTAAACAGGCATGCGAATTAATCATAGAGAATTATTATGAATCTTATAAATTACCGTATACTATTTTGAGATATGGTTCGTTATATGGGCCCAGGTCAGATGATAATAATTGGGTATATCAAATATTAAAACAAGCTATGACGGAAGGAAAAATCACCCGGTATGGAGATGGGAATGAAATAAGGGAATACATCCATGTTTCAGATGCTGCGAGAAATAGTGTAGAAATTCTCTCAAAAGAATATGAGAATTCATACGTAGTAATTACAGGGCAGCAGACAATGAGAATTAAAGATTTGATGATAATGATAAAAGAAATACTTGGAAATCGGATTAATCTTGAATTCCTTCCAGCATCTTCCAGTCTTCATTATGAGATAACACCGTATTCATTCAATCCAAGGATAAGCAAGAGGATAATTAGTAATCATTATCTTGATATAGGGCAGGGCATATTAGAATGTTTATCTGAGATTTATAAAAGAAATTATAAGTATAAAGAGTTTGAAGGTATTTATATAAAAGAAGGAAATGGAAAATAAATGGTTTTAAAGGCGATAGTTCTTGATTTTGATGGTGTTATTTTGGAATCTGTCGACATAAAAACCAGAGCATTCAGGGAATTATTCAAAAATTATCCCGAACATGTTGATGATATTGCTGCGTATCATTTGAAAAATGGTGGGATGTCACGTTTTAAGAAATTTGCCTATATATATAGCGAAATTCTGAAAAAACCTCTTTATGAAGATGAGATTAAAAAATTGGGTGAGTCATTTTCAAAAATTGTACTTAGTGAATTAATCTCCTGTCCTTATGTAAAAGGTGCTCAGGAATTTCTGAAAGAATATTCTAATAAAACAAATCTTTTTATCGCGTCAGGCACTCCAGTTGATGAACTCAGGTACATAACAGACAAGCGGAACATTTCCCAATATTTTAAAGGAATTTATGGAACTCCATTAACAAAATCCGAAATACTTAAAAAAATTGGACTTGAATTTGGGTTTAAGAATTCCGATTTAATATTTATTGGTGATTCTATAAATGATTATGATGGCGCAAAGGACGCTGGTGTTCTTTTCATAGCGCGTTTAGATAAAAAAATGCAGCCAAATCCTTTTAATAATCTAAATTTGTGCGCGATCAAGGATTTTGATGATTTAAAAATAGTGTTAAAAAATAGGACTTTATGAAGTCAACAAAATATATCTTATTATCATATTGCATTGATGAATCCACTCCTGTATATGGAAATACACCGCAGCCTCAGATCCTACAAAACAGCAGTATTTCAAGTGGTGATACCAGTAATACATTTAATTTAAAAATACACAATCACACTGGAACTCATATTGATGCGCCGTATCATTTTCAAAATAATGGGAATAAAATTTCTGATTATTCTCTGGAAGATTTGATATTTTCAAGCCCGGTAGTTCTCGGTTGCACTGTTGGTAAAGAAGGTAATATATCATCAGACTCATTAATGTTGTCTGCGGATAGATTAGAAGGCGCAGATTGTCTGTTGCTTAGAACAAATTTCGGTATTTTCCGAAATGAAGATGTATATCGCACTCATAACCCTGCAATATTATCAGAGGCTATAAAATGGTTGAGAAAAGAATTTCCATCTATTCGTTGCTTAGGGATAGATACTATATCTATTTCCAGCTATCAGAATAGAGATGAAGGGAGAAAAGCACATAATGAAGCTTTTATTCTAAAAGAAGGCTCAGGTGAGCCTTTATTGCTTATTGAAGACATGAATCTGGAATCTCTTAAAGACAGTCATATTTTGAAAAAGATTATAGTGATCCCATGGCAAATAAAGGGGATAGATAGTGCACCTTGTTCAATACTGGCTGAAATAGAACAAAAAGAGTGAAAAAATGACTGCAAAAAAAGAATCTATACTTGCAAAAATAATTAATCTGAATGCTATCAGAAGAAGATGTGCTGAAAGAATGTTAAAATCAAATTTATCCAGTATAAATCCGGAGGCAATTGAAGGAGAAGATTTTTCAAAGCATTTTGCCGATGAAGAAACCACTGACCTTGGTTTACAATATGTAATCAAGAGCTTCATTATAAGTCGCATCAGATTTATTCAAGAAAATATAGGAAAAGGAGAATTTGAAAATAGTGTCTTTGCTGATATTGGTGATTCAAGTGGAATATTCCTTAAGGTATTTAATAAAAAAGGAATAGGAGTGAATATATCCAAGGAGGCAGTTATAAATATTAAAGCCAAGGACATCGATTCAGTTAGAGCAGATGTAGGAAATCTGCCTTTTAAAGATGGAGTTTTTGACAATATCCTTTTTTTCGAGATATTTGAGCATGTGCCAAATCCAATTGAAACGTTGAAAGAACTAAACCGTGTTTGCAAAAAATCAGTATTTTTAGCTATACCTTATGTATCCAGAACAAATATTTATGAATATAAACGAAATCCTGAAATACCATTGTTTCAAAATCACATTTTCGAATTTAGCAATGATGATTTCAAAAAAATAGTTTCACATGGCGGATTTAAAGTGCATAAGGAGAAAAAAGTAGATGTATTTGATTGTGGAATAAATCTCATCGACACCTTTATATTTACTATGTGGAAGTTATTTAGAGAAAGAGATATGTTCTGCGGTTGTTTTACAAATTTTTCAATTTACCATCTTACGAAAAGATAAAATATATAAATGTATTAATATAGTTTATGATTAAAAAAGAAATGGATTCTTACATAAAATATATATTAACAAATAAGGAAATCACAAATACTTTTTCGAATTTGCTTTTTTCAAAGATTTTTAACGTAGATAGAAAAAAAAAATATCCTGGATATCTAACAAAATTTTTGTTAAATAATACAAAAGACTCGATGGCAAATGTTAGTCTTAATGATAATATTAAATTTAAATTAAATATAATACACAATAATACTAACTTCAAATCATTATTAATACCATTGGCAACTAAAAAAATCCTGATACATCTTGATTTTAATTGGGATATTTCTTTTAGAGATCAAGAAGATATTTTTGCACTTCATAGATTTGGCTGGATACAACGCATTCTGGTAGATTCTCCAGAAGAACAAAAGGCATTTTATATATTCGATTTAATTATCGAATGGATTGAAAAAAATCCCTATAAAAAGAAAAATCCAGCATGGGAGAGTTATTCTGTATCTGAACGAATTATCAACTGGCTGCAATTATTAATGATATTACAAAATAATGGCTTTACAGAATTAAAAAACAAAAATATCATACTAAATAGTATAGTTAATCATTCAAATTATTTAATAAAAAATCTTGAATTCCATGGAATTGAGACAAACAACCATATTATAAATAATGGCAGAGCTTTATATATTGCCGGAGCAATGCTTAATATAAATGGGTTTCTAGAAATCGGAAAAAATATCCTGGTTGAAGAACATGATAAAATGTTCCTCAAATCAGGTCTATTGAAAGAAGGTTCTACACATTATCATCTTCTTTTAACTAGGACATATCTCGAAGTTTTATGGATTGCAGAAATGATTAAAGATTACGAATTTGCCAAAAAAATATCGGATTTCTTGCTACCTATGCTGGAATGTATTCTATTCTTAGTTCCATCAAAAAAATCATATTTCTCATTAATAGGAGATATCTCCCCTGATTATCCTCCAGCCTGGTTAAATGGTTTACCTGCAATCGCAGAACAAATACTCGGTAATGCAGACATTATATGTGAGGCAACTGTGAAAGGATGGCATTCATTATGGTTGCCTCGAAAAAATAACTTTAGAAAAAAGGATGAGTATGAGATTCAGCATAAAGATCAATTATTCCAAAGAATAAATAATGAATTGTGTAGATTTACTAATAAAGATTATTCAATTATTTGGAATATAAACAGTGAATGGACAAAAACGATTTTACATGGGCATGGGGATGGAGGCAGTTTTGAGCTGCATTGGAAAGGTTTACCTATTCTTGTAGATACGGGTAGACCAACCTATATGGGTGATACCTGGGGAAAATTTACTAAAAGTGCTTCAAACCATAATAGCATTATAATTGATGGATATGAACCATTTGTTATAAATAATTTGAATGGCTTTCGATTCATGGTCCCTGAATACAAAAAAAGTAAAATGGAAGTAGATATTAAAACCAATAATGAAAATAACATTGTTACTATTATTCATGATGGATATAAGAGAATATATCCTGATTTGTTAATTAAGCGTTTATTCTCATTAGATAATAAAAAAATCATAATAACTGATATTATATCCGGGAGTGGAAAACATAATGTAAAAACATTTTTTCACTTTCATCCAGATGTAAATATTATCCAACTTAGTAAAAATAAATATCAATTAAATTCATCATTTGAAACATTGTATATGGAATGCAGTATGGAAGCTTCTGATAAAATTTATTTGATAAAAGGTGAGGTTAGTAATCCTTCTGGAGGATGGTATTTTCCTGAATATGGAAAACGAATTCCTTCATGGACATTAATCTTAGACCAATTGATACGTTTTCCACATTTTAATACATACTTGATATATAGCAGGTAGCATATGTGCGGCATAGCAGGGATTTTTACTCCAGACCCGAAAGGAAATGAATTGAAAAAAGTTATGATGATGTGCGATACGATTGTTCATAGAGGGCCTGATGAAGACGGGATTTTTTTTGGAAAATATATTTCAATGGGTATGAGAAGACTGAGTATAATAGATGTTGAAGGAGGACACCAGCCATTATATAATGAAGCTGGAAATCTCGTTCTGATTTTCAATGGTGAAGTATATAATTATATTGAATTAAAAAAAGAATTAGAAAATAATGGGCATAAATTCCAAACGAATAGCGATGCTGAAGTAATTTTACATTTATATGAAGAAAAAGGAATCAAATTATTAGATGATTTAAATGGAATGTTTGCATTTTGTTTGTGGGATGAACTAAAAAACGAAGGATTCATCGTTCGT
>Ga0102851_10001277_pt1 | contig 14181 bp, 9 predicted proteins | sample Mud3Dept3metaG_FD_79558 | JGI IMG/M metagenome (GOLD analysis project Ga0102851, IMG submission 79558) | Freshwater wetland microbial communities from Ohio, USA, analyzing the effect of biotic and abiotic controls - Mud 3 Core 4 Depth 3... | ecosystem: Environmental > Aquatic > Freshwater >... | reverse complement strand
TGGTTCACCACCCTTTCAGGCGTGACCCATTTCGGTTTTACCAAACGCTGGTAGACTTGATCGCCCTTCCCCACTTCAGGAAGATTACTTTTGGCCTCAGACAAATGCCGAACGAATTTTGCCTCTATTTCTGCTCCCATCCACTCTTCAGCCAGCTGGATGGCCCTGGACGCATGTTGGAGGACGATGATCGTTTCGATCCCTGACAGGTCGTTAAAGAACCAGCCGCAACTCGTGTACATCTGTAAGGCGTGCCTCTGTGTCTCCAGGAGTTTGAGACCTTTGACCCTGCCTTCTTCTTCAAGGCCCTTTACCCCATAGCGATCAAAGAAATCTTTGATCCCCTCAGGAGACCGATTCAGAATCACTTCAATATATCCATTTCTCGCCTGCCACACATCCTGAAATATCTTCTCCCCTTCCCTCTCAAAAGCCCGGCTCAGCTCATCCCGCAAGAAATCAAGAGCCTCCCGCAGCGGTTTTCTCCATTCTTGATTCCATCCAGGTTTCCCTCCGGTGCTGCACCCGCAATCCTCCTTCCATCTCCCCACGCCGTGGCTACAACTCCAGGAGGTTCCTTCTCCCTTCGGCCCTCCGTCAATCTCCACTTCGTGAACAGGAGGAAATCGCTTCAAAAAAGACCCGTAATTGATCAGCTCTAGCCCCCTGGTTGGGAACCCTTTGTCCAGGGCATAGGCCAAAGCCATCTCTCCGAATTTCATGTGGTGTCCATAGGTCTCACCATCCGTCGCAACGTGAATCAATTGAGGCCTCTGCTTCGATTCCTGGGGGAACTGGGCAAATCGATTGCAGAAGTTATTCCCATCCTTTAAAAGATCCCCAAAGGCAATCTCCTTTGAGATGATCCCATTGTAGAAAAAGATGTCGATGAACTGGTCTAGAAGCTTCTTGCCCGATGCATCCTGGATAAAACAACGGTAGGGTCGGGTTGTATCGATCCGGCCTTGCGAAACATCTGCCCACTTTTTCCCTCCGAAGGACCTTGCCCTCAATGCCTGAAAGGGACTCAGGATGAGATAGCGGATTCCATATTTGACCAGTACCTGAAGGGTGGCGTAATTGACCGCAGTCTCAGGAAGCCAGAGGGCCTCGGGTTTACGACGAAACCGTTTTTCAAAATCGGCCATTCCCCAGAGGACCTCTGTTTCTTTATCCCTGTTATTGGCCAAGGGCATGATGATGTGGTTATAGACTTGCGCAATGGCATTTCCGTGGCCAAATCGCCTCAAACTTTCCCGGTCCGCCTCAAGGGTCCTCTGATAGACCGAAGGAAAATGCTTCTCCAGCCACGGGAGAAGTGTGGGACCGAAATTGAAACTGATGGATGAGTAGTTATTGATGATCTCCAGGATCTTGCTTTTCCCATCCAGGATCCGGGCATGAGCATTGGGCCGGTAACACTCCAGGGCGATTCGTTCATTCCAGTCATGGAAAGGATGGGCACTTTCCTCGGTCTCAATGATTTCGAGCCAGGGGTTCTCCCGGGGAGGCTGATAAAAGTGACCATGAATGGCTACAAATACATCTTTCATCTTCGGAGTATCCAGGATGATCCGATTTTCAATGCATTATCTTACATAACGCTCTCAATTTCAAAACAATTTTTGGCGGAAGCGGTCAGAATTACAGCGGGAAGTGACAGGCCACCTGATGGGCTTCGCCGATGTCCTTCAACTGCGGCTCGCTGGAGGAGGAAACACAAATCTCCGGTCTGCCCTTGGACTCGTATACCGGACAGCGAGGGGCAAATCGGCAACCCGCAAGGGGCCGCTCGAAGTCAAAGACGCCCCATCGACCTGCCCGGACGCTCCTGGCCTTCTGGGCAGCTTCTTTGCTCTGTTTTTCGACCAGTGAGGACCAGAGGATATGGGTGTAGGGATGACTGGCTTTATTCGCAATGCGGTCGGAAAGGCCGATCTCCACGATCTTGCCCAGGTACATCACGGCTACCTTATGGCTGATGAGCTCCACCACCCGAAGGTCGTGCGAGATGAAGAGGTAGGAGAGCCCGAGCCTCTTCTGAAGATCCCGAAGCAGGTTCACCACCTGCGCCTGAATGGAGACGTCGAGCGCGCTTGTGGGCTCGTCGGCAACGATGAACTTCGCTCCAACCGAAAGCACACGCGCCACACCGACCCGTCGTTTTTCGCCGCCCGAGAGCTCGTGGGGGAAGTTGGAGAGCTTGGTCTTTTTGAGGCTCACCTGCTCGAGGAGATCGCCGATACGCTTTTCCACTTCGGCATTGCTCATCTGATGCTGGACGGTGATTGCTTCCGAGAGGATATCGCGAATGCGCATCTTGGGATTGAGTGCGGCGTCCAGGTCCTGGAAGATCATCTGCATCTGGCTCCGGACCTGCCTGAGTTCATCGGTCGGAACTCGGGTGATGTCTCTTCCGTCGAAAATGATCCGACCGGATGTCGGTTTCTCAAGCCTCAGGATGGTCCGGCCAATGGTCGTCTTACCGCAGCCGGATTCGCCGACCAGCCCCATGGTCTCGTTCTCCTTGAGGTAAAAGCTTACCCCGTCCACTGCGGGGATAAACGGCTGCTGGCCCTCGAAGGAGGAGAAGAGCCCTTTCCGGTGGGTAAAATGTTTTTTGAGGTCTGTGACCTCGAGAATCGTCTTCGGCATAAGTCTTCTAGCAGGCTCCTGGAAAAGTCATCTTTCCCAGGTTGCTCAAAAAGGGCCAGATGCAAGGCCCCCGAAATCCTGAGGAGTGAGGCGTACTTGGCTGTACGCTGCAACGACGAAGGATGAGGGAAATCCCGCGCCCCGCGGGACTGACGGCCATTTTTCAGCAACCTGCTAATCAAAATACAACCAGCACCTCACCTTGTGTCCCGATCCTATCTCCCGAAGGTCGGGTTCATGACCTGCGCATTTCTCACGAATCTTCTCCGTCACCCGGTTGCATCGGCCGTAGAACCGGCACCCTGCAGGGAGATTGATGGTGTCGAGCACGTCTCCCTCGATGGCCTGGAGATACCCCTTCTCTTTGATGTTCTGCGTGCTCGGAATGGACGCAAGGAGCGCCGATGTGTAGGGATGTTTTGACTCAAACCCTGCTGACAGGATTTCCTTTGCCGGTCCGTAATCGCATACCGTGCCACCATACATGACGGCAATGCTGTCAGACAGACGGGAAATGACGCTGATGTCGTGGCTGATCAGCATGGTCGTGATGCCGAATTCGAATTTGAGCTCCGCAAGGAGGTCTACGATCTTTGACTGGATGGTGGCGTCGAGGCCCGTGGTCGGCTCGTCTGCAATCAGGAGCGACGGCTCGCATGCCAGGGCCATGGCGATCATCGACCGCTGGCACATGCCGCCCGAAAGGCCATAAGGGTAATTGTCGAACCTGAGGCGCGGCGAGTCCATCTTCACCCGGTCGAGCCAGGTCAGGGCACGCTCCCTGGCCTCCGGTTCGGTTTTGATGGAGGTGTGGAGCTGGATCGCCTCAGTGATCTGTTTCCCCACGGGCGTGAAGGGGTTGAGGGAGGACTTGGGGTTCTGGAAGATCATGGCGATCTCCTTGCCGCGAAGGTCTTGCATCGTGCGCTCCGCGTTCCGCTCCCATCCCAAGACGTCTTTGCTCACGTCCATGATCTTGCGGTCCTTCGTTGAGAGCTTCACAAAGTCTTCCAGGCCCTGGAGCAGGTTCTTCTGGGTCCGGTCGGATCTGAACGCGATCTTCCCGCTGATCACCCCAGGTCCGGCACTGATCAGCCCCATGACCGAGAGGGCCGTGACACTTTTTCCGCTGCCGCTTTCACCGACCACACCGAGGGCTTCCCCTTGTTCGATCTCGAGACTGACCCCGTCCACGGAGCGGATGAAGGCCTGCTTGCTACGAGAGTAGAAGTAGGTTCGGAGATCCTCTATCTTCAGGACGGTCGTTGCTGTCATGTATTCCTCTTGCCTTCCAGAACATTGTTCAATCCGTCGCCGAGCAGGTGAAAACCGAGGATCGTGAAGAGGATTGCGAGGGCCGGTGCGGTGGAGGGCCAGAACTTCCCCTGCATGAAATAGTTGGCCCCTGATTGCACCATGTTGCCCCAGGAGGGTGTAGGCTCCTGCACACCGAAGCCGAGGTAGCTGAGCGATGTCTCCATCAGGATGGCTTCTGCCATGCCGAGCGTTGCCTCGATGATGAGGAGCGACCTGCAGTTGTGCCAAAGGATGTGCTTCAGAATAATGGTGCTCGTCGGTAGACCCAGGGCCACGTCAGCCTCGATGAAATTCTTCTGTTTCAGAAATTGGATCTTGCCCTTGATGAGCGACGTGACGACCGGAACATTCGTGAAACCGACGACCAGCATGATGTAGTAAATATCGGGCTTGAAGGCCGCGATCACGAGCAGGATGAGCACGAGGCGCGGGAAAGAATCGACGAGGTTGGTGAAATAGGTAATGGCGGTGTCGACCTTGCCACCCCGGTAGCCCGCAGCCACGCCGAGCACGGTGCCGAAAAAGAGCGCAATAAAGATCGCAAGCAGACCGGGGAGGAAGTAGGCCTGGATGCTTACGATCAGTCGCGAGAGCATGTCCCGACCCATAAAGTCAGTGCCCAGCAGGTGCCCTGCGGTCCCCGGTCGCGCCATCATGAGACCAAGGTCGATCTCCTGCGGATCCCGGGGCAGGAGGTTGAGCGAGCCGAGAAGGTAGGAAACCACGACGAGGGTGACGATGAGCAACCCGTAGCCCACATAACCCAGATCGATAGCATCCGCCTTTTTCCACAACGGCTGATCCGAGAGCTCGCTAATTTCACCGGGCACTTGGGAATAGTGTTTCATCGTAAAATCCAATTTCGCGTTTATTTGCCGATTGTTTCTCGGTGCATCGAATGCATTTGTTATCTAGTGCTTGTTGTTTTGATTTTCTTTCAGATTCCGCAATTTGCAATCCCCATTCCGCAATATTATTCCTTAGAGGCTCTCGGATTCACGATCACATACACCACGCTTTGGAACAGGCTGCCCATGCGCACGAAAACAGCGGCAAGGATGGCAATGCCCATGATCACTGGATAGTCCCGATCCTGTGCCGCCTGCCACGCCATCCTGCCCATACCCGGCCAGTTGAAGACCTGCTCGACGATGACGGCACCGCCGAGGATGAAGGGTATCTTGGAAGCAACGATCTCCGTCACCGGAATGAGCAGGCCTTCCTTGAAAGAATGCTTCCAGACCGAGGCGCCCTTGGCCCGGGCCGTGCGAATGTAGTCCTCGGCCATCACCCTTCCCATCTCCTGTCGAAGAAATCGGATGACCTCGCTGATCGTACCGTTGCCCACCCCCAGCACAAAGATCGGCAGAAGCTGATAGAGCCAGCGAAATTTCTGCCCCCCGCTCGAGAAACCGAAAGCAAGGGGAAAAAGGCCGAGCTTGTGTGTAAAGAAATAGATGACGATGTACCCGAGCCAAAACACCGGCAGGGCAGAGATGATGTAGGAGAACATCGTCAGAGACCATGATATCTTGTCGGTTCCCCGGACGGCGGAATAGAGGGCGATGGGCACTGCGATCAAAAGGGTGATGATGAGCGACCCGATGGTCAGGAGGAGGGTGTTGAGCCCAACGCGCAGCACTTCGGGGAGGACCGGCAAACCCATCCGGATCGAGGTGCCGAAGTTGCCGGTCAGCATGCCCGCGAGCCAGGACAGGTATTGCATGTACCATGATCTGGAGACACCCATGGCTTCACGCACCCCTTCCCTGACTTCTGACGTAGACAGCTGCCCTTCGAAGAGGACGCTGAAGGGATCTCCGGGCGAGGCAAAGAGAATGATGAAGACCACGAAGCTCACTCCCAGAAGCAGAAGCGCCGTGATCATCAGCTCTCTGGACAGCACCAGGGCAATGGGCCGGATTGCTGAAAGCTTCATGGTCGCGTGTGGAGGCAACGGTTACAATGCCCGTTCCGTCAAATGCTCACGTCTTCTCAACAATCTCATAAGAATGACGACATTGTTTTGTAAAATCCCTCCTCACCTCCCTTTGCCTGTCCCTGACAGGAAAAAGATTACCAAAGGGAGTCCCGCTTTTCGCGGGATTTGGCAAAGAGGGGCGACTTGCCTGCGCGAAGCCCCGCCTTGCGGGACGAAGGCAGGGGGGAGATTATAAGACACGTCAATTCAATTCTGAGATCCTTAATTTGTGTCGTTACGGTACCGTTTCACTTTCTATGATGCGGGCTTCGTTGTCGATCGCCGATTTTCCCAGATTTAAGATTTCGGATTTTTTATTTTTGGTCCTTCTCCTCGATGAACCAATCATCCGCGTAAGAAAAGAACTTGTACGGATGGATGGCCACGCGCCTCACCTTCTTGTGGTATGCCCCGTAGTTGGTGAGCGTCCAGAGGAAGGTATAAGGGTTTTCCTCTGCCAGGATCGCGTGGAGTTTCCGGTTGATCGTCCGGCGCTTCTCATGGTCGAGCGTTAACTTGCTCTCGTTGATCAGACCGTCCACTTCCGGGTTGGAGTATCCGCCGAAATTGTTCTTCCATGCTCCGATCTCGCCGGAATGGAAGAGCGACGAGATATCCGCCGAATCGTCAAAGACCCATATGGCGAAGATGATGTCGAACTCGTGCTCGAAGAAGACGTCCTCCTTCCAGGCCTGCCACTCCTTGAACTCCACCCTGATGTCCGCACCGACGTTCTTCAGATAGTTCTTGAATGCGAGCACCACGCGCTTCACGGCCTCGCTCTCCTTCTCGATGGGGACTTTCAGCGTGAGCGCCAGCCGTTTTCCATCCTTCTGCATAAACCCATCGGCGCCGCGGCTGAAGCCCGCCTCCTGCAGGAGGGTTCTTGCTTTTTCAGGATCGAAGGGGACCGGCTGCACGTCGAGGTTATAAGCCCAGCTCCCGGGCGCAAAGGGCCCGGAGATGATGGTTCCCTGGCCGTTGAAGAAGGAGTCGAGCATTTCCTGCCGGTTCACGGCGTGGGTAAAGGCTTTGCGCACCCGCTTATCCGCGAGAAGGGGGCTCCGTACGTTATACCCGAAAAACGAGTACGAAAGGGCGTTGTACGGCTGGAGGATGAAGCGTTTGTCGCCCTGAATCTCGGGGATGTCCCGCGGGTTGACGAGGACGATCATGTCGATCGCGTTGAACATCAGCGCCTGGGTCATGATGTTCTGGTCCGCAAAGGGTTTGGCGATGAACTTGTCCACGTGCGGTCTCCCCTTGAAGTAGTTTTCGTTCGCCGTGAGGATGATTTCGCGCTCGGCCGTGATGTTCTTCAAGAGATAGGGGCCGGTGCCGATCGGGTTCCGAACGAAGGGATCTTCCCGGGTGAGGTAGAGCGGGTTACTCGGCCCGTGTTTCGGGATCACCTTGAAGCTGAATTTGGCCAGGGCGTTCAGGATCGGCCGCTTCAGCGTAAACTTGACAGTATAGTCATCAAGCTTCTCGACCGTGTTGATGAACTCGTACCGTACCTTGAGGGGGGTAATGGTCTTTGGATGCATCATGATCTTGTAGGTGAAAATGACATCCTCCGCCGTAAACGGCTTGGGTTCTTCACCTTCTTTCGGATGCCACACCACATCTTTCCGGAGGAAGAAGGTATAGGTGCGATTGTCGGCAGAACGGTCCCATCTTTCCGCAAGCTCCGGGACGATCTCCTGCTTCTCGTTGATCCCGACCAGGCCGTTGAAGATGAGTTCCGTTAGGCGCAGCGAGATCATCTCGTTGCTCGTAATGGGGTCGAGGGTCGCCGGCCTGCCGTATTCTCCGTAGTTTAGGCTGCCCCCGTCCGGCCGGCTGTCCTTCTTTCGCCCTGCCTCGGCAGGGTTGAACGCCGTCGCGGCGGCGGCCACCATAAGAAGTAGAATGACCAGTGTCCGTTTCATAATGACCTCCCTATCCGATTTCGGATTTTGGATTGTTGAATGCGGAATGAGTAAGAAGTACGAGTCCGCTTTGGTTCTTTCCGCAGTTCGAATTCCCCACGATCTGTCATTAGTTGATCTTCACGTCTCCTGCGCTCTTGTGCTCGATGGCATAAACGCCCTGCATCGCCTCCTGGATCTGGCGTACTTCGGGGAAGTGTTTGCTCATTTCGAAATAAATCTCAAGGGCCTCGGAAAATTTCTTGGTGCGGTAATACGCGTCGGCAAGACTCACGAGCATCGCGGGGTCATTCGATTCAATCTTATTCTTATTGCTTTTATCGCGGCCAGCCTCCAGGTACGAGACCGCCCTAGCATCGTCCCTCCGGGAGAGATGGTATTTGCCGATGGCGACGTTCAGTAGGGATAGCTTCTTGCTTTCCCCGGCCTCCACCAGGGCAGTGGCTTTCTGGAGCACTTTCGGACATTCCACCTTCATCCGGCTGCACGCAAAGAGGACCTCCGCGATCAGGTCCCGGTCCTCCGATTGCTTCTGTACAAGCTCATCCCACACGCTCATGGCATCGGTCTGGCGGTTCCTTGCATAAAGGTTGGCGCCCTGCCACACCCGGATACGGTCCTTGTAGGGCTGCGGCATCGGCGATGCAGCCATGGAGGACGCGATGACCTTTGAAGACTGCTCGATCGAGCCGAACAGCGCATACGCTTGACCGAGATAGAAGTCTGCTGCCTCCTTCACCTTCATATCCCCAGCGGCCGTCTCCAGGTAGGCTAGACTCGCCCGGCCATAGAGGGTGGCCATGTCGTTGAGCAGAGAAAGGTCATAGAAATGGATCACCTTGGACTTCCCCAATACCTCCCGGTACGAGAAGGCATTCAGATCTGAACGATCGAGCAGATCCAGGCCTCTCTCGGTCAACGCAGATCCCCGGGCGTAGATGGCGACAAGGTTCTTCACCATCCGCATCGAAGGGACCCTCGCCGACCTCTTCATTTCCGAGAGGATACCTTCTGCAATAGCAGATGGGTCCTTGCCCTTAACGCCGGCCTTGCTGTAAGCAGCAGCGAGTTCGGCCTTCACTTCGAGGTCAGAGACATCGATCCCTCCCCAGAGCTCGGTTCCCTTTGAGACTTCGTTATTCTGATAATAGCCGAGTCCAAGGCAGACTTTAGCGATCGCGCGGTACCGCGGCTCCACCCCATTGCCCTGTGAAAATCTCCTCAGATGGGTCGCTGCGGCACCCGGCTTGCCCGACTCGGCAAGCGCCTCGCCGAAGTAGAGGTCCACGAAACGACTCCGGTCCTTGTCCTGAGCTGCCGATAGCTTCTTCAGGTAGTCCTGCGATACCGCAACCGCCGCCTGATAAAGCTCGCGATGGAGCACAGCGTTTTTGAAACAGATCATGCCGAGGGCAAGGTTTGCACTCCCCTTCTTGCTTGGCTCAATGGAAGCGCTCTCCGCGCGGAGCATCCTTGCCGCCTCATGATAATGCCGCTTTTCGTACAACTTCATCGCACGGATCACCACGTCATCCGCGGCGAAGGCGTGAGCCGCTGCAATCAGGATGACTGATGAAAGGAGAAATCCGAGACGTCTCATACCTAGAATTCCTATCAAGCAAATCCAATGAATCGTTTGCCGGTGCTTCTCTCCGTCAATCTTTCAGTTTCATCACGAACACCTGATCCCACTGATCAACTTGGGCGCGGAATGCGATCGTCCCGTCCACAGAGCAAGTAATATCATGGTTCATTTTGGTGTCGGTTTTGAGGGGAACAACCGTTTTCTGTTTGAGGTCGGCGACATAGATCGGATTATATTCCTGCCGGTCGTTCTTCACGAAAATGATCCGGTTGCTGCCCGGCATCCAAGACGGTCCCAGCTCAACGTCCGGAATGACGTCCACTGCCACGACCTTTGCGACGAGCCCCTCCCCCTCGGTGGGGTCTGACCCGTCTGCCGCGATCACAACGATCGACCATATCTTGGGATCGCCTTCGGGGTTGTAGTTCGAATAGAAAGCGATCTTCTTCCCATCCGGCGACCAGACGGGCCTGAGGTCGTCATAGGACCACGTTGTAAGTCTCTTTTGGGATTCGATAGGTTTTGTCACATCGTCGATGATGAGGATGTGATGGTTCTCGTTGCTGCCGTGCATCATCACGAGCCGTTGGCCGTCGGGAGACCACCGGGGGTAGAGATAGGCTTTGCCTCCCCGCGTCAGCCGCGTCAGCCCGCGGGTCTTGAGGTCCATAAGATAGATGTCGCCGTTGCCGGTGCGGCCGGATACGAGGACGACACGGTCGGCTACCGGAGACCAGTCAGCCTGTCCGTCCTTTTCCTTGTGGTCGGTCAGCCGTATCGGAGCTTTGACCCCGAGGTCCTGAAGGTAAATGTCGTAGTTGCCTTCCCCGCCATTGCTCATGTAGACGAACCGGCATTGATCGGGCGCCCAGGTGATTCCTGCGTTGTAGCTCGTCTCCTCGGACACCCCGGGGAGGAAGAACTTTGTCTCCTTGTTGTTGTCGGACAGCATAAAATAAACGGTCTGGATCGGCGTCCCGTCAGGAAGCGCAATGCGGATCTCCTTCTTTTCGCCGACGCTCCGCTCGAAGGCGACGAACGCACCGCGGGGAGACCAGACAGGGTTCGAGTCGTTTCGCCCTGATTCGATCTTGACCAGCGGTCTGACGAAAAGGGGCTCGATCAGTTCAGGCTTCTGGTCCGCATTCGCCGGGGCCGGTGGAAGGTCATCGGCCATTCCCGGACGCGCGACGAACGCCAATAAAATCAGGGCCCAGCCCAGAGCACGGAGATCCCTTTTAGCCCTCACCCAACCATCCTCCTGAAGCATCACAGATGTTTGATCTGATCCCAGTATTTCTGCGCCCCCTCCCTGGTCTTTTCAAACGTGCTGCTCCCCTCGAGCTTCCTGGGGAAGAAATCAAAGTACTCCCGCCACGCGAAGTTGGCGCTGCTCAGGAGGTTGTTCTTCCGGGTGATCAGATAGAGTTTGTGGTATGAGAGGGCCGTGTAGTAGTAGGTGTCATGCACGGCCTCGTCATAGTGTACGTTCGGGAAGAACCGCGTGTTCTGCTTCGCAACCTGAAGGTTCTGGATCGCCTTGCCGAAATTCTGCGCAGCCCCCTCCTTGTCCTTCTGCACGAGGGCATTTCCCTTCTCATAGTACGCATGCCCCAGGTTCATGAAGGCCACTGAAAACTGCTTGTAGATCAACTGTTGGTTCTCCGGAAGTGAAAGGACGTTCTCAAATTCCCTGGTGGCGGCGTCGTAGTCGCCCTTCTCGTCGAGGTAGATCTGTGCCAGGCGGTGGTGGGACTCAGAGTAGTCCGGGTGCCCTTTCTCGGTGCTCTTGTATGCCTGGATCGCTCCTTCGATATCGCCCTTCTGCTGCGCCCTCTGGCCGATCTTGAGGAAATCTTTGGGCAGAACGATCTTCCGGTCGCCGGTGCGGTTCTCCTCTTTCTTGGAGAATTCCACCACTTCTTCCCAGTCACGGAAGTCGCCGCCGACAGAGACCTTGACCGTATGAAAACCCAGGGTCACCGGCTTCCCGTCAAGGATCGGCGTCTGTCCGATCTTTTCCCCGTCCACGAAGACATCGGCAGAGGACGGCTCGGAGTCGATCTTGAATATCGCATTGTTGACAGCCAACACAAATTCCCTCACGTCCTTGCTCTTTTCGACCTTGAGCTTCTCGGTTACCTGCTGGTATCCGTGCCGGTAGAGCATCAGCGTAAAGCTTTTGTTGAGGCGTATGGGAACCTCGGCCTTGCCGTCCGCTCCTGTCGACCCGAGCCACTCATCGTTCACATAGATATTCACGGCAGCAAGAGGCAGCGCGTCTGGTGGCAGGCCGCCTTTTGCAGAAAGGATGAACGTGTTGCGGCTGGCCTCTTCTTCGCCTTCGCGATAGATGCGGCGAACGACGCGGTCGCCGACCGTGATCCTCTCATCCTTCTTCAGCTCTTCGACCTCGGTCCACGAAGCACTCTCTTCCGCCTTCTTGACCCTGAGCCTTCCGGTCTCGCGGTACCCTGAAACCTTGCCTGTCTCAGAAAGACGAGGGGCCATGAGCACAAAGTCCGTCCCCTTGGTAATCCGGTATCCCGATTTTCCGAGGTTGATCCGATACCGTTCGCCTTCGGAAGAGACCACCGTACCTTCGAAGGGGAAACGATCGAGTACGGCATTGGCCGTCTCTTTTGCTGCACTGTTGATGTCGCTGGCGCTTTTGGCCCGGACCATCTGGCTCAGGATGAGCTTACCGCCCGAGGCATAGAACTTCGTCTCGATCAAGAAACCTTTTTCGTCCTTGGCAACGCTGCCGACGATGATCATGTCCACGGTCTTCTTGAGGGGCGTGTCATGCCACCCCGTCGCCGTGATTTTTTCAATACTCAATTTTGCTTGCTTCATCTCTGCCTGAAGCGTCTGGGACGGCACCTCGCGGAAACAGCTGTACTTAAAAAGCTGCGCGGCCACCGATGCCTCGGTTTGACTAAGCACGTCTTTCAGGTCCACGCTCGCTGTGTTGCTCACGAACCGGTAGATCCCGGTGCGGATCGATCTGGGGGTGGTGGGGTAGAAATAACGCTGGATAGAAACCTCGCCACCCAGGACAACCGACGTCTTCCAGGTCTCGGGGATGTAGCCGGGGGCCGAAAGCGTGAGTGGCACTTTCTTGCCTGCCTCGCCGTCATACTTGTAGATCAGGACGCCCTTGGCATCGGTTTTACCTACCTCCTTATCGTTGATGTTTACGGCGATGCCCGGAATGCCGCTCGATTGGCCGTACTCCTCCATGAGCGTGCTGATCGTGACAATCACACGCTTGCTGAGCGTGGCCTCGATCTTCTGGCCGGGCTCCAGCTTTCCGGTTTTGCGCCATGTGGCATACCCCGATTTGGTTACCGTAAGGTCTGCGCCCGACTTGGGCAGGGTCTTATACTCATACACGAACACTCCCTGCGCATCCGTCTTGCCCACTTCTTTTCCCGCGACCTTGACCGTCGCGTCCGCTACGGGCCCACTTCTGTCGGTGGCCGAGATCGTCACATATCGTGTGGCTGCAAGCTCGGCATCGAAGGCATACACGTCAACCGTGCCGGACTTGGGCAGCTTCACGACGAAGGTCCCCTTCCAGGGCTGGATTCGGTATCCTGGCATCTCCTTGGAGACGATCACCTCAACCTCAACCCCCGGTTTCCTTTTTATGATTTTCGAAAAGACGCCATCCGTTCCCGTGAGGCCCTGCTCTTCTTTATCCACGGTTACCTTGGCCTCGGCTGCTGGCTGGCCGTCCAGGCGGGCCTTCACCTTGAGTTCCAGGTTTTCGCCCGAGCACGAAAAGAGCGAAAAGAGCGAAAAAAGCGCAAACATCACAAGAACTGTCCTTACCGCATGCTTCATCATAAGAGGCCTCCTGAGAGAGCTAATTGTAGAAATGCAGAGCAGCTACGGCTCCATTGGGAACCCTGATTTTTGTAATCCGATTACATCGTGGGCGGCTGGATATTGACCTCGCCCGGGTTGACGATCTTATCCTCGTCTGACTTGGAGCCTTCAATCGTCTTGCGGTTCCCCTCCGGGATCTTCTTAAGTTTGAACTCCACTTTCTTCGACCCAAACTTTTTGATCTTGACGGTCTGGGTCTCCGTCATGTAGCCAATTCGGTTTGCTTCCACTTTATACATCCCCGGGGTGACCTGGTCTTTACCCGACTTGAACTTACCCTCTCCGTCCGAGATGACGGCCCCGGACGCCTTCTCGAGAGTTGTCGTCGTGTTAATCATGTTCACCACGGTCCCTTGCGGACTTTCCTTGGCAGGCGGAATCGGCTGCAGGGTTGGGTCCAGAAGTTGGACCGTCCCATAGATTTTGGGCGAGCAAGCCCCCGCGGCCAGCACCATCACGGCAAACAGAACGATCTTTGTATAATTCATATCCCTTTCCTCCTGAGGTTTGAGATTGGTTGCGGTGAAAAGCAGATACGTTCCATAAATATGCAGTCCAATGGATTCAACAGCGTTAAAATCCTGCATTTTCTATGCCATTTTCTCTTAAGCAACGCTATTGGTAAGTATCCGTAATTATTTAGATATATAAAAATAGTCTGGATGGGTTAATCAGTTCGGTGGCACGTAAGGACGGTTTTTGTCAATTTTTCTGCAATTTTGTCCTACCGCGAGGTTATTCAAACTGATCACGATGGAACCACTAAAGGCAGGAGGCTTAAGTTTCTTTGTGTTGTGCTGAGATTTGAGACTTTTGTC
>Ga0102851_10001276_pt1 | contig 14191 bp, 12 predicted proteins | sample Mud3Dept3metaG_FD_79558 | JGI IMG/M metagenome (GOLD analysis project Ga0102851, IMG submission 79558) | Freshwater wetland microbial communities from Ohio, USA, analyzing the effect of biotic and abiotic controls - Mud 3 Core 4 Depth 3... | ecosystem: Environmental > Aquatic > Freshwater >... | reverse complement strand
GTTGAGCCAACCCATCTCTTTCCACCCTGTGAGAGATACCCTGAGGCAGGAGGCACAGGAGGTTCAATACAGAGTCACAATAGAGCAATTTATGTTTTTAAATATCCATCAGCAAAAAGCGATGGTGGTGGAGGCTTCCAAGAAGTCGATAGCAGCTCTGAGAAGGCTTTGTGGTGCTTGTTTACATCTGGGTCGACAGGGTCCCCTAAGGGTGTCTTAATATCCGGGGAAGATCTGCTGCGAAGAGCAGTGACCGAGATTGAAGATTATGAATTGACAGATCAAGACAGTCTGTTGAGCCTGCTTCCCTTTTCATTCGATGTAGGTTTAAATCAACTTCTCTCATGTTTCCTCTCGGGAGCCCATTTGGTCATTTTGAATTCATGGTTTCCAAGGGATATCCTGACGGCTGTAAGGTCCCAAAACATCAATGGAATTTCGGGCGTCCCATCCATATGGACGGAGGCGCTTGCTTATCCCAAAGGGCCTGATTTTGAGCAAAACACACAAGCCTTAAGATACATTACTGTTTCAGGTGGGGATCTTAGCAAAAATCAGTTACTGCAGCTGAGACAATACTTTAGAAATGTGAAGATTTTTAAAACCTATGGGCAAACCGAGACTTTTAGAAGCAGCATGCTCAAGCCCTTCGACTTTGAAAGGAAGATGACCTCGGTTGGCCGCCCTTTAAAAGGAACAGAAGTTTTTGTTTTGAATGATAAGGGTGAAATCGCTCCTCCGGACACGGAGGGGGAAATTGTCCATTATGGCGTAGGAACAATGCTTGGTTATTTGAACGATTTAGAAGGAACGAGTGAAAAGTTACGGAAGATGAAAGAGCCGGGTTCAAAAGCTATGAAAGAGGGGAAATGGGTTTTTACAGGTGACCGGGGGAGAATGGATGAAGAAGGCTATCTCTATGTGCTGGGCCGTGAAGATGGGATGATCAAAACTTTAGGACATAGAGTCTATCCCAAAGAGATAGAAAGCTGCATTCTGGAGCACGAGCACGTTAAAAACGCAGCTGTCGTGGGAATCAAGGACGAACGGAAGGGACAAGCTATTATAGCAGAGGTTGTTTCCAATGGAGTCTTGAATAAGCAAAGCCTCATTGTCTATTTAAAAGAGCGATTACCCTATTACATGGTTCCCGGTGAAATAAATGTAGTTGAATATTTGCCAATGACGGAGAGTGGAAAGATCAAGTACACGACGATTAAGGAAAGATATGAGGAAAGAAGATTTCTATAAAATCATCCCCAAAGAAGAAGTCAAGAAGCTCGTCACGCAGAGAGAGCTTCCTGCCTTTATCTATTTTAAGAAGATTGTCAAAAGTAAGTACGATGAATTGCTGGATTGCCTCCCCAGGGGTTTTGAAATCCATTATGCCTTCAAGGCGAACCCAAATCAGGGTGTTCTCGGATTCATCCGATCACTGGGCGCCGGTGCTGATGTTGCATCCTTAGGTGAACTACGATTAGCTATGGAGACAGGGTATCCTATTGAGAAAATTGAATTTAGCGGCCCTGGTAAGACGATTGAAGAATTGTCATTGGCAATTGATCTTGGGATATCTTCCATTAATGTTGAGAGCATATCAGAAATCAAGAATATATTTGATCTCTGCCGAGCAAAAGGGAAACCTGCCAATCTGGGGATCCGACTTAATCCAAAGACGAAATCATCGTCTTCAGCGATGAAGATGGGCGGGGATACCCAATTTGGAATTATAGAAGATGATCTTGAAAAGGCAATGTCCCTTATTGAAAACGGTAAAGCGTACTTAAATTTCGCTGGATTACATATGCATTTAGGCTCTCAATTCCACGAATCAGAAAAACTTATTTCCAATTTCAGACTTATTCTTGAAAAGGCAGATGAAATTGCAAACCTGTACAAAATAGAGCTAAGAAAGATCAATTTCGGCGGAGGATGGGGGATTGACGTATTTGGTAATAGACCCGCTCTCGATCTGCCACTTATCAAGAGAAATTTGTCAGAACTAATTACAGATTCAAAATGTAGAGCTCATTTTGAAAATACTCGATTTATCGTAGAGCCAGGGCGGTTTTTGGTAGCAGAATGTGGCATTTATGCCGTGAAAGTAATTTATAGGAAGAAAGGTTATAAGAGAGAATTTCTGGTAGTCGATGGAGGATTGCATCAAAACTTTTTGGCTGCCGGGGGCATCGGTCAAGTCATTCGCAGAAACCTTCAGGTAGATGTTCATTCAAAAAATAATATAAATAGTGGAACTAAAACATTTACAGTCACCGGGAGTTTGTGTGTTCCTGACGATATACTTGCTTCAGAGCTTGAGTTGGATTCAAATAGTAACGAGGGAGATATTCTTCTTTTTTTTAATTCCGGAGCCTACGCCTTTTCAGCAAGCCCTCTTTCTTTTTTAAGCCACGCTTTACCAAACGAAATATTAGCATGATATCTATTCGGAATTGGTGAAGGATTTCGAAAAGTAAATTATTACAAACCTTCCCATACTTGTAGAGGACGTTTTTTATGGTGAATAGTAACGTGATGGATCATGGGTCGAGCGTAGGAATACAATTTTCAAGGCTGAGTTTTGAAGATATACCTTTGATTGGTAAACTCCTCATGTCTACTTGGCCCCAGAATTACGGTAAGGTAGGTTCACCCGTATTTTCAAAAGATCACCTTGAGTGGATGTTGGGGGGGCCTAATAAGAGTAAGAATGTTTTGGTGGGAGGCAAGATAGATGACGAATTAGTTGCTTATCAAACATTTCTTTTTCGGCGGGTGGCTCACAAAGGCGTAACGATGAATGGGTATCTCTGTACGCATGTTGCCATATCGTCCCAATTACCCGCAAAGCTGAGATTTCATTGTGTTTTGCAGATGTCTAAACAGCACGCTCTTTTTATGGAAAGCTCAGATTTCTATCAGCCCGAGGGTGATTTAGTTTATGCATTTTATGACGAAGGAAAACAACAAGTTAAAGAAGTCTTAGATAAAATACTGAAGAAGAACTTCCGCATAGAAAGACAAGTATATTCGCTCTCTAGCCAACATATCGTCTTGCCTAATCGACTCAAGGAATATTTACGGGAAGATTCTGTGAAGAAAGCGTATTTTGAGGTGAGACCAGTTTTGGAAGGAGAAGTTAGTGAAGTAACACAGTTATTTAATCACGCACCAAATGGACTCTGCTTCACAATGCAAATGACAGAAGATGAATTAAGGCATCATTGTTTAGGGCATTCAGATCATCATATGTATGTGGTTGTGTATGATGGGGCTATTGAAGCTTTCATCAATTTTTACCCTCTCGAAATCATCAAACAAGGAAGTATCTACAAGTATATTGTTGTAGAGTTTCTCATTACACGAGGACCTGATGATGTTTATGTAGCTTCGCTCTTGGGAAAAGCATTAGACTTTGGGGAAAAGATTGGAGCGGAAGCCATCGTGCTTGAGAATGCAACATATTTGGATTACAGCCTTTGTTGCAAAGTCGGGCTGGTACCATCGTTTAGAAAAATGATCATGACAGTAACTTCTCGGGATCCTTTAATGGAATGTCTTCCAAGATTTCGGATCGATGTCAAGTAGTTGGGGAAGGAGTATTATGGTTTGTAAAGGAAGGTTTTATTAATCTTAATCATTTTACGATTGTGCGAAAGAAACTTAAGCATTCCTTGAATCAAGGCTGAGGTGCCCATATGCGGATTGTTTTTGGATTGCTGAGACGTTTGCGAACAAAGCTTCACGAAATAGACGAAAATCTTAGATATAACCCTTACACGATTGCCGAGAAGTTTCGGAAACAAGGCGCCAAAATTGGGGAGAATTGTGCGATTCAGATTAATAAATTAGCCTCTGAGCCTTATCTCATTGAAATTGGGAACAATGTGGCAATAGCTCCAAATGTAACATTCATTACGCATGATGGGGCGAGCTTTATCCTCAGGGATGAATTTCCTACCGTTCGGTATTTTGGCAAGATCATTATTGAAGATAATTGCTTCATAGGATCCCGTTCAATTATAACAGCGGGGGTGAGAATTGGTAAAGGTTCCATTGTGGGTCCCATGTCACTTGTGATTCGAGACGTTAAACCAGGGAGTCTGGTTTTGGGGAATCCTGCCATTCAAGTATCGACGGTGGAGAAATATAAAGAACGGTGTTTAAAGGAGTGGAAAAGGCAGGGCTTAGATAAATTTGACCATTTGTTTGAAGGAAAGGATAAGTTTGAAGTGCAAGAGATAATGATGTCAGGGGAATTCAGGGAAAAGCTGAAGGAGCATTTGCTTTCAGTGGAATTTAACAATAACGAGGGAAAGAAGTCTGCGTAGTCTTACGACATGATTTTGCAAACAGAAACCGTATGAGATTTGAATAGCGACTTCGCTCGCTTTTGGCAAGGAATTAAGAATCGTAAAGAATGGGAATAAAGGAAGCAGGCAACACGGAGAATGAACTCTTGAATAGCGAGTTAGGCCATCGGATGAGAATATTAATCATCACTGATGTTTTCAAGAAGATAGCTGGATCAGAACGAAATATCACGCAGCTTTTGCATGGAATAGATCAAACAAGATTCCAGGTCTATGTTGCATGCTTCTATTCTGGCGAACTTGCCCAAGCAATGGAGGCTGAGGGATTCCAGATCTATGGTCTAAGACGGGGCGGGATATATTCGATTAAGGGATTGAAAAATATCATTTTCCTATATGAATTGATTCGGGAAAAAGGAATAGATCTTATTCTGACCTATCACGAAGGGTCCGATTTTTTAGGCTTAGTTCTTTCAAATATGTGCGCTATTCCCGTGATATCAAACAGGAGGGATATGGGATTTAAGGCGAGACTTCCTCATAGAGTTGCCTATAGACTTTTTGGAAGATATTTTGATGGCGTGATTACTGTTTCAGATACACTTAAAAACGATGTCATCAATAGAGGCTGGTTCAAGGAAGGAAAAGTTTTGTCAATTCATAATGGCATAAATATACAGGAATATAGCAATCATGTTAATAGAGAATGGATAAAAAAATCAATTGGGATAGAAGCTAATAAATATGTAGTTGGCATAATCGCCAATATAAAGAAGATCAAGGGAATAAGATATTTTCTTCATGCGGCATCGTTAATATGTTCAGAAACTTCTGAAGTGGAGTTTGTTATTATCGGGGGTGACGTACATGAGGCGGGAGACTCGATGGATGATATGAAGTTGTTTGCCAAAGGAATGAATATTGCAAACAAAATTCATTTCCTCGGAGAAAGAAAGGACATAGCAGATTTAATATCCATTTTTGATGTTGGTGTCATTTCATCGTTAAGCGAAGGCTTCTCAAATGTGATCTTGGAATATATGGCGTCTGGAAAACCAGTGGTCGCAACAGATGTGGGTGGCAATAGAGAAGCGGTGATACATGGAGAAACAGGTCTATTAGTACCCTCTGAAAATGCTCACAAATTAGCGGAAGGGATAAAAGTATTTTTAGAAAATAGGGAGATTGCATTGAGATGTGGATTGGCTGGGCGGAAGCGGGTGGAGAAAGAATTCAGTCTTAAGGGGATGATCGGGAAATATGAAAATATGTTTGAGCGTGTGGCTATAAGAAATTGAATGCGCTGTTCTTCCAACATCAGTCTAGGTCATTTATCACACTTCAGGAAAATGCTTAGTTAAGTATGACGGAAATAATTAAATATTTTATGCGGATGCTATTCGGGGGATTATTTTTTTATGCGGGAATATTTCATATTGTTCGTTCTTTCTATAATGTTTGTGGCAAGCGGATTACGATCATGACATATCATCGCATCACGGATAGGAACATTAGCGAAATAGAGGCTTCACTCCCGTTCCTGTTTACCTCACAGGAGGTTTTTGACAAGCAATTAAAGTTTATTAAAAAATATTACAAAGTTATTACGCTCAAAGAGCTAGGCCAATGTGTGAACAATAACAGGCTTCCATGGAACTCATTAATCATTACTTTCGATGATGGGTATGAGGATAACTTTTGCAATGCTTATAAGACGTTAAGTAAAATGAACCTACCAGCAACTTTCTTTATAACAGTAGACAAAATTGATAATCAAATTGATAAACCTTATTGGTGGGACAGATTGTACTACTATTTAAAAGAGATTCAAAAGAAGGACGGGGAAGGATTAAATAAGGAGGTTAACACAGAGTTTTCCGACATTATTGTGAAGTTTAAGAATAATCCATCAGATTTGTTTGCAAGAATGAACAAGGAGGAAACGGGTAACATTGAAAGACTGCTTGATAGGATTGAAGAGCAATATCAAATAAGCAACGACAAATTGCTTCAAGAAAATACAATGTTAAATTGGGAGCAAATTTCCAAAATGAGTCAAAATTGTGATTTTGGTTCTCATTCTTGCAGTCACCGAAACCTCCTTAAATTGGATGATGATCAAAAGTATCATGAGATAGTTGGATCTAAGGTGATGATTGAAAAAATGTTGGATAAAAAAGTTCCGGTGTTTTCTTGCCCGACAGGCCACATGAATGAGGAAGTTGAGAAGTTTTTAGAAAAAGGTGGGTATGAGTTCGCCTTGACCACAAAGCCGGGCATAAATAAGGTGAATGGCAGATATCATTTGAAAAGAATTAATATCTGGGAAGGGACCAGCTTATCATTAAATGGGAAATTTGCGAAAGGTTATTTTTCTTTCAAAATGATGGGTTTTTAAAAGGGAGCAGCGGAAGTGCTCTGAATCTGCGTTTTGAACTATCAGGAAAGGATGGGTCATATATGAGAGTTGGTATCGAAGCCATAGCATTCCACAGTCCAAAACACTACATCGAACTTGCCGACTTAGCGAAGGCAAGAGGTGTAGATTCCGATAAATTTACTAAGGGCTTAGGCCAATCAAGAATGGCCGTGGCAACGCCGATGGAAGACACGGTGACCTTAGCAGTAAACGCAGGCATTAAAGCCCTTGAGAATTTTAACATTGACTACAATGATGTCGGCACGCTTGTGGTAGGAACTGAGTCAGGGGTGGATCACAGCAAACCCGTTGCCGTTTACGTGCATGAAGCGCTAGGGCTGCGTTCTAACTGCCACACCTATGAAACTAAGCACGCATGTTTTGGTGCGATGGCTGCCGTCTTCTCTGCCAATGACTGGATATCTTGTGGTCGTGCAGACGGATCAAAGGCGCTAATTATTGCTTCCGACATCGCTCGCTACCCTCTTGGCGATCCCGGCGAGCCAACTCAAGGGGCAGGCGCAGTCGCCATGGTCATTTCGGACACACCCAATCTCTTGCAGTTTGATTCTGAGATCAGTGGTCATTATACAAAGCACGTCATGGATTTTTGGCGGCCGCTATACTCGTCAAAAGCATTTGTCGATGGGCATTATTCCATTGAGTGCTATCTAAGCGCGCTTGAAGCCGCCCTTGCAGATGCTTTAGATAAGGCGACAATTCCGGAACTGTATAAATTGGATCAGCTTCAGGCTTGCATTTACCACGTACCGTTCGCAAAAATGGCGGCCAAAGCACATCACCGTCACTTTGAGGTTGATGCAGGGGAAAAAATAGAGAAAGAGAGTAAACGATTTGAGGATGTTAGAAAATCTTTTGCTGAGAAGACAGGCCCTTGGCTTTCACTGAATGCAATCGTTGGCAATATCTATACGGGTACGCTGTTTTTATCCCTCATCGATTTACTGAGGAATAATACAAGCAACGGCCTTAAGCAGATCAGCATGTTCTCCTATGGAAGCGGCTGTGCGGCATCAATGACCATCGCTTATCCAACACCTGGGTTTGACAGATTCAAGGATAAGATAGACCCAGAACCAGAGTTGAGCGCCCGACGAAGGCTCAGTATTGACGAATATGAAGACATCGTGAGAATAAGTGACTCACTGGGGAAAGGTGACACGGAGGAGTTTAGCGCTAGTGAGTGGGGCTTAACGGGTGATTTCCTTTACTTGGGCAATAGAAACCATATTCGCCGGTACAGCGGTCTTTAGAGTGGTTGATCCTAAGGTCGATAATGTTGCCCGCTGAACTTGGCCGCATGTCCTCTATAATTTCGATGTACGATCGGATAGGAGTGAAAGATGGATGCCAGGGTACCAGAAGATGTTCTCGCCATGATTGGTATGGAAAAAGTACGACAGTACGATGTTACTACGAGAGATATTAAGCGTTTCGCCCAAGCGATTGGCGAAGCAAATCCTGTCCATTTCGATGAAGAGTATGCGAAAAGCACCAAGTATGGCGCCATTGTCGCGCCGCCTCTATTTTGCCAGATGTTCACATATGAGGATGTGCCTCAGGATCGGCTACCAAGTGATGGATCACCTGTAGAAATAGATGTTCCTGTTCCAGCAAAAAGAACTTTTGGGGGAGGAAGCTCTTACGAAAGTTTTCAGTGGGTAAAAGCGGGGGATAAAATAATTGCAAAATCAACGCTCAAGGATGTTTTTATCAAGAATGGCAGAAGCGGAAGGCTCTATTTCATTGTTGTCTGCACGGAGTTTTCCAACCAGAAGAACGAATTAGTCGCCAAAGAGACCGCGACCTACATTAAACGCATATAAACATCGGGTGAGTGAATGGAAGAAAACAAGCTGTGCTGGGAAAACGTGTCTGCGGCAACGCAGATCCCTGAGTTGATCGTATGCCCTGATCGCACACAAATATTTATGTTCAGCGCAATTACGTGGAACAGGCATCTCATTCATTATAGCAAGGACGCAGCCATCAGCGAGGGATTGCCGGATATTGTTGTGCAGCGGGCCTTGATCGGAAATTTTCTTGCTCGATTAATAACCAACTGGGTTGGTGACAGTGGTGAACTGCGCAGACTGGCTTGGAGAGTCACTCACAGTGCTTTGCCAGACAGGGATATTGTGTGCCGAGGCAAGATTAAGGAAAAAATAGACTCAGATGGCGACAAGTGCCTTATTTGCGAGGTTACAGCTTATAATGAGAACGATGAGCTAATTGCCTCTGGAGACGCTACAGTCGTGTTCACAGTAAATCATAGGTCAAGCTAAATGTCCAAAAGAGAATTCACATTTCAAGCGTTAAATGAACTTCGTTCAAGATTCGGCGCTGCGAAGACGTTCAAACACGCGTTCTTTCGGTTTGTTAACAAATTGTTGTATTTGGATTCTCTGCATGTGATTGTTCTCGACCGCGAAGATCTGAGACCACTCGATCCCAGAAGCGCTCACAGGCTGAGCACCAGAATCGCGACGCTGGAAGACCTCACGCAAATGGAGGAAGAAGGCTGTTGGGAAATCGAGGAAAGAAAACTCGAATTCTTTAATCAGGGCGATACCTGCCTGCTAAGCTATGTTGACAATAAACTGGCGGGCTATACATGGGCCCACACAAAGGGGTGCCCTGAACTTGTTCCAGGCCTAATACTGAGCATGCCTCGTGAGTATTTGTACAATTATGCCGCATTCACTCTGCCCGAATACCGTGGATATAACTTACAATCGTTTCGTCACCATGAACTGCTCAATCATCATCTATGGAAGGACAAAAAGGGGATGTTGGGCTTTGTACGTCATACCAATTATAGCTCCAAGAAAGGACAAGACAAAAGCGGTTACAGAAGAATAGGAGATATTTGGTTAATTGGCAAGAGATCTAAGTTCTACGCTCTTATCGACAAGAGTCTTCGGAATATGAGGATTAAGCGGATCAATTCTTCGTTGGCAACAGAAATGAGAAAAACATGCCTTTGAGTTGGGAGCCGATTTTTAGCTTCGGGCCGTTTTTGAGCTCCACAGGCCGGTATTGGCTTGGTAAGCTGATTGGGATTGCCTAATGGAACTTGAAGTAGTGCAAGATATAAATAGATTTAATGAATTAGGAGAAGAATGGGATGGTCTTCTGGAGAGAAGCAGTTCTAAGAGTATCTTCCTGACGTGGGAATGGCTGTTCTATTGGTGGATGCACTTTAAAAACAATAAGGAGCTTTTAATTTTATTAATTAAGGACGAAATAACTAAAAAGATTGTGGGAATAGCGCCTTTTTGTCTTCAACAAATAAGATTATTGTATTTTTTTAAATTCAAAAAAATAATATACATTGGTTCGGATGAAGCAGCTTCTGATTTCTTAGATTTTATTATCTACCCAGGATTAGAAGATAATGTTTTAAAGCGAATTCGTGAATATTTAAATGATAATAGTCATAAATGGGATAGCCTTGAAATGGGGCCAATTGATGAGTGCTCGAGTGCAATTAGATTTTTGAAAGAATACGCGGACGGTAAATATAGGAGTCTGAAGTTTAAGGCGCATTTATGTCCATATCTTAAACTAACAGAAGACCATGAGACATTTTTGCAATCCTTGAGCTCTAACATGAGGCAGAATCTGAAGAGAAGAACTAAGCGTTTTGAAAATGAAAAAGAGATGTCTTTTTCTATAGTTAACGCTAAAGAAAAAATAGAGGAAAATATTGATAGGTTATTCACCCTTCACATAGACAGGTTTAAGGCAAAAAGTGAGAACAAAAATATTGGAAGTAGCTTTTGCGGAAATGAAATTAGAAAATTTCATTATGACATAGGGTCAAGCTTCTTGGCAAAGCAATGGTTGAAACTTTATTTTCTGAACTATGAAAACGAACCGATCGCCTCTCTTTATGGTTTCAAGTATGATGATAAATTGTACTACTATCAATCTGGATTTGATAGTAATTGGGAAAGGTTCAGCTTGGGGACTGTTTTATTCGGTTATGCTATTAAAGATAGCATCAATGAAGGCTTGAAAGAATTTCACTTTCTAAGAGGAGAAGAACAATATAAGAGCAGGTGGACTAAAGATTACAGAGAAACAGAAAATGTACTTATATTTAATTGTACATTTCCCGGGAAGATGGTTTACATCGTATCAAGAGGAAAAAAGAATCTTAGAAAGGTCTTAATAAAGTGTAAAGGCATATTCACCAAGTCGAAACCTTAATTAATTTGCCGTTAGGGCCAGCGTTAAGAATGAACGAAACTGCGAGCAGAACTTAATTAGGCTTTACAACAAATCTGGCATAGGCGGGCTATTCAGGAGAAATGAACGGTTGCGATTTCAAGGAGTAGATTCTAAGAAGTAAAATGTCACCTTTCAGGAAATTCACAAAACAGTTTAGTCACTTTTTTACCGGTTTGATGCTCGCACAACTGTTTTCTTTCGTTACCTTTCCGGTCCTTACTCGGGTGTTGACAAAGGAACAGTATGGAGTATTGGGGTTGGTGACCACCACCATGCTTTTTGCGGTCGCTATTGCAAAAGCAGGAATGTCGGATGGAGTGATCAGATTCTATAAAGAGTATAGTGCCGACAGGGGGAAGCTCGAAACATTTTCTTCCACTGTCCTGATGAGGGGCATGGTTTTCTCAGTCCTGACGAGTCTGTTCTACTTAGTTCTTTTATTGCTTGCTCGGCGATACTTGAAGTTCGACGAAAGATATCTCCTATGCTTTTTGATCATGGGGTTTTACCTGTTTATCCGACCTCTAAATATTATTATCTTATACTTTTTAAGAGTCAACGATAAAACTATATTCATGAACGTTGTGGGTCTTGTCGAGAAAATATGTTCTGTAGGTTTTTCTCTGTTCCTATTATTATATGTTTTTAAGGTGTTTTACGGATATTTTGTTGGTCTTGTGGTCGCGGAGGTCGTTGTCTCCGTAGTTTTATTCTGTTGGTTCTTCAAGCATTTTAGGGTCAAACCAATCAAGGTATCGAAGGAACTGAATCTAAAATTGATAAAATTTGGCGCCCCGTTGCTTTTGACGGAATTATCTTTCCTATTAATGTCCTATGCCGATAGGTATCTCATTGTCGCGTATCTTGGAGAGGAAGCCCTGGGATTATATTCCGTAGGGTACAATCTGGCGATGTATATTGGCAACATTATTACTTTTTCATTATCCTATGCCATTGTTCCAATCTATGTCGAGCTTTATGGCGCAGAGGGAAGAGAGAAAACGGAGGCCTTTCTAAAGAAGAGTCTGCAGTATTTATTGATGGTTATCATCCCCATGTGGTTTGGATACGTGGCCATCTCAAAGGATCTTTTCATCACCCTTGCTTCAGAGAAATACGCCATGGCGGCCAGGTTTTCTCCGCTGGTTCTTCTTGCCTACTTTTTTCTGGGCGTAAACACGATATTTAATGCAGGACTGTATTTGAAGAAGAAGACATTTATATTTTTCGTCATCAGTTTCGCGTCGATTATTCTCAATTTAAGTATGAATTTGATTTTGTTGCGACGGTTTGGGATCATTTCGGCGGCGGTCACTGCCGCCACTTCGTGCATGGTATCTACAATTTTAGTAATATGGATATCAAGGAGATTCATCACGGTAAGGATTGATCTGAAAACCTTCTTTTACTACTTAGGCGTTTCCGTCGTGATGTATGTGGTTGTGAGACAAGTTGAGACTCCATGGGCTTGGGTGAATTTAGCACTTAAACTTATTATCGGTACATCGATTGTTATGGCAGGGGGGGTTTATAAGGAGTACGAAAGTTTAAAGAACCTCATTCAGGGATATAAATTAAAAACGGCTTAGGACGCGATCTTGTATTTTGCCTTGGGAATATGAAAGGGAAGATGGCAAAAGGAAGTTTGATTGTAGGCCATCACAGAATGACCCTCGGATTTATTCCTGAGGTCAAAGGAGGCTAACAGAAAATGGGTCTTGGGACCAGCATATTTGCCTTCATTCGGGAATCATTCATAATCATATTATACTTTGGTGGAATCATCACGGCGATTGTGGCCATTTTTAGGAAGGCCGAATGGGGCCTTCTCCTGATGGTTGCTCTCATCCCGCAGCCAAATATCTCTTATAAGCTTTATGGTTTTCCAATAGGAAAGGATTTCTTAGATGTTTTGTTTATTGCTGTCGGGATCGGGATATTTGTCAATAAGAGGGGGTTTGAGAAAGCAGGAAATTCAGTACTGATAGTTATCCTGATTTTGGTGAGTTATCTTGCACTCTGGAACAGCAGCGTTCATTTTTCTCTCCCCCTGCCTATTTCCTATGCCCATCCGTTGATAAAACCATGGAAGTGTTACGTTACTATGGTGGGCATGTATCTGTTGACTTTCAACGCAATAAAAGACAACGAGAACCAACGCAAAATATTGGCCGTTCTTATGGCTTTGGTAGTTTTATTTATTTCATTCAGAAGTTACCGCAGCTTTACGGCGGGTGCATCGTTTATCGAAGATAGCCGGGCTGGAGGTCCCTTCTGGATTGTTGGTTTAGGATCGAATCATTTTGGTGCCTTCACTGTTTACTGTTCAGCGGTATTCTTGGGTTTATTCTTTTTAGACAAGAATAGATGGCGCAGGATATTATTTTTGGGGTTGGTCTTATTCAGCCTTCATCCCCTTTTCTTTAGCTATTCAAGGGGGGCGTACGTGGGCGCCCTCGTTGCTTTAGTCTTCTTTGGGTTGGTGCAAAAGAGGAGTTTATTGGTTTTAGTTGTTGCCCTGGCGATCGCATGGCAAACCCTATTGCCGGCATCGGTCGTTGAGCGGATTTCGATGACGAAGACAGAGACGATGGAAGGACAGATGGAGGTTGAGCATTCGGCGGCTGTCCGGTTTGGATTGTGGAATCTTGGATGGAATCTGTTTATGGAAAACCCGGTGATCGGAGTTGGATATGGTGGTTTTGAATTCTCCGTGCCGGATGGGGAATTCAAGCGTTGGAAAGATACACACAACTATTATTTAAAAATGTTGGCTGAGCAGGGAATAGTCGGATTTGGGCTATTCTTAATTGTTTTGTTTGTGGCTTTCCGGAGCGGCTGGAGACTGTGGAAAGCGGGCAAGGAAGGGTTTGAGAAAGGGCTAGGGCTTGGGTTTATGGGGTGTGTTCTTGCGTGTGCATGCACGAATCTGTTCGGCGACCGGTGGTCGTATTTCGAGATGGGAAGCTATTTCTGGATATTTTGGGGGTTGGTTGATAGATATGTTGTCATTTCGAGGGAAAACAATGGAATACACAGAGAACGAGAAGAAGGGAATGAGATTATTGGGACGCAGGAGAGCAGTAATACGGGTGAGACCAAGGTCTAAACTGATGATGCCAGGGGGAAGGTTTCATCGAGTGGCCGCAATTAAGTTTGCCTTTTTTCTAGGTCTTTGTATGATCGCCTGTGTCGGTTCTTT
>Ga0102851_10001275_pt1 | contig 14195 bp, 10 predicted proteins | sample Mud3Dept3metaG_FD_79558 | JGI IMG/M metagenome (GOLD analysis project Ga0102851, IMG submission 79558) | Freshwater wetland microbial communities from Ohio, USA, analyzing the effect of biotic and abiotic controls - Mud 3 Core 4 Depth 3... | ecosystem: Environmental > Aquatic > Freshwater >... | reverse complement strand
GCACCACCCCGACGGCATGGCGTTTGCCAACCTTCCGGCGGTCATGTATATGCAGTCTGATATTTTGAGCCGTTTCGGTGTGCCGATCAGCATAGCCGAAGACCTCATGGAGGGGAGGGCGAAGGAGATTGAGAGGAGGCTCATGCCGCTTAACCATAGCAGGGCGGTCGATGCTGCACGTCTCCTGGATGTACCTTTTCTCTGTCTTCACACGCCTGCAGACAATATGGTTGTCACCTTTCTCCAGAAGATGCTCGATGACCAGGCGCCGTACACGCTGTCTGACGTGATCGACCTGCTGAACACCGTGCCGGAATACCGGGGAGCTCAGCGGAATGGCGCTGGCCCTAGGATTCTTCAGGGATCCAAGACCCGGCGGGCAGGAAAGATCTTTGTCGACATGACCGGCGGAACTGAAGGATCAAAGGACATATTCAGCAGTTTGTCCACCGCGGGCGTCAATACCATCGTCGGCATGCATATCAGCGAAGAGCACAGGAAAGAGGCCGAAAAGAACCACCTGAACGTCGTTATCGCCGGCCATATCTCAAGCGACAACCTCGGCATGAACCTGCTCCTTGATGCGGTGATACAGAATACCGGAATACAGCTTTTCGCATGCTCAGGATTCTCACGGATCAGCAGACTTCAGTAACCGGTCCCTGCAGCGGCACAAAATCCCTTCGGCATGGTAAAATATCCGCGGCAATTTTCCTTCGCCGGGGAGATATGAAATCAGACAGGGTTCTTGAAGAAATAAAAGAGAGAATAGATATCGTAGATTTCATATCCGACTATGTCCAGCTCAGAAAGTCCGGACAGAACTGGAAAGGTCTCTGTCCGTTCCATTCCGAAAAGACCCCCTCATTCATGGTCAGCCCGTCAAAACAGATATTTCACTGCTTTGGTTGCGGCGCCGGCGGAGATGTCATAAGCTTTCTTGTGCAGTATGAACATATGCCTTTTCCCGAGGCGCTCCAAGTGCTTGCCCGAAAGGCGGGCATCCAGCTGCAGACCGTAAAACAGGACAAGAAAGCGGATGAGAAGGGCGCGCAGATCCGGAACGCCCTCAGGGAAGCTTCTGCGCACTTTGCCGGGAAGCTCAAAGAGTCGCGCAATGCCGCAGGATATATACGGAAGAGGGGCATCACGGAAGAGACCGCACAGCTGTTCCGTCTCGGCTATGCCCCTGCCGGGTGGCATAACCTCCTGCAGTACCTGAAGGGCAAGGGATACGTGGATACCATTATCAGAGAGGCCGGTCTCGCGGTCGTCGGGGAGAAGGGAATGTATGACATGTTCAGGGACCGAATAATGTTCCCCATCATGGGCGTGCAGGGCGATGTCATTGCCTTTGGCGGAAGGGCCATGGACAGCAGCCTGCCGAAATATATCAATTCCCCGGAGACTCAGGTCTTCAAGAAATCTGAGACACTCTACGGGTTGTTTACGGCAAAGGAAGCGATCCGGCAGCTGGAGCGGGTGTTCATTGTGGAAGGGTATATGGATGTCATCATCTGTCATCAGCATGGCATCAGGAATGTGGTGGCGCCGCTGGGCACTTCGCTGACCTCAGGCCATCTCCAGAAACTGAGAAGGCTTACCAGGGAGGCGGTGGTTGTCTTCGACGGCGATGCTGCCGGCATCGCTGCGGCCCGCAGGGCACTTCCCCTGCTTTGTCAGAACGATTGCCATGCCAGGGTCCTCCTGTTGCCCGACGGCGAGGACCCGGACAGCTATCTGAGAAAGCACGGGACCGAATCGTTCAGCACCCTCACCGAGAAAGCGCAATCTATGATTGATTTCCTCTTCAACGTTGCGAAGGGAAGAAGATCCGATGCTGTGCGGGAGGCGTTGACGATGATCGCAGAGCTGCATGATGCTATCGAAGCTGAGCAGATGCTGATGGAACTCGCCGGCAGGAGCAGGATCACAGAGAGCACCCTGCGGGAAGAGTTCAAGAAGATAAAAAGGGTAAGACCGGGTGAGCGGGCCGTACCGGCCGTTCCGCGTCCGGGCGCTGCCAGGTTTGCTGAAGATCGTCTTCTCCTGAGTGCGGTCATTGCTTTCCCGAAGAAAGCTGACGATGTGCTGGCGAGGATCGACCTGAACACGATCAGAGATGTTGCAGCAGCAGCCCTTTTTCGGAGGATTGCTGCGGCACCTGACAGAAGTGACCTGGCCTCTGTGCTTGAGGGGGCGAGTGAGGAAGAACGGCTTCTCTTTACCCGGCTCTCGGTCGACCCCGGGTTTGACACCGCCCTTGTCGACCGCGTCATTGAGGACTGTTTTGCAAAGATCGAGGAAAAAAAGTTCGATGAGCGGCTTCACGAGGCGCGTGAGGCAGGCGATATCCATCTGATCAATGCATTATTGATGAAGAAGAAACAATCCATAAAGGGAAAAGGACATGAAAGACTATAACGATTTCAACGAGTATTTTGAAGAGTACGATTTTGATAAGGAGAACGCTTTTGAAGCGAAGGACGAAGACGCTGAAGAGGAAGTGACAGATGAGGGAGAGGGACGCAGGGACTATTCCCTCGAAGGCGAGTATGATCCCATCAAGGTCTATCTCAAGGAGATGGGCGGTGTTCCGCTCCTGACCAAGGAGAATGAGGTCGAACTTGCCGTAAAGATAGAAAAGGGCAAGGAGAGGCTAGCACGGGTAGTCTTCACAATCCCCTTTGCCATCACCAAGCTCATTGCCCTTGGCAGGATGGTAGAAGTTGGAGAAGCGCCGCTCTGGGATATCATCCAGAACGGGGAGGAGGAGATGGAAGAGGACCTCTCCTATGAGAAGACACGCTTTTACGATATCACGCTGAAGATCAAGGCGCTTTCGCAGAAACGGAAGCTGCTTCTGAAAAAGCTGTCCGAGGAGAGAAAGAAACCGGGACAGAAGCTGCTGAAGGCCCTCGCGGACAATCGGGACAGGCTTCTGAACGAAGTGCACGAGCTCAAACTGAAGGACGACGTTATCCATGCCTTTTCCGAAGAACTGAAGAAGGCCGTGATACATCTTGACGAAGCGCATATTCGGCTGCAGTTTGCGTCGCAGAAGGCGGAGTATCTCGGCGTTCATCTGAAAGGTCGCGGGAAAGCTGCGGTACCGAAGAACGTCAAGAACAAGGCGGTTGCTGGTGAGATCATGCAGATCCTCGGGGAATATGAGGACCTGAAAAAAGCGGTGAGGCTGACCGAGGAATTCATCGGGGTGAGCAACGAGGAGATGCGGAAAGCGCTCAAGATTCTGATCGAAGAGGAGCGAAACATCGACGACGCGAAGGGAAAACTGACCGAGGCGAACCTGCGACTGGTGATAAGCATCGCAAAACGGTATATCGGCAAGGGGCTGGGATTTTCCGACCTTATCCAGGAGGGCAATATCGGTTTGATGAGGGCCGTCGAAAAATTCGAATACCGCCGGGGCTACAAGTTCAGTACCTACGCCACATGGTGGATACGGCAATCCATAACCCGTGCGCTTGCTGACCAGTCGCGCACGATCAGGATACCGGTACACATGGTCGAGTCCATCAACCGGATGACCAAGGTCGTGCGTGAGCTTGTTCAGGAAAAAGGGCGGGAACCGTTGCCTGATGAGATTGCTGACAGGCTGAAGATTCCGGCAGACAAAGTCAGGGGCATGCTCAAGATCTCCAAGGAGCCAATCTCTCTCGAGACGCCGGTGGGCGAAGAGGACGACAGTCATTTGAGGGACTTTATCGAAGACAAGACGACGCTTTCTCCTCTGGACATCGCCATCCAGGACGACATGAGAAAAAACATCGACCTGGCGCTCTCTTCTCTTTCACCAAAAGAGCGGGATATCATCAAGAAACGGTTCGGCATCGGCGATGAGGTTCCGCATACGCTCGAAGACGTCGGTAACGAGTTCGAGGTCACGCGGGAGCGCATCAGGCAGATCGAGGTAAAGGCGATCAGAAAGCTCCGGCATCCTTCAAGGAGCAAATGGCTCAGGACCTTTATCGAAAGCAAATAGCGGCCGTGAACGGAGCATGTCATGCGTGATGCGTCAGGGCGCTGGGCTGTCCGCTGCCGCTCGCCGCGAGCGTTGACTTGACTAAAAGGACTGGGCCCTTTATAGTAACAAATTACCTTTGCCGGGAGTGCGCGGTGATGTGCTCTGCTGTTACGAATGGGCTCAGAACGCTGCACTCATCACGCAGTAAGGTCTCTTTGGGGGCCCATAGCTCAGTTGGTAGAGCTACCGGCTCATAACCGGTTGGTCCCAGGTTCGAGTCCTGGTGGGCCCACCACAGCTCTGGAGGATTGGTGCAGGATTTCCTGAAGCGTCTTGTTCAACTGCAGCATACTGACACTGCCATTCTGGAAAAGCGGAGATTCATCGACAAGGTCCCGCTCCGCATCGACGAAGTGGATGAACCCCTAAGAATTGCCAAAGCAGAACTCGGAAAGATACGCCTGAAGTCCGAAGCCGCTGCGAAGAAAAAAAAGGACAAAGAAGCGGCCCTCGCAGAGATACAGGACAAGATCACAAGAATGAAGAACCGCTCGGCTGACCTCAAGACCAACAAGGAATATCAGGCGCATCTCAAGGAGATCGAAACATCAGCAAAAGAGATCACCGTCATCGAAGAGCAGATCCTTCAGGTCATGGACGAAGTCGAGGCGACAGCAATAGACAAGGCTGAGAGGGAAAAGAACGTTACGGCCGAGGAGGAGAGGATACAGGCTTTCAAGAAAGAACTCGATGCCGAGGTATCGAGGCTCGGTCTGGAACTGGCTGCACTCAAGGAAGAACGGACAAAGATTGTTTCAGAGCTTGAACCTGATATCTATAATGCGTACTTCGAACTGCTGCAAAGGGGCAACGGGGTGGCGGTCGTCAGGGCTGACCAAGAGATCTGTCTCGGATGCGACATGAATATTCCTCCCCAACTGTTCGTCGAAATCAGGAAGAACGCTGACCTGGTCCAATGTCCTCAGTGCCGCCGGATCCTGTACTATGAAGAGGACAGTTTCTCGGGCCGATCATAGCCGGATGTCCTGAAACACTTCCAAAATCGAAACAAATCTTATATAATTATTAAAAGTTATTATAGGCTGCCGGAGCAGTTCAGGTAGTCGCCCATAGAACGTCAGAGTTGTATGGGAGGAAAGTCCGAGCTCCAGAGGGCAAGGCGCTCCGTAACGCGGAGTCCCGGTAACGGGAAGGAAAGTGCCACAGAAAGGGAAACCACCCTGTCATAGGGGAAAGGGTGAAAAGGTGAGGTAAGAGCTCACCAGTGCTCCGGGCGACCGGGCAGCTTGGTAAACCCCGCCTGGAGCAAGGCCAAATAGGTTCTGCTTTGAGAGGTGCCCCCTCGAATCTCTGCCACGGCGGGGAGGCAGAACGGGTTAGGCCGCATGATCCCGGCTGAAAAGCCGGGGCTGAGATGAATGACTACAATCCCGATCTTCGGGATGACAGAACTCGGCTTACGGACTGCTTCGGCAGATAGTTATTCGTGAACGCTAAAGGAGAGTCATGGAAGACCACAAACTCAAGGTGTTCTGTACGGTAGCTGAAACAAAAAGCTTTTCGAAGACGTCAGAGATCATCCACCTCACCCAGCCTGCCGTTAGTCTTCAGATCCAGGCCCTTGAGGAGATCTATGAGACTAAGCTGTTCGACCGTTCCAGCAGCACCGTGACCCTTACGCCGGCAGGAGAAGTGCTCTATAAGTATGCCAAGGAGATTCTGAGCCTTTACGCGAACGCAGAGAAGGTGATCGGAGAGCTGACCGGACTGGTGAAAGGCAGCATCAGCATCGGTGCGAGCTCGACCATCGGAAACCACGTCCTTCCGGTTGTCATTACTGACTTCAAAAAGACGCATCCGAAGATCAAAATCCATCTGCTCGTTGGAAACACCAAGCGGGTGGTCGAACTCCTGAACTCCGGCAATATAGACCTTGGACTGGTCGAAGGCGAAGTCACTCGGCAGAAAATGATCGTGGAAAAAATCCTTTCGGACGAACTGGTTCTTATTGTGCCTTCGTATCATCCCTGGGCCAAGAAGAAAGAGGTGTCGATCAGTGAGCTTACAAAGGAGCCGTTCATCTTCAGGGAAGGCGGTTCGGGCACGCGCCAGATGATCGAGAAGTTCCTCGCGATGCACGGTATCGCGCCACAAGAGATGAAGATATCCATGGTGCTCGGCAGTACGGTGGCTATCAAGGAGGCTGTCGAAAACGGACTCGGGATCTCCATCGTCTCACGCTGGGCGGCGCGGAAGGAAAGCAAATACGGGACGATCGCGCTCCTCAAGATAAAAGAGCAGAAGATGATCCGAGAGTTCTCGCTGATTACAAACAAAGGGGCGGTGTCATCACATGCCGTGGATGAATTTCTGACGTACCTGAAGTCCTACCCGTTTACAAAACTTCTCTCGTAGCCTTCACTTGCAGGCGGCGGTGTGCCTCACGGCATTACCGCGTAAAAATCCTGAAGTCGATGCCGCTGAAGAGCGGGCTTTTCCGTTCGAGCGATGCCAGATGATTCGCCCGGATATTACCTGCTGTGACCTCTCTGCTGAGATCAAAAAAGTTGCCCATATGTTCCCTGAACTTCGCCTCCGCAAAACCGGCGGCATTTCCTGTCTTCATCATGAACGGCCAGTCGCTTGCCTGGGCAAGAAGGAGTTCCCGCAACGCCTGGTTCAGTGCTCGTTCCAGGGGGCCGGCAGCCCCGGCATGCGTGGTGCTCAGACGTGTCATGATCCCCGCAGCTTTCTTCAGGTGACGGTATATCCAGCTGTTCGACGGATCGAGCCAGACCGCGCTGTAGCCGTTCCTTCCCCAGCTTGAAGCAGAAGGACTGACGGTTTCGCATGTTGTGTTTTCCGCAGCACATTCAGATGGGGTTATGAACCTGCATGTATGTTTTCGCGCCCTGTGACTTCCCAGCACCGCGCGCAGCCACTCCGGTCCCTCATACCACCAGTGGCCGAAAAGTTCCGCGTCATAGGCAGCAGTAATGACCGGCTGTGCTTGGAGTACGTTATTGAGTGCGATGACCTGCTGTTCCCGCGTCTGCATGAAATGCTCTGCGTGATGCAATGCTCTTTGCAGACCCTGACCGGAATTATAGGGTTTCTTGTTTTCCGTTTTGCCGGTCACCCGGCAATACTTCATGCCTGTGAAGGTCCTGACCCCGCCGGGGAGATAGGGCTTGATATATTCGTAGTCAAGGTCAAAGCCGATGTCGCGGTAAAAATCCCGGTAGTCGGCATGTCCGGGATAGCCTTCCACTGAGCTCCATACCTGGGCCGAACATTCCGTGTCGCGGGCATAAACGACCAGGCCTGCAGGTGTTCTGACGGGCCGGTAGATGCTTTTTTTCGGCCTGGGCGAGGCGTTGAGCACACCATGACTTTCGAGGAACGTGTATCCTGCTCCTGCTTTCGTCATGAAGGAATCCAGTCCCGGCGCATAACCGCACTCGGGAAGCCACATGCCGGCCGGACGTTTTTCGAAGTGCCGCTCAAAGGTGCTGAGGCCGACACTGAGCTGGGTGCGCACGGTTTCCGGATCCGACATGTGCAGAGGAAGAAAGGCATGTGTAGCGGCGCTGGTCATGAACTCGATCTTTCCCGAGCGTTCCAGAGAGCGGAATGCAGGGATAAGACTTCCTTTGCAGCCGTTGAAATAACGCTGCACATCGAGAAATTTCCTTTGGTACATCCTGGCCAAGAGGGCAAGTTCCGGCTCGTTTTTTGTCCTGAACACCTCTCTTTCCGCAAGGTCGATGCGGCTTTCAAGGTATAGTCGGAAGCGCTCCATGAGTAAGGGATCGCCCAGCATCTCGAGCAGTGACGGCGTGAGCGAAAAAGTGAGCCTGAAATCCGTCCGGTCGTTCAGAAGGTCTTCAAGGACCCTGATCAGGGGGATATAGGATTCCAGCATCGCCTCATGCAGCCAGGCCTCCTCGAGATGGTTTTCATGTTCCGGATACCGCATATAAGGAAGATGGGCATGGAGGACAAGAAGAAGAGCTCCCTGCATTGCTGAAGTCGAACCTCTTTTCACAGTATGAATAATACTCAATACCCCGTGTCCGGGCAAGCCTTGCTATTCCCCTGCTAAAATGTGATGATACAAAATCTTATCAGCCCGGAGTCGGCCATGCAGATATTTCTTAACGACAGACTGGTCTCCGAACAAGAGGCCGTGGTCTCCGTATTCGATCACGGTTTTCTGTACGGTGACGGCATCTATGAGACCATGCGTGCATACGACGGCAGGGTTTTCATGCTCGGGCGGCATATCGAGAGACTTGCACGCTCCGCTGCTTTTATCCGGCTGCATATCCCGGAACCGCAGACGATTACGGATGCGGTGCATGCGACCGTGGAGGCAAATGACCTGAGGAGCGCCTATATCCGCGTCACCGTATCACGGGGGAAAGGTCCGATAGGGCTTGACCCCGGTCTCTGTCCGCGTCCGACCTTTGTGGTGATCGCCGAGGAGTTCAGGGAATTACCGGAGAGCCTCTACAGAGAGGGCGTAAAACTCATCATTGCCGGGACGCGCCGGAATCTCATTGAGGCGCTCAACCCGAAGATAAAATCCCTCAATTTCTTGAACAATATTCTTGCAAAGATAGAGGCAAAAGAGCGCGGCGCGTATGAAGCGATCATGCTGAATGCACAGGGATTTGTTGCCGAAGGCACCGTATGCAATCTCTTTTTCGTGAAGGACGGTACTCTCCACACTCCGTCAGCTGAGATTGGCGTGCTCGACGGTATCACGCGGGAGTTGGTCATCACCCTGGCGCAAGAGAATGGAATGTGCGTAGAGGAAGGCAGCTATCTCCCGGACGATATCTTCAGCGCTTCAGAGGTTTTTTTTACAAACACGACAAGCGAGGTCATGCCGGTATCGCAGATCGAAGACGTGAAATATCCGGTGGGAGACATGACAAGAAAGCTCCATGCCCTGTATAAGGGCGCGGTCAGGAAATACATATCCTGATCCACGATTGTGCAACCGCGAGTATGCGATCATTGTGACACGGTGAAAACGGATACGTAATGCAACGCGCCATCATCCTGTCGTTTTACATCGAACCGTCAAAAATGGCCATTCTCTCGAGCCCAATCGAAAGGCGGCAGCCTCTTATGCATTCGGGAAAAACGTTTTCCCCGCAGTTGTTGCACGTTCGCCTGCAGAGGGATTCCTGCAGTGTATAAATCGATCTCGGCAATTACGATTTCAGGTGACTTTGCGTTCAGACGGCGGCTTCCATAACAGAGAGCATAGAGCAATCAGAAAATATGCGGCGCCTAGCAGCTCGGCAATCTCTTCAATTGCCTGTCGTACATCCCCATCTACTAAAGCGGTCTTTCGAAGGATATCGTCAAAGACAAAACCTGTGGCTAATCCGATTGCCGATAGAAGAAAGAGGCCTACTGCAACGTCACCACTGCGGATCAGCCGGTGAATCGATTTTCGCAGAACAATCAGAGGTGAGACAAGAAGTCCTCCTAATAGAAGGAAGAGAGAGAACCAGGAAAGCCTCAGGAGTATATTCACCTCAGGTGACAGAAACCACCTAATCATATAATGTACGCCGAACTGCCCAAAGAATTTGGGATTAAGCAAAACCTGAGCATCCAGTTCCCTTGCTGCTGCAAGGGCGCAAATCAAAAAGAACCACCAGAATACCAGACGGTCCTGCCGACCATGGTGGCGTAACAAAGCCAGGAAGCAGATCAGCATAGCGGCAATCCAACACCCGGCACTTAGCCACTCAATGAAGCCGCCTTCAGCATGCAATTTTTTCGGATCGGGGCCAAGCATGCAAGCAATCCATAGGGGGATAAGCATGGATGCCAGGACAGCTCCGGCAATCTTGAAATAGCCAAATGGCTGCTCGAATGTATCATGCAGCCATCGCATGATGAGCCCTATTACCGGTGCATCTTCGCCATCATTCCTTGGTGCATGAGCATATTTCTTTTTATGACTCAGTAATTTAATCTCCCGTATCAGAAAATCTAGCTTTCACACGTTGATGCAATGATCATGCGAGGCCTGAGTTTATTCAGTTGACGCAGTGATCCTCCCCTCTTTTTTCATTCCGGCAGGGTTTTGAAGAGATATGCGGCAAATGAGCCGAAGGCAAACGACACTGTCCATGCCGCGATGAACGGCGGTACGATGCCTACATACCCCACGGAAAGGGAAAACGTGTAGCCGAACCAGTAAAGAAGACTTATGGCTAGACCCATGCCGGCAGTGTACAGCCCGCCTCCCGTTGTGCTTCTGGCAGCAAGTGATATGCCAAGGAGCATCATAAACATGTTGATCAGGGGGAAAGAGACCTTTGCATTCAGATCGACCAAGAGCTTGACATTGTTAAAACCGGCTACTTTGAGCCTCTGGATATAGTGGTAGAGCTCAGTTAATCCCATCTCCTCAGACGTTTTCATTTCCCGTGCGAATATGTCCGGAGAATCCAGGTCGTCGTACTCCATGCGCTCCAGTCCCTCGCGTATTCCCGTTTCAGTCGTGACTATGGTTACCTTTTCCAGCACCCATCGCCCTTCCTCCCAGACAGCCTTCTTCGCTGTTATCGTCTGTTTCAGGAAGTTCTCTCCCTGCACAAAGATGCTTATGCCGCGTGCTGCCTTCTTCTCCGGAACATAGAGCTCAATTCTCACGGGATTTCCCTTTTTGTCCTTGATCCAAAGGGCCCCTTCAGAAAAGGCCGTCTTCCTGCTGCCTCCTTTAAGCCGTGTCCTCAGCTCTGCAGCGCGCGTCGAAAAATCAGGGGCTACAACCTCGCCAACGAAAAAAGCGGCCATGCTGATAAGGACCCCGCATATGACAAAAGGCCAGTAGAGGTCGCGCAGCCTTCCGCCTGCTGTCTTGATGGCGACGATCTCCTTTCTCCTCACTGCCTGGCTGAAAGTGAAGAGGCTGCAGATGAGTACCGACATGGGCAGGAAATAAAGGAAGAATTTCGGGAAGTTGAGGACTGCATAGAGCACCAGCGATCCGGTCGCCGGCTTGCTCGGCAAAAAATTGTCAATATTCCCGATCAGATCGATAAGGCTGGCCATCAGGGACAGACCGAACGAGATCAGGAGAAGGATCTTGAAGAAGTCCGCGAGGTACAGACGGTGGACGATCTTCACTGCAGGCTTGCCTTTCTGAACATCGCCACCGAGAATATGCCGAGCAGGATCGTTGCGAGCCACGCTCCGAAAAAGTGAGGAAGCTTGCCTGCTATCACCAGGTTCTCCCCATACATGAGCAGCACATAATAGACCGTGAAGACAAAAAGCCCGAGAGCAAGGCCGCCCAGCTTCCCCGACTTCCCTGCAATGAGCGCAAGGGGAGGGCCGAGAAACGCGAGAAATATAGAGACAGCCGGGAGCGAGAACCTGCGGTGCAGCTCAAGGAACAGGCCTGCCTTCACCTTGTAGCTGTTCGCATCCCCTGCTTTTGTCAGGAGCTCGGAAGGAGTATATTCCATTTTCCGGGGGGTAGAGGATTCCGATGCGTCCAGGCTGAGCACCATATTGTACCGTTCAAAGAAGAGCTCGGTCGTTGTTTTCCCTCCCATGATATTGATATATCCGTTTGAAAGGACGAGCATGATGTTTGTCCCCTCCTGCGGAATAAATCTTCCCTGCCGTGCCATAAGGACCTTTGCCTGGTCCTTCTGCCGGTTGTCATAGATGAAGATATCTTCAAGCGCATGAGGGGATTTCTTGCCTTTTACGATGATCACGATATCCTTGAACGACGAGTTGAAGGTCCCCTCCTCGATGGCCAGCGCCGAGCGGGTGGTAATGATGGCAGTTATGGTGTCGCGCACCTTGGCACTGCTCTTGGGGCCCAGATAAAAGCTTACCGCGATGCCGGTGAGGAAGCAGAAGGCGCCCAGGAGGAACACCGGAGATGAGATCTTCTGGAAGTTCATGCCTGATGCCCGCAGGACAATGATCTCGCTGTCGTGGTTCATCCGTCCGTACACAAGCAATGTCGAGAGCAGCATTCCCATGGGGATGGTGAGCATCAGGAGCTGAGGCTGCAGGTAGAGGATGATCTGTATCATGTCGACTACCGTGGCGCCAACTCCCGAAAGAACCCTGCTCAGCCGGATCAGTTTTTCCATCATCAGGATTGAGTTCAGAAAGGCGATGGTGATCAGAAATGTCGCGGCAAGCTCTTTCAGCGTTGCTTTATGGATAATATTCAGCATAGTGGACATTGTAGCATATCTCTGTTTCTGCCATTGGTGCGGCGCAAGGAGGAGGCTGCTGCTCTGTTACTGCCTCGGCCTGCGTGTGGTGTGATGCCGTCGCAGCGGGGGGACACGTTCCGGAGGCTTTCTGTCGCGCATGATCTCGATGAAGCAATCTTCTGCCCGGACAGCATCAAAAGTAGGAGATGTCATGATATAGTTCCAGTTGTTGTACCCTTTGTCGATCGCCAGCCGTAACCATCTGCACGCGCCCGCTGTGTCGCCCTTCGCAGCGGAAATCTCGGCCATGCTGTTCAGAGCATAGATATTTGCAGGATTAAGGTCAAGCGACTTCCTGATGTCCGCTTCGGCCCGGATGAGGTCGCCCATGAGCAGAAAGGCAAAGCCCCGGTTGTTATACGGCATGCCGTTTTCCGGTTTCAGTTCGATTGCCCTGTTATAATCGGCGATTGCGAGTTCATAACGGGCTGTCTGCATGTACACATTGCCCCTGTTGTTATATGCAATGAAATAGTCCGGGTTAAGTTCGATCGCCCTGTTGTAGTCGGCGACGGCATGGTCAAAATCGCGCTTCCGGAAATACGCGTTGCCCCGCTCCTTGAACGCCCGGAAGTTAGCAGGATCCAGCGCTATCTCACTTGAATATTTTGCAATATCAAGGTCGTATTTCCATGTCTTCGGCATATGTTTTCCCCTGTTGCGTATCCGGCACGGCAAGACCTGCCGGATGACAGCCTCGTTTGTGGCTGGCTCCCTCCCTGTGTAGCTAAATTGAGTAATTATAGCAGATAAAGCACGGCATGGAGGAGACGTCTCTCTTCGCGGTGATTAAGGATAATCATGCAAGAGTACTGTTTTCAACACTCTGTTGCAGAATGGCCACAGTTTTTCTTCCCGGGATTCATAAATAATTGTTATTTATTAAATAGTTAACAATGGTACATATATTGCTTTCTTTTATGAGCGTCAGGCTTTGTAAAAATCATTTTCTGCTTGACAATGCTCTTTGAGAAGAACGTATAATGTACGGGTTCGCAAGATAATGAAACATGCTTCATTCTTGCTGTTTTCGACTTGAAATATAAAGAAAACAGAATCTCTGAAAAGGAGGTGGTTCGAGGAGCTCAAGAAGAAGTGATGCACAGGAGTAGTTGGCAAAATCCGCCTTTGGCGGACTCAATACTGAACTAACCATAAGGAGGTTAGGAAGTGAAGAAAATCATCTCAATTCTCGCAGCAGTAGTCCTCGTACTGGGCTTTGCGGCCAGCGCGTTTGCAATCCACGCTGAGATCCCTGCAGAGACCCAGGCAGTCGTAGCAACCGGCACCACCCAGATCACCCTCGGCGGTGAACTGAGGACACGGGGCTGGTGGCGGAAGAACCTCAGCAGCGGTATGCCTGTTGATAAAGGGTCCTATTCATGGTATGACCAGCGCGTAAGGCTGTCCGTAGACGCTAAGATCTCCCCGAACGTCCAGGCATTCATCCAGCTCGAGACCGAGGGAAGCGGCTTTGACAGCACCAATGACAAGTACGTATGGGGCACAAGCTTTGGCAACTCAGGTTTCGGCAATGCAAAGCCCAAGTCAGATCCGGACTTCCTGCAGGCCTGGATCCTGTACACCGGCCAGGGCCTGTTCGGCGTTCCTGCCGGCCTGAAGGTCGGTCATATGCCGCTGAAGCTTGCATACGGCCAGTTCTTTGACCACACCCAGATGGGTGACGATGCAATCGTCTTCTTTGTGGATCCGACCAAGCAGATGCATATCGGCCTTCTGACGATCAAGCTTGCTGAAAGTGTAACGCCTGTAGGTGTTCCGCCGGCCTTTATTACCAGTTACTCCCCAGCCGACAACACGGACGACCTGGATGCATATGTAGCGCTGATGACCTACAAGTTCAGCGATGCGATCAAGGCAGGCATCAACTACACCTATCTGGCCCACTC
>Ga0102851_10001273_pt1 | contig 14199 bp, 14 predicted proteins | sample Mud3Dept3metaG_FD_79558 | JGI IMG/M metagenome (GOLD analysis project Ga0102851, IMG submission 79558) | Freshwater wetland microbial communities from Ohio, USA, analyzing the effect of biotic and abiotic controls - Mud 3 Core 4 Depth 3... | ecosystem: Environmental > Aquatic > Freshwater >... | reverse complement strand
GGCCAGCTCGCTGGCCAGCATTTGCGTCAGCGTCCCGCCCATCACCGACCACTCCGATCCCTCCTCGCCGGTCGCGGTCGACGGCAGCGCCCCCGCTTCGAGCAGCATGCGCAAGATCAACGCATCAAACTCGCGCCTCACGGTTTCGGCCGACGCCCCCTGCAGGTCGGCGCCGACACCCGGCATCGCCGCCGTAATCGATTCGATTCCCATCATTGGATGACGAGCTCCGCGTGCAAGGCCCCGGCGCGCTTGATGCTCTGCAGGATCGTAATGATGTCGCGTGTACTGGTCTTGATCTGATTCAGCGTCGCAACGAGCTCGTCAACGGTGGCGCCATCCGGAAGCGCCACGCTGGCCGCGGCTTCCTCCTGTGCATCGATACGCGTGCTCGGTACCACCGCAGTCCGCACCCCCGGTCCGGTGCGCCAGTTGTAGCCGTTGGGCTGCGACACCAGGTAGTCCGTGACGATCGATACCCGCAGGTCGCCATGCGTGACCGCCACCCTGGACATCCGCACATCGCCGCCGGAAACCACGGTTCCGGTGCGCTCGTTGATCACAACCCGCGCCCGCTGATCCGGCTGCACCGGGATGTTCTCGACGCGCGCGACGAAATCCACCAGCCGCGGGCGCTCGCTTTCCGGAAGCGTGATCTCGACCCGACCGGCGTCGCGAGCAGTGGCGATGCTGGCATTCATCTGCTGATTGATGCCGGCCGCGATGCGGCTGGCGGTGGTGTAGTCCGGCTGGTTCAGCAGCACCCGGATGACGCCGTCGGCGTTCACGATCTTGGCCGTGACCTCGCTCTCGACCAGCGCGCCCTCGGGAATATTGCCGGCGGTCGGGTGGTTTTTCTGCAGCATGTTGCCGAACTGGTCGTACTTGTAGCCGCCGATCGAGACGGCGCCCTGGGCAAGCGCGTAGACCTTGCGGTCGGGCCCATAGAGCGGCGTCATCAGCAGCGTACCGCCGACCAGACTGCGGGCATCGCCGAGCGACGAGACATTGACGTCGACCCGGTCGCCGGAGCGGGAAAACGCCGGCAGGGTTGCGGTCACGAGCACCGCGGCGACGTTGCGGCTGCTCAGCTGTGCCGCCGTCACAGTCACGCCGAACTCGCGCAGCGTATTGGCCACCGACTGCAGAGTGGCCTGGCTGCGCGGCGAATCGCCACTGCTGGCAAGGCCGGTCACGATGCCGTAGCCGACGATCATGTTCTCGCGGATACCGTCGATGCGCCCAAGGTCCTTGATGCGCACGCCGCTGTTGGCCGCGCCGGACAGCGCCATGCCCGCGAGCAGCAGTCCCACCACCAATGCCAGTGCGTTTTTCATAGTATCCACAGCCAGTCGAGCAGCCGGGTCAGGAAGCCCGGATGCTGCTTCTCAGCCAGCACACCCTTGCCGACGTACTTGATCTTGGCGTCACCGACGCGCGATGACAGCACCGTGTTGTCAGAGCGGATGTCCCGCATGCGGATGCGGCCCTCGAGGGCGATCCACTGCCGCTCATTATTGACCTCGATCTCCTGCTCCCCCTTGACCCACAGGTCGCCGTTCGCGTCGACCGACTGCACCGCCACCGTCAGCTGCGCCAGGAACTTTCCCTTGCGCTCAATGGTGCCACCGCCGTCGAACTCCTCCTGCAGATTCAGCCCGAGGTTGCCGGCACTCGGAGTCGTTCCGGTCAGCGCGCCGCTCACCGCACCGCTCTTGTTGGTCGATGTGGCGGCGGTCGTCGACACGCTGGCGATCTCGGTGATCAGCACCGTCAGGTTGTCGCCCGGGCGAAATGCCGGGTGGTCGGCCACCCACGCCGAGTAGTTGTCGGCGTTGTAGAGCGAGTCCGCCGCGACCGTACCGGCAGCGACCAGCCACATCGCAACTGCCCCTGCTGCAATCCGCTTCATGTGCATCACCTCCGCAAGATTTCGACGACGCCGATGCCGGTCACCTTCGCCAAATACACCTCCACACTTCCCGGGTTGCGGACCCGGATGACCTCGCCGGCCTGGCCGTCCTGCTGTGCCACCCCGCGGGCCTCGATTTGCACCCGTCCCGTCGACACACGCACCGCCACCTGCTGCTCACGCACCACCGGTGGCGCCGGCTCGAGGTCGCCACGCCGCACCACCGCATTGGCGGGCAGGTAGCGCCGCGCGCGCAAGCCGCTCAGTCCATCCACCGAATCCAGGACGGTGCTGTCCAGCACCGTCACATCCCGCTCGCGCATCACCACGTCCTTTTCGCCGACCGGGTCGCCAGGCCGCAGGGCGCGCTGCGTGGTCAACAACGGCCGGTACGCCGACACCGCCAGCCACACCGGAACACGCCGCACCACCCGGTCACGACGTGACTCGAAGTGAACCACCACCCGCTTCGCCAGCAGGTTGTGCTCCGGAAGCACCGCCACCCAGCCGCTGGGCATCGCATCCGGCAACGCCTCGACCGCCCGCGCCACCGGCTCGATCTCGATGCGCACCAGCTCCGGATGGTCGGCGCGCAGCCGTTCCTGCACCAGCCGGCGCGCCTCCTCGACCAGCAGGTTCGCCCCGCTGCCCGCGGGCACAGGGACCGAGACATCGGCGGCACGCACGGCGGCCGCCATGATGGTCATCCCAACTGCCAGCAGGAGCTGTCGATTCATGTTTAGCGATACAGGCTGTTGCTGATGCTCAACAGTTCGTCCGAGGCCTGCACGACCTTGGCGTTGATCTCATAGGCCCGCTGGGCCACGATCAGCGCGACCATTTCATCGATCAGCCGCACGTTCGAACTCTCGAGGAAACCCTGGCGTAGCAAACCGGCACCGCCTTCGCCCGGTACCTGCGGTGTCGCGATCCCGGAATTCTCGGTCGGCACGAACAGGTTGTCGCCGAGCGCGGTGAGTCCGGACGGATTCTGAAAGGTCGTGAGCTCGATCTGGCCCAGATCGACCGCGCGATTCTCGCCCGCCACCGTGGCCAGCACCTGCCCGTTGGCGCCAACCTGGATCGAAGTCGTATCCGCCGGCACCTGGATCGAGGCATTCAACGGATAGCCGTCGCGCGTCACCAGTGTGCCGTCCGCGTTCAGCTGGAAGGCGCCGTTGCGGGTATAGGCGAGCGTGCCGTCCGGCATCTGGATCTCGAAGAACCCCTGCCCGGAGATGGCCAAGTCGAGCGGCTCGTCGGTCTTCTTCACGTCGCCCACGGTAAAGACCTTGCCGACCGACGCCACCGCGGCACCCATGCCCTTGCCGCCCTCGGTCGCCGCGGCGGTGGTCGTCCCGGCCTGGCTGGTGGTCGCCACGCTGCGATACAGCAGGTCCTCGAAGTCGATGCGGCTGCGCTTGTAGCCGACCGTGTTCACGTTCGCCAGATTGTTGGCGACCGTATCCACGTTCAGCTGCTGCACCTGCATCCCCGTTGCGCCGATATACAGTGAATCCAGCATTGTCGTTTCCCCTTACAGTTCGCCAAGCAGATTGATCGCGCGGTCCATCATGTCGTCATATCCGCGCAGCAGCCGCTGGCTGCTTTCGAAGTGCCGCATGGTCTCGATCATGTGCACCATTTCGTTCATCGAGGTCACGTTCGCGGCCTCGACGTAGCCCTGCCGCACCCGCGTCGATACCGGCTCGACGTACTCCGTTGACTCGGTGGCGGCAAACATGCCACTGCCGAGCCGCTCGAGGGTGCGCGCGTCGGTGACCTCTACGATCCGCAGACGTGCCACCTTGTTGTCGCCGTCCCATACGTAGCCCTCGGCGTCGATGCGCGGCTCCGGCGAGCTGAGCCGGATCTCTCCACCCTCGCCCTGCACGACATGGCCGCTCTGCGTGACGAGACGCCCTTGCTCGTCGAGCCGCAGACTGCCCTGACGCGTGAGCCCCTCGCCCCACGGTGCGTCCACGACCAGCAGGCCGCTGCCCTCGAGCGCGATGTCGAGCGGTCCGGCGGTGTACTTGAGGACGCCGCTGCCCTGATCGGTATACGACACGACCGAGGGCGCCGACGCGCGCGACACGGTACCGGCAGAATCCGCCATGCCGGTCACCAGATCGGCGAACGGACGCGACACTGAAAGCTCACGCTTGAACCCGACCGTGGTCAGGTTCGCCAGGTTGTTGCTGATGACCCGCATGCGCTCGACATCGTTGAGCATGGCGGCACCGGTAAGACTCAATGCGTCCACTATTTTCCCTCCCTCCGCTTCTGTTCGACGGCAAACACATGCGCCAGCAGTGTGGCCACGACCTGAAACAGATCCGGCCCGATCTGGGCGTCCATCGGCAACCGGAACAACTGGTCGAGTAACGCCTTGTCCTTCACCACCACCGGGCCATCGCCGGCGTTGCCCTTGCGCAGGATCTCCTCGGCCATCTTGCCGCTGCCTTTCACAATCAGCTGCGGCAGCCCTTCGGCCGGCTCGTAGCGCAGGCCCACTACCTTCTTCTGCTCGGTCGCGTTGCTCATGGCCGTGCGCTACACCAACCGGTTCAGTGAATCCTGCCGGATCACATGCTCGACCACCGCCTGGGTCGCGCCCCCCGCCACTGCCGCGGGCCGTGTCTCGTACACCACCTCATCCAGCGTCCACCCGAGCTGCTGCAGCGCCTCGCGCAGCGCCGCAGCGTGTTCGGCCATGAACGCGGTGGTGTCGCTGTCTTCGGTCGCCACCTGCACGCGCAGCCGCTCACCAACCACACGCGCGCTGATCTCCACGCGCCCCAGGGACTCGGTGTTGAGCGAGAACACCAGCTGCCGGTGGCGCGCCGCCGGCTTCTGCTCGCCGTCGCGCTGTTGCGAAAACAGCGCCAGATCCACCTCGACCAGCTGGTCGCCGAGCAGCAGCGGCAGGGTTTCATGCCGATGGGCCACGCTTCCGCCGGTCTGGGCGTTGAGCAGCCAGCGACCGAGATCGCGGATCCCGCGCTGGTCGCGCTCTTCGCCGTCCGCGCGCACCTGCCGCACCGCCCCCGGCGCGGCACCCGCCACCGGCAGCGACATCTGCGCTGTGCCGCTCGCAAGCTGCTCGCGACTGTCGTGCGCGCGGGCCCGGTCCTCCATGGCCGTCTTCAGCATCTCACCGAGCTGCTGAATCGCCTGTGTCGGTGCCGCCACGGCCCCGGGCGCCGCCGCCTCCAGCTGCGCCACCACGTCGGCGGCACTGGTCGCCGCCGGGCGTCGCGTCAGATTCGTATACAGCGCGCCGAGCAGCTCGCTCGACTGCGGCAATCCGAGCTTGCTCAGCATGATCCCGGCGAGTCCCATGCTGGTGCCGTCGGCGGCGGCGCGCACCGCCTTGCCCAGCTGGGCGCGATCGGCCGGGCTGAGCGTTGCCTGGTAGCGCCCGATCAGCTGCTCGAGCAGCTGATCGCCGCGGGTCCCGACGCCCTCGGGCAACGACTCGCCCGGCAGCGGCATCGCCGCGCTCGCGAGATCGGTGGCTTCCTGCGCATAGATTCGCTGCAGTTCGACCCGCTCGCCGACCGCCATCACCCGGCCGTGGATCAGCTCCCCGGTGCGCAGCGGCACCACGCTGTCTACCACCCGCTCGTTGCCCTCGAAGCCGACCAGGTAGCGGCTCTGATCGTACTGCCGCAACACCCGGCCCTTGAGGATCTGCCCGACGGTCAGCTTGTCGGCGAACTCGCTGGCGCCGGCGAGGTAAAACCGGTTGCCCGCACCCTGCAGCGCTGCCGAGGAACCTGCCGCTACGTTGGTAATGCTCATACCGCCACCATCCCGAAGGCCTTGAGATTGACGTTGTTCGGAATCTCCGTGAGCGACAGCACCGACAGCTGCGGCATCATGCGCTCCGTGAAGCGCCGCACGTGGCGGCGCAGATTCGGCGCACACAGAATCACCGGCATCAGGTTGTTGGCCATCATGCGCTCCACCTCACCGGCCAGTCGGCGCAGCACCTGCTCCGCCACACGCGGCTCCAGCACCAGCGCGGCACGATCGTCGATACTGCGGATCGCGCTGCTGATCGCCTGCTCCACGCTCGGATCGAATGTCAGCACATGCAGCTCGCCCTCATCGGTCATGAGGCTCTGGCAGATGGTCGAGCCCAGCCGCTCGCGCACCTGCTCGGTGAGGTATTCGGGCTCCTTGTTGCGGGTGCCGACGTCGGCCAGCACCTCGAGAATGCCTTCCATGTTGCGGATCGGCACCTTCTCACGCAGCAGGTTCTGCAGCACCTTCTGCACCTCGCCGAGCGACAGCACCTTCGGAATCAGTTCCTCGACCAGGCTCGCCTGCTGGGTGCGCACGCGGTTCACCAGCCGCTCGGTCTCGGCCCGGGTCAGCAGGTTCGGCACCTGCTGCTTGATGACCTCGGTGAGATGCGTGAGCATCACCGTGGCCGGGTCGACCACCGTGTAGCCGGCGTCGCGCGCCGGCTTCTTCTGCTCGTCGGCGATCCACACCGCCGCCAGCCCGTAGGTCGGATCCTTGGTTGCGACACCCTCGATGCGCGCCCGCTCGCCACCCGGATTGATCGCCAGCAAGCGGTCGGTGATCACCTCACCCTCGGCCACCTTGGTGCCGTAGATGTGGATGTCGTAGTGATTCGGGCCCTGCTTCTTGTTGTCCTTGATGCGCACCCGCGGGAACACCGCACCCATATCCAGCGCGAACTGCTTGCGGAACGCCACGATCCGTTCCATCAACAGGCTGTTGTCGCCACCGACGAGCGGAATCAGGTTCTGACCCACTGCCACCTCGATCGGCTCGACCGTCAACATGCCGTACAGATCGTCGGCGTCGGAGCCGTCCTTCTTCGCCACCTCGGCCGCCTCGGCAGCCTCATCGACCTTGGTCTGGCGCGCCACCCAGAACAACAACCCGGCAACGCCAACCAGAAACACCACCGGCAACACCGGCATGCCCGGCATCATCGCCAGGCCGACCAGGCAAACCATCACGATCACGATGGTCCTCGGGTGCGACAGGATCTGCTTCGCGACTTCCTGCCCAAGCTGGGCATCGGTGGCAGCGCGCGTCACGATGATGCCAGTACCGGTGGCAATGATGAGCGCCGGCACCTGCGTCACGATGCCGTCGCCGACCGTCAACAGCGTATAGGTCTGCAGCGCCTCGCCCCAGCTCATGCCGAGCTGCGCGATGCCGATCGCCAGGCCGCCGACGATGTCGATCAGGATGATAATGATGCCGGCGATCGCATCGCCCTTGACGAACCGGCTGGCACCGTCCATCGAGCCGTAGAAGTTCGCCTCGCGCTCGATCACCTTGCGCCGCTCGCGGGCCTCGTTCTGGTCGATCAGGCCCATGTTGAGGTCGGCGTCGATGCTCATCTGCTTGCCGGGCATGCTGTCGAGCGTAAAGCGTGCCGCCACCTCGGCGACACGCTGGGCGCCGTTGGTGACCACCACGTACTGGACCACGATCAGCACCATGAACACGATCAGGCCGATCACGTAGTTGCCGCCGACCACGTAGCTGCCGATCGCCGCGATCACGTTGCCGGCATTGGCGTCCGCCAGGATCAGGCGCGTGGCCGCGACATTGAGCGCCAGCCGGAACAGTGTGGCGATCAGCAGCAGCGACGGAAACGTGGAGAACTCGAGCGGCCTGGCCATGTAGAACGTGAGCAGCAGGATCAGCAGCGCCAGACTGAAGTTGGTGATCAGCAGGAAGTCCAGCAACCCCGGCGGAATCGGCGCGAACAGCACCATCAGGATGCCGACCAGCCCGATGACCAGCACCAGATCGCCCTGCTTGCCGAAGACCTTGCGCACGGCGTCGATCACAACCGCACCTCCACCCGCGCCTCACCAGCCCGCCCGGCATACAATTCGGCATAGACTTTCGCCACCGGCTCGAAGAACTTCGCGCCGACCGGCTGATCGATGTCACCCTCGCGAAACAGGCCGCGCGCCAGCGGTGGCAGTTCGAGCACCGGCACGCCGTGGGCGCGCGCCACCGCGCGCATCGCCAGCGCCAGCTCGCCGGCCCCCTTGGCGGTCAGTGTCGGCGCGCTCATGCGCCCCTGCTCGTAGCGCAGCGCGACCGCGAAATGCGTCGGGTTGGTGATCAGCACATCGGCGTCCGGCACCCGCCCCAGTGACTTGCTGCGCTTGGCGGCCTCCCGCTGCAGCTCGCGCTGCTTGGCGCGCACGTGCGGATCGCCCTCGCGCCGCTTCACCTCTTCCTTGACCTCGCGCGTGCTCATCATCATCTTCTTGCCGAAGTCCCAGCGCGTGTAGGCGGTATCGATCGCGGCCACCAGCAGCACGACCAGCGCCAGCTTGAACAGCAGCGTGGTGATATCGTTCATCAGCAGCGGCGCATAGGCCTTGGGGTCCATGTGCTGCAGCCGCAGCATGTCCGGCAGCAGGGTCTCGATCACCAGCATCGCCACGAACCCGAACAGTGCCAGCTTGATGAGGCTCTTGACGCCCTCGAACAACATGCGCCGCGAGAACACGCGCTTGAAGCCGGCCACCGGGTTGATGCGCTGCGGATCGGGCTTGAGGGGGAACGCGCTGAATACCGGCCCGGTCTGGATCATGTTGGCGCCGATCATGACCAGCACCGCGACCAGAAAAATCGGCGCCAGCAGGAACACCGTGGTCGACACCACATCCCGGAAGCCGGCCACCAGGTGCGGCACGTCGAACACCACCGACGGCGCGAGCACGAACGTCTGCTGCGCCAGCCGCAGCGCGTTGCGAACCAGGCCCTCGCCCCAGCCGTACAAAATGCCGAGCAACGCCGCGATCACGAAGAACGAATTGAAGTCCAGGCTCTTGGCGACCTGGCCACGGCGCTTCGCCTCCTGCAGCTTGAAGGGCGTGGCCTGTTCGGTCTTGTCCTTTTCCTGCTCAGCCATCGCTCAGCCCAGTACCCGCTGCCAGTAATCGAACATCCCCTCGAACACCCGTTCCATCACCGGGCCCATGTATTGCATCGACATCACCAGCACCAGCAGCCCGACCATGATCTTGAGCGGCAGGCTCACGATGAACACGTTCATCTGCGGCATGGTGCGCGCCATCACCGCCAGCGCCACGTCCACCAGCAGCAGCACGAAAATCACCGGCGCCGCCAGGGCGACCGCAAACACGAACATGGCGCCGAACTGCGCCACCACGGCGGCCGGCTCCAGTGCGGCCAGCGACGAACCCGGCGGCAATTGCACCAGCGAGTACGCCAGGCCGCGAATCACGAGGTGATGGCCGTCGACCGCGAAGAACACCGCCAGCGCCACCAGGTTGAGCAAGGTGCCGAGCAGCGGTGACTGGGTGCGGGTGGCGGGATCGATGAGGCTCGCCACCCCGAACCCCATCTGCAGATCCATGATGCGCCCGGCGAGCTGAAACGCGGCAAAGGCCGTGAACACCCCGAAGGCGAGCAGACCGCCGATCACGAACTCGCTTGTGGCGGCAGCCAGCAGTCCGCCGATGGAAGCCAATGCCGTTGCTGGCGGCAGAGCCACCGCGCTGACAAGCGCAACGGCGAGCGCCAGCACCAGTGCCACGCGGGTCGTAGCCGGGATGCCGCCAAACGACAGTAACGGCGTCATCACCAGCGCGGCGCCGATGCGCACCGCGACGAGCAGCACGCTGACGATCCAGCCGGTGTCGATCAGCACGCGCATTCCCGCCGTCCCTCGCTAGACTAGAAGTAGGCTGGAATGTTACTGATCAGGGTAGTGGCGAACTGCACCACGGTGTTCAGCATCCATGCGCCGAACGCCATCAGTGTCAGTGCGACCGTGAGAACCTTGGGAATGAAAGTGAGGGACACTTCCTGGATCTGCGTGACCACCTGCAGGATGCTGACGAGCAGGCCCACGACCATGCTCAGCCCCAGAACCGGAAGTGCAACCAGAAGCGCGGTCCACAGCGTGTCCGCGCCCAGCGCCAATGCGAAATCGCTGGTCAATTCGCCCATACAGCCTCTCCCTGCCGCCGGCCCATCCGTCGAGCCACGACTGTTATTCCAAACCACCGTTGCACCCTCCCTAAACTTGCACCCCGCTTTGGCGGATATACAAGTGGCGCATCCCTTGGGCGAAGATTCCCGAATATTTATATTTGTCGCGATTGTAAATGGATTGTTACGGGGGGTGTCAATCCGTCGCAACGGAAAATGGAGAGGAAATTTTTTTGATGACCTATAAAAAAACGTTCTAACACCACCATGCCATTCAAGCTGCCGAATCGCGTAGCGGTAGTGTACGCCCACTGAGCTTACAGATGACTTACAACTCCACGCCCGCCCGCAATCAACGGGTTACGACAATCACCGGACGCTTTTGCTCCGGCTGACCGGAATTCCGACGCGCGCTCTAGGGCGTTTGTCCCGCAGCGCCCGCACCAATTCCCCGCCACCCAGCACAACTCTGAAGATCGAAGCACAATAAATCCCGGAACCATTGCCGCCTGGACGATTAACCTGCCCGCCATCAGCATGCTGGAGAGATCGAACAATTCTCATTACTTATTAACTGTACCCGCATTAACTGTACCCGCACTAACGTGCCCACGCCGCAGCCTCTGGGTTCGCAAACCGCTCCGGTCCACGCACCATCACAAACAACAACATCTCATTGTGACAGGCGGGTTCAGCGGGTTATGATCCAGGAGCACGCCACCCGGGCCGGGCGGCGGCGCACATCACACAAAACAACGCTTGCAGGGAAGGTAACATGGCCACCAAGACCAAATCCTCCGCCACACTCTCCAAGGCCGACATTTTCGAAGCCGACGAGCTCATCGCCCTGGCCCGGCTCGATATCGAGCACGGTCATCTCGATGAGGCGCTGTGGAAGCTCAAGCAGGCGCACACCGACGCCGCCGCGCCACCGGAAGTTTTCGCAATGCTGGCGCGGCTTTACGCCCAGCTGGGACTGTGGGAACGGGCCAAGCCGCTGTTCGAGCGCTACCTCTCCGCCGAGCCGCATGCCGTCAATGAATCCTTCCAGCTCGGCATGGTGCACTTCGACTCCGGCCAGGCCGATGAGGCGATCAAGATCTGGGACAAGCTGCTGCTCACCCAGCCCACCCACCCGCCGGCGCTGTTCTACCGGGCGCTGGCCAAGCAGCAGCTCGGTCAGACTGCCGAAGCGCGCCACGCGCTCGATGTGCTCCTCAAATCGGCCCCGCCCGACAATCTTTACTTCACCCGCGGCAAGGAACTGCTGCAGGCGCTGGACACCCAGCCGGCTGCCGCGCGCGGGCCGGCAAGCGCACCGGCCGTGATGCCGATGGCCCCCAAAGACGCCTACAAGACTGAACATTGAACGCTCAGGCTGAAGACATCCCGGCGCGGCTGCAGCGTTACAGCGCATTTCTCGCCCAGGACCCGGGCAACGCCGGCCTCGCCAACGAGGTCGCCAACCTGCGCCTGCGCCTCGGTGAGTTCGCCGAGGCGCGCGCCCTGCTCCAGGATGCCCTGACCCGGAACCCGGGCCATCCGGCATTGCTTGGCACCCTCGCCTCGGTCGCCATGGCCGCCAACCAGCCCGACGAGGCGATCGGCATTCTGCAGGGCCTGCTCGCGGCCGGCCACGACCATCCGGTCGCCCGCTACAACCTCGCCTACGCCCTGGCGCTCGCGCGCCGTTTTGCCGAAGCGCACGCAACCCTGTTGCCGGTTGTCGACGACCCGCAGATCCCCGAAGCACCGGTGCTGCTGGCCCGCTGCCTGCACCATCTCGGTGAGCTCGACGAGGCCATCAGACGGCTGAACGCCTTCACCGCCAAACACCCCGACCACGCCGAGGCGCTCGGCATGCTGTCGCTGCTCAACCTCGATGCCTTGCAGGTGGAAGCGGCGCGGAAGGCCGCGGAGCAGGCACTCAAGACCAACCCCAACGATCTCGGCGGCCTGGTCACTATGGGCTCGCTGGCCCTCGAGACCCAGGACGACCAGACTGCCGGCAGCTTTTTCGAGCGCGCGGTCGAGCGTCACCCGCACAGCGGCCGCGCCTGGAGCGGCATGGGCCTCACCACCATGCTCAAGCTCGACCTGCCGAAGGCCATCGGCCAGCTCGAACAGGCGGTGCGCTACATGCCGAACCACATCGGCACCTGGCATGCCCTCGCCTGGTGCCAACTCATGGCCAACGACCTCGAGGGTGCCAAGCGCAGCTTCGAGCAGTCGATGGAGATCGACCGCAGCTTCGGCGAGACCCACGGCGGGCTGGCGGTGGTCGCGGTAATGCAGAACCGCCCGGCGGACGCCGAGCAGGCCATCAAGCGCGCCATGCGTCTCAATCCGGAATCATTCGCCGGCCGCTTCGCCCAGAGCCTGCTGCTCAACAAGAGCGATCCGGCCAAGGCGCAGGAGCTGTTGAAGTCGATCTTCGCTGCGCGCGTGAGCGTCGATGGCCAGACGCTGCAGGAGATTCTGCGCCGCAACATAAGCCAGCGGCAGGCTCAATCGAAAGGACCTGGCGCGCCGCCGCCGGGCGGACGCCCGCACTGACGCGAGTGTGCCGCAGGCATGGCCCGCCATGCCTGCGGCACTCGACTCCGGTAGCGCAACGGACCCTGCGCACCCTGCTCGACCTCGGTAATCGTCGCATGTGTCATGCGACTTTCGAGAAAGCCCTCCGCTCGTGCTGAGCCTGTCGAAGCACGAACGAAGTGGGGCACGAAACAAAAGGCTGGTAGCGACCGCCCGTCGACCCCGTCAGGGCAATCGACACTGGTTCAGAGCTTCGCTAACTGATTGTTCTCGCATGCCCGAACACCGCAAACCCGCCACCCTCGCCGACCGTGACCGCCCGGTTGCGTCTGTGAACCTGGCGATCCGCGGCTTCTCCGACCAGTCCCAGGTCCCGGTCGAAACCATCGTGCGCTGGCTCGAGGCGCTGCCGAACTTTCACCTCGCCGGTCTCGACGCCGTCATCTTCGACCCCCGGCGGCGCCTCGACCCGATGCTCGCCGACCTGCCGCTGCTCGCCACGCCCACCCACAAGGGCCAGTTCGTCAAGGCCGACCGGCAGGTCCTGATTCATGACTTCGCCACCGCCGATGAGCTGCAGCACATTCTCTATCACGAGATCGGCCATCATGTTTTCGAGCGGGTGCTGTCCACCACCCAGCGCCACCACTGGGTACTGGAACTGAGCCGGCGCACCTCGGCCCGCATCACCCGCTACGCGCGCCGCAACGCGCTCGAGGACTTCGCCGAATCCTACGCCGTGTTCGTCACCGACCCCGGGCGGGTCGAAAATCTGCACCGCAAGTACACCTTCCTGCGCGAGGAAGTCTTCGGCGGCGTGGCCCGCAATATCGACAAGGGCTTTCTCGACATCTCAGTCTGAAGCGGTCGCTGCCGCACTGCGCTCGCGCTCGATCGCCTCCAGGCCCTTGTCCCGCCAGCCGGGAATCTGGCCACCGGCCCCGGTCCACACAAAGGCCCAGAGGATGTCAGCCAGCGAGAAGGCATCGCCCGCATCCCAGTACAGGCTCGCCACCTCGCCTTGCAGCACGTCCAGCAGTTGCACGCATTCCTCGGTTATCTCGCGCACAATGCGGTCGGCGTCCTGCTGGTTGTGCGCTTCGAGCGCGATGCGCGCCACGGCGCCGCCCCACAGGTCATTGCGGATGTCATCCTCGATATCCACCACAGTGTCGACCAGCCGCATGAAGCGGATCAGCCGGCGCGCGAACGGCTCCATCCGGCGCAGGCCCTCTTCGCCGGCATCCAGACAGGCGACCACCGCGATCATCCAGTAGGCATAAACGCCGGGCGTTTCCGATTGCTCGATCATCGCGGCCGTGGGCGGCACCTTCGAGATCCGCCAGGTAACACTCTGGCGCTCGGCGTCGTGCACCTGGCGCAGGGCATTGGACCAGGCGCGCGCCATCGGTGTATCGTTTGCATCGCCGAGCTGATGATGGCAACGCTGCAAGTAGAGCCGGTAGAGCGCCACCAGCCCGGCGGCCAGGGTCTGCGCGGAATCGACGACGAACGTCGACAGATCGCGATCCAGGGTGTAGCGCTTGAGTGCGTCATCGCTCACCAGCTCGCCGAGCGTTCCAAACTCGCGCGGGTGCTTGTCGAGCAGATAATCGAAAAGGCCGACCAGGAAATTTGCCAGTCCGGCGGTGGTGGCGGCATACGCCCGGCTCTCGCCGCGACCACCCGCGAGCGCATGGCACGCCGCCCCGAAGGCGTAGCCGAAACCCATTGGCCACGGTATCGAGGTCTCGGGCCGCATGCGCACCCGC
>Ga0102851_10001272_pt1 | contig 14199 bp, 18 predicted proteins | sample Mud3Dept3metaG_FD_79558 | JGI IMG/M metagenome (GOLD analysis project Ga0102851, IMG submission 79558) | Freshwater wetland microbial communities from Ohio, USA, analyzing the effect of biotic and abiotic controls - Mud 3 Core 4 Depth 3... | ecosystem: Environmental > Aquatic > Freshwater >... | reverse complement strand
CAGAACCGCTACAAATCGATTCTCTGTGAGGAGGATCCCTATCTCAAGCAACTTGTCGCATACATCCATCTCAACCCGGTCAGGGCAGGAAAGGTTGAGGATGTGGCGGCATTGAAGGCATACGCTATCCAGCATCCGGTCAGGACCTCAAATCCCTCATCCTCGGTTCAGAAACCGAACTCAGGATTGTGCTTCACGGCTATGACGAGCTCGGCAGGCAGGTGAAAATCCCGGTCAGCGTGTTCTAGAATCGCAAAGTATTTAAACCCGTGCTTCCATTGATGGCGGATGCCATCGTCCCTCTTTTTGCCGCTCGACAGGTTTCAGCCGAGCGAGATTCTGTCGCAATATTCAGAGTGGGTGTATTTCACGCTGATTCTGGTCTTTTTCGTTTCCGTCGCCGGCAGCACGCTGAGGAAGCATTTCGACAAGCCCTATGTGAAACCGCTGATTATCTCCGTCGGCCTCATGCTGACAGTGGGCGTATTTCGGTTCAAACAGCAGGTCGTAGAGGTTTTCGAAGGCTGGGGCATCCTTGGCACGATCTTGTTGGTGGTTATGGTTGCGACGGTTCCCTACGGGCTGTGCAGGGGCTTTGGTCTATCCAATCCGAGAGCCTTCGCCCTGACCTATATTCTGATCTATGTCCTGTCTTGGGTAAAGTTCCCCGGTTTCTATGAGACGCTGGTTGACAGCAATTTCGGACTGGTCAACCTGATTCTGCGCATCGTTTTCCTTGTCGCCGTGTTCAATGTTTTCAAGCCCGGCGAGCTCTTTTCCTTCTCGAAGGGCGATTTGGTTTCCGACGGGCCTGTAGCGCGAGAGATAGACCGGGAAATAGCGGTCGAGAATCAGGAGAGGGAGATGGTGGGTGAGGGTGCTGAGAAAATGACCAGGATCGAGATCCGCACAGTGGAAGACATCGAAAAAGCTCTTTCCGAGATTGAACGCATCACCGAGGCCAATAGAAACAACCTTCCGCGAGGGGAGCGGGAAAGGATCGCGGGCATACTCAATCAGATTGGGAAGGATGAGAACATCTTCAGGGACAGCATCCGGAGCCTTCAGAAGCTCTTCCAGCGCCTCGACGTTGTGGATGCCCATCATTACCAGGAACTCAAAGAGCGATTGGCAAAGGCAACCGGCAAGGAGAAAAAGCTTCTGACCGTGGAGCTTGAAGCACAGGAGGAAAAGCTCAGACTGGAAAAATCCATATTCGAATTGGAAGGAAGGCTCGGGCAGGGCCTTAACTCGCTCCATCAGTTGCTCAGCGCAGCCGTTGACCGCATTCGGAGATCACCCTACCCGTATGATGCCAAGGGACCATTATCCCAGGCACGGGTTGTGCTCACCGCGATCCTGGCCTTTATCAAAGAAGCCAAAGCGCTGGAGGATAAGCTCGTGGCTCTGGTCAAGGCGGAACGGAAGCTCCTGAAAAAGGAGGGGGGTGTCGCATGAGCGTATTGCTTCTTGAAGCACTATGCCGCCCCGAGCCTTCACGGACATCCCCTCAGAATCGATGATCTAGCCAGTCGGCGAATATCGGGTACTCCTTGGGGAAGGCCGCCATCCGATCCCCTGGCCAAACGACTGAGTCTTTTAGGACTGACCTGTGATTGACCATGACGAGGTTCACGTTCTCCAGCGGTATACCAAGGAGTCTCAAGATGTCCGAGATCGGCGCTGGAGCATGAAGGGGGAGGTCAGCATGGCATTCTCCACCCTGGCCCATATTTGTCGCGAGAGATCCGAAGAAAAAGACATCGACCGTCATATGTGCCTCCTGATAGCTTCCAACGATTCTCCCACTGTTCTCCGCTTATGTCCTTGACCTAAATCAAGATCGGAAGAACCTCGGCCGGTTCCTGTCGTTATGACTCAGGGGTTTGAATTCGGAACCCAGAAGAAATTCATATTGGGAAAGATCCAAAATCACTTGCCATTTCGACTTTGTTTACTAAAATTAAGAGGTACGGTGATGCAGTTCGGCTATCTGCATACCTCAATAATGGAGACCATTTCATGTATGAGCAGGGGGTCATAAGGCCGCCGAGCGAGGCCCGGAGCGTCCTCGTCAGGGTCACCAGGAACTGTCCCTGGAACCAGTGTCTTTTCTGTCCTGCATATAAAGGCGTAAAGTTCTCGCGGCGCACTGTGGCGGAAGTCAAGGCAGATATCGATGCCATGGCGGAGGAGTATGGGAAGCACGCTGAGATGATCAAAACGGCATTCCTGCAAGATGCCGACAGCCTTATCCTGAAAACGGACCAGATTCTTGAAATACTCCGGCATCTGAAGACCAGGTTTCCCAGCCTTGAGAGAGTCACGACCTATGGGCGGGCGACGACGCTGAAGCGCAAGAGCGTTGAAGAGTTCATTCAATTGAAGGAGGCAGGGCTGACGAGGATTCATGCAGGCTTGGAAAGCGGTTCTGAAAAAGTGCTCAAGATGATCAAGAAGGGAATCACGCCTGAGGATATTGTCGAAGCGGGTAGGAAAGTGATGGCGTCCGGCATCTCCCTTTCGGAATACATCATGCCGGGTGTCGGCGGCCGAGCATTGAGTGATGAGCACGCCCGTGAGACGGCTCGTCTGCTCAACACAGTCAAACCTGATTTCATAAGGGTCCGCACCTTTGCGCTTCATCCCCAATCGCCGATGAAGAAGATGGTGGACACAGGCACCTTCCTGCCTATGACGGATGAGGAGATCGTTGCCGAAATTAGACTCCTCGTCTCATGCCTCGACGAAATTCACAGCTATTTCTCCTGCGGCGATTACAGTCCCAACCTGCTCATGCAGGTGAACGGATACCTGGACCAGAAAAAGGCCGACATGCTCGGTGAACTCGACGAATTCCTTTCTCTTACACTCGAACAGAAAAAGGTCTATACGCTGATCAGACGGTCCAATTCGATGAACTACCCGGTCGAGATCGTCTTTGATGAGAAATTGATGAAAGAGGTACTGCCTGAAATCGAAAAGTTGGAGCGGGGCAACCCTGATGGATTTAACCGCTATATTGAGACGCTCATGTCGTACATGATCCCTCAGCCTCAGACGGACGAAGATTGGAATTGAAGCCCACGCATGCAAGAACGGTTTTCTTGTCCAACGCTTTCTCTATGGATCGCTTACAACCGTCTCGGCCATGGTGTGGCCCCTCGCTCTCACTCTATCGCAATCGCCCAACCAAACCAGATATTGGGCAGATCTCTGGAAACGGGGATATGCGCTGAGTCAGACTTATCCAAGGTTTTCCGGACGGCTGATATCCTGCGGGTCCGGTAAGGTATCGCAATTTTCGGGTGGGAGCGCAGATGGTACCTTGAAGGGACTTCTAAAGTGAAGAATAACGTATCCTCGCTCGTTCAGTAGGTGCTGGAAACGATTTGCCCCTTTCGACCCCGTCAGGTTACCGCTCTCCCGCTCGGCGGTTCCCTCTGCGGGCTTTTCTTTCTTGACCTAGGGCATCTGCCGCAAGCATGGCATCAAGGACTTTTCTTGGGGTGATCACGCCCGCTTCGTGATGGATGGGCTGGCCCGGAGCGCAGGCCTTTTCAGCCGCCTCCATCAGTTGTCTCCGGTCGGCATTTCCAATGCCGATGTCCGCAAGCGTCGTCGGCAAGCCGACCTCCTCACAGAATGATAAAACGGTTGCTATCTCGTCCGCCGACGCGTCTGTAAGGTGGAGGCCGGCTAAAACGCCGAAGGCGACTTTTTCGCCGTGGTAGAACGAATGGGTTTCGGCCAGCGCCGTGAGGCCATTGTGAACGGAATGGGCAGCCGCCAACCCGGCGCTTTCAAACCCGATTCCGCTCAACAGGATATTTGTCTCCACAATGCGGTCGAGGGCCGGCGTCACGATGTGTCTCTCGCTGGCGAGTTTCGCTGCCGCGCCATGGCTCAGAAGCGTTTCATAACAGAGCTTAGCGATGCCAAGCCCTACCGTTGTGCCATACCCGCCGCACTCATTCGCCGATTGGGTGCGCTCGCAGGATCTGGCCTCGAACCACGTCGACAGCGCGTCTCCCATCCCGGCCACGAGGAACCGTGTCGGCGCAGCCGCGATGATCCCCACGTCAACGAGCACCGCCGCCGGGTTCATTCTTTGATAGCACACGGAATCGAAGACCCCGTCCTTTGAGTACAGCACCGCGCACCCGCTGCACGGAGCATCGGTCGAAGCGATCGTGGGGACGATGATCACCGGTATGTCTGCCCTATCAGCGGCGATTTTCGCCGTGTCAATGGTCTTGCCTCCGCCCATGCCGACAAGAACATCCGCATGCGTTTGAGCGATGAAGGAGGACAACCGGCTCAACTCATCCTCGCAACACTCCCCACGGAACACTTCGATGGGGATGGCCCGAGCGCTCCAGTCAACAGCGCATCGGGGAAGCACCTTGTCGTTTGCCGAAGGCGAAGCCAAGATCAGCCCCTGTTTGCCCAGCAAATCCATCAGTGCGGGCAATTCGCCTATAGCGCCAACGCCTTGGATGTATTTCCCTGGAAAGACTGCTTTCTTGAACATCGAGGTCTCCTTCGTTCTTGATATGACCTGCCCCGGTTTTATACCATTTTTTCATTTAGAGTTGAACCGAATTCCGACACACTTCGTAGCAGGCGAGGCGGTTGAAACCTCATCGGTGCATTCGGTTTCGCGGACAGAGCTAAGGCGCGCCCCTACCGAAGACCTAGCAGACTGATTGAATTGCCCTACCGGCATAGCACAAGAGGAGTGTACTGAAGAGTCTGTGTGCCATAGGGGAAGCGAACGAATAAGCTTTGATCTCCCGGGCATCATCCAAGATAATCTTCTTGACTTCTGACGGGTTATCCTCGAATATTTTTCGTGAATTCTTTTACCAATCTAGGTTCACCTAGCCTTTTCTTCGAGGTTTTCATGAAGTGGACCTGTCTCAAAATGCCCCACCCTTGCCTCTCTAAGGCCAATGCCTGAGCGGACGCGAATGCGATCTCGGAGAAAGTGAAACCAGTTAAAAGAGGGCCGTGAAAGGGTGTTGCTCTTAGTGTTTTCGTTTCATAAAGACAATTATCCTTGCTTCGCACAAGAGAGAAAGGAACAAACAGGAAAGCGAGATGAATGCGTTGGAAAATTTCCATCGGTGGTTGAAGGGACTATTACTATTTAGCTGCCTTCTCCCGTTTGTATCGAGAGGACCTGTGTTTGCTCAATGCACCCTTACGGGCTCGGAATACCAAGTCAATACGTATGTCCAGGATTTTCAAGATAGCGCGTCAGTTGCAGGTCTGACGGGGAGTGGGTCCCTGGTCACTTGGGAGGGATCTGGCCATGATGGCAGTTGCAATGGTGTTTATTGCCAGAGATTCTCCTTCAGGAATAGACTGGTTCTGAACTTTGGCCCAGGCTATGGTCTGTATCAGTACGACCAGGCTGGAGGGTGGAAGCAGTGGAACACGGTCAGTCCTTCGGATATGGTGACGGTTGACCTCAACGGAGACGACGCCGACGAACTGATCGCTGCGTTTCCAGGCTACGGCCTCTACATAAAGGATTCAGCCAATGACTGGCAACCAATTAACACCTTCATCCCTGAGGGCATCATCAGCTTCCGCAACGGCATCGCCTGCGATTACGGAAGTGCATACGGTCAGTGGCTCTGGGATCGCACCCGGGGCTGGCGACAGATCAACGCCTTTGACCCGGGCAAGATGATTGCCGCGGATATTCACAGAGACGCTGAGGATGAGCTTGTCACCAGCTTTGTTGGATATGGCTTATACTATTATGATGTCCCTGGTGTCTGGACGCAGATCAACACTGTCATTCCCGAACACATGATCCCATTGAATAGCGGCATCGTTTGCGACTTCGGTGCTGCCCATGGGCTCTGGTATTGGACCCAGGCCGGTGGATGGGAGCCCTTGAATGCCGTGGACCCCGAGCAGATGCTTGCAGTCGACATTAACAATGACGGGACGGATGAACTAGTCGCTTCTTTCGATGCTTATGGGCTTTACTGGCGCTACGAAACCGGTCCTTGGACGCCTATTAATACCGTCATCCCTGAGAACGTGATCCGCTTGAATAGCGGCCTCGCCTGTGATTTCGGGGCTACGTACGGACTTTGGATCTGGACGCAGACTGGCGGGTGGGTGCAGAGGACACCGCTTGATCCCGAGCAGATGACGGTCGTGGACATTGATAAGGATAGTGTGGAGGAGTTGGTGGTTTCTTTCAGCGGTTATGGACTTTACTCTTTTGATGAGACCGATAGCTGGCAGCTGCTCAATGCTGTTGTTCCTGTGGACATGAAACCCTGCATCTACAAACCAGACTACGTTCCGTGCCTTAGCGACGACACCTGTATGGACGGCCAGGTGTGCGATCGATCCGAATGTCTATCCTGTTGCCCCGGTTCTACCGGTGTGTGTATCGACGTCTGCTGCGGACGATGCCAGGCAAAACCAAGCTGCAAAGACCAGACCTATTCGCGCGCTTGTAGGGAAGACGCCGATTGCACTTGTGGGATAAACGTGATTACCAAAGAGTGCGATTACGGTATTGCCGAATGTATCAATGAGTTGCAACAGTGCCCCGACTTTTGCACCGGGATCGCCGGGAACCTTGAGATAGTCTGCAAAGATAACCAGTGTGTTCAAGTAGTGAAGCCTACCGGTTGCACAACAGATGCGGATTGCAGGTATGGTGCTGAGTGGTGTGAAGACGGCGCCTGTGTCGCCTGTGATAACTCCGGTGTGTTTTGTGACCTGTACTGCAAAAACGGCATGATTGACCGTCGCAATAGCTGCCAACCCTGCATATGCAGACGAGACTACGTTCCATGCCCCGGCGACGAAGCCTGTGGGGACGGCCAAATGTGCGATCGATCCGAATGCCTATCCTGTTGCCCGGGTTCTACCGGGGCATGTATTTTGGCCTGCTGCGGCAAGTGCGTAGACAAACTGGGCGGCTTCTGCGGGTGGTCCAGCAATGCCTCCTGTGCTTCCGATGCTGACTGTATGACCGGCGGCTGCTCGGGTCAGGTATGCCAGTCGATAAATGAGGAACCTGTTATCACGACCTGTGAGTGGACGGAATGCTATAGTGCGGAGGCGTACGGAGTTATCTGCGGCTGCATAAATGCAACGTGTCAGTGGAGGTAAGGTGATATCCGCTTGACCCGATATGTCGTTATTCCAGTTCCTTCGGCTTTGTCAGTTCTTTGTATTCGGTGGTGTGCACGCGGATATCAATCTCTCTGCCGAAATCCTCGTGATCTTGATGTTCGGTAGCGCCGCTGACGAATCTTCCGAGGCATAATCTGATGAATTGAATGGGCACGGCCACGCTCAGAGCTAGGACAGGTTTTAGCGGCCAGAGAGTGCGCAGCATTGTCTGGGAGCTATGCAAAAAAGGCAAGATAAAGAGGGTAGATCGGGGGCTTTACAAGATAGTTCGATAACGGCGGGCTGATTATTCCCCGCGGCTGCTGGCACCTTCCTTTTCTGCGAGGAGCCTGAATTCGACAGCCTGCTTCAGTGCCTCAGGCCACCAGCCGTCAAGTTTTCTGAAAAAGACTTGGCTTCCACGGATGTCATACTGGAATTCAGCCAGATCTCTGTGGAGGCCGATGTCAGCAATCTCGCAGTCACCGGCACAGATAACGTTTTCGGGCCGTTTCCCGACTTTGATTTCCTGAAGGGAAAGCTGGTGCTTTTCGGCCAGCAGTGTGACCCGTTCGGCATTAAGCGTCTTGACGAGCGAGGCGTCAGCCGAGTCGATGGCATGAGCTTTTGCGACCTCGATAACAGCTTTGACCGATTTGTCGCAGTTTAAGAGGTCACGGCCGAGCGATGCGGGATATCCGTCCCAGTGTGTGGCGAGCATCGGCTCGCCGTCGATTCTGATGATGGCTCGTGTTCCGATTTTGACCAACTCCTAGATCTATACTCCCCCCTCGGCGGGCTTGCTTTTCTCCTTTTCCAGATGCTCTTCCAGCCATGTCTCGTAAAGGAGGTCTTCCCAGTCGAACGGTTCAATGCCCTCATTGTCGGGGACGGCTGTATCAACGACGACTTCTTCCTGCTCCATCTCGGCACCTCCGGGTCTGCTTCTGAGACCAACCACGTGCAGGGGTTGGTCTCAGGCCATAGTAGAATTCGCTTTTGAAGCCGGTTTAGGCCCTAGATTGGCAAAAGCAGTGTTTCAATGGTGACCTTTACGCTATGGAAAGAATCTGGTAGAGATTGATTTGTCTAGGTCCGCGTCCATTTATGGTCTGTTTTGGGCGCCAAACGGAAAGGAGTCCGACTTGACGAGACAGAAATGCACCGCCAGGCAGGGTCAATATCTGGCCTATATCTACTACTACACCAAGGTGAACGGCATCCCGCCGGCAGAAGCGGATATTCAGAGGTATTTCCGGGTTTCACCGCCATCGGTGCATCAGATGATCCTTACGCTCGAAAAGGAGGGTATGATTAGCAGGGTTCCCGGACAACCAAGGTCCGTTCATGTGCTTCTTCCTTCCTGGGATCTGCCTCCGCTGGAATAGCCCAAACAGGGGCCATTGATGCGATTGCCGGTATCGTCCACAACGACGTGTCGTTAATTTGCCTAGCGATCTCCCCAACCTTCTTCCACCGAAAGGTTAATATAGGTGTAGTCCTTTTGTCCTAGCCACAATCTCAATCTTGGACGTATTTCGGCACGAGTATGTGCACGGCAAGGTAACAGGCAAATACCGGCTTGAGAATGGGAACCTCGGTCTAATAGTCGAGGATGCCGCCTCTCGAAGGCGCTACCATGTCGAGTTCAGAGACAATTACATGGGCGAGAGTGTTGCGAGAGACCCTGCTGCGGATGCCCATGTGGTAGAGCTTTTTCTGGGCTGCCCTGAGGCAGACCTGGATGTCTCTGAGGCTTTCGCGATAGGTGAGTTGGGCAAAGGCCAAGCAGAGAAACTGGTCCCAGCAAGAAAAGCTCTGGATCTTGTAGTTGCCGTGGTAGCGCTGTACGCATTGGCGAAACTCGTGGATGGGGAGGAAATCCATCAATTGAGAGAAAATAGCCCGACCAGTATTCATCAGCCATCTCCTTCTGCAGGGGTGCAGAAGTATGGTATTTTGGAAAACCGGAGTTCAAATCGATTACGGTCATTTTCCCTTGTAGAACCTCGTTAGATGCGGGTTTCGGCCGTTTTCACAATCAAACGTTGGGACAGTAGTGATAGCAAATATTGAGTAACGATTTCGCCAAAACAGCCAGCGCATAAGGGTGACAGCGAAGACAAAATTCCTCTTCTTTTCTGAGGCCCGATTTGATATTCTGAAATGTACGGCTTCTCAAGGTTCAATCTGAATCTTGAGTGTGCCATGGATAGCTGGTAGGTCCCCACTGAGGTTCTTACCAGCTATTTCTTTCTGAATCCGTTGCACTCTTCTTCGGAAAGTCTTCTATCAGCGTTTCCGATTTCCGAGTAGCCGCCTTCCGGGCAGGTGCTGTCCTGGTCATTGAAGTGGACACAGTTGCGGCAGCATCTCCTATCCTTTGCCGTACCCTCATCTAGGTGGGCGTAGTCCTTATAGATCTCAGGATGTGTGCACCTCAGGCAGTTTCTGTGGTGCAGGTCTCCGGTTCCGAGTTCTTTGACGATTTCGCCATTGATTTCGAGATGGGTGATGGTCTCGTCAACGAGGAAGATCCTACTGCCGCACTTTTTGCATCTCATATTTACCACCTCGCAGGGGTATCAAGCGCCACATCCTTCTGAGCGGAGGGCTCCACAGCACCTTCAGAGCCAGAGGGGTCATCTTTGTAGATATGGCCGATCGGCTCAGCGCCGATGAGGTCAGCCACGACTATCTGATCGCCGACAAACTTGTACAGGTCATCCTGGTACATGGTTTTTCGCTCTTTCTCTTCTCTCTCCCAGTCCCATTTGGAGGAGAAGGTAGGCGGGTCATTATAGTTCATGTGGCCCATTGTCTGGCCGTTGGCTTGCATCATGGACTTTATCTTGCGGGCATTGAAAAAGATGTTATCGGTTCCGCAGTGCCGGATGTCGCCCCGGAAGAAGAACTCGCCGTTATGCTTGAGGACGGTTGTCGAGCCCAGTTTGAAATTCGCTGCAAAATAGCGTTTCCGGTCTTCCCGGTCCCTGAGCAGGTTCACTTGGCTGTCTTTCACGCGCCAGCCCTCATCCGCAGGACGCTGTTCTATCCCGTTGTGCCTACTGCCCGACCCTTCACAGATGTTCATTCTCGGTCACCTCCGCGCTCCGTGTTCTTCGACAGGAGCGATTGTCCCTACCGCATCCAGGGTTTCCTTCTTTAGGTCTATCGCCTCCCTCTCTGCCACGTATTCCGCGATGATCGGCAAATGGTCCCAGAAAAGTTGCTCGCAATAGTCGTTTGCGATCTTTCTGGCGATCTCCCGCATCATGTCATCGGTGATCTTTGCCATCTGCTCATCGGTCAAGTGGAGTGCCTCTTTTATGTCCAGCCGGTGCACCGAGGTTATCGGAAAGAACCCGTCTTCGCAGTCCATTGTTCTCACGCTCCGTGTTTTTTTGAGAAACACCGGGCGGGCTTATACCCACCTCGTCATGCCCAGACCGACACATTGAGCCCCTTTGCCTTTGCTCGCTCGCAGAACTGGATGAGCAGGTCCAATTGCTGCAAAGTCACCTGCCGAGTCATGCCTTCGAAGCGCCATCCCTCGTTTTCCGCATGGGATTTCACCAGCCGCAGGATGTCGAGCTTTTGCTCAATTCGACCGTCGCTCTTTGTAAACCTCGCGGCGCCGGCGAGCTTTTCCCCAATCGAGTCGAGGGATGCAGCCATGCCGATACTCCCGACCCGGACTCCGCACATTGAAGCCATGAATCCGGCCACCATCTCAGGCTTTTCCCAGATGGCATAAGGGCATCCGGCGCAGGCTTTGATGTGCTCATCCTCGTTTTGAACGCCCTTGATGGGTCGTGGGCATTTGACATCTGCAAACCAGTCAGTTCCGATTTCGACCACCTCCGGCCTCTTCTATGACTTAGAAGAGGCCGCACGGTTGGTTTACAGGGGCTGAAGCATGTGTTACTTTTCGTGCAGAGACTGTCTGTTAGGACCAAGCAATGGCAAAACACCTGATCGGCACACTCGGGGAAAAGAACGTTCACGCTGCGCTGAAGGCCTGGTATGCCCGTCCGGGCGATGAGCTTGAAGTGGAAGTGGACGGCTTCCATATTGACATCGTCCGCGGTCCGGTCCTTGTGGAGATCCAAACGAGCAATTTCTCGTCGCAAAGACGAAAACTGGAAACTCTCATTGAAAAACACCCGCTGAGACTTGTTTTCCCTATCGCTCTTGAGAAGTGGATCACGCGGCTCGGCTCGGACGGAATGACTACGCTTGGCCGACGGACGTCACCGAAGAAAGGGAATATTTTTCAGGTCTTTAAGGAACTGGTGAGCATCCCGGGCTTGATAGTGGAAGACGGCTTTTCTTTGGAGGTGCTTCTTATTCGTGAGGAGGAATTCCGCTGCGATGATGGCAAGGGCAGCTGGCGGCGTAGGGGATGGAGCATCTGCGACCGCAAATTGATTGAAGTGGTAGGCCACCATGTCTTCCAAACGCCAAAAGACTTCCTGAAGCTGCTTCCGCGGAAGCTCAAAAATCCGTTCTCGACACTGGAGTTGGCGAGCGCAATTGAGCAGCCACACTGGCTTGCGCAGAAGATGGCATACTGCCTGCGGCATATGGGAGCTATCCAGGTCAAAGGGAAAAGAGGCAATGCGTTGCTCTATTCCCCTTGTAGACTCGATGCAATGTAATGGCCGATCTCCCCTGTGACTACCGCCTGTGTGGTCCCAGTCGCGGGAGTTATTGTGCCCACCCGCATAAATTGCTGCATAAAGTATAAGGAACGGAGTATAAAGGATTGGCGTTATCGTTTTCAGCGTTTCGCCTCAGACGTACTTGCTGGCCGATGAATAAATGAGGTCTTATCCCATAAACCGCATGTAGTGGGCTTTTTCAAAATGATCCCAGACTTCGCCACCTCTCCACTCTTTGTCGCCGCCGTGGTGCTTGCCACGCTCGGCATGATCCTCGTCTTTGCTGGCATCGCAGCCCTTTTCCGCCTCCGCCCGATTCGCTTCACGCTGCGCACACTCGCCGGACTTCTGTTGGTCGCGCTTGGTGCGCTGGCCGGAACGATATCAATCGGCGTTCAAGGCTACCAGGCGCTGACCCACGAGGCGCTCGCTGCCCACCTAAAGGTTCTTCCTCAAGGGCCACAGAGTTTCCAGGCGACGCTGCGCTACCCTGACGGCAGGGAGGTGACCTTCCAGCTCGCTGGCGATGAGATTTACATCGACGCGCACATCCTGAAATGGAAGCCGGTCGCGAATATGCTCGGCCTGCATACCGCATACGAGCTCGACCGGGTGGCCGGGCGATACCGGGACATAGGGCAGGAACGTTCCGCGCAGCGCACAGTTTACCAGCTCAGCGAGGGGCGGCTGGTGGATTTGTTCAGCCTGCGCCGGCGTTATGAGTTCCTTTCGGCATTGTTTGATGCAGAGTACGGCTCGGCGACTTTCGTGCCGGTGAGCAAGCCGGTTGACCTTGAGCTTCGCGTGTCCACGAGCGGCTTGCTGATACGTGAGGCTGTGAGCAAGGCTTCTCCTAAGTACTGATCCTGGCACTACTCATAGTTCTGTTGTCAAAGGAGTAAAGCGGCCCGGGCAATGAACCCGGGCCGTTTGCTGTCTGGACAGCGCCTAGAAGTCGTCTGCGGGCTCCTCCTCAGCCCTCTCTCCGACGAGCATGAACTCATAGCTCTTCTTCAAGAGCAGCTCGACCTTGGGGACATCATTGATCCCAAAGCTGTCGGAGTTTTGCCAGTTACCGTCCTTGTCTTTGTAGCTCCTCCTGAAGACCACATTAAACATCTTCAGTTTCTTTCCACCGACGGTTCTCTCGTTCTCAAAGATGGCGGCCTCGACCGCTCCAGCCCTAAAACTCTTCGCCGGCTTTCCCATTCTGTTCATCTCCTTCTTTTTTAAGATTTATTGGTCTGTATTTATAACTGTCGCTCCAAGCGGCGGTTTGTTTAGTTCAAACAGTCGTGACAGAGCATTTTTTCAGCTGCTGTCCTGGTTGTCTCGGACCGAAAAGAGTCAGTTTTTTGCATGTAAGGCATGATGTGAGAAACCCTTCCCATTTAGGGCTATCAAGCACCACATAGGATGAAATCTCGACATCCTCGAACTCCTTTCTGAGCGCCTTGATAAAGACTTCCTGCTGCCGCAGGCTCACGAACATCGCCTCAGCCGCAAGCCCACTGCCGTCCAGCCGCCAGAGATTGTTGATGTGATGGCTTCTGGCTAGCCGAGCCTGAGCTTTGTCTCGAAGCCGTTCTGGCATCCTGATGAGCAAAAGCACCTGCCTGTTGAGCCCAAGCCGTTTCCAATCCACTGAGCAGGAATAGCTTTTAATGAGACGCTCTTGCTCCATGCTCTTCAGCCGGTCGAATACCAGCGATATTGAGATACCGGTATCAGCGCTGATTTTGGTCAAGGTCTCACGGCCATTGGAGCGCAACGCGCTGAGGATCTTCAGGTCTGAAGAATCCAGTTTGAGTGACTCAGATTTCATTCATTCCACCTCCTGAAATTGTTCTGCACAGGATGTGACAGAACAATTTCGTGCCCGCCGCTTAATTTCTTCGAAAACCGGATGACAAGAGCATTTAGAAAGCCGCGGACGATTCTCGTTTCTGGACGGCTCAAAAAAAATCAAAGAAGGGGCTTAATTCTTCTGAAGGATGGAAGACTCTGTAGATAGGTCCGCAAAAAAACTGGCGAGAAGTGTGGAAAGAGGGACGTTGTTTCTTTGTTGACAAGTAGGTGCGAAGCGGGTATTTGGGATGCATGCCCCGCCAAGCCCGCATCGATGCCCCTGGCGCCCTGCATCATATTGTCATCCGAGGAATCGAGCGCAGATCGATTTTCGGAGATGATAAAGATCGGAAAGATTTTCTTGAACGGCTGTCCGGTCTTTTGCAGGAGAAGGATACGCCCTGTTATGCATGGGCATTGATGACCAATCATGTGCATCTCCTTCTTCGCACTGGAACTGTTCCGATTGCATCGATCATGCGTCGGCTTTTGACAGGCTATGCGGTGAAGTTCAATAGGAGACATCACCGAT
>Ga0102851_10001271_pt1 | contig 14201 bp, 11 predicted proteins | sample Mud3Dept3metaG_FD_79558 | JGI IMG/M metagenome (GOLD analysis project Ga0102851, IMG submission 79558) | Freshwater wetland microbial communities from Ohio, USA, analyzing the effect of biotic and abiotic controls - Mud 3 Core 4 Depth 3... | ecosystem: Environmental > Aquatic > Freshwater >... | reverse complement strand
CCTCTGAAATCCCCTCTTGCAATTTTGTGAGAATTGTGCTAGTATAGATTAAACGAACGTCCGGGTGCCCCCCTCACTCGGGCGTTCGTTTTTAAATACAAGGCCGGAATAATCTCCCGCTACCCATAGATTGAAGTTAAAATATTAGTCGGGGCGAGAGGATTTGAACCTCCGACCTCTTGCACCCCATGCAAGCGCGCTAGCCGGTCTGCGCCACGCCCCGATAGAACGGCGAAAATTATAGCTCAGACTATCTGATCTGGCAATCCCCATGCGTTATTTCGTTCTTCTCTGCTCCTTAATTCTAATCTTTACGCCGAACCTAGCAGTTCTTGGGCAAGAGAACACCCATTATTTTTTCCCAACAGAGACGAGCCAGTTTCACATCTGCTCCCCGCTCAGCAGTGATTCTCTCTCAGAACTCCCAAAAATCATATCAGATCCATACCACCCCCCTCCTTTGGGTCATGATCAACGCCATCAAGGTGTCGACTTTGCTTTTTATCGACATAAAGGGTATGAGTCCATTCTGGGAATTCCAGTGCAATCCGTGCTTCCAGGAAGAATTGCAGCGGCAATCCCCAATTCATTTCCTTTTGGCAATCTGGTTATCGTTGAAACCCACTATGAACTTCTCCCGTTTCAGGTGATTCACAAATTGGGAATTACAAATAAAGAATCCCTTTATATTTTATATGCACATTTGCAAGAAGAACCCGATTTCCAAATCGGGGACATCATAAGCCATTGCCAGAAACTAGGCGCAGTTGGTAAAAGTGGAAATGCAGGTGCAGCGCATCTACATCTGGAAACCCGCATCGGACCAGCAGGAAAAACATTTTCTTCGATGTCTTTCTACCATAAGAGTGCTTCAACCGAGGCACGCCAAAACTATAAGCTCTGGCGCACAAGTGGTTTATTCCAACATTTCGATCCGATGGAGCTTTTAAAGTTTCATTGACCCACTAAAATGATGGTTTCGGTTTTGTTGGTAATGCTAGGATAGCCGGGATCGACAACAAAGAAATCCATGCACTCCAATAAAAAACCTGTTCCAAACCAATCTGGTCGCCAAGATATCCAATTCCCAATAGCGCAATTGGTCTAAGTGCAAATGTCATAAACATATACAAACCATTCCCCATTGCACGATGGCTGGGCACATGATCCTGCACCATCGCCATGATGACGGGTAATGTCGATAGCGAAGTAAAACCGAGCGCCAGAAGAACAGGCACGATCATCCAACCCTCAATCTGCAAGAAAATAAACATAAATATTGGTGCCAAAATAGCGACCAAAAGCAAAATAAGTCTGCGTCCCAATTTGTCACTCAAAGTTCCCCCAATCAAAGCACCGGCTACACCGGCTAATTCATAATAAAATAATGCTTGCCCAGATTCCCATAAGCTCCCACCACCCAAATACATATAAGTTGGCAAAAACGTCGAGAGACATTCACGGAGAAAATTCTGAAGCAGAATGACAAAGAAAAGAGGCAAGAATAACGTACGAAGTACCGGATACAAACCCTTTAAGCTTCCAGGCTTTCCCATCCGGGCTGGTATATCTCTTAAGCGCCAATAGAGGACAATTGATGCTACCCAGCCAAGAACCACCAGGCGATAAATTCCTTCCAATGTCCAGGTCGACACAGCCCAAACAGCTAGCAGAGGGCCTATTGTACGTGCTAATTCTCCACCTGCCATGAATAAGCTCATGCCCAATCCAATTTGGCGACCGGAAACACGGCTTATCATCGCCGGTGCTGGTGCATGGAAACAGGCAATACTAATCCCTGTCGTAAAAAGGATAATCGCCAAGCTGAAATAATTCGAAGCAAAACCCATGCTACTGATTAAAGTGGCTGTGATTGCTGGGGTAAGAATTACAAAGTAGCGAAGGCTCGCCTTATCGGCCAAATAACCAATGAATGGGTTTAACATCGAAGGCAACTGCATGATCGCGGTAAGTGATCCAGCTGCTGTAAGGGATAAGGAGAGTTTCTCGATGATTACTGGTAACAAGGGAGCAATGCAAGCGGTATAAAGATCATTAACTAAATGACCAACGGAAATTGGAAACACATGCCAGAATTGAAATTCTTGTTTGCTCTGAGCAATATCTATGGTTTCTGCGGTCATCGATGCACCCTAGAATGGTTGAACTCAAACCTGGTAATTATACCTGGTCGTCTTCCCATCAGCTTCCGCTATAATTACCCTATCAGATTAGATAAAGGTCGAATACAAAATGCAGCCGGAAGAACAATCAGTTCTAGATTCTTATTGGGTTATCCCAGGTCGATTCATGGCAGGTGAATTCCCCTCTGCACAAAATGAAAAAACTGCCTGGGAAAAAATTAGTTGGTTGCTTCATCACAATCTAAATCATTTTATTGACCTGACCGAAACCGGGGAATATGGATTGCAGTCATATAGACGCTTTCTGTCAGAAGACGCAATAAATATTAGATATGAAATAACTTATCAGCGATTTCCAATCACAGATATGCAGACACCAACACGTGAATTAATGAGAGATATTCTGAACGCAATCGACGAAGCATTAAATTCGGGTAAGAATGTTTATTTGCATTGTTTTGGTGGGATTGGACGCACAGGAACCGTTGTGGGATGTTATCTTGTAAGGCATGGAATGGAAGGATATCATGCCTTAGAACAAATCGCTCGCTGGCGGTTGGATTCTTCTCAGGGTTGGAGGATTTCACCAGAAACAAAACACCAGCGAGATTTTGTATTAAGCTGGAAAGGGTAAGTCCATTATGCAGTCGATTTATGCAGTTTCAGATGCAACCGGCACTACCGCCGAACGAGTAGTGCGTGCTGCTTTAGTCCAGTTTGATGATCCCCAGATTAAGATCACACGTTATAGTGCAGTGAGAACAGCTTCGCAGATTCATGAGCTCGTGGCAATGGTGGCTCAAGCAGGTGGATTTATTGTCCACACATTCGTGTACGAAGAGCTACGCCATGCTATGTTAACTGAAGGCCGCGCCTATAATGTATCCACCATCGACCTTATGGGTCCACTTCTGGCTCGACTAAGTGAAATCTTAGCCACCCCTCCTAGAGCGGAGCCAGGCCTTTTTAAGCCATTTGACACGGCATATTTACAACGGGTTGAGGCTATAGACTATACCGTTCGCCACGATGATGGACAAAATAGCTTTGATCTTGATAAAGCTGAAATCGTGCTTGTCGGTGTTTCCCGCACCTCAAAAACTCCTCTGAGCATTTACCTCGCTTATCGTGGCTGGAAAGTTGCCAATATTCCTCTAATACTAGGGATTGAACCGCCGCTTGAATTATTTAACTTACCTAGAAATCGGGTTGTTGGTCTGATTGTCAAACCAGAGCGTCTGGTCGAACTCCGGGCAGCACGCGTTGAACACCTGGGAACCCATTCCCTCGGTTATGCAGATTTAGATCATATTCGTCAGGAAGTAGCTTACGCTTATCATATTTTCGAACGCCGGAAAGATTGGCCTCTAGTCGACGTTACCGCAAAGCCAATCGAAGAAGCTGCTTCAGAGGTGGTGACATTAATCAGTAAGTCAGGTTCAATACAGAACGAGATAGACTCATTTAACCCGGAAGAGCTTTTTCCAAAGTAATAGAGGTTATTGCATTGACGCTTGATCACGATCGTCAAGAACTAGCCAGAGAATACGCGCACATACGACACCGCCTCCTCATCATAGATTTAGTGATTGGAGGGGCTTACCTTCTATCGTGGCTTGTATTCGATTGGTCATTAAAGCTTTCAACATCCCTGCAAAAAATTTCTACCGACGAATGGTTCTTAGTTGCTGGATTTGCTGCATTTTTTGGTGGAGTTTATTATCTTATAACTCTTCCCCTATCACTATACGAAAGCTATTTCTTGCCTCACCGGTTTCAGCTTTCTAACCAATCACTCAAGAGTTGGATTGGTGATCAGGTTAAAGGCCTAGTAATAGGAGGTACTATTGGGCTTATTATTCTCGAGATTATCTATGCACTTCTACGTGCTGCTCCAGACACCTGGTGGCTTTGGGCAGGAGGGTTCTTATTAATCTTTAACGTCATCATCGCTAATATCGCGCCAATCCTGATTTTCCCTTTGTTCTTCAAGTTCATACCATTGGGAGAAGATCATGCTGATTTAATCGAGCGTTTAACGACATTAGCAGAAAATGCGGGTGCCCATGTACAGGGTGTGTATAAATTTGACATGAGCAGGCGAACGAAAGCTGCGAACGCAGCCTTAACAGGTCTAGGAAACACTCGACGTATTATTCTTGGTGATACCCTACTGAACGAATTTAACATTGATGAAATTGAAACGGTTCTAGCCCACGAACTAGGCCATCATGTTAACAGAGATATCCCTATCGGAATATTCGTTGAAGCAACGATTACCTTGGTCGGTTTGTACCTTGCCTCATTAACCATGCAATGGGGAGTTACGGTCTTTGAATTCTCCAGCATAGCCGATGTTGCTTCGATGCTGCTATTTGGTTTAGTGCTTGCTTTTTATGGCTTGCTGACAATGCCGGTCATCAATTCATTTTCTCGCTGGCGGGAGAGAAAAGCTGATGAATATGCAGTACTTATCACTGGAAAGAATGAAGCCTTTGCCTCAGCATTAGCTCGTCTAGCTAATCAAAACCTGGCTGATGCCAACCCAGAACCTTGGATTGAGTATCTTTTATATTCACATCCATCGATAAATAGGCGCATCAAAATGGCCTTAAGTGCATCTTCGGAAAGTTAGCATTAATAACTTATCTACTGCGCTATTTATCGTTCGGAATTACAATCCAGAAGGCAGAATATAAAAGCAATCCCGGTATTCCACCTGGGAGGAGGGATAACACAAACGCTAACCGAAACCAGATTGGATCTATACCGAAAAACTCTCCCAACCCACCACAAACGCCCCCAATAATCCGGTCATGACGTGAGCGCTGTAATTTTCTATCATCAGACATTTTCAAAATCCTCCGTAGAATTCCTCAATCCATAATCCTACCTGATAAACATTACGAAGGGATTTTGAAAAAGTTGCAACAAATCAGCATACTAACATTAAAAGTTGGCTTATATCAACCATTTCTATTCTATCTTGAGATTTCTATAATCTGGTAAAGACGGTCAAAATCCACATTTTCTTCAAAAAGGGTCATGAAGCGATTAAATTTGGTTACATCACCCAAACGTGTTTTACCGTATATCGTATCAATTTTCTCGATGGTCTCCATCGTATTAGAACGAACAAGCAAAACAGTTACACCAAACTCTTCCGCTTGTTTCACTACCAGTGGGCTGGGATGTAAATTCCCAGTTAATACCAAACAGACCGTTGAAGTTTCTAGCGCTGCCAGTTGAATATCTGTGCGATCTCCCCCCGTAATCACTGCTTTGTGTGAATATTTCCGGAAACGACTAAGCGCTGCTTCTGCAGTCATCGCTCCAACAACCATATTCTCAACCATTGACTGCGGCCGATAATATTTTGTAAGTATTTCTGCTGATAACACATTGACAAGATCACCTACATTTACAGACGCGAGGATATCTTCCTCGGGTAAAACACCCAGGACAGCAATACCACGGTTCTCAAGGAATGGAATTACCAATTCCTTGGTAAAGTTCATCGATTCAGCAGGGACACGATTAATCACGATCCCACGCAATCCCTTTCCCAGACGAACTTGAGTTGCCATTGAATCATCTATTACTCTTACCTGATCACGATATTTTATGACAGCGATAACATCGCTACATAGGGTCTCAGCCACCAAAGGAGTAGGTAGATTTACAACGTATCCCTCCCGCAGACTTCCACCTCCCTCTAGAATTAAGATATCCTGACCAGCCGCTGCAGCCTCATAGACAGCCTTAACCTTTGGCATTAAATCCGCTTCGATCATATGCCGAAGGTATTGGCGAAGCATTTCATCTGTCAAAACTACCGGTGATAATTCCCAGGCCTGTGCGGATAGACCCAATATCTCCTTGACAAAGAAAGCATCTTCATCCGCGACATGTCCCCCAGTAATCCACGGTTGTAAGCTCAACGGTTTAAGATATCCAACTTTATAACCATCCGCTTGAAACCGCCTGCCTAAGGCCAGACAAACGGCAGTTTTTCCCGAAAATCTTTCAGCTGATGTAATATAAATTGAATTCATATCATCCTTCCTGGTTTAGTATGAGGCGCATATCGATAGCTATCACACCCTGTCCTTCTGAATAAACAATCAGAGGATTAATATCTAACTCTACAATCTCAGGAAAATCCTGTACTAGCTGCCCAATTCGTAACAAAGCATCAACGATAGCAGCCTTATCAGCAGGTGGTTTTCCTCTTACACCATCTAACAAAGCATGGCTGCGAATCTCCCCAAGCATAGTTTCCGCTTCAAAACGAGTAAAAGGTGATATCCGAAAAGTGACATCCTTTAATGTTTCAACATAAATACCACCTAATCCGAAAGTAACTAATGGTCCAAATTGTGGATCACGGTTCATACCGATGATCACTTCAATCCCTTCCGGTGGCACCATTGCCTGTACTAGACAGCCCCAAATGCGCGCTTCTGGTAAGTAACGCTGAGCTCGGTAAACCATCAATTCGAAGGCATCCACAACTTCTTCAGCGTTTCTTAATCCAACACGGACGCCTCCGATATCCGTCTTGTGTAATATATCTGGCGAGGCGATCTTCAAAACAACGGGATATCCAATTTCCTTGGCTATATTAACCGCATCCTGAGGTGTTGGAGCAACTTGCGAACTTGGGATGTTTAGACCGTATGCCTCAAGTACCTGGCGTGCTTCTGAATCACCGATAGAGAACCTACCTTCGGAACGCACATGATGAATAACTTCTCTTACTTTTTCTTTGTCAACCTCAAATGTTTCAAAAGTTGCATCTGGACGCAGTAAGAGTTGGCGATAATCTTCCATTGCCCGGAATGCTTTCGCAGCGCGTTCCGGAAAAGGATAGTTGGGTAATCCGTGAGAAGTGAGGATATCTACCCCAGTCTCAATCCGCTTCTCACCCATGAAACACGCAAGAATCGGTTTATCAATCCTGGTATCCAGGTCGATTAGTGCTTCAGCTGTCTTTTCGATCTCAGTCATCGCCTGTGGTGTTAGCAACACCAATAAGCCATCCACATTTGGATCTTTAGCTACCAAATCAAGAGCAAAGCGATAACGCTCTGCAAGTGCATCACCGAGGACATCTACGGGATTTGCCGCACTGGCTGCATCTGGCAATTGCATCGTCAAGGCGTTGATAGTTTCCATTTCGAGCCTTGCCAGCGTCATACCAGCTCGCTCTAGGGCATCAGTCGCAAGAATTCCTGGGCCTCCTGCATTGGTAATAATCGCTATTCGATCGCCTTTTAATAGCGGCTGATAACCGATTGCCAGGGCGATATCAAACAACGCCTCCATAGAATCAGCACGTAAAACTCCCGCCTGCTGAAATGCAGCGCGATATGCCTGTTCTGATCCCGCTAACGAACCAGTATGCGATGAGACAGCTCGTGATCCAGATTGGGTTACGCCGGACTTAATCGCTACTACAGGTTTTGAGCGGGTTACCTGCCGAGCCACCCGAATAAATTCCTGCCCGTTGGGCAAACCCTCATTGTAAATTAAGATTACACGAGTGTTTTGGTCTTTCATCCAGGCTTGTAATAAATCTATTTCATTGACATCCGCTTTGTTTCCAAGACTCACGAATTTAGAGAGACCTAGACGGCCGGCTAAGGCAATATCTAAGACAGCCGTGCCCAATGCCCCTGACTGTGACATAAATGCCATTGGCCCTTTGGGAGGCGTGCCAGCTGAGAATGATGCGTTTAATGGCGTGTATGTGTCAATTACTCCTAAGCAATTAGGACCGATTAATCGGATTTTATACTTTCGACTAATTTCAATGAGCTCAAGTTCACGCTCTAATCCTTCCCTCCCAGCCTCTCTAAACCCAGCGCTGATCACTATGGCTGCAGGAATTCCCTTCTCACCACATTGGTGTAATGCCTCGGGTACATGTGTATATGGAATCACAATCACTGCCAGATCAATACTATGAGGGACTGCTAAAACAGATGGGTAAGCCTTCAATCCAAGAATCTCATCAGAGGTGTGATTGATAGGAAAAATGATACCCTTCGAACCATAACCACATTGAATGAGGTTCTTTACAACAGCATAACCCAACTTGGCTGGATTGCTGGATGCTCCAATGACTGCTATAGAATCGGGTTCAAAAAAGAGCGATAACATGGATTGTTCTTGACTAGATTTAGATTTGATTGAGGTTTATTCTTCTCGAATGAATTCTTCTGCCTTCTCAACGAAACCACGTGAACCAATATACAATGGTGTCCTCTGATGCAGATGTTTTGCTTTAATATCCAGGATTGACTGATGTCCATCTGAGGCGTATCCACCCGCCTGCTCAGCCAGGAAAGCTAATGGCCCTGCTTCATATTGTAATCTTAATTTCCCATGTGGTTTACTTGGGTCTTTGTTATCCGCAGGGTAATAAAAAATTCCTCCGGATAATAATGTTCGGTGAAAATCGGCAACCAGTGACCCAACATATCGCAGAGCAAGGGGTTTATTATTTCCGTGGAGTCCCAGCAAGTAATCAGTGAATTTCTGCACACCTTTGCTCCAATACATTCTATTGCCTAAATTGGCGCTGAAATATCCCGATTTATTAGGTATTCGGATATTTGGATATGAAAGCAAGAACTCACCCACATTCGGATCAAGAGTGAATCCATGGACGCCTTTACCTGATGTGTAAACGAGCATTGTGCTACTTCCATACAGGATATATCCTGCAGCAACCATGTTGCGAGCAGATTGTAAGCAATCCTTTAATGTGCCACCACCTGATCGGCTGATGCGCCGGTAAATGGCAAATATTGTTCCAGTTGGGATATTAAAATCAATGTTTGAAGAACCATCTAATGGATCGAACAATAACACATATTTCCCGGTCGGATATTTCTCCGGAATCGGAAGAATTTCTGCATGTTCCTCAGATGCCATTGCAGCTAACCGACCAGTGTGATCATTCAACCTGAAGATGGTCATATCAGCAAATTGGTCGAGCTTCTGAACTTCTTCACCTTGAACGTTGATTTCATTGGTCCGCCCTAATATTTCAGCTAGACCCGCACGTGTAGTTTTACTGGCAATCACTTTCCCTGCTAATGCAATATCATAGAGCAGTTGAGTGAGTACTCCTGTCGCCTCTGGAAAGGCGTGTTGATCTTCTAAGATATGCCTCTCAATTGTGGTAATTTGGATGGGGTCTTCTGGGGGCAATGCCATGCTTCAATCCTCTATGTAAAGAAGTTATCGTTCTCATAAGATTAGGACGCTTATACACTCTCATATTTGCAACCAAAAATATCCTACCCTATTATGGATTATACAATAAACCTTTTTCTGATTGCAGTTGATTTGATCTTTAGCCTCTGGTTGTTAAGACGCAAACTAAAATAATTCACGAAGCATCAGCCATTCACCCGTCATATCCTCAAACACAACCCGCTGTATTAAACCAAAATGTATCAAATGCTCGATTGCGCGTTCAATTCTAGTGGGTTTCCATTGAAAAAGCTTAATCAAATCTCTTATTTGTGCTGCCCCTACTGATTGAAAATAGATCAAGATAATTTTTTCTCTAGCATCGCTTTCTCTAATCTCTTGTGCAATTTCCGGCAAATCAGGATAATGGCGCGCGGTTATTTCATAAGAGAATGCATAGTGCCATGCACCGGATTCGGTCACAGCAATCGGTAGAATTTTAAAATCCGCCTGCAGGTCAGCTAAAGCACGATTGAAACGGCTATCGCTCGTTTGGCTCGTCATCCTTGTGGCTCGTCGTAAGGCAACGGTATCTAAAGGACCCTGCTGTAATAACGCTTCATACATGGATTTCGCTTCCTGCGTCATCCGTCCTTGTTCATATAAGGTTAGATAATCCTCCTCTGGCAAGCCATAGTTCTCAGATAAGGCATAGAAGTAAGGGGTAATACTGAAATCAATCATGGTTGCCTTTTTGCGCAAGATTTTTGCGTAATACCAGGCTCGTCCTCCGAGCATTGAATCCTTCCACTCCCAGGTAATGTGCCCCGGATCATCATGCTGATCAGCTACTGGTCGGTCTCCAGCCACAGCAACCCAAAGGCTGGGCAGCAAAATTCCGGTAATCGGCCAGAAATAAACAAAGCCACGCTCCTTTACAAAAGCGATCGCCTCCTCTTTTGATTTCATATTTTGCCCAGGTGATATTCGAAAAGTCTGAGCCCGGTATGATTGGATTAATTGAAAGGGTAACTTAATCATGAAGAGCTTCGAAAAATTATAATCTTAACTTATTGAAGTTTTCTCTTGGATGTTAAAATGATTGCTAGAAATCAATTAAATCAAAACCATCCCTGGTTTATTGAACAGGGATGGTTTTACGAAACTCAACTGTCATGATATATAAACTAGCGTACCATGACCGGTTATCTCCCAGTCAGCCGGTTCATCTTTATCAAATTTATACACCGGTATTGTCCACCGGAACAGCCATTTGGCATCCTCATTGCGCATATTCACGCAACCATGGCTCATCTGTAAACCAAAGTTGTTGTGCCAGTAGGTTCCATGAAAAGCATAGCCACCAGGACTGGCAAAAAAGGATGTCCAAGGTACCCCTGGCAGTGAAAATCCTCCATTTTCTTCAACCTCAGCTCCACCAGCAATTCCACCCATATGCTTAGAAGGCATTTTTGAATAAATATTAAATACACCTTTTGGAGTTGCTGTGGGAAGTTCATCTTTAGGCAGGCGATTGTTCGGGATACCCGATGAGATCTTGGCAGAGTAAACCAATTCGTTGTTTTCAAAGGCTTGGAGTATCTGCCTGGCTAAAGACACTTCAATGTGTTTCTTCCCGGGTGGAACATTGGTTGATATTGGCGAATATTCTTCAGGTTCGATCAACCGAAGATGCTTTGCCGGGACATAATAGATTTCCGTTTCGCTCAATTCACTGGTGATCTGATACCAGGCTTGACCATCTGGACCTTCATCGACGCCAGTTACCCAATGAACGGAGGAATAGTAAAGCCGTGAACCCCTCCAACGAACCCAACCTTCCCAATTGTTGTATTGATATGCGTCAGAATAAGGCACAGTCACTTCAAAAAGCTGTCCACTTTCTGGAACAGATCTGACAGTCTCATTTAAGCGGATTTGCACTATCTGCAGGTGAGCGCTATGCATGAATCCACCCCAGACACGATACCACAATGTATTATAGAATTTTGGTGCATCTGGGGGATGAAACTCTTCATAGATATGCAGCACTTGATCTCGGAAACGATTGCCAACGATCGGTGATGTATCATTTGGACGAGCACGTACATCTACTTGCTTGGATGCAACCCGCGCAAGTAAGCCATGATCCTGTTCTTGTGGATATGGGAATAGCGGTGAAAACGCAAGAAATCCTGCAGCTAGACCGCTCGTCTGGAGAAATTCACGCCGTGTAAGAGATTTTCGCATGAATAGAAATTCTAATCTATTTTTTCCTCTACGTGTCTTACTTATCCTCCAGAACCTGAACTCCCATCTCACTATACTTTAACGCTGAATGCGCCGCAGCCAAGCGTGCGATTGGTACCCTGAATGGTGAGCAGCTTACATAGTTGTTACCAATCAGATGGCAGAATTCAATCGAAGCTGGATCTCCTCCATGCTCGCCACAGATTCCAACTTCAAGGTTTACGCGGGTTTTGCGCCCTTCTTCAACCGCCATTTTCATCAATCGCCCCACGCCTTCAACATCCAGAGTTTGGAAAGGATTCTTAGGGAGGATGCCTTCTTCAACATACTTTATTAGAAAATTACGCTCTGCATCATCTCGACTGTAGCCAAAAGTCATCTGAGTGAGGTCATTAGTTCCAAAGGAGAAGAATTCCGCTACTTCGGCAATCTCTTCTGCTGTGATCGCAGCGCGAGGGATCTCGACCATTGTGCCAAACTTATATTCAAAAGTCACCTCTTTCTCCTGCATGACCTGCTTAGCGATGCGCTCAAGGCGGGGTTGAATCCAATTCAATTCCTTAACTGTCCCAGTCAATGGAATCATCACTTCCGGTTTGACAACAACACCTTTCAAGGTCTGGTCAGCTGCAGCTTCAAAAATTGCTCTCACCTGCATCTCAACGATTTCCGGCATATAAATGCTTAAACGTACTCCCCGCAAACCTAACATAGGATTACTTTCGTGCAATGACTTGACACTGGCGAGAAGTTTCTCTTTTTCAGCCAAGCCGACCTTCTCACCTTTCACTCGCATGGTGATAACTTCCTCTAAAAGCGATTCTTCTGAAGGCAAGAACTCATGTAGCGGAGGGTCGATCAGACGGATAATAACCGGATAACCATCCATTGCTTCAAATAGTCCTTCAAAATCTAAACGCTGGTAAGGTAACAATTCATCCAGCGCTGCTATTCGTTGATCAGATGTTTCGGCCAAGATCATTTTTTGAACAATCGGCAGTCGTTCCTGCTCAAAGAACATATGCTCAGTTCGGCAAAGTCCAATTCCTACTGCTCCGTAGGAGCGAGCCCGCCGGGCATCTTTCGGATAATCTGCATTCGCCCAAACCTGCAATCCTTTAGTCGGCCAACCGGGATAGGTCTTACGAATGCCAAGTGTTGCGCAAATGTCGTCTGCCCACTTTAGTAAAGTTAACAAATCTGTTTGCTCTTCGAGAGAGGGAGCGACAGTTGGGGTTTGTCCTAAGAATACTAAACCACTCGTGCCATCTACCGAAATCCATTCGCCTTCTTTGACAACCTTGCCCCCAACTTCCATCTCGAGCTTCTCGAGATCGATCCGGATCTCGGATGCCCCAACCACGCAAGGTACTCCAAATTGGCGGGCAACTACTGCTGCATGAGAAGTAGCTCCCCCTTCGCTGGTTAAGATTCCTTTTGCAGCCAACATTCCATGAACATCATCAGGTTTGGTAAATGGGCGTACCATGATTACATCCTGGTGCTCTTCTTTTGCTTTCCGCTCAGAAGTATCCGCATCGAAATAAACACGACCCACAGCAGCTCCTGGTGAGGCGTTCACTCCTTTGGCGTAATAGCGTCCTTCTTTTTTCGCTATATCAATTGCTTTAGTATCAAATTGAGGATGGAGTAAGGTATCTACCTGCTCCGGGGTAATTCTCAGGATAGCCTCGCTTCTTGAAATCAAGCCTTCATTTGCCATATCTACTGCGATTTTAACTGAAGCCTTTGCTGTCCTCTTGCCTGTGCGTGTTTGTAGCATCCAAAGCTTACCATTTTCAATCGTAAATTCCACATCCTGCATATCACGATAATGGAGTTCAAGCTTGTCGCAGATATCCAAAAATTCCTGATAAGCGACCGGTAGATCGTTGTTTAGATTTTGAATCTTCTCCGTGTTGCGAATGCCCGCCACTACATCTTCTCCCTGAGCATTGAGCAGGTAGTCTCCATAAAGAATATTCTCACCTGTTGCTGGATCACGAGTAAAGGCAACACCGGTACCTGAATCCGTCCCTAGATTACCAAATACCATGGTCACAATATTTACGGCGGTACCTAAATCATGAGCAATTCCTGCCGCATTGCGATAATCCACTGCGCGCTTTCCATTCCATGACTTAAATACTGCTTCTGTAGCCAGGCGGAGTTGTTCATAGGGATCTTGAGGAAAATCAAATCCTGCCTCTCGACGAACAACGGTCTTAAATTCTTCTGTAATAGTCTTCCAATCATCAGCTGTCATTTCAGTATCTAGTTTCAATCCCCTATTCTTCTTGTAATCAGCCAATGGTTCTTCAAAAGCCTCATCCGGTATACCCAACACTACAGAGCCAAACATTTCAACAAGCCGGCGGTATGAATCATAAACAAAACGTGAATCCCCCATTTTCTGGATCATTCCTGCAGCGGTTTCATCGTTAAGACCAATATTTAGCACCGTATCCATCATCCCCGGCATAGAGAATTTCGCTCCTGAGCGGCATGAAACAAATAACGGATTGTTTGGATCACCAAAATTCTTGCCTGTTAAAGTTTCAACCTTTTTTAATGCCACAAGCTCTTGATCCCACATACCTG
>Ga0102851_10001270_pt1 | contig 14216 bp, 12 predicted proteins | sample Mud3Dept3metaG_FD_79558 | JGI IMG/M metagenome (GOLD analysis project Ga0102851, IMG submission 79558) | Freshwater wetland microbial communities from Ohio, USA, analyzing the effect of biotic and abiotic controls - Mud 3 Core 4 Depth 3... | ecosystem: Environmental > Aquatic > Freshwater >... | reverse complement strand
AGCGGCATCTGACCGCCCTTCTTGTAGCGCGCCTCGGCGTCGGTGCCGACGATCGTTACCTTGCCGTCCTCCACCTTGTCCAGGTCCACCGTGCGGAGCCACTCGAAGGCGGGCGTGCGCTGCCCGCCCATCTCGATGTGCATGTCCTCTTTGCGGATGCGCTCGCCCTCGAAGGCCGGACCGAAGGCGACCGGGATCGGGGGCTTGGAGACCGTGATCTTGAGGCCGCGCACTTCGATGCACCGCTCCACGATCTTCTTGGGATCGAGTTCCTTCTCGACCTCCTCGTAGATCGTAACGCCGGTAGGATGGATGGTCGGGATGTCCGTGTTCGCGATTGCGGGGAAGCCCATGTTGATGGCGCCGGCGCCCGTGGTCCAGATCCTGTCGTTCAGGGGGCCGAGCACCATGGCGAACGCGAACACCTTGTCCTTGGAGTACTTGAGGATCTTCTTATAGTCGCCGCCCTTCATGCCGCCGAAGGTGATGCCGGCCCTGGCCGCCCAGTTGAGCGCGTAGATGGCATGCTCCACCTCGGGGCCGAGCGGAACGAGGCGGGTGTCCCAGCCGAGCTGCACGCCCTTGCGCAGGAGCTGCTTGGTCATGCTGTCGCCGTTCACATTGCCGCACATGAGGGTAAGGATGTTCTTCTGCTGGAGGTCCCGGGCGATCTCGAACGCATGGTCATCGTCATTCGCCGCACCGATGATGCAGACGTATCCCGGCATGGAACCGTCCACGAGCTGCACGCCCAGGTTCCTGAGGATGGTGTCCGAAATGAAACCATTATAGGTGAGCCCGATGGAATCGTCCTTCACCGGTTCCTGGCCGTAGATGTACCGGATGGCCATGATCATTTCCTGGGCGAACAGGGTCGCCATGCCGGCGTCCAGGGCCTCTCCCAGGTAAGGCTTGTACATGTGTTCGACGGGCGCCTCCGTCACCAGCGGCTTCACCTTCTGCGCAAGGGCGGTCTTCATGTCGCCGACGGTCTTGACCTCGAAGCCCGTCATGGCAAACATCTGGGGCAGGAAGTACGCCGTATCGGGGAATTCGAACTTGAAATCCGCGCCCTTTTCTGAAATGGCCTTCTCGACGAGGGCCTCGGCCTGTTTCACGTAATAGTGTGAACCCAGAATGGCACCAGTGGCAATCGCTTTTGACATTGTGCGGCTCCTTTGTCTGAATCTGAGGGTAGGAAGGTGGGAAGTTGGGAGGTTGGGAAAGGACGATGCCTTCCTACCTTCTTACCTTCTCACCCTCGTGACTTCGGGATCTTACGCTCTTCCCTTCAGGAAGCTCGGCAGGCCGTTCGCCTCGCGCGGCCCCACGGTGATCTTCCAGCCCGGGAGTTTCTCTTCCAGCGCGCCCGACAGGATTGCGACGTAGCCGGGGATGATGAGCTCCTTGTGCTTGATGGTCTTTTCCACGCCGCTCTCGGTAATGAACGCGGCGATCTTGCCTGCCGTGAACTTGCCGGCCGCCCAGGCCGTGAGCACGGAGAGCCCCTCGTTGTCCATGACCGCGAGCCAGGCCGGGACCTTGCTGTTCTCGACCTCACCCCGCACGATGAAATAGGAGAGCGAGAAGTTGGTCGTGATCATGAGCGGCGATGTTTCCTTGGCGTCGCCGACCTTGTAGACGTTCTGCGCGACCTGCATCGGCACCTGCGGGTCGGTGTAGATGTTCTGGCGGAGCGACAGGAGCGCCAGCATTTTCCACTTTTCCACGTTGTTCAGAATGATGATGGATGCGTACTTCATCGTCCCGATGGCCGCGGCCATGGTCTCCGAGACGGAGTTGTCGCGGCCGGCAAAGGCGATGATGGGGTAGCCGAGCGGCTTGAAGTTCTTCTTGATGGCGGCGCGGCGGATGATGGTATAGTGCTCGATCATGTCCTTGACCTTGCGTGCGCCGGAATCAAGGACCAGGTCGTCCACGCCCAGGGCCTTGACCTTCTCGGAGAGCGCGGTAAGCGCGTCGAGCCCTTCGGCCGCTATGGCCAGGGAGGCCTTCTTTTCCTTGGCGATCTTCGCCATGGCATCGGCATTGTCCGCCGTCGCGGCGTAGATGAGCGGCCTCTTGTCGGCGCAGTGTGCAATGCCGGCCTCGATGACCGCGGGATCCTTGCTGACCAGAATGATCGGCACGCCCGGGGCGCCGTCAACGACCTGCTTCACGACGGACGCGAACTTGGCGGCATCGCCTCCCTCGTCGGTCACGGCAATGGCGTCAACGCGGAGCTTCTGTCCCACGCGGTCGATCTCGGAATTCTTAACGGCATCGATCTTCTTTGCCGCGGCGTCGCCCGCCTCGGAGGCCTTGATCGCGACCGCGAAGGCGTTCGGGTTGAAGAACTTCTTCTCATGGCGGAACAGGCAGATTTCATCGCCCACCTTCACGGCCTTGTCGCCCAACCCAAGGGTTATGCCGCGGATCGGCGGTGCAGCAGACTCGCCAAGGATCTTTTTTGCGTCCTCCGACGCGTCGGGACAGGCATCGAGGCTTGCCTGCTTGGCGGCAAGCTTCATGGCGAAGGCAAGGCAGGTCGGGTGGCCGCATTTCTTGCAGTTGGTCTTGGGCAGATGCTTGAATATTTCAACACCGGAAAGTGCCATTTCTGAACTCCTTTCGTTAACATCGGAGGTTGGGAAGTTGAGAGGTGGGGAAGGTACGAGAACGGCCGGTTTGCCGCCCTTTGCCTACCTTCCTACCTTCCCACCTTCTTAACTTCGTTATTTTACCCCATCAGCTCGGCGATGAACTCTTTCGTCTTTGCCGCAGCGCCGGGGTGCCGCATGATCAGCATGTCCGCGCCCGCCGTGAGCATGGCCGAAGCGGTGACCGCCTCCCAGGCAAGGGCCCGGTCCTCAAGGTTGCCCCACTCGGGAACTTCCGCATCAGGAGCCATGGTCTCCTTGACCTTCCAGACGTTCGCGCCGATGTCGCATACGACCGGCGTCTGCATCATGGGATCGTTCTGAAGGAGCGCTGCCTGGCGGATGCGCTCCATGACACTGTAGGTATATTCGAGTCCATAGCCCAGGGCCGACGACATGGGGTCCATGATGATGCGTTCCTTGTCGAAGCCCATCTGGCTGAGCAGGATGTTGAGCTGCTTCGCGAGATTCACATCGAGCTGGCTCATGGCGATGAGCTTGTGCTCGTTCGCCATGACCGCCGCGGCGATGGTCTTGTAGTTCTCCTCCACGGCCTTGCCGATGGTGCAGTTCTTGCCGCGTGTTGCGGCAGCCGCGGCCTGAAGCACCTGGGTGTCCTTTTCCACATGTCCGCTGCCGAGGATAATGAGCGGAATGTCGATGGCCGCAGCCACCTCCGCCGCGATCTTGGCCGCCTCTTCGGCGCTCTTGTTCTGCTGGTCGGGATGGGTCCCCGTGAGCCGGAGCGCCACCGCATCGGCGCCGTTCTGCTGGCAGAACTTTGCCCACTGGACGGGATTCGATGCCGCGCCGCTGACAGCCTTCTTTATGGTCTCGGGCCAGTCATCGGGAGCAATGTCCGTCACTTCGAGCGCAACGGCAGGCTTATTCGGGAACGTGCCTTCGAAGGCAAGATAAGGGAGCGCGCTCGCACCGCCGATGGTCACGGCCTTTGCGCCGGTCCCGAGCGTCACATTATAGATCTTACCGCTGTAAGACTCTTTCGGTATCACCAGTGCCATGATGAAAGCCTCCTCCAGAAATTTTCGCACATACTATCAGATTTGCCCGACAAGAACAACAGAAAACATCACAAATTGTAACATTGTCAAGGGATTGCTAAATCTGAGGGTTTAACTCATGTAAAGCTGTGGCTTCCCCTCGGCCGCTTTCCCGGTTTCTTTACATCTTACATCTCAAGATACGAATGGGCGTACATGGTCTTGCCCATGATCATCTCGACGGTCTTCGCCGTGTCCATCATATCCTTGTCAAGCGGGTCAATGATGGCGTGGGTGAGGCCCTCCATAAGGAGCATGGCCAGATAGTACCGGTTGATGATATGGCGCACATGCTTCGGCGCCCCGTTTGAAATGTTCGAGAGACCGACAACGGTGCTCATCGGCGGGTCGTTCAGGTCCTTGAACATCCTGATCGCCCGGGCGGACTGGAGGGCCTGATTCTGCATGGTCGCGATCTGGAGGATGAGCGGATCGAGCAGGATGTTCTCCATCGGAACGCCGAACTCCATGCCGCGCGCCATGATCTCCGACGCAATGACGCAACGGTCCTCGGCGTCTGCCGGAAGTCCGCCCTTGCCGAGCGTGAGCGCAACGATCTTCGTGCCATACTTGCCCGCCAGTTCCATCATGGGGAACCGTTCAGGCTCGTTCGAGGTGGAGTTGACGATCGGAAGACCCCAGGTGTTGTTGTGCGCCTTGATGCCCGCCTCCATGGCCTTCACGTTGGTCGTGTCGAGGCAGATAGGCTTCTGCACAACTTCATGGACGATCTTCACGGCCCAGTCCATGAGCTGGGGGCCGTCATCCTCGGCGGGGCCGATGGACACATCGATATAATGCGCGCCCGCGTTGGCCTGCGCCACGGCAAGTTCCTGGATCGGTTTGGCGTCGCGCTTCATGAGCGCCTCGCGCACCTTCTTCGCCATCACACTGATCTTCTCTCCGATAACTATCATCCCCTGAAATCTCCTTTCACGTCGATGTGACGATCACTCTAACGTTCCATCAGTTTTTGGATCTCCGCAGCCGTCTGCGGGGTAATGCTGTTCTTCTCTTGAGCCACCATGACCGTATGCCGGGCCAGTTCGCAGTACAGGGGGAGCAGCTCCGGCGTTCGCGCCTTCATGGCCTCCAGGTGGCCACGCACCGTCTCGATATCGCCCCGCATGATCGGTCCGGTGAGGGCGTCGGGAATACCTGCGCTCTCGATGTTCGCCAGCGTCCCCTTGATGAGCGGAAGCACCGCCTTGAGCGCTTCCTGCTTGTCAGCGCCCAGCGTCTGGTAGAACCGGAGCCCAAGGTCCACGAGGGCGACGAAAAAGTTCGAAACCACGACCGCGCCTGCGTGATACAGCGCTGCAGATTCTCTGTCCGAGGTCCACTTCGGCATCTCCAGCTCAATGCCGCCCATGGCCTTGACCAGCTCACGCGCAGCTGCCGCCGCTTCGGGGTCCGCTTCGATCCGGAAATACGAACAGGGGATGTTCCTCACTCCCAGTTCCATGCTCGGGACCGATTGGAGCGGGTGCAGGACCGCGCGGTGCGCCCCTGCCTGGCGTGCCGATCGCAGAAGCTCAATGGTATGAGCGCCCGACATATGCGCGACAAGCATCCCGGGCCGGAATCCACGACCTGCCGCAATGGCCTCGCACGTGCTTTTGATCGCGCCATCCGGCGTCGTGATGAACACAATGTCCGCTGTCGATGCCGCCCTGACCACATCGGTCAGGGTCTCGCCGCTTCCGATGAACGCCCGGGCGCGTTCCGCATGGCCCGGGTCCCGGCCCGCGACCGCAGTCACGGTATAGCCCGCCTGCGCGAGCAGGCGGCCGATTGCACCGCCGACCCGGCCCGCGCCGATGATGGCAACGGTTCTGGCGCTCATGGCCTAAGGGACCAGCTGGTCCAGAACGGCATAGTATCTCGTCAGCGCCTTTGAATCGGCGGGAAGCTCGACCAGCGGCTTGCCGTTCAGGTCGTACTCAAAGATCAGTTCGTCCGCAGGAATGAACCCCGCGAACTCGACGTCCTGCTGCTCGATGGCGTGAAGGAGCGATTTGTCCTCGCTCGTGCCTTCCTGCACCCGGTTCACGATCAGCACCACGCGTTTGACGTTCAGATTCAGCTCCTTCACCAGGTCGCCGATGCGTCCCGCGGTCATGATCCCGCGCACCGATGAATCGCTGATGATGAGCAGCAGGTCCGTGTCCTGCGTGGTCCGGCGCGAGAGGTGCTCGAGGCCCGCCTCGTTGTCCATGACCGTATACGGATAGTTGTCCGCGAGCTTGTCCATGTACTTGCGGATGATGTTGTTCGCCGCGCAGTAACATCCGGCGCCCTCGGGCCGCCCCATCACCAGGAGATCGAAGCCCTTTGCCTCGATGAGCGCCTGCTGGATCTGATAGTCGAAGAGCTGCTCCATGCTCATGCCGCCCGGCCGCGGTGCCGTGGACTTGACCGCTTCGAGCGAGGTCTCCCGCAGCTTCCCCACGGTGGCGTGGACGTTCACGCCCAGCACGTCGTTCAGGTTCGAGTTCGCGTCGGCGTCGACGGCGAGCACGGCCCCGCGCTTTTTCTCTGTCAAATAGCGTATGGTCAGACCGCACAGGCTGGTCTTGCCGGTGCCGCCCTTGCCTGCTACTGCTATTGAAAAACCCATTACTACCTCAAAATCGTCTCACCGCGGAGATCGCAGAGAACGCTGAGAAAGACTATTCTTCGAGAAACCCTCTCCGCGACCTCTGCGTCCTCTGCGGTAAATGAACTTATTTCTTGACCGCATATTTCTTCCGCACTTCCTCGATCTTCCCGCAGGTCATCTTGCCTTCCGGGCAGGCAGTGTAGAGACATCCCGGGCCGGCCTTGCCGAAGATCGTCGGAGCGATGCCTTTGACGAGACCAAGCATCCGTTCCGCCATCTCCCGGATCTCCCACTGCGCCCGGTTGCAGCAGCGCACCCGGAAAAAATGCAGCAGTTCCCGGGCATTCATGGTCATGACGATCCTGGTCTCCGCCGCGTTCGGCAGCAGATACCGGGCGTCCTGCTGTCCTGCCTCGCCTTTGTAGCCAAGTTCGTCGAGCCGCTTCAGGACCTTGTTGTAGTTCGCCTGGGCCTCTGCCATGCACTGTTCGAACTCTCGTGCAAGCGCCGGATCCTGTTTGATGCTCGGCGGCGTGATGTAATCGAACTGCTCAGCCTTCACGTACCGCTGGCTTTGCTGCGAATACGACGCCAGCCGATGCCTGACAAGCTGGTGAGAGCAGGCCCGCGATATTCCCTCAACGCCGAACGTGAAGGTCACGTGCTCGATGGGGGAAAGGTGGCCGATGGATGCGAGCTTTTCCACAAAGGCCGCCTGGTCCTTGGCCTCGATCTTCTCCCTCAGTTCCTCCACACCCGACGGGCTGTAGCAGAGCTTCGCGGCCATGGCCACGACCTCTTCCGGCTCAGGTGTATGCCGGAGGAGAACGACGTTCAATGCCGCTTCAGGCACCGGCAATACCTCCACTGGGCTCCCCGACGAAGATCCGAAAAGCCATTATCCTTTGATGCTCTGATCTATCTTACGGTAAATGAAAGAACGATTTGCCAGCGACGGGAAGGACTATTATATAGAGAGCTGTTTTATTCCGTCAAGTAAATTTAAAAACAGGAGAGACAATTATTTTAATAAAACCATAACAACTGCTCATAACCGCATGAAATTGCTACGAAATGTAACGGATTTGATCACTTGAAACTCTGTTCCTCGGTCGGAAAGGCCCCGCTCTCCACTTCCTGCTTGTATTCCCTGACTGCTTTGAGCGCCTGGTCCTTAAGCGATGCGTACCGCTTTACGAATTTTGGTGTGAACCGGTCGAACAGGCCAAGCAGGTCGTGGAGCACCAGCACCTGCCCGTCGCAGTGCGGGCCCGCGCCGATGCCGATGGTCGGAATGGAGAGAATACCGCCGATCTCCCTGGCGAGAGATGCCGGGACCGCCTCAAGCACCACGCTGAAGGCGCCGGATTCCTGAACAGCGCGGGCGTCGGCCAGGATCTTCTCCCGGGCCGCTTCGTCCCTGCCCTGCACCTTGAACCCACCAAGGGCGTGAACATGCTGCGGCGTGAGGCCGATATGTCCCATCACCGGAATGCCGGCCGCAACGATCGCCCGAATCGTCGCGGCAACGGCTGCACCGCCCTCGAGCTTCACCGCCTCGGCGCCCGCCTCTTTCAGGAACCGCCCGGCATTCCGCACCGCTTCGTCGATGCCCGCCTGGTACGACAGGAACGGCATGTCGCCGACGACCAGCGCGGTCTTTGCCGCGCGCGAAACCATTTTCGTGTGATAGATCATCTCGTCCATGGTCACGGGCAGCGTGCTGTCGATGCCCTGCACGACCATGCCGAGGGAGTCGCCGACTAGCGCTATGTCGATCCCGGCCTGGTCCACGATCTGGGCGGTGGGAAAGTCGTAGGCCGTGAGGACGGTGATCTTCCTGCCCTCGGCCTTCTTCTTATATATATCGGGTACCGTGATCTTCGGCATGGTTGTTTGTCCGCTTTCGGATTACGGATCCGGGCACTTCATTCCACACTCCGCACCCCGGATTTCCTATTGCCCTATTTCCTTCGCGTTCGCTCGATCGCATCTTTCATCGCATCAGGAGAATAACCAGGTATGATGATCCCCTCGATGTCGACGACGGGAACGCCGCGCGAGCCGCTTTTTGCCATCATCTCTTCGCCCTTCTGGCGGTCCTTCTCGATATCGTATTCCGTTAAACTGACGCCCATGTCCTTCAGGAACGCCCGGGCCTTGTTGCAGTAGGGACACCAGCTGGTCTGGTACAGGATGACATCAACGGCACCGTATGACTTTGTTGGTTCTCCCTCAAGAGGACCTCGCGGCCCGGCAACGGCCATTGAAGACCCGTTCAGCGCAACGCCGAGCAGGATCACTGCTGCAATGTTGCGAACGGTTCCGATAGTGCGCTGCATATCGATCCTTCCCTCAGGTATCGCGGGCTCCTACACCTGCGGCCGCGGGTACAGCCCGGCCGCCTTGACGATCCCCTCCATGGCGCTCTCCCACTCGATGGCCTGGATGTGCACGCCCTTGACACCGGGGATCTCGAGGATCTGGTGGATGAGCTCCACGGTGATCTTGAGGCCTTCGGCCTCCTGCAGCTCCCGGGCCTTCTTCTTGTCCTCGCCCGCGGCCTCCTTCGCCTTGTTCATCCGGTCGATGAGCGGCTTCGGCACGGTCACGCCGGCGACCGAGGCGTCCATGTACTTGAGCATCATTGCGCTCCGGGGAACGATGATGCCGCCGAGGATCGCGGTCCGTTCGTGAAGGCCGAGATTGCGAGCCTTCTCCATCTGCGATTTGAAGATCTCCACGTCGTAGATGCCCTGGGTCTGGATGAAGTCAGCGCCGGCATCCACTTTCTTCTTGAGGTTGTAAGGCCGGAAGTCGATGGGGTCGCCCATGGGCGTCCAGCTTGCACCGATGAAGAACTTCGGCGGCACCTCGATCTTGTCGCCGCCCTCCTGCAGGCTCTCGTCGCGCATCTTCTTCATAATGCCCACGAGCTGGCAGGTGTCCACATCATAAACGTTCTTCGCACCAGGATGACCTTTCAGCTTGCCCGCTGCGCTGAATTTCTGATGGTCGCCGGCGATGCAGAGGCAGTTCTTGAGCCCAAGGGCGGCCGCGCCGAGGAGGTCCGCCTGCATGGCGATGCGGTTCCGGTCGCGGCAGGTCATCTGCATCACCGGTTCGAGCCCCTCGCGCAGCGCGATGAACGCCGCCGCGATGCTCGAGATACGCACGACCGCGGTCTGGCAGTCCGTGATGTTCGCCGCGTCGCAGAAGCCTTTGAGCTTATGCGCCTTTTCGACGACCTCGTGCGGGTCCGCGCTCATGGGCGGGCCGAGCTCGGCCGTGACCGCGGGCTTGCCGCTAGCGATTACTTTTTCCAGATTGCTTCCGCTCTTCATCGAAACCTCCAAAAAGAAAAACCTTTTGCCACAGAGGTCACCGAGTTCACAGAGAACTGCGGGACGGGAATACGCCTTTGATTCTCTCTGTGTGCTCTGTGTTCTCTGTGGCAGAATATCTTTATTATTTTTGTGCCTTCTTCTCTTCTTCCAGCTCCATGATGTGCTCGTACACGAGCCGGCGCGGGCCGCCATGGGTGCCGGTCGCCCAGTTCCGCGGCGGCTGGACCGTGTACAGCTCCTCGATCCTGCCGAGCTTCTTCATCCGCTCCACGATCAGGTACCAGGCGCAATCAATGTCCTTGCCCACCTCGCACTTGCCTTTGTCCGTGCCTCCGCAGGGCCCGTTCATCAGCGACTTGGAGCAGCGCACCACCGGGCAGATGCCGCCGGTCATGTGCAGAATGCAGTTGCCGCATCCGCCGCAGAGCTCCACGAAGAAGCCCGCCTTGGGCACGGCGCCGAAGAAGGTCGTGTTCACGCCCGGATAGACGGGGATGTTGCCGATGCGATCGGACAGAAAGTTGACCCCCACGCCGCAGGCCGTGGACAAGACCAGGTCGTAGGTCCTGACCTTCTCCATCAGCGGCTCGAAGAACTCGGGCTCGCAGTGGCGCTCGATGGCCGCGTTGTCCACCTGCATGTCCACGCCTTCCTGGGTCGCCTTCATCCGGATCATGGACGCGAGGATCTCCGCCTCCTTGCCGCCGCCGGCATGGCTGATGGCCACGCAGGTGTTGCAGCCGAAGACCAGGACCTTCTTGAAGCCTTTGACCATGCCCCAGATCTCATCAAATGGTTTCTGTTGACCGACGATCATAATCTATTTACTCCTTTTCCGTACCGCATAGCTTCTGATGTTTTGCCAGCGCGACCGGCGACGGGCCGAGCCTCCTCACCTTCTCGGTGAACTCGGTGCAGATCTCCGCCCAGCGGGGCCCCATGGCAGCCGAGAGATTGAACATCTCAAGGCGCGCTGGGTCGATGCCGACCTTCGTGAGCAGCTTTTGCGCGTATTCGATCCTTCGTGCTGCGAACTTATTACCTTCCAGGTAATGGCATTGGCCTTTCAGTCAGCCGGCCACGAAGATGCCGTCCACGCCCCGCTCGAAGGCGCGGAGGATGTGGATGTGGTCCAGCTTGCCCGTGCAGGGAAGCCGGATGATCTTGACGTTCGGCGGGTACGACAGACGCATGACGCCGGCAAGGTCCGCCGCCGCGAATGCGCAGTAGTGGCACGCGAAGGCCAGAACGTTCGGCTCCCATCCGGCAGGCGTCTCGTGCGGCTTCTCGATGGTCGAGACCACTGCCTGCGTCGGGGTTTCCGCTGCTACAGCCATGGATGCACTCCTCTCACGATAAGCTTAAAGCGAAACTTGTTTATCACACGAAGCCACTAAGATCACAAAGAGAACCTGACTAAAATCTTCTTCGTGTCTTCGTGCCTTCGTGTGAGATCGCTTCTCAGTTCTGAACCTCTCTCACTACGACCCGATGACCCCGGCCTCTTCGGACTCCGCCGCCGCATCGATCATGGCGATGATCTGGTCGTCCCGGAAGTTGTTCACCTGGAAGGCCTTGGCCGGACAGATGCCGGCGCAGATGCCGCAGCCCATGCACTTGACCTCGTTGTGCGAGATCTTGCCGTCCTTGTCGATGTAGGGCGAACCGAAGGGGCAGACCCGGAGGCAGCTCAGGCAGGACATGCAGAGCTCCCGCTTGTGCTTGGCGATGATGCCCGAGACCGCGAGCTTCTCGTGCGACAGGACCACGCCCGCTCGGCCCGCGGCAGCAAGCGCCTGGGTGATGGTCTCGTCGAGGTTCTTCGGCGCGTGGCCCAAGCCTGCCACGAAGAGCCCTTCGCTCGGGAAGTCCACGGGCCGAAGCTTGACGTGCGCTTCAAGATAGTAGCCGTCGGGGTTCCGCGTGACCTTGTACAGGGCACCCACGGAGTCGGTCGTCGGGTGCGGCCGAAGTCCGACCGACAGGACCAGCCAGTCCGCGTCGAACTGGAGCTCGCGGTCGAGCATGTAGTCCCAGGTCCTGACCTGGACCTTGCTGCCTGCCTGCGTGACAACCGGTTTTTTGTCTACCTCGTACCGGACGAACAGCACGCCCAGGTCTCGGGCCTTCTTATAATAATCTTCCCGCAGGCCATAGGTGCGGATGTCCCGGTACACGATGACAACTTCCGCTGCCGGATTCCGCTCCTTGATGGCGATGGCGTTCTTGATGGCGTCCTGGCAGCAGACGCGGGAGCAGTACTGGGCAGGCTCTTCGCGGGAGCCCACGCACTGGATCATGACGAAGCGCTCACCGGACCTCGGGACAAGCTTCTCGCCGAAGAGCTTCTTTTCCAGATCGCGCTGGGTGATCACATTCTGGCTCTGGCCGGCAAGGTACTCTGTTGGCTGGTATTCAACGCCGCCGGTCGCAAGCACTATCGCTCCGTGCTTGATCGTGCTCCCGGTGGTCAAGATCGTTTCGAAATTGCCCACGAAGCCATCGGTATTCTTCACCTCGGCGCCGGTATGTACCGTGATCTTGGGATGGGCCTTCACCTCGGCGATCTTTGCGGCAAGGAACTGCTGGACATCAGAGCCGTCGAGGCTCCGGTAGAGGTTCTTTGCCAGCCCGCCCAACTCCGGGTCCTTCTCGATGATATGGACAGGGAAACCCTGGTCCGCAAGGGCAAGCGCCGAGGTCATACCGGCGACACCGCCGCCGATGATGAGAGCTGCCGGCGTCACGCCCACGGTCTCGCTCTTGAGCGGTTCCTGGAGGCGGGATTTGGCAACCGCCATCTTCACGATCTTGATCGCCTTCTTCGTTGCCACCTCGTTCTGGCCCTTGTGGCACCACGAGCACTGCTCGCGGATGTCGGCAAGGTCGAAGAGGTACTTGTTGAGGCCCGCTTCGCGGATCGTCTCCTGGAACAGTTTCTCATGGGTCCGGGGTGTGCAGGATGCGATCACGACGCGGTTCAGGTTCTGGTCCTTGATCGTCTGCTTGATCATGTCCTGGTTGTCCTGGGCGCATGCGTAGATCGTGTTCGTGACGTAGGTGACGCCCTTTTCTTTCTTGATGGACTCCACGACCTGGTCGATCTCGACGGTGGACGAGATGTTCGTGCCGCAGTGGCAGACGAACACGCCGATCCTGGGCGCCTCGCCGGCTACGTCCTTCTCGGGCGGCAGCTCCTTCTCGACCGTCTCGGTCCCGCGTGCCTCGGACAAGAGGGCCATGACGCTGCCCGCCACACCGCTCCCCTGCATGACCGTGTCGGGAATGTCCTTGGGGCCCTGGTAGATGCCGGTGACGAACACGCCCTCGCGCGAGGTCTTGACCGGCGTGAAGTGCGAGGTCTTGGCAAAGCGGTAATCGTTCATCTCGATGCCGAAGGTCTTCGCGAATTCCACGGCATCCTTGTGGGGCTCAAATCCCACGGACAGGACCACCATGTCGAATTTCTCGTTCGTGAGCGTGCCATCCTCGCCGGCAGTGCGGAGGATGAGGTTGCCCGTGCCCGGCTCCTCACGGATGGCCGAGACCATGGCCCGGCGGTACTTCACGCCGTAATCGTTCTTGGCGCGCTCGACGTACTTGTCGAAATCCTTGCCGAAAGCCCGCATCTCCATATAGAAGACCGTAGGCTCGATGTTCTTGTCGTGCTCCTTGGCGATGATGGACTGCTTCGTGGCGTACATGCAGCAGACCGACGAGCACCAGGGGTTGGCGTTGTGATTGTCGCGCGAACCCACGCACTGGATCCAGGCGACCTTGACGGGGTGCTTCTGGTCCGAAGGCCGCTGGACGACGCCTTTGTAGGGGCCCGACGCGGAAAGGATGCGCTCGAACTGGACCGAGGTGACCACGTTCGGCCATCGGCCGAGGCCAAGCTCAGGCCGCACCCGCGCATCGTAGCGGGCAAGACCGGGCCCCAGGATGATGGAACCGACCTTGACCTCGATCTCCTTGTCCGTGTCATTGTAATTGATTGCGTTCGCCTTGCAGACCTTTTCGCAGAGCCTGCAGCGCTTCTTCTGCGGATCGGTAAGGCAGAGGCAGACGGAGGCGTCGATGGCGCGGGTGTTCGGTACGGCCTGGGGAAAGAGCGAGAAAATGGCCTTGCGCTGACCCAGCTGCTGGTCGAACTCGCTCGGCACCTTCTTCGGGCACTTCGCTTCGCAGTCGCCGCATCCCGTGCACTTCGAAGGATCGACGTACCGCGCAGCCTTCTTTATCCTGACCGTGAAATCACCCGACTGGCCGGAGACGGACGTGACCTCGGAGAGCGTGTGGATATTGACATTGAGATGGCGCCCCACTTCGACCATCTTGGGCGAGATCATGCACATGGCGCAGTCGCCCGTGGGGAAGGTCTTATCGAGCATGACCATGGTGCCGCCGACCGACGTGTCGCGCTGGACCATATGTACCTTGAATCCGCTGTCTGCGAGGTCGAGCGCTGCCTGCATGCCGCCGATGCCGCCGCCGACGATCAGAACAGAGCCGCTCTTGCTGGTCTTCGATGCGCTCATAGCAGGTT
>Ga0102851_10001268_pt1 | contig 14232 bp, 4 predicted proteins | sample Mud3Dept3metaG_FD_79558 | JGI IMG/M metagenome (GOLD analysis project Ga0102851, IMG submission 79558) | Freshwater wetland microbial communities from Ohio, USA, analyzing the effect of biotic and abiotic controls - Mud 3 Core 4 Depth 3... | ecosystem: Environmental > Aquatic > Freshwater >... | reverse complement strand
GGCTTCATCAACTCCGACCAGTCGGTCGGCGGCGACGGCGGCGCGGGCTCGTGGGAGCGCTTCGACGGCTACCTCATGGGCATCACCGATCACGCCAACGCGGGGCGGCCGGCGCCCAAGTCCGAGTACTTCTACGTGTGGTGGGATCCGGGCGACACCCTGGGGACCGAGGATCCGGGCGCCTCGCCCGGGTTCTTCGGCCGCTGGGGCTGGACGTTCCCGCGCACGCCCGAGCAGATCGCCGCCTGGGACGCCGTCACGGTGGTGAACGGCGTCAGCAACGACGACTCCGCCGTCGACAACGGCTATGTGACCGAGATGCGCTTCGACCTCGGCGTGATGGGCTACGACGTCACGCAGGCGGGCGGCGACATCGTCGAGTGGAACGTCGGCGTCTACGACTGCGACTACTACTGGCCGCTCGACTTCATGAAGTTCAGCGCCAGCCGCACCTGGTGGCAGGATCCGTGGGGGCTCGACGCCTGGTTCGACGAGGTGCGCATCCACGCCCGCCCCGACATCACCACCGCCTCCGGGCCGGTGCCGTCCATCGAGCCGGAGCTGCGCATCCCCAACGCCGGTGGGCTCGCCGCGCCGGTCATCGACGGCAGCCTGAACGACGCCGTCTACGCGCTGGCCCCGAAGATCCGCCTCAAGTTCGGCGACGCCGCGCTGCGCGACTCCTACGGCAGCCCCGGCAAGTGGCGCTCCGGCGAGTACCAGCCGGAGGTCAACGGCGGGCTGGCCGACGTCGTCAACCCGGGCGACGCCGACGTCTACTACTTCTTCCGCGAGGACTCGCTCTACCTCGGCTTCGACGTGCGCGACCGCTGCGTGCAGTACCATCCGCTGGAGACGCGCTGGGACGGCTTCCTGTGCAGCATCGTCGACCGCGGGGCGCGCGAGCCCGACTCCAACCTGTACCGCCGCGGCATCTCGTTCCAGGTGGGGGCCGCCGGCGAGCTGGTGCCGCGCGACTACCTGCCCTACCTGCGCGACACGCTGTTCGGGGCGCGCACCGGCCTACAGCTCAAGGCCGGCACCACCGTCGACACGACCTGCAGCGGGGTGGACGCGGGCTGGACGGCCGAGATCGTCCTCAACCTGCGCAAGCTGGGCTACCCGGCCGGCCGCGGCGACGGCGCCGTCTTCCTTGGCATCGACCTGCTCGACGGCGACTCGTTCTCGACCATCATCGACAGCTACGGCACCAAGACCTGGTGGTTCCGCGAGGACAAGTTCAAGTGCTGCCCGGTGTGGGCGTACATGGACCCCAACCTCTCGGTGGTCGACGTGCCGCTGACCGGCGGCCCGACGCCGACGCGCTTCGCGCTGCTCGGCAACCAGCCCAACCCGTTCCGCAGCGCGACGCTCATCCGCTACGTCATGCCGCAGGCCTGCGTCGTGGACCTCGAGGTGTACGACGTGCGCGGGCGCCGCGTGGCCGAGCAGGCGCTGGGGCTGCAACCGGCGGGCCCGCAGCAGGCGACCCTGAAGCGTCCGGCCGCGAGCGGCCTGCACTTCTACCGCCTGCGCTTCACCGACCCGCAGACCGGCGCGTCGGCGGGCGAGCTGACCGGCAAGATGCTGTTGCTCGACTGACCCGAGTCGTGTTTTCCGCTCCGGCGGGGCGGGCCCTCGCGGCCCGCCCCGACCGGGGCTCCTCACCGCACGGACCGTTGGGGGTAGACTGACATGGATCGCCGGGAACCCGGGCGGACCTCCCTCGCCGCGCCTCTCCTCGCCGTTCTCCTCGCCCTCGCCGCCGTCCCGCTCCTCGCGCCGCCCGCCGCCGCCGGCACCGCTGGCAAGCTCTCCGGGCGCATCGTGGACCAGAAGCAGCAGCCGCTCGTGGGCGTCACCGTCACCATCCCGCTGATCCGGATGGGGGGGATGACCGACGCCGACGGCCGCTACAGCATCCTCAACGTGCCGGCCGGCAAGTACGAGGTGAAGATCAACCTGCTCGGCTACCGGGCGGTGAGCGTCACCGACGTCGCCGTCTCCGCCGACAAGACCACCCGGCTCGACCACCAGATGGAGGAGTCGGTGGTGGCGCTGGAGGAGACGGTGGTGAGCGGCCAGGCGCCGGTCGTGGACGTGCTGCAGACCAGCAACGTCGCCACCGTCGGCCGCGACATCATCGCCCAGCTGCCGGTGCAGGAGCTGCAGGACGTCGTCAACCTGCAGGCCGGCGTGGTCGACGGCCACTTCCGCGGCGGCCGCCTGGGCGAGGTGCAGTACCAGGTGGACGGCGTCTCGGTGAACAACACCTACGACAACCGCTCCAGCCTGCGCATCGACCGCTCGCTGCTCGAGGAGGTGCAGGTGATCAGCGGCACCTTCGACGCCGAGTACGGGCAGGCGATGAGCGGCGTGGTCAACGCCGTGCTGCGGCGCGGCGGCGACCGGTTCGAGTGGAGCGCCGAGGCGTTCGCGGGCGGCTTCCTGTGGCCGGGCAACGACAACCGCGAGTCCGACGACCCCTGGTGGGACGACCCCGACTCGGCGCTGGTCGAGGTCAACGGCTTCACGCTGCGGCCGACCGCCATCCAGAACTACCAGTTCAGCCTCTCGGGCCCCACCGGTCTGCAGAAGACCACCTTCCTGCTCAACGCGCGCCGCTACGTCTTCGACGATTGGGCCTACGGGGTGCGCGGCTTCCAGCCCACCGACCGCTCGGACTTCCAGAACGGCGTGCTCTACGCCACCGGCGACAGCACGACGGTGGCGCTGGGCTACAGCCGCGAGTGGTCGGGGGTGGCCAAGGTCACCAGCCGTGCGCTCGAGGACCTCACCGGCCGCAACATCGAGGTCGGCTACCAGGCGCTGGTCAACGTGGTGGACGGCCGCGGCACCAACTGGGACTGGCGGCTGAACCCGGACGGGGTCTCCAAGCAGCATACCTACTCGATTGTCCACGGCCTCGACTGGACGCACACGCTGAGCCCGAAGACCTACTACAACCTCGCCGTGCGCCAGAACTACTTCGACTACGTGGACCACCTCTACGACGACATCTACGACCCGGCCTACGACGCCGCCGGCGGGGGCACCGGGAGCCCCAACTACGCCGACGGCGCCATCGTGCAGGGGGCGCAGTTCACCAACTTCAAGCAGAACACCAACGCCCTGAGTTTCAAGGGCGGTCTCGTCACCCAGATCAGCGCCGCCAACCAGGTGAAGGCCGGCCTCGAGTTCCAGCTGCCGCGCCTCGAGTTCGGCTCGCTCGGCTACCTGGTCTACACCAACGTCGGGGGCGAGCAGGTGCTGCTGCGGCGCGTCGACGAGCCGCCCGACTACCCCGGGCTCGAGCACTACTACCCGGTGCTCGGCGCCGCCTACGCCCAGGACCAGGTGGAGTGGAACGACCTCACGTTCCGCGCCGGCGTGCGGCTCGACTACTTCGACGCCCGCTCCTCGGTGCCCGGCGACCTGGCCAACCCGGCCAACGCCATCACCGGCGCGCCGGCGCCGCCGCCGCAGGCGACCACCCCCAAGGCCTCGCTGGCGCCGCGCCTCGGCGTCTCGTACCCGATCAGCCCGCGCGCCTCGGTCTACTTCGCCTACGGCCACTTCTACCAGATGCCGGGGCTGGGGCAGGTCTTCACCAACGCCGACTACACCATCCTCGACGAGCTGGCCTCCGGCGGCATCACCTACGGGGTCATGGGCAACCCCGACATCAAGCCGGAGCGGACCGTGCAGTACCAGGGCGGCTACAAGCACGCCCTCTCCCAGGACCTCGGCCTGTCGGTGGACGTCTTCTACAAGGACATCCGCGACCTGCTCGGCACCGAGTTCATCACGACTTACAACAACGCCGAGTACCCGCGCCTGACCAACGTCGACTTCGGCAACGTCATCGGCATCACCCTGGCGTTCGACCTGCGGCCGCGCGGCCTGCTCTCGGGCACCGTGGACTACACCTGGCAGGTCGCCCAGGGCAACGCCAGCGACCCGCGCGAGACGGCGACCCGGGCCGAGGCGGGGGAGGACCCGCGGCCGCGGCAGATCCCGCTCGACTGGGACCAGCGCCACACGCTCAACCTGACGGCGAGCCTGGCGCGGCCGGACGACTTCTCGGCCAGCGGCGTGCTGCGCATCGCCAGCGGCCAGCCCTACACGCCGAGCATCAACCCCGGCTTCACCGGCGGCCTCGAGGAGAACTCGGGGCGCAAGCCGCTCGGGGTGCTGCTCGACCTGCGCGGCGAGAAGACGCTGCGCCCGGGCGGGCTCGGCGTGGGCTTGAGCCTCTTCGGCCGCCTCTTCAACGTCTTCGACACCGAGTTCTTCAACGGCTTCGTCTTCTCCGACACCGGCAGCCCCTACTACTCGCGCAACCCGCAGGCGGAGGCCGCCACGCTCGACAACCCGACGCGCTTCTACGGACCGCGGCGCCTCGAGGTGGGGGTCACGGTCCGCGGGACGCCCTGACCGGGGCCGGTCGTCGGCGCGACGGCGCGCCGCCGCGCCCCAGGATGCTCGACCGCGGCCGCCATGGAGGCGGCCGCACGAGGGACTCATGAAGCGAACGCTCACCAGCCTTCTCGCCGTCGCGGCGCTGGCGGCCCTGCCGGGGTGGCCGGGCCCCGCCCGGGCGCAGAACCCCCTCAACCCGCTGTGGGTGCCGGTGGCGCAGCGCGGGCGCATCGACGCCGAGCGCTCGGGCTTCCACGACGCGGCGCGCGTGCGCACCGTGTTCTGGAACTACGGCATGGTGGGGGACTACCCGGCCGACCCCCTGGGCGTGGACCTCAGCGTCTTCCACTCGGCCGAGGCGCCCAAGGGCAGCGGCATGAACTACAGCGACGGCGTCACCCCGTTCGTGCTCGCCAAGATCCGCCAGCAGGGCGGCAACGAGTCCTACATCTGGGAGACCGGCTACCGCGAGCGGCAGGGGCTCTCGCCCTGGTACAACCGCGTCATGCGCTTCGAGCCGCGCCCGGGCTACTTCCAGGACGACCCCGACATCAACCGCGGGCGCTCGCCGGCGCTCAGCAACGACGAGCGCACCTGGCCGGAGTTCTGGCCCGACAAGCTCGGCGACGCCAGCGACCCCGGCTGGCGGGGGGCCTGGAACGGCTACTTCGGCAAGGCCGCGGGGGCCGACCAGGAGAGCTTCAGCGTCATGGACGACGACTTCTACGACGCGTGGTTCTTCTACCCGGACAGCACCGACGCCTTCCTCACCAACCCGGAGTTCGGCAAGGACGACAGCCTGCGCCGCCACGGGCTCGGGCTGCGGGTCGAGGTGCGCGGCTTCCAGTGGGCCAACCCGCAGGCCGGCAACGTCATCTTCTGGCACTACGACATCGTCAACGAGGGCACCACCGACTACGACGACAACATCGTCTTCGGCCTCTACATGGACTCCGGCGTCGGCGGCTCGGGCCAGGGCTGCGACCCGCTGCCCGAGTCCGACGACGACAACGCCTTCTACGACAAGTCGCTGGGCCTCAACCTGGTCTACACCTGGGACTCCAACGGGCACGGCGTCGACCTGGCGAGCAGCTGCTCGAAGACCGGCTACATGGGCTACGCCTACCTGGAGACGCCGGGCAACGCCTTCGACGGGGTCGACAACGACGGCGACGGCATCACCGACGAGCTCCGCGACTCGACCGCCGTCGACTCCAGCGCCGCCATCCTCGGGGCCGACGCCATCCGCGCCGCCGCCGCCGCCCGCTACGACCTGTTCGAGTTCGAGGATTACTACGGGCCGCTCGAGGACCGGCCGGCCTACCGCGCCGGGCGCTGGTTCCTGATCGACGAGGACATGGACTGGGTGGCCGAGCTGCACGACGTCGGCGAGGACGGCGTGGCCGGCACGGGCGACATCGGCGAGAAGGACGGCGCCCCGACCTACGGCGAGCCCAACGTGGACAAGACCGACCTCAACGAGTCCGACCAGATCGGGCTCACCAGCTTCAAGATGAACCGCATCCGCGCCGGCCAGGGCAACCCCGACCCGGTGATCGACAACATCTGGTTCTTCGAGGACGAGAACCACTGGCCGCAGCGCATGTACGAGTACTTCACCAACCCCAACCCGGAGGCGCGCTTCGACTCGGCGCTGGCGGCCAACTACAACATCGGCTTCTTCTTCGCCTCGGGGCCCTTCCGGCTCAAGGCCGGCAAGCGCGAGCGCTTCAGCCTGGCCCTGGCCTACGGCGGCGACCTGCAGGAGCTGCGCAACACGGTGCGCACCGTGCAGCAGATCTACAACGCCAACTACCTGTTCGCCGTGCCGCCGCCGATGCCGACCCTGAAGGCCGAGACCGGGGACGGCTACGTGCGGCTGGCGTGGGACGACGTCGCCGAGCGCGGCGTCGACCCGGTGACCTACGAGTACGACTTCGAGGGCTACCGCATCTACCGGGCCACCGACTACGAGTTCCGCGACGCGCAGGACATCACCACCGGCACCGGCAGCGGGCCGATGCCGGGCAACGGCCGGCCCATCGCCCAGTTCGACCTGACCGACGGCAAGCTGGGCTTCTCGCGCAAGACGGTGGAGGGCGTCGCCTACTGGCTGGGCGTGGACAGCGGCCTGCGGCACACCTGGGTGGACACCACGGCGGTCAACGGCCAGGAGTACTTCTACGCCGTCACCGCCTACGACTACGGCTTCGACCCGGGCGTCGACTCGCTCGCCTTCTACCCCTCGGAGAACGCCATCGCCGTCTCGCGCACGCCGCGCGGCGGCATCATCCTGCCGCGCAACGTCGTGCAGGTGCGCCCCAACCCGCGCGTGCAGGGCTGGCAGCGCGCCGCGGCGGACACCGCGGTGCAGGCCGGCGGCGACGGGACAGGCCGGGTGGCGGTGGAGGTGGTGGCCTCCGGCGAGGTGCCGGACGCCCACGGCTTCCGCATCACCTTCGCCGCCCCGCACCCGGACAGCATCCGGGCGGTGAGCTACGCCCTGACCGACACCACGCTGGAGCCGGACTCGGTGCTCTTCGACACCGGCACCGACCTGGAGGGGATCGGCGCCGGCCCGGTGGCCTTCGGCCTGCTGCCGGTGATCGCCACCGGCGAGGTCACGGAGGTGGACACGGCCGCCTCGCGCTTCGTCGCCGGCGACTGCGACGCGCGCCTCGCGACCTTCTACAACAACGCCTTCCTGTCGAAGAACCAGCGGCGGCTGGGGTACCCGGACGACCTGCTCATCACCTTCTCCGACACGGTGCAGGACACCGGGCTGGCGCTGGGGACGATCTTCGAACCCACCCCGGCCAAGTTCTACGTCGAGGCGCTGACACCCGACGGGCCGGTGCGCCTGCCCTTCGCCTTCAGCGACCGTAACGGGGACTTCCAGCTCAACGTGGCGCCGGCGGCCGACGGCCGCCGCGGCGAGTACATCGACGTCCTCTGCCCGACGGAGGCGAGCCTCGACACGCAGATCACCTGGCGCGTGCAGCTCGACACCCTCGGCCGCGGCCTGCCGCAGCGGATGCCCGGGGAGGGCGACGTCTACCGGGTGGTCCTCGAGCGGCCGCTGGGGGCCCGCGACGTCTTCGTCTTCGGCACCCGCGGCGAGCGCGTCGACCCGGCCTCGGCCGCGGCGGCCTTCGCCGAGAAGCCGTACGTGGTGCCCAACCCCTACGTCGGCTCGGCCAGCTTCGAGCCTTCGCGCTACGCGATCTCGGGGCGCGGCGAGCGGCGCATGGAGTTCCGGGCGGTGCCGCAGCGCGGCACCGTGCGCATCTACACCGTGCGGGGCGAGCTGGTGCGCACCCTCTACCAGGACGGGACCACCGGGGCCTACGTCCCCTGGGACCTGCGCACCAAGGACAACCTCGACGTGGCGCCGGGGCTGTACATCTTCCACGTGGAATCGCCGGGGGGCGCGACCTTCGTCGACAAGTTCGCGGTCCTGAAATGAACGCGAGGTGCGGCATGACCAGAGCGGCGGTCCTGGCGGCGGCGTGCGCGGCGGTCCTGGCGGCGGCGCCGGCCGCGGCGCAGACCAAGACGGGCACCACGATCGGCAGCTTCCTCCTCATCGAGCCGAGCGCCCGCGTCGCCGGCATGGGCAACGCCGGCGTCACCCTCGACGCGGGGCTGCAGGGCGTCTACTACAACCCGGCCGCGCTCGGCCAGATCGACCGCTACGCGCTGATGTTCTCGCACAGCGAGTGGCTGGCGGACATCGACTACAACTACGCCGCCGTGGCCGTGCCGGTGCGCAAGCTCGGCACCTTCGGCGCCAGCGTCACGGCGCTGACCTCGGGCGACATCGCGGTGCGCACGGTGGACCAGCCGCTCGGCACGGGCGAGTTCTACGACGTCGCCAACGTCGCCGTCGGGGTGGGCTGGGGGCTGCGCGTCTCGGACCGCTTCTCGGCCGGCTTCCAGGGCAGCTACGTGCAGGAGACCATCTGGCACAGCTCGGCGAGCACCGTGGTCTTCAACCTGGGCACGCTCTATCGCGTCGCCGAGGACGGGCTGCACATCGGGGCCTGCATCGCGAACTACGGCACCAGCACGAGCTTCGACGGCGACGACCTGCGCATCACCTACGACCAGGACCCCGACCGCTACGGCGACAACGGCGCCTTGCCCGGCGAGGTCTACACGGAGGACTACCCGGTGCCGGTGCTGTTCCGCGTCGGCGTCGGGCTGCCCTACCGGCTGAGCGCGGTCAGCGACCTGCGGGTGGCGGTGGACGCCTTCCACCCGAGCGACAACTCCGAGAGCATGAGCCTCGGCGCCGAGTACACCTACAAGAAGCTGTTCGCCCTGCGGGGCGGCTACCAGAACCTCTTCCAGAAGGATTCGGAGGTCGGGCTGACGCTGGGCGCCGGCCTGCAGGGCAACCTGTCGGAGACGCTGGCCTACCTCCTGGACTACGCCTGGGCGCACCACGGGCGTCTGGACAGCACGCACCGGCTGACGGTGGGGATCACGTTCTAGCCCCGCGGCCGCCGCGGGCGGCGCGGATTCGAAAGGCATCCATGCGCAAGCTCCTGTGGGTCATCGTCGGGCTGTCGCTCCTCGCCGCCCCGGCCGGGGCCCAGGAATTCGCCTTCCTGGACTCGCTGCAGCACGCCTCCTTCAACTTCTTCTGGCAGCAGGTCAATCCCGCCAACGGGCTGATCAAGGACCGCGCCCCCGGCTTCTCGCCGTGCAGCATCGCCTCCAACGGCTTCGGCCTGAGCGCCATCTGCGTCGCCGTCGACCGGGGCTGGGTCACGCGCCAGCAGGCCGCCGACCGCGTCGAGGTCACCCTGCAGACCTTCTGGCGCGGGCCGCAGGGGCCCGAGGCCGCCGGGACGATCGGCTACAAGGGCCTCTTCTACCACTTCCTCGACATGAACACCGCGACCCGCACCTGGGACTGCGAGCTGTCGTCCATCGACACCGCCCTGCTGCTCGCCGGGGTCCTCGACGCGCGCCAGTACTTCGGCGGGGCCGACGCGCAGGAGACGCACATCCGGGCGCTCGCCGACTCGATCAACGGGCGGGTGGACTGGCAGTGGATGCAGAACGGCAGCCAGGGGATCGCGATGGGCTGGAAGCCGGGCACGGGCTTCACGGGCTTCGGGCTCTGGATCGGCTACAACGAGGCGATGATCATGTACCTGCTGGCCATCGGCTCGCCCACCTATCCGATCCCGGCGGCGGCGTGGAACTACTGGCTCTCCGGCTACCGTTACCGCACCCACTACGGCTACAGCTTCATCGAGTTCCCGCCGCTGTTCGGCCACCAGTACTCGCACTGCTGGGTCGACTTCCGCGGCCTCCAGGACGCCTATCTGCGGTTCGTCGCCCAGTACCCCCAGTTCTACCCCGACGGCTACGGCCTGACCTACTTCGAGAACTCGCGCCGCGCCACCCTGGCGCAGCAGGCGTACTGCATCGCCAACCCCGGCGGGTGGACGGGCTACGGGGAGCTGATGTGGGGGCTGACCGCGTGCGACGGCCCGAACTTCGGCCCGTACGCGGGCTACAACGCGCGCGGCGCGCCGCCGGGCGTCAACGACGACGGCACCATCGCGCCGACGGCGGTGGCCGGCTCGCTGCCCTTCGCCCCGGAGATCTGCATCCCCACCCTGCAGAACATGTGGGAGAACTACCCGGACTCGCGCCATTTCTACGGCTTCCGCGACGCCTTCAACCTGACCGCGAACTGGTGGGACGGCGACGTCATCGGCATCGACCAGGGGCCGATCGTGCTGATGATCGAGAACTACCGCACCGAGTCGGTGTGGGAGCGCGGCATGCAGGTCCCCGAGATCCAGCTCGGCCTGTCGCGGGCCGGCTTCCTGCCGGCGGTCGGCGTCGAGGCGCCGGCGCCGGCCGGCGGCGGCGCGCTGGCGCTCGCGCAGGAGGGCCCCAACCCGTTCCGCGGCGGCACCACCGTGCGCTTCCGCCTGCCGCAGGCGGGGCCGGTGCGGCTGGGCCTGTACGACGCGCGCGGCCGGCGCGTGGCCACCCTGGTGGACGACGTGCGCCCGGCGGGCGAGCACACGGCCGAGCTGGACGCCGCCGCCCTGGCCAGCGGCGTCTACACCTTCCGGCTCGACGCCGGCGGCGAGTCGGTGGTCAAGAAGTGCGTGCACCTGCGGCCGTGAGCCCGGCGGCGTCGGCGTCCGCCCGTCCCGCCGCCCGGGTGCCGGCGGCGGCGGGACTGCTCGGCGGCGCCGACTACGGCGTGCTGGTCACCGCGGGCGGCACCGGGTACTCGGCGGCCGGCGGGCGCTTCCTGACCCGCTGGGCCGCCGACGCCGTCGAGGGCCGCGACGGCTGGCTGCACTACGTGCGCGACCTCGACCGCGGCGAGCTGTGGTCGGCGGGGGCGCGGCCGGCGGCCCGCGCCGCGGAGCGCTACGCCACGGCGTGGGAGCCCGGCCGCTGGGCGCTCACCCGGGCCGACGACGGCGTCGAGACCGGGCTCGAGGTGTGCGTGGCGCCCGACGCCCCGGTCGAGGTCCGCCGCCTCACCCTGCGCAACCTGGGCGGCGAGACGCGCCGGCTCGACGTCACCGGCTACGCCGAGGTCGTGCTGCACGAGCGGGCGGCCGACGCGGGCCATCCCGCCTTCGCCAAGCTCTTCGTGCAGACCGAGTACGCCGCCGGGGCGCGCGCACTGCTCGCGCGGCGGCGCCCGCGCGGCCACGACGAGCGCCACCCGTGGCTCTGGCAGACGCTGCTCGGCGCCGAGCCGCTCGAGTACGAGACCGACCGGGCCCGTTTCCTCGGTCGCGGAGGGAGCCGGTCGCGCCCGGCGGCGCTGGCGTCGGCGGCCCCGCTCTCCGGCACCACCGGCAACGTGCTCGATCCCGCGTTCGTCCTGCGCCGCGCCGTGCGGGTGCCGGCGGGCGAGAGCGTGGCGCTCGTCTTCCTCATGGGCGTGGCGAGCGACCGCGAGGCGGCGCTGGCGGCGGCCGGCGCGTGGGCCGACCCGCGCCGGGCCGAGGCCGCGTTCCCGGCGGCCGCCGAGCGGGCGCGGGCGCTGCACGCACGGCTGGGGATCGCCGACGGGCGGGCGGAGCGGCTCGCGGCGCTGGCGGCGGCGGTGCTGTACGGAGACCCCGCCCTGCGCGCCGCCCCCGAGCGGATCGCGGCGGGCGCCGATGACCCCGACCGGCTGGCGGCCCACGGCGTCTCCCCGCGGCGGCCCTTCGTCCTCTGCCGGGCGGGCGCGGACGCGGCCCCGGAGCGGATCGCCGAGCTGGCGGCGGCGTGGCGCTACTGGCGCGACCTCGGCCTGGAGATCGACGCCCTGGTGGTCGCCGACGACCCGGGCCGGCTCGCGCGCCGCTTGCCCGAGGGCGACATGGCCGGCTTCCACCTGCGGGACGCCGCGGAGGTCCCGGCGGAGGACCTGGACCGGCTCGCTGCCGCCGCGCGCCTGGTGCTCGACGGCGGGCTGGGGGAGTGGGCGGAGGAGACGGAGGCGGCGGCCCTGACGGAGGCCGTCGCGGCCTCGCCGGCCCCGGCGTCTCCGCCGGCCCCGGGGGCTTCACCAGCCCCGGCGCCCGCTCCGCCCGCCCCGCGCGAGCCTGCCGCGGCGGCGCCCCGCTCCGGCGAGCCGCTGCTGTTCTTCAACGGCCACGGCGGCTTCGCTCCGGCCGGCGACGAGTACGTCATCCGCCTGGCTCCGGACGGCGCCGGCGGCCTGGCGCGCCCGCCGGCGCCGTGGATCAACGTCCTCGCCAACGAGGAGTTCGGCACCCTGGTGAGCGAGACCGGGGCCGGCTACACGTGGAGCCGCAACAGCCGCGAGCACCGGCTCACGCCGTGGTCCAACGACCCGGTGCTCGACCCCCACGACGAGGCGCTCTACCTGCGCGACGAGGACGGGGGCGCGGTCTGGTCGCCGCTGCCGGGGCCGGCGCCGGCCGCCGCCGCCTACGAGGTGCGGCACGGCTTCGGCGTGACGCGCTGCGCGCACGTGAGCCACGGGCTGAAACAGGAGGTCGCGGTCTTCGTGCCGCGGCACGATCCGGTGAAGATCGTGCGGCTGCGGCTCACCAACCGCAGCGACGCGCCGCGGCGGCTGGCGGCGTTCGCGTATCAGCGCCTGGTCCTGGGCGTGCTGCCCGAGGAGAGCGGCCGCTTCGTGGTCACCCGCCACGACGCGGCCGCCGGCGTGCTCACCGCGGTGAACCGCGCGGCGGGCGAGTTCGCCGGCGGGGTGGCGTTCGCGGCGGCGGTGGGCCCCGGCCCCGAGGCGAGCGCGGGCGGCGCCGCGGGCTTCACCTGCGACCGCGCGGGCTTCCTCGGCGCCGCCGGCGACCCGGCCGCGCCCGCCGCCCTCGCCCGCCCGGAGCCGCTCGACGGCCGCGCCGGCGCCGGGCTCGACCCGTGCTTCGCGCAGCAGGTCCGCGTCGAGCTGGCGCCGGGAGCCGCCGTCGAGTGCGCCTTCCTGCTCGGCGAGGCCGGCTCGGAGGCGGAGGCCGCCGCCCTCGCGGCGCGCTACCGCGAGCCGGGTGCGGTCGCCGCCGCGCTCGACGAGGTGCGCCGCTTCTGGCGCGACACGCTCTCGGCGCTGCGCGTCGAGACGCCGTCGCCCGAGATCGACCTCATGGTCAACGGCTGGCTGGCCTACCAGAACCTGGCCTGCCGCATCTGGGCGCGCTCGGCGTTCTACCAGTCGGGCGGGGCGTTCGGCTTCCGCGACCAGCTCCAGGACGCCACCGCGCTGACCGTGCTGCGCCCCGACCTGGCGCGCCAGCAGATCCTGCGGCACGCCGCCCACCAGTTCGTCGAGGGCGACGTCCTGCACTGGTGGCACCCGCCGCTGGCGCGCGGCATCCGCACCCGCTTCGCCGACGACCTGCTGTGGCTGCCGTACCTGACGGCGGACTACGTGGCCACCACCGGCGACTGGGGCGTGCTCGACGAGCGCGTGCGCTTCCTGGCCGCGCGGCCGCTCGCCGCCGGCGAGGACGAGGCCTACCTGGTGCCGGCCGACGCCGGCGAGACGGCCGACCTCTACGAGCACTGCTGCCGGGCGCTCGACCGCTCGCTCGCGGTCGGCGCGCACGGCCTGCCGCTCTTCGGCTGCGGCGACTGGAACGACGGCATGAACCGGGTCGGCCGCGAGGGGCGGGGGGAGAGCGTCTGGATGGGCTTCTTCCTCTACGCCGTGCTCGGCGATTTCGCCGCCGCCGTCGAGCGGCGGGGCGACGCCGAACGGGCCGCCCGCTACGCCGCCGCCCGCGCCGCCCTGCGCGCGGCGCTGGAGCGCGCCGGCTGGGACGGCGAGTGGTACCGGCGCGCCTACTACGACGACGGCACGCCGCTCGGCTCGCGCTCCGGCGACGAGTGCCAGATCGACGCGCTGGCGCAGGCCTGGGCGGTGATCTCCGGGGCGGCGCCGCCGGAGCGCGCCCGCCAGGCCATGGACGCCGTCGAGCGCCGGCTGGTGGCCGAGCGCGACGGGCTCATCCGCCTGCTCACCCCGGCCTTCGAGCAGACGCCGCACGACCCCGGCTACATCAAGGGCTACGTGCCCGGGGTGCGCGAGAACGGCGGCCAGTACACGCACGCCGCCCTGTGGGTCGTACGGGCCGCGGCCGAGCTGGGCCGGCGCGACCGCGCCGCCCGCCTGCTCGAGCTGCTGAGCCCGGTGAGCCACGCCCGCACCCCGGCCGACGCGGCGACCTACAAGGTCGAGCCCTACGTGGTCGCCGCCGACGTCTACGGCGAGCGCCCGCACGTCGGGCGCGGCGGCTGGACCTGGTACACCGGCTCGGCCGGCTGGATGTACCGGGTGGC
>Ga0102851_10001267_pt1 | contig 14241 bp, 10 predicted proteins | sample Mud3Dept3metaG_FD_79558 | JGI IMG/M metagenome (GOLD analysis project Ga0102851, IMG submission 79558) | Freshwater wetland microbial communities from Ohio, USA, analyzing the effect of biotic and abiotic controls - Mud 3 Core 4 Depth 3... | ecosystem: Environmental > Aquatic > Freshwater >... | reverse complement strand
TTTACTGTCTTAATTGACGAATGTTTTGAGTTTTGCTAACCCAGGTTTTTCCAAAAATTGATGATTGCTAAAAATTCCCATGTCGCAAATCACTTTTCTGATCGGAATGGATCAGATTGATCCCTGTCAGCGTTTAAATTGATTTCTGTTAACTAATTAATTGACTCATATTAGTTGCGCGGTTGACTCATATTAGCTTAGGACAAATGAGTTATTTCGACATTCACGAGGTGAAAAAGTAACACTATTTACAAACGAATATTCAGATGGAAAACAGGTTCAAAGCTCATCCATGGCATGGAATAAATCCGGGTCCGAAAGTTCCGGAAGAAGTGACCGTATTTATTGAAATTGTACCCACAGATACTGTCAAATATGAAATTGATAAAACAAGCGGATATCTTACTATAGACCGGCCACAAAAATTTTCCAACGTTGTTCCTACACTTTATGGTTTTATTCCGAGAACCTATTGTGGTGAATTGACAGCCAATTATGATGCCGAAAAATCCGGAAGAAGAATGGGAAACGGTGATGGTGATCCCCTGGATATTTGTGTGCTGTGCGAACGAACTATTACGCATGGTGATATTCTACTCCAGGCAATTCCAATTGGTGGAATCAGGATGACAGACAAGGGTGAAGCGGATGATAAAATTATTGCAGTGCTTAAAGGAGATGAGGTTTATGGTTCATGGACCGACCTTGTTAACATTCCGGATGCAATTATTAATCGACTGAAACATTATTTTCTCACATACAAAAATCTTCCGGTGGATAAAGTGAGAATAATTGAAATTGTCAATGTTTTTGGAAAAGAAGAAGCGCACGAAATTATAATGAAAAGCATGACAGATTACCAGCTGAAATTTGATTCACCGGTCATAAATAAAGTAGTATAAAATGAGTAATTCAATCAAAGAAGAAATCCTGGAATTCGAATTAAATTCTGAAGAGAAGTATCTCAAAGAATATCAAAAAAGTGTTTCTGATCCTCAAGGATTCTGGGCTGAAAAATCGTCCCCGTTTTTGTGGAAGAAAAAATTTGAAAAAGTTCTTGAATGGAATTTTGATGCGCCTGTCAACAGGTGGTTTATCGGTGGAAAATTAAACATCACTGAAAATTGTCTTGACAGGCATTTAGAAAAAAACGGTAACAAAATTGCGTTTACATGGGAGCCCAATAATCCTTCGGAAAAAACAGTGACAATTTCTTACAACGAGTTGCATGCACGGGTTTGTCGCTTTGCAAATGTGCTGGTAAATAATGGAGTAAAAAAAGGTGACCGCGTTTGCATATATCTTCCAATGATTCCGGAATTACCTGTTGCAATGCTGGCTTGCGCGCGAATCGGCGCAATACATTCTGTTGTTTACGCAGGATTTTCTTCAGGATCTTTAGCAAACAGAATTCAGGATGCAAAAGCAAAAATCGTGATCACTTCTGATGGCGCTTATCGCGGAGCAAAATTAATTCCGATGAAAGAAATTACAGATAAAGCGCTGGTAAATTGTTCCGAAGTCGAAAAATTAATAATTGTGAAAAGGGTTGGAGAAAAAATAGCATTGGTTACGCCAAGAGATGTTTGGTGGCACGATGAAATCGCGAAAGCGTCAGAATTTTTTGCACCGGCAGAAATGGATGCTGAAGATCCATTATTCATTTTATATACTTCCGGTTCTACCGGAAAACCAAAAGGCATTGTGCATTCTTGTGCCGCATATATGGTATATGTTGATTATACTTTTAGAAATATTTTTCAGTGTCAGGAAAATGATATTTATTGGTGTACCGCAGATATCGGGTGGATTACGGGACACTCTTATTTTGTTTACGGTCCGCTACTTTCAGGAATAAGTTCGGTTATGTTTGAAGGAATTCCGACATATCCGGATGCCGGAAGATGGTGGGATTTAATTGATAAAAATAAAGTCAATATTTTCTATACATCACCAACTGCTATCCGAACACTTGAAGCACTTGGACTTGATTATGTGAAAAAGTATAAACTTGATTCATTAAAACTTCTTGGCACTGTTGGAGAACCAATCAATGAAGCTGCATGGAATTGGTATCACAAAAATATCGGGAAGGAAAAATGTTTTATCGTAGATACCTGGTGGCAAACAGAAACCGGAGGAATTGCTATTTCTCCGATTCCCACTTTCACAAAACAAAAGCCTGGTTTTGCAATGTTGCCGCTTCCCGGAATTCAACCTGTAATTGTAAATGATAAAGGAGAAGAATTAAAAGGTAATAATGTGGAAGGTAATCTCTGCATAAAATTTCCCTGGCCCGGAATGTTGAAAACAGTTTATGGAGATAACGAAAGATTTAAAAAAACATATTTCGGTGATTATCCAGGTTTGTATTTTTCGGGAGATGGTTGTAAAAGAGATAATGACGGGCATTACAGAATTACAGGACGTGTTGATGATGTAGTTAAAGTATCAGGTCATCTTATCGGAACGGCAGAAGTTGAAAATGCAATCAATCAACATCCGGCAATCGTGGAATCTGCTATAGCAGGGTTTCCGCACCCAATTAAAGGGAATGCAATTTGCGCATTTGTGGTAACATACAATGAACCCGAAAATGCAGAAAAACTAAAGCAGGAAATTATTGAACAGGTCAGAAAAATTGTCGGGCCAATTGCAAAACCGGAAAAAATAATTTTTGTAAAAGGTCTGCCAAAAACACGATCAGGAAAAATTATGAGACGAATTCTGAGAAAAATTTTAGAAGGTGAAAAACAAAATTTTGGTGATACCAGCACACTACTTGACCAGGAAATAATCAAGGAGATTTTAGCTTCTGTTTCACCGGTAACAATTTAAAAAATGAATTAAAAATAAAAAAATATGAAAACTAAATTAGAAGCATCCGAAGTCAGAACGTTAAAAAAGTTTTACCAGAACCTGGGTAAATTATTTTTTGCAGTTGCAGCATCAGATAGAATGGTTCGCAAACCTGAAATTGTGAAACTGCGTGAAATTGTGAAATCCAGGTGGCTTGAACTTGATGAAGCGAGTGATCAATTTGACACGGATGCTGCTTATAATATTGAATTTGCTTTTGACTGGTTAGTCAGTAGAAAATTACCGGTCAACGATTGTTTAGAAGACTTCAAATCATTTAAAAAAGAACACGAAGATTTATTCACTGCCAAAATAAAAAAAATGATTTTGGAAACGTCGAATGATATTGCTTCCTCGCTTGCGGGAAAAAATAAATCGGAATTGGCAATGCTGAATAAAGTGCGGGTTTTGTTGAAAGAATAAACAAAAACTAAAATAATAACGGTTTCTGAATTCATAAAAAAATGATAAACCTCTGCATATCCTGGGCGCTTAAAAATCGCCTGGTAGTTTTTATCCTGGCAGGCGGTATTGCTATTTATGGAATTTTCGCTGTCAGAAATGCGCCTGTAGATGCGATCCCGGATCTTTCAGAAAATCAGGTTATTATTTTTACGGAATGGATGGGTCGTGGTCCGCAAATTATAGAGGATCAAATCACTTACCCGCTCGTTAGTAATTTGCAGGGAATTCCAAAAGTAAAAAACATTCGCGCCTCTTCCATGTTCGGAATGAGTTTTGTTTTTGTTGTGTTCGACGATGATGCAGATATTTATTGGGCAAGGACGCGTGTACTCGAACGATTAAATTTTGCACAACGATTATTGCCTGATGGTGTTACTCCAACTCTTGGTCCCGACGGAACAGGTTTAGGTCATATATTCTGGTACACACTCGATGCTCCCGGGTATGATCTTGGTGAACTCAGATCTATCCAGGATTGGTACATACGTTTTGCATTACAGACAGTTGACGGCGTTAGCGAAGTTGCGTCTTTTGGTGGTTTCCAAAAACAATACCAGGTTGTAGTTGATCCCTTTAAATTACGTTTTTATGACATTCCTTTAATGGATGTTGCCGACAAAATAAAAGCAAATAATAATGACGTTGGAGGAAGAAAATTTGAACAGTCGGATATCGGTTATGTTATTCGTGGCTTAGGCTATATTGAAAATATCAATGAGATTGAAAATATTACGCTCAAGACAATAAATTCCATTCCAATAAAAGTAAAAGATGTTGCAAAAGTTCAAACCGGTGGTGAATTAAGATTGGGAATAATTGATGAAAATGGTGAAGGTGAAAAAGTAGGCGGAATTGTAGTGATGCGTTATAACGAAAATCCAAAAGAAGTTATTGAAAGAACAAAGAATAAAATCAAAGACATTGAAAAAGGTTTACCGGAAGGAGTGAAATTTAAAGTATCGTATGATCGCTCTGTGTTAATTGATGAAACGATTAATACTTTGAAGACTGCTGTTATTGAAGAAATTCTTGTCGTGGCATTGGTGCTGTTTATTTTTCTGTTGCACGTGCGAAGTACGCTTATTGTTATTATCACAATTCCCATGTCAGTTTTAATTGCATTTATCATGATGCAGTTGTTCGGAATCAGTTCAAATATTATGTCGCTTGCGGGAGTTGCTTTAGCAGTTGGTGATCTTGTTGATTCAGGAATTGTGATGGTAGAAAATGCAATGAAAGAAATCGGGAGCGATGATACTTCTAAAGAAATTAAATTGTCTGACATTGACCGGAAAAAGAGAATTGAAATATCTTCTAAATTAATCGGAAAAGCAGTTTTTAATTCTATCCTGATCACACTTATTTCTTTTAGTCCGATTTTATTTTTGGAAGGTCAGGAGCATAAACTTTTTGCGCCACTCGTTTGGACAAAATCATTTGCGATGATCGGTTCGGCGTTTGTTGCAATTTTTTTAGTTCCGGTTTTGATGATTACACTTTTAAAAGGAAAAATAAGACCAGAGAATAAACACCCGGTGTCACGATTTTTTATCTGGATTTATACGCCTGTTATTCATTGGTGCCTGAGATGGAAAAAAACAGTATTGGCTTTAAGTTTGGTTTTAGTGCTGGGCAGTATCCCGCTTGTCATTAATCTTGGAACTGAATTTATGCCACCGCTGGATGAAGGCTCTTTACTATTTATGCCTGTAACAATGCCGGATATTTCCAATTCCGAAATAAAAAGAATCATGCAGGTTCAGGATAAAATTATTTTATCTGTTCCCGAAGTAGATAATGTTTTGGGTAAAGCCGGGCGTGCAAATTCAGCTACAGATAATGCGCCGATGAGTATGATAGAAACAATTATTTTGTTAAAACCCCGGTCGGAATGGAGAGCCGGAATTACAAAAAATGACATCATAAACCAACTCAATTCTAAGTTACAAATACCTGGCGTGATTAATGGCTGGACTCAACCAATCATCAACAGAATTAATATGCTTTCCACCGGTATCCGGACTGATGTCGGGATAAAAATTTACGGGCAGGATCTTGATACAATTAATCGCTATGCGCAGCTTTTTAAAAAAGAACTTGAAGGTGTGGAAGGTGTAAACGATTTATATGTTGAACCAATTATCGGCGGTAAATATATTGACATCGAAATAAAAAAAGATGAGATTGGCAGATATGGATTGTCCGTTGATGATGTCAATATGTTTATTGAAACTGCACTCGGAGGAATGAATGTTACGACTGTTATTGAAGGTCGAGAGCGATTTAATATCAATGTGCGTTTTGCGCAGGACTACCGCGACAAAATTCAAAAATTAAAAGACTTGCAGTTACAGACAATGGATTATGGACCAATTCCGTTATCTGCAGTTGCTGAAATAAAAATCAGTGAAGGTCCTCCGATGATAAATTCAGAAAACGCGATGTTAAGAGGAACTCTTTTGTTTAATGTGCGTGATCGCGACATGGGCAGCACCGTAAATGATGCGAAGGAAAAACTCAGAAATTCAAAAACAAAATTGCCAAAAGGATATTATATAGATTGGAGTGGCCAATATGAAAATCAGGTTCGTGCGCAAAACAGGTTAATGATAATTATCCCGGTTGTGCTTGTAATTATTATGGTGATTTTATATTTCACTTTTAAAACTTTCAGGGAGGTCCTCATTGTACTTTCTGCAATTCCGGTAGCGCTGGTTGGTGGTGCTTATTCTCTTTATTTTTTTGATGTCAATTTTTCTGTTGCCGTTGCTGTTGGATTTATTGCATTATTCGGAGTTGCAGTTGAGACGGGAGTCCTGATGTTGGTTTACATGAACAATTCTGTTTATAAGAAAATGAAAATAAACTCAGCAGAAAAAGGAGAGGTGACTAAATTGGATATAGAGGATGCTATTTATGATGGCGCAGCGCTACGGTTACGCCCAAAACTGATGACTGTATTTGTTGATGTCATTGGGTTACTTCCTGTCTTGCTTGCAACCGGAACCGGCAGTGATGTTATGAAGCCGATCGCGATACCATTTGTTTTTGGGTTAGTAACATCAACACTTTTTGTTCTCATTGTTTTGCCTGTAATGTATGCCGCTGTGCGTGAACATGAACTCAAAAAGCATGGTAAATTATCAGTTGAAGAATTTAACGATTAAGAAAAAAAGAAAACATGAAAGATTTTATTTTTTCTGTGAAATTTTTAGTCGTTGCAAATGTGACTTTGATGCTGTTGAGCTCTGAATTGCATGCCCAGGTGCTTTCTCTCGATAGTATACTATTCATTGTTGAAAATAGTAATCCGGTATTTAATATTTATGATTCCCGAATCAAAGCTTACAATGAATATGCAACGGGCGCAAAATCACTTGATCCTCCGCAAGCCGGTGCCGGATTTTTTATGACTCCATACAATGTTTCAATGTGGCGTGATGATGAAATGACCGGTGATCCCGGTATGGGTTCGTTTATGATTTCCGGGCAACAAATGTTTCCGCATCCGAAAAAGCTCGATGCTAATTATGATTATATGAGCAGCATGTCAGGCGTTGACTCTTCAATGAAAAATGTAATGCGCAACGAATTATTCATGATGGTAAAAATGGATTATTATGAATGGATAATTATGAAAAAAAAATTGGTAATTCTAACAGAAAGTGAAGCACTGATAGAATATTTAATCGCTTCTACGGAATTAGGATACACTTACGGTATGGATAAACTCAACTCGTATTATAAAGCCAGGGCAATGCAGGGCGACGTTCAAACGATGAGGTTGATGCTTGAACAGGAAATAAAACAAAAAATGATTCAGCTAAATTCTTTTATGAATCGTGATCAATTTATAGTTTTTGATATCGACACAATTTACCGTGTACACAACTATGAATTGAGTGTGACAGATACATTAATGATTTCCGAAACAAGAAGTGATTATCATCTTTTAGCGACGGAGCTTGGTGTATTAGAGGCCAGGCAGCGATACGAAAACTCGAAACGTCTTCCGGATTTTGGAATTCGATACGATCACATGATTCCTTTTGGTTCTGTTCCGCAGCAATTTAGTCTTATGTTTATGGTGAGTATTCCTATTGCTCCGTGGTCGTCAAAAATGTATTCGTCTAATGTTTCAGGGCTGGATTTTGAAATGCAAAGTATCAGGGAGGAACAATATACACTGGTCAACCAGGTTAGCAATAATCTGAATAATCTTAAAACTCAGATTTACAGTAAAAAGCAACAAATCGGTTTGACTGAAAAAGTAATTATTCCTTCAATGGAAAAAAATTATGAAGTCGAATTTCTTGCCTATGAACAAAATTCTGAAATGCTTTTTATGGTTTTGGACGCCTGGCAAAATCTGAAATTAAGCAAACTTACTTATCTCGATCAATTAATGGAATTGCTGACGTTACAGGTATTGTATGAAAAAGAAATGGAGGTGATAGAGTGAACTCAATAAAAATAATAGTTGTTTTATTCGTGATGTTATTTTGTTCATGTAGAAATGAATCAGGTAATTCCGATAACGATAATCATGACAATCACGTGATTTATACTTGCCCGATGCATCCTGAGATTATCAGGAATGAACCGGGACAATGCCCCATCTGCAAAATGGAACTGGTGCAAATTGTTGATAGTGGTTCTGCAAGTACTGACAGTAGTTTAGAACTTTTACTCAAACCAACTAATGAGTTTTTTATCGGAGAAATTAAAACAACAAGCCTTGTAGAAATGAAATATGAAAAAAATATTGAAGCGGATGGAATAATAACGTATGATACCAGGGAGTCTGGTTCGGTGGCTGCACGTATTTCAGGAAGGGTTGATAAACTATATGTAAAATCAGAATTTCAGCCGGTTGTTAAAGGTCAGAAGTTGTTTGATATTTATAGCAATGAACTTATTGTTGACCAGGAAAATTTAATTTTTTTAATGAAGAATGATTCGGCAAACAAATCTTTACTTGATGCAACTGAGAAAAAACTTTTGATCCGGGGATTAACAAAAAGTCAAATCGAAAAAATAAAAATAAGTAAAGTCCCGATTCAAACAATCACTGTATATAGTCCTTACACCGGGCATCTTCATAGTCTTTCGTCAGAATCGCTGTCACCAAAAAACGGAGATAATCCTGAAATGGAAGAAAAAAATCCAATGGTCGGCCAGGTCATTCAAGAGGGTTCTTATGTAAAAAAGGGACAAACAATTTTTAATATTTTTAGTATAAAAAACGTGTGGGCAGTTATTCAATTTCCAACCGAAACGATTGGATTAATTGAACCCGGAACGCCTGTTATTATTCATATGGACGAACCCGGACACAATGAAATTCGGGCTAAAATAAATTTCATCGAACCAAAATTGAATGGCTTGCAAAAAACAACATCAGCCAGAATTTATTTAGAAAATTCAGATCAAAAATTAAAAATCGGAATGCTTATAAAAGCAGAAATTGATCTGAAAAGTAAGAGTGGAAACTTTATTCCTTCAACGGCAGTTGTGCATCTCGGAAAAAATGATGTCGTTTTTGTTCAGTCCGGAAAAATTTTCAGGTCAAGAATTATAGAAACGGGTGCAACATCGGGTAGTTTTATTGAAGTTATTTCCGGATTGTCAGCCGAAGAAAAAATTGCCGGAAACGGGCAAATGTTAATCGACAGCGAAAGTTTTATTAAGGTTAATTATGCGAATTAGAAATTTATTTATTCTTCTCCTATTTGTGTCTGTTTTTTTATCAGCATGCAACGAAAAAAAAATTGAAGAAGAAAAAACAGAATTGGATCATAGTGGTGAATTACATTTAAGTGATCAGCAAATAGAGTTGGGTAATATAACAGTTGACAGTGTCAGGGAAAGGAAATTGGGTAATGAGTTATTTTTAACCGGTGCATTGTCAGAGAATCAAAACAAGACTTCAGTAATAAGCTCATGGGTGATGGGCCGAATTGAAAAACTTTATTTTAAATCTGTCGGGGATCAAATTTCAGTTGGTGATCCGCTTTATGAAATTTACAGCGACGATTTAAATCTCACAATAAAGGAATTAAAATTAGCCGTAGAAAAAAAGAAACTACTTACGCAGTCGGCTATTGACATTGATCGAATAATAACAGGAGCAAAGAAAAAACTTTTGATTTATGGTCTCTCTGAAAAACAAATCAATGCGATTGAAACGGATGAAAATATACCCGAAGTAATTACTATAAAAAGCAAACATAGCGGCACAATTGCAGCTGTTGATGTGACAGAAGGAAGTTATGTTATGGAAGGTGGTCCGGTTTATCATCTTTCAGATTATTCTGGTTTATGGGCAGAGGCACAAATTTTTTCGGAAGATTTAGTGAAGGTTCCTGCAGGTATAAAGGTGCGAATTACAATTCCTGAAATTCCTGATTTTTTCTATGACGGAAACGTTTCGTTTGTAAATCCGGAACTTACCGCTTCGTCAAAAATCAATTTATTAAGAATTGAAATTCCGAACAAAAAAAATATACTCCGGCCGGGGATGCAAGCAAATTTCGTGATACGTTACGATGAATTCGAAACCCTTGCAATACCAACTGATGCAATTCTGCTGGATCAAAAAGGAGCGACTGTCTGGATAAAAACAGGACATAATAAATTTAAAAGTGTTATGGTAGAAACAGGAACCGAATCAAATGGATTTACTGAAATAAAATCAGGCCTCAATAAAAAAGATATCGTTGTAATTTCCGGCGCATATTTACTGAACAGTGAATATATTTTTAAGACAGGCGCAAATCCGATGGAAGGGCATAAGATGTGAAATGTGATATGAAGGATCACAATCGTTGTCAAAAAGAGATGGTATCTTTGTGTGATTCAATTACGGATAATTGAAAAATCATTTTTATATGCTTTATATTATGAAAGTAAAAATCAGGTTAATTGTTATTATGTCTGTTTTCGGACTAGCCCTTCAGAGTTGCAAAAAAATAGACCGGCTTAAAACGGATATTAATTTTCCCGCTGCTTATGTTATAAATGGCGAGAGCAATAGTATTTCAGTTATTAATATCGAAACAAATTCAGTTGTTGAAACGGCCGAATTTCATAAAGGATCCTGGCCGCATCACATTTATTCAAATTCTTCAAAAGATAAACTGGTAATTTCGTTAACTGGTGTTGATTTGAGTGGAGGACATGCCGGCCATGGAGGTGCTGCAAAATCTTTTCTTATAGTTCTCAATGCCGTTAATTTCGAGGTTGAAGGTTTTTTGAAAACTGACGCCGTAGCGCATAATGCAATTTTTATGAATAGTGATCAGGAAATCTGGTTGCCTCAAATGACTGAAAATGGAGAAATAAAAATATTAAATAGTAAGTCATTAAAAGAAATTAGTTCGATAGGAGTTGGAAATGGTCCGCTTGAAATTACCGTAAACTCTACCGGCAATTTTGTTTTTGTTGCAAATGGCGAAGACAATACAATTTCCATAATTGATGTCGCAACAAAAACAGTAACCAAAACAATAAATGTTGGAATTGAACCTGTTGGTGCCTGGCCCGGATCAAATAATAAAATGTATGTTGATTGCGAAGTATCAAAACAAATCTTTGAAATTGATGCAACAACACTTGAGATTACTGATACTATAAATTTGGCTTATACTCCGGCTTATGTAAATTATAATTCTCTTACAACTGAGCTGTGGGTATCCGATGCACAATTCGGTGGTATCCACACCTATGAATTAATTTCAAATCAATGGGTCGAAAATGGATTTTTACCAACCGGTGATAACGCACATGCAATTACTTTTAATACTTTAAATGACAAAGCTTATGTCACTAATCAAAACTCCGCAACTGTTTCTGTAATTGATGCTGTTTTATTAACTAAAATCGCTGATGTTGTTGTCGGGAATAAGCCAAATGGAATTTTGATTATTGAGTGACTTTCGGAATTCTGCGAAAAATAATTGCATGAAAAAAATAAACGCCTGGTAAAAATTTCCCGGTAGATTTAGTTTTTATTTTATTAGAATTTTTCATTATTCAGGAATCGCAATTCCGGATTGAGCGAGTCTATTAATTTCATTTTTTTTTCTCGTCGCCAATCTTTTATTTCTTTTTCTCTTGAAATTGCTGACTGAATAAATTGGTATTGCTCATAATAAATTAAGTAGTGACATTTGTACTTAGATGTAAATGCTCCTTCAGACCCGGTAATATGTTCATTTAAGCGTTTTTTAAATTATTTGTTACGCCGGTATAGAGAACAGTTTTGTTTTTATTCGTGAGTATGTAAATAAAATAGTTGTGAAATTTCATTTCGATTTTTTTTAAGATGTGAGAACAATTCTAGAAAAAAAGAAAATTGGCAAATGAATATTTCTTTCGATGCTAATAAAATTTTTGAGGAAGCATTAACAAAAATGGTGCGAAGATCCCTCACTACACTGCGTTTCGTTCGGGATGACAGATTCCACTTTTTAAGAAGAGGGGAGAAAATGCGAATGCTCGCGAAGCGAGCATTCGCATTTTCTCCCCTCCCCAACAGATCAACTGATGCTGTCATCCCGAGTGCAACGAGGGATCTGCATACCATTTACGAGATTCATCATCACAAGTGCTTACAAAAAAAGTAAAACCCAAATCAATTCCTAGCCTTCAGTAAACTATAAACCCCGCCAACAAGCAACAACAAACCAACACCAATAAAAAATGAATTAAGCGGTTCACCTGTTTCATTAGCATGTATAATTTCAAGAGTAATGGCAGCACAAGCAGTAATAACAAGCATATAACTTGTGAGGTTAGCGCTTGATTTCTTTGGATCTTTTTCTGCTTTCATTTTTATTATATAAAAGTTGTGATAAGGATTAAAAAAAAGGAACCCGATTTCTCGAATTCCTTTTTTGTTATTTTTTAAATTCTCTTAAAAGTAATGCTTCGACTTCGCTCAGCATAAGTCCTTCTAAAAGAATTTGCTTAGGCAAATTTTTAAGAAGGACTAAACAGCCCCCTGATCAATCATTGAATCAGCAACTTTTACAAATCCTGCAATGTTTGCTCCTTTTACATAATCAACATAATTTCCGTCTTTACCGAATTTTACGCATGACTCATGGATAGAAATCATAATGTTATGTAAACGCTCATCAACTTCTTTCGCTGTCCATGACAAACGTAAAGAGTTTTGAGACATTTCCAAACCTGAAGTTGCAACACCACCGGCATTAGATGCTTTACCCGGAGCGAATAATATTTTTGCTTTATGGAAAGCTGCAATTGCTTCAGGAGTTGATGGCATATTAGCACCTTCGGCAACACAGATACATCCGTTTTTCAATAATGTCGCAGCAGCTTTTCCGTCTAACTCATTTTGTGTAGCACAAGGAAGAGCGATATTACATTTTACTTCCCACGGTTTTTTATCTTTTATGAATTTAGAACCTTTGAATTTTTTCGCGTATTCTTCAATTCGTCCGCGTTTTACATTTTTCAGTTCCATTATGAATTCTAATTTCTTAGCATCTATTCCTGCAGGATCATAAATATATCCGTCAGAATCAGAAGCTGTAACAACTTTTGCGCCTAACTGAGTCGCTTTTTCAATTGCATATTGCGCAACATTTCCGGAACCAGAAACAACAACTGTTTTTCCTTTGAAGCCATCTTTTTTAGTTGCAAGCATTTCTTTTGCAAAATAAACTGTACCGTAACCGGTTGCTTCCGGACGAATCAATGATCCTCCCCAGTTTCTTCCTTTACCTGTTAATACACCTGTAAATTCATTTGCAAGTCGTTTGTACTGACCAAATAAGAAACCAATTTCTCTTCCTCCAACACCAATATCACCGGCAGGTACATCTGTGTTAGCACCAATGTGACGGAAAACTTCTGTCATAAAAGATTGACAAAAACGCATTACCTCATTGTCTGATTTTCCTTTCGGATCAAAATCGCATCCTCCTTTTGCACCACCCATTGGCAATGTTGTCAAAGAGTTTTTAAATGTCTGTTCAAATCCTAAGAATTTTAATACTGAAAGGGTAACAGTCGGGTGGAATCTGAAACCTCCTTTGTATGGCCCGATCGCAGAATTGAATTGGATACGGTAACCTCTGTTAACCTGGATATTTCCTTTGTCATCAATCCATGAAACACGGAACATGATTGTTCTTTCCGGTTCAACAATTCGCTCAAGAATATTTGCTTTTGCGTATTTCGGTTTGTCTGCGATGTATGGAATAACTGCTTCTGCAACTTCGTGCACAGCTTGTAAAAACTCAGGCTCATTACCGTTTTTTGCTTTTACTTTTTTCATAAACTCATCAATCTGAGCTTTGTGTTTTACTGACATAGGTTTAAAGATTTTTACGTGTTTCAAAGCAAATGTAGATAGATTTTTGACATGGTAAACCGTGAGCGGTTTTTTTTGGTGGATTCTTGAATAAAGACTTTTGTGGTTGGACTTCGCTTTGAAAGAATTTGAAATGTTTATGGGTATAGGTCATAATGAACTCGTTTTAGTATTGGGTTGATATTTATCATTTGGAAATTATTATCGACCGTATCCGCCAACTGTGGCGAAGGTTGAGTTATTTGGAAATTCAATCTGTAAAACAACTTCCCGGCCCTCAATTTCGTCTGATAAATAAAGTAATTTCGTTAAAATTTATTACCTTGCAATGATGGGTTACAAATCTTATATACTATTCATAAGTATCCTGGCTTTTTCAGTGTCAGCTTTTGCGCAGGAAACTGATCATCCGGGCGGTTCTTACAAATTCATTGAGAATGGCGGACAATGGCCCGAAGGTGTTCTTTACAGGGCTGATTTACCCGGGGGAAAAATCTGGCTGGAAAAAACAGGCGTGCTTTACCAGTTTATTGATGCCTCCGGTCCCGAATGTATTCACCATGACCATTCTG
>Ga0102851_10001266_pt1 | contig 14244 bp, 14 predicted proteins | sample Mud3Dept3metaG_FD_79558 | JGI IMG/M metagenome (GOLD analysis project Ga0102851, IMG submission 79558) | Freshwater wetland microbial communities from Ohio, USA, analyzing the effect of biotic and abiotic controls - Mud 3 Core 4 Depth 3... | ecosystem: Environmental > Aquatic > Freshwater >... | reverse complement strand
TGCACCTAGCACAACATCAACCTGAATCGAACCGTCTTGGATGTCTTTCAGCACCCCGATCGTCTTTGCTGTGAAATTGTTTCTATCTACTCCACCGAAAAACACCAGAATGCGCTTCGCAGCCCCGAAGCGTGGTCCGATTGTTTGGCGTATGCGGTAGAACTCTTCTCGTAGCACGGCATAGCGCGGACCCAACAGAAGCGAACAACGTTGCGACACCTTTCCGATGTAGCGGCTATCCATGTCTTCATAGAAGTTCTGATCCAGGAGTACATCACAGTCGTGCGAGCGGTTGGCCAGATCGTCGATCACAAAAATACGCTTGGCAATTTTGCGCAGCGGTGTTTCCCAGCGCTCACTCAATGCATAGTGGTCAACAACAAGCCAATCCCACGCTTTGTCAGAGAGCGCCCTAATCGTTTCTTCCGCGTCCTCTTGTTGACTCGTCCCGAGCCAATGGGAGTAATCGTCGTCGCCAGATTCGCTGGAGTCCGCACTGTCAATCAATGGCGTATATTTGTAGTTTCCGGTCGCCAACAGTTCCACACAATTCCCCGGAAGATGGCGGCTAACAAAATGAATGCGCGCGCCGCGCTGCTTGAGCTCATCGGCCAGCGTTAGGCAACGCATAAAGTGACCGGTTCCGATCAGGCTAGATGCATCGACACGGAAAGCGACATTCACAGTCAATTAGCCGATCCGCCTCAGATCTGATTCATTCGATTCTTGTATAGGAAGCAAGCTCTCGCCATTTGGAGATCCTGCTCATCATCTATATCAATCGCAGATATCCAGCTCATAGGATGAAAAATGTGGTTCGATGCATAGAAGGTTTTATTCGCCTTCAGCACAGGAACACGGGCAATCCATATTGCCCCACTTGGACAATACAAGGGTGGCAAATCCTGCGAGCGCGTGGACCGGGCTTCCGGAAACAGGTAGTCAGGCACGCCTTCCACACTCAATTTGGCGGCCCACCAGGGATTCATCCAACCGAAGCGAAAACAGCTGATCTGCGAGGCCGCTCCTCGGTCAATACAATTCTGAACGGCATCCCTAATATCACCCGAGTCCCGGAGCGGGCAATTGGCCATCAGTTGCGATACCAGATCGTACTGTTCACCCCAGTGCTCTTCTGCCTGTCTGAGCGCTGCCAAGCTTGCCTCGCTCGAGGTAGCCAGGTCGTCCGCCGCAACATCTCTCAAGAAGGGCACATCCGCGCCGAAGGAGCGACCCAGTTCCGCAATCTCTGAATCATCCGTCGAAACAATCACTCGATCGAATTGCCTGGAGTGGAGCGCCGCCTCTACCGTCCAGGCCAGCATGGGTTTGCCGTGAAAGTCCACGATGTTCTTGCGAAACAGCCGCTTTGAGCCACCCCGGGCGAGAATGACTGCAATGTGCTTCATTACCAGATGGTCCAGCCGCCATCAACCGCAAGGACGTGCCCGGTAATACCGGAGCAGCTGTCGGAAAGCAGCATGTCTACTGGACCTGCCACCTCATCATCTCTGAGCATCCGGCCCATTGGGCACAGCTTTGCGTATCGCTCCTTGAAAGCCGCGTCTACCCGGCCTTCTACTCCACCGAAAGCGATGCAATTCACCCGAATCCCTTTGTCCGCGAGTCGCACTGCCAATTCACGAGTTAAGTGTGCAAGAGCAGCTTTGGCGACCCCATAATGCAACGGTGACTGCCTGTCAGGATCGGTATACAAGTGCCGATTCGCGGCAACCGTGCCATACTGTGAACCGATATTGACGACTCGCGTCAGTCGGCTCCCGACCTGTCTGGCCACGGCCATCGTCAGTTCGTAGGGAACGATTACATCAAGCAGCAGTTCATTTGAAAAGTTTTCCCGACTTACGCACCCGTCCTCTTCAACCTTGAGATACTCGATGCTGCGCGCATTGTTGATGACACAGTCAGGAAAGATGCCTTCCGCATCAAGCTGATCACACAGGGCCGGTATGGAACCAGGTGCAGTGAGGTCGACTTTCATTCCCATGAGGTTCTTGCCAGACCCGCCATACTCTGACACCACTCTCGCAAGAGATTCATCGCTTCGCGCGGTAATCACGACAGTGTCACCAGTTGACAGGAAATGTCCAACAAGTGAACGTCCAAGCTTTCCAGTTCCGCCTGTTATAAGTATCGTTCTTGGCATCACGCTGTTCTCCCCATTTCAACAAGACCTACGACTTCCAGCATGAAGTCGGGCTGGATGCGCTCGTCGCGGCGAAGGATTCCCTGAACAAATTCGAATAGCGCCCTTTTGAAGGCGAAAAAGGTGTCCTGAAACACGAGATCCTTCCACCCTTTGTCACCAATTACTCTCAATGCAAGAGGCGCACGGGATGATCCCAGCGTGCATATCAATGCCTGGATGCCACCACTGAATGCGACAGCCATTGTTGTTGCATCGCCTTCATTCCACACTTGGGTTCGCTCCACAAATCCTCGATCGCCCGCAAGCATGAGCACAGGCTCAATGATGTGTACTGCGTACTTATTCCAATCTTTAGGAACCATGGCGTGAACGTGGCGCAGTCTCCCGATCTCAACCAGATCCGCCGGAGATAACTGAAACTCCCTGGCATATCTCAAGGCCGAACAAGAAAATATCTGGCCCGGGAACCGCTGTCTGGCCAAAAGCCGCTTTGCTTCACTGACTGACAGCGCAAGAGGCTTATCCACATAGATCGGGATGCCGGCATCAAGAAATGGGGCGGCAAAGTCGAAATGCGTCTCGGCATCATCACGTGCCAGGAGAATTCCGTCGACTTTACCGATCATATCGGTGTAGTGGTCAACCACATTTTCTATGAGAGCAGCCTTCGCGATGTGTTCTGCGATTTCTCGTTCCTGGGCCCACACGTGCGTGACACCTGCTTCCCGTATCGAATCTTCTGGAAATCGCTGCTTTTCCAGGTAACGAGGAATCACCGGGAAACCGCACTCTTCCATCGCGGCCGGGTCGTAGCCGTTAAAAATGGCAGACCACGAATAAGGGTGGCCATTACCTGGCGATAGACCGATCACACCCAAACGCAGGCGGCTCATCTCGTCTTCCAAAGCGCTGGATTGACGAAATGAGGATCGTTACATGCCAAGCCGGCGCTATCAAATCGGGGCGCCATTGCGAAATCCTCAACGCAGGACCTGAACTGCGCAACCGTTTCGACACCTACCAAGACAATATCGATTTCCGCGATATCTCGAACAAAGGCAAGGGCGGCTTGAATAGGTGTCATGCCCTGAACTTTGGCAGCTGCATGCCACTGGCGAAGAAGTGGTTGCAGGGGGGAAAAGTATTCGGGCGCTTCATCTGGTGTCATTAACAACAAACCTTGCAGGAATACCGAACGCGCATGAATTTCAACGCCTTCATCTTTCAGCCGGGCCAACTTTCCTGCGGTAAGCAGTCTCTGGTCCAGGACACTGATCGGCAGCTGCACTATATCCGGTCGAAAAACCCTCAGCACTGCATCGATTTGCTCACCATCATAAACCGAGACCCCGATCTTCCTGACTTCGCCTTTATCCTTCAGAGCCGTCATGGCTGCCACCAACTTCTCGCCACCGCCCACAAGAAGGTCGTCCGCGTGATGAATTAGAAGGCCATAGACCTGGCTAACTGAAAGACGGTCAAGCGACTGCTGAAAGGTCCTGAAGAGGAAACTGACCTGGTCGCCCGTAATAACGGGCGTTGCAAACTTCGGCGTCTTGGTGATGACCCGAAATGGCGCCAGCGAGTTCTGTCCCAACACCGCTTCAGCCTCACCGTAGAGTGACGCTGTATCCAAAACCGTGATATTTTTGCGCTGTGCCTCCGCGAGGATGGCGGCCACTATTTCCTTCGGCGTCATTCCGCCCCGATTGGAAACCCCATACGGCAGCCCCCATTGCACTGTGCCCAATCCTAGTTTACTGACACACGTCATTACGATAGGGCCGTCTGCAGGGCGCGCACGACACTGTCTTGGTCATGCCTTGTCAATCCTGGGTACATCGGCAGACTGATAGCCTCCTGGTAATACCGCTCGGCATTCGGACAATAGCCCTCTTTGAACCCCAGCCGCTCGTAGTAGGGCTGGCGATAGACGGGGATATAATGAAGATTCACACCAATTCCGCTTGCGCGTAAAGCGTCAAAAACCTCACGGTGCGTCTTGCCATGCCCGCCCCCTTTAAGGCGAATCACATAAAGATGCAGGCTGGAATCGCAATCCGGGTGTTGCCAAGGAATGATTACGGGCACGTTTGCCAACAACTCCTCATACCGCCGCGCCACAGCGTGGCGTCTGGCTACAAACTCATCCAGACGCTTCACTTGACTCCGACCTAAAGCGGCCTGCAGGTCGGTCATCCTATAGTTGAAACCGAGATCAATCTGCTGGTAATACCATGGACCATCCGGTGTTTTGGTCATCTCAGCCTCATCCCGGGTGATACCATGGCTGCGCAGCAACTGCATTCGCCTCGCCAACGTCGAATCGTTCGTCAGCGCCATCCCGCCCTCCCCAGTCGTAATGATCTTGACTGGGTGAAAGCTGAACACGGCGATATCGCTATAACGACAATTTCCAACTGATTCACCGAGATATCTGCCACCAATCGCATGGGACGCATCCTCGATGATCTTGAAGCCGTACCGCTGACTCAGGGCATGAACAGCTGCCATGTCACAAGACTGACCACACAGGTGCACAGGAATGACTACCTTTGGAAGTCGACCGTCCTGTGCCGCCTGGGCCAGCTTATTGCCAAGACTCTCCGCGCTAAGGTTATACGTGCGCGGGTCGATATCCACAAAATCAACGTCCGCGCCGCAGTACAGCGCGCAATTTGCGCTGGCCACAAACGTAATCGGACTGGTCCAGACCACATCCCCTTTGCCGACACCTAGCGCGAGGCAAGCTATGTGCAGCGCTGAAGTAGCGCTGTTGACCGCTACTGCGTGTTGGGCGCCACAGTAATCTGCCACCGCCGTCTCGAACGCGGGAACCGCGGGTCCTTGCGTCAGAAAGTCCGAACGCAACGCCTCCACAACCGCCTCAACGTCGGCCTCGCTGATATCTTGACGCCCGTACGGAATCATTGTTGTCAGATCTTGCCGACCTTCTCGCGATTCTTGCCTATCCATGCGCGCAAGCTTTCGATGCTCATCCAGTCTGTGTTGCTGTCCGAGCAATAGGTAAAGTCAGGCGCGACCTTTATTCCGCCATTGATACGCTCGGGATCATCACTCCATTTATGGATTGCCGGCAAAATCTTGTAGTGATCCGTGTATTCATAGGTATGCAAAGCGTCTTCGGGACCGACCATCTGCTCGTGCAGCTTTTCCCCTGGGCGGATACCAATAATTTCATGACGGGCATCAGGCGCAATCGCTTTGGCGATGTCGGTCACCTTCATGGATGGAATCTTCTTCACGTAGATCTCGCCACCGACCATATCCTCGAACGCATGCCAAACCAGATCGACCCCTTGTTCGAGCGTAATCATGAAACGCGTCATGCGTTCGTCAGTGATCGGCAAAACCCCCTTGTTAGCAATGTCGATAAAAAATGGAATGACCGAACCCCGAGAGCCCATAACATTGCCGTAGCGAACCACAGAAAACCGGGTGTCGGTATGGCCAGAGTACGAATTTCCCGCAACGAAAAGCTTGTCTGACGCGAGCTTGGTAGCGCCATAGAGATTGGCCGGGCTGCTGGCTTTGTCCGTGGACAGTGCCACCACCCGCTTTACACCTTGATCGATACATGCATCAATCAGGTTCATGGCGCCGTTGATGTTCGTCTTGACGCACTCGAACGGGTTGTACTCCGCTGTCGGAACAATCTTGGTCGCCGCGGCGTGAACAACGTAGTCAACGCCACTTAGCGCCCGGGCGAGACGATCCTTGTCGCGCACATCGCCAATAAAAAACCGAACCCGGTCATCGTCACCGTACAGCTTGGCCATTTCCCATTGCTTCATTTCATCGCGCGAGAAGATAACAAGCCGGCGTGGATTGAATCGAGCCAGTGTCAACGGGACAAAGGCGTGACCAAACGAGCCGGTGCCGCCAGTAATGAGGATTGATGAATTCGTTAACATATTGAAGAAATATCCCTGATATGTACCGCTCTGCGGCGTTCTGGTTACGACGAGGCAGCTGCCTTGCTCGTGTCAAGCATTTTCGCTGGCACGCCTTCCGCTACCACAGTCCCGCTCTCTAACCGGTATATGCGGTCACACTGCCCTACCGTGGTGAGGCGATGGGCAACGATTAGTATCGTCTTACTACCTCGTAGTGCCGTTACGGCCTCCATTACACCGCTTTCGGTCGTCGCATCAAGAGCACTTGTGGCTTCATCCATTACCAGCACAGACGGATCGTGGTACAGCGCCCGCGCAATACCGATTCGCTGACGCTGCCCTCCCGAAAGACGGATGCCGCGCTCGCCCACTATCGATTCAACCCCGTTCGGCAGACCGCCAACAAATTCTTCCAGTTGCGCGTCCCTGATCGCACGCTGCACGGCGGCGTCATCAATGTGTTCATCCGGAATTCCGAACGCCACATTTCGTCTGAGTGTGTCGTCAGTCAGATATATGGATTGCGGGACATATCCGATCTGGTCCTGCCAGGTGCGCAATTGTTCCTGAATATCTTGTCCGTCCACTAGCACACTTCCGTTGCTCGGAGGCAACAATCCAAGAATGACGTCCACCAAAGTGCTTTTTCCCGAGCCACTTGAGCCTATGAACCCAACTGATTCGCCCTTCTTTATGGCTAGCGTCAAACCATGGAGCGCAGGCGTATCTGCGCCGGGGTAACTATAGGCAACGTCGGTAAGACGGATCTCACGATAAAAGCGGCGGCCTTGATCAGTGGTGCGTATCGCTGGTTCGGGCGCGGCAAGCTTCAATTCTTCATGCAACGTATTGATTACCGGCATCGCATAACGAACTGCCTGGACGGAAGCCAGCACGCGGCTCACCGACGGCATCAAGCGAAACGCCGCGGCGGCAAATAACCCGAGCGTCGGCACGATACTCGTCAACTCGACACCCCGACCGAGCATAACGAACACCAGAAGTGCCAACCCGCCGACCGCAAGCAATTCCAGCCACAAACGCGGAAGCTGCTGCAGAGTCGACTGAAGCTCTCCAACCCTCGCGCTCTGAGCATGGTGCAAATGATATTGCGCCAGAAAGTCGCCTTCTCGGCCGAGCAATTTTACGTCTTTAGCACCACCCAGCCCCTGCTGCAGATGCTGGATGCGTAGTCCTTCGTGATGCTGCCGAACCTTTCCCCATCGCACTAGCCGGGAACGAGTGCTCCTTTGAAAACCCCAGGCGGCACTGCCTAGAACCAAGACCGAAATTAATGCTCCAAACGGCTCCACCAACATTAAAAGGGTCGCAATGCCGATCAGAACCAGGCCTTCACTAATTATGGTTACCAAACCAGTGATGGCTCCGGTAAACATATTCACCTCACCCGTCAAGTTCCGCATCAACTGTGCAGAGTTGCGCTGCAGATGGAAGGTATAAGGCTGACGGAGGTAAATAGTGAAGAGACGCTGAGACAGCTCAACCTGTATTCCAAACGCAAAGCGGGTATGTCGCCAGGCAAGAAAGGCGAGAAATAGATTCTTGACGAGATATATGCCGACGAGACCCAGCATGGTGCCGATAATCAGCTGTGCTTGCGTTGGATTACCCAAGAACTCGAGCAGAGGCTGAAGGCCATGGTACCGGGCCGACAAGTCGCGCTGCATCATGAGAGCAATAACTGGTATGAGCAGCCCAATACCAAGAGTCTCCAGCGCCATACCGACGACCATGAAGCTCAACAGAACAAGCGCGCCCTTGCGTTCGTTCGGAGTGAGCAAATCAAACACTCTTGTTGCTAGCGATTTCACAGTCACGACTCAGAAATGTTTGCTTTCCAGTGCACCAGAACGAAAGAATGCAACCGTTCTCGAATTCGTCAATTACCGTCATGCCTGGTGAGAAAATCCCTGTAAGCCATGGCAATCCCTTCGCGCATGCTCGTCTTTGCCCTCCAGCCCAACTGACTCATGCGGCTCACATCAAGCAACTTCCGAGGAGTTCCGTCCGGTTTGGTGGTGTCAAAACTCAATCCTCCCTGAAAGCCAACGACTGCTTTCACAAGTTCAGCCAGATCATGAATGGTCAGGTCCTCACCGCATCCAACGTTTACCAACGGCGGCGAATTCCGGTCGGCAGACAACCAATTGAGCTGATCATCCTCCAGGCTCATAAGGAAAGTGCACGCATCGGCCATGTCATCGCTGAAAAGAAATTCGCGTCGTGGGGTCCCGGTACCCCACACCACGACCTCCTTGTCGCCACGCTGTTTAGCTTCATGGCATTTCCGGATCAGGGCCGGGATCACATGGGAATTGTGGAGGTCGTAGTTGTCACCGGGTCCATAAAGATTGGTCGGCATCACGGCAAGGAACTTGGTGCCATATTGCCGGTTGTAACTCCAACACTGTTCAATCCCGGCGATCTTGGCGACCGCATAGGCGCGGTTGGTCTGCTCGAGCGGCCCGGTAAGCAAGTACTCTTCCCTGATTGGCTGCGGGCAGTCCCGCGGGTAGATACACGACGATCCCAAAAATAGCAGCCGCTTAACCCCGGAAAGATACGCGGCGTGAATAACATTGGTCTGGATCGCGAGATTCTGGTAGATGAAGTCGGCCGGATAGCTGTCGTTGGCCACAATGCCACCAACCTTGGCGGCAGCCAGAAACACAACGTCGGGCCGCTCACTTTCGAAGAAGACCTGTACCGCCTCCTGGCGAGCGAGATTCAACTCCGAATGGGTACAGGTTACGAGGTTGGCATACCCTTTCGCCGCCAGCTTGCGCACGATCGCGGACCCCACTAGACCTCGATGGCCTGCCACATAAATGCGGCTATCGCGGCCCATCCCGCTACTCATGGAAGTTGTAGGCGTTGAAGCCATGGCGTTTGACCAGCTCGTCGCGCTCGGCCTCTTTGAGATCCTCGCGCACCATCTCGGCGACCAGCTCCGCGAAGCCGATCTTCGGTGTCCAACCCAGCTTGATTCGGGCCTTGCTGGCGTCACCGAGCAGGGTTTCGACTTCGGTCGGACGGAAGTAGCGTGGGTCCACGGCCACGATACAGCGGCCGGATGTGTCGTATCCCTTCTGGTTCACGCGCTCGCCCTTCCATTTGATGTCGATGCCAAGCTCAGCGGCGGCGGCATCGACAAAATCACGCACGCTGTACTGCACGCCGGTGGCAATCACAAAATCCTCCGGTTTGTCCTGCTGCAGCATAAGCCACTGCATTTCGACATAATCCCGAGCGTGTCCCCAGTCGCGCTTGGCGCTGAGGTTGCCCAGGTAGAGACAGTCCTGCAGGCCGAGCTTGATCCTCGCCAATGCACGGGTAATCTTGCGCGTAACAAAGGTCTCGCCGCGAATCGGCGACTCGTGATTGAACAGGATACCGTTGCAGGCATACATGCCGTATGCCTCGCGGTAATTCACTGTAATCCAGTAGGCGTAGAGTTTGGCGACGGCATATGGCGAGCGGGGATAGAAGGGGGTAGTTTCCTTCTGCGGGGACTCCTGCACTAATCCGTAAAGTTCCGACGTCGAGGCCTGGTAGAACCGGGTCTTTCCTTCGAGCCCCAGTATCCGAACCGCCTCGAGCAGGCGCAATGTTCCCAGCGCATCGGAGTTTGCCGTGTACTCCGGCTCCTCAAACGACACGGCGACATGGCTTTGCGCGGCGAGATTGTAGATTTCGTCCGGCTGCACCTTCTGGATGATATGAACCAGACTGCTGGAGTCCGTCATGTCGCCATGATGCAGGAAGAACCTGACTCCCTTCTCATGCCGATCCTGATACAGGTGATCGATCCGATCCGTATTGAACAGGGACGTACGACGCTTAATGCCGTGAACCTCGTATCCCTTCTTCAACAAGAACTCGGCAAGATAGGCACCATCCTGGCCGGTGACTCCTGTTATCAACGCCTTCTTCATTTCTTGCGTTCCCGGTTGTATCGGTCTTCGAACCGCACAATGTCATCCTCGCCCAGGTAGCCGCCCGACTGCACTTCAATGATTTCCAGCGGAATGGCTCCGGGATTCTCCAGTCGATGGCGCGTACCAAGCGGGATGAACGTCGACTCGTTCTCTGTCACGATGAATGTCTCGTCGCCACGTGTAACCCGTGCCGTGCCTTTGACGACGACCCAGTGTTCCGCCCGGTGATGATGCATCTGCAAGGACAAGGCGGCCCCCGGGTTGACGGTGATACGCTTCACCTGGAAGCGTTCGCCGACATCCACCCCCTCGTAGCTGCCCCACGGGCGATAGACACGCCGGTGCATGACATGCTCAGTGCGTCCACGCCTCTTGAGTTCGCCGACGATGTCTTTGACCTTCTGGGCATGATCCTTGTGCGCGACCAGCACCGCATCCGCCGTCTCCACGACGATGAGATCGGTAAGCCCTACCGTCGCAACAAAACGGTGCTGCGCGATCGCCAGCGTGTCGCGGGTTTCAATGGCCAGCACATCGCCTTGCAGTGCATTGCCATTCGCATCGCGGCTGCTGACCTGCCACAGCGACGACCAGGCGCCGATGTCCGACCACCCGGCATCGAGGGGTATCACAGCCGCATCGCGGGTCTTTTCCATGACGGCGTAATCGATTGATTCACTCGGGCAGCGCTCGAACACCTCTTTGGCGATGCGGACAAAATCCATGTCCGGCACCCTGGTCTGCCAGGTGGCATCACAGGCCTGCGCGATGTCCGGGCGGTAACGCCGGATTTCCTCCAGCCAGCGGCCGGCGGTCATCATGAATATCCCGCTGTTCCACAGGTACTCGCCCGAGGCCATGTACTTCCCGGCTGTTTCCACGTCCGGCTTTTCCACGAACTGGGCTACCTTAAATACCTGCTCGCCCGCCACAATTTCACCCTTGCGGATGTAGCCGTAGCCGGTTTCCGGATGCGTCGGCACGATTCCGAAGGTAACGAGCTTGCCTGCCTTTGCCTGCTCGTAGCCGCTGCGCACGACAGCATGAAAAGCATCGCGGCTCCGGATGACGTGATCGGCCGGCATGACCAGCAACACGCTATCGGTTCGGGCGGCGGCCAGCGCTGCCAGCGTCAGTGCCGGCGCGGTGTTCCGGCCGATCGGTTCGAGCAGCATGGCCTGCGGCTGGTGATCAATCTGGCGCAGTTGTTCGGCCACCAGAAAACGGTGCTCCTCGTTACAGACAACGATTGGTGCCGCCACGTCACCAAGCCCGTCGAGACGCATGGCCGTCTCCTGCAAAAGCGTGTGCGGACCGGTGAGAGCCAGTAGCTGCTTCGGATAATGCTCGCGAGACAGTGGCCACAGGCGTGTGCCGGAGCCGCCGGACAGGATCACTGGAACAATGGCACTCATGACCGTACCAGCCCCGTTGTTTGGACCACCCCTCGCTCGCGCAACACTGCCACCGCTTTCCCTGCGCAGACGTCGAGATGCTCCGTACCGGTGTCGAGCACCAATTGCGGATGCTCGGGAGGCTCGTAGGGTGACGAGATTCCGGTGACGTTGGGGATCTCCCCTGTGCGGGCACGCCGGTACAGACCCTTGGTGTCACGTTGTTCGCAGACTGCAAGCGAACAGCGGCAGTAGATCTCGATGAAATTCCGGCCGCCGACCAGCTGTCGAATTCGCTCCCGATCCTTTCGGAACGGCGAGATGAATGCGGTCAACGCGATCACCCCAGCCTCTACGAAGAGCTTTGCCATCTCGCCGATGCGGCGGATGTTTTCGGTTCGGTCTTCGGCCGAGAACCCGAGATCTCCGCACAGGCCGTGGCGCACGTTGTCGCCGTCGAAGACGAAGGTGCGGCAACCCAGCTGGTGCAGACGTTCCTCGACTTCATGGGCCAGGGTCGACTTGCCGGAACCCGAGAGCCCGGTGAGCCACACCACCGCTCCGCTATGACCATTGATCTGCTCGCGGCGCGCGCGCGTGACCGTGGCGTGGTGCCAGACGGTGTCCGCGCTCTTGACGAGATTGCCGTTCATGGTGATGTTGCCGTTCTTTCGTATGTTGTCGGGTGACTGCGACCCGTTTTCAGGCACGCTACCGCCATGCAGAGCTGTGCTCCGCACTCGTATGGATGTTGCCGTCGTCGCCCGGTTACCGTGTGGCAGATTCGCCGCCGCGGGAACCAACTCCGTTCTCTTCAAAGCGTCGGGGTTAAGACGAGATGGCTAACTTGATAGCGTCCCCGAACTCGACCCCCTCTCCGCCTCCCCCTCGTGAAGCGGGAGGAGCACAGTCAGCCGATTTCGGGGAACTGGCCTATCCTCGGCGCCCTTTAACGTGGCGCCACTTCGCCTGTGACGCCCAACATTCACTAACGACTCAACTCATGCCGCCCTGTTGGCGCACCAGATCAACTCCCAGTACATCAGGTACCAGAATGCGTTCGCGATTCACCATGCCTGCCAAGCGCTGGTAACTGCCGGCCGGGTCCGCCAGGTCGGTCAGCACACAGATGTCGTGCGCGTCGGCAACGTCTGGCACGGGCCACACCGGTCGCCCGAGAAACTGCCGCCGGGCTTGCTCGAAATCGCAGAACCCCACGACGGTGAGGGCCTGATGCTCACTGGCCCGCACGGTGGCGATTTCCGCCAGGTCGGAGACGCCGCACAGCAACAGCCGCCGCCAGCCTTGCTGCTCGCAAAGCTCGAATACCCGCCGGCACGACTCCCCTGCCTTGCGGTAGAACAGCAACGAATGGCTCAGATACTGGGCGGTTAGCCGGCTCTTCTCGGCAAGTCCCTTGGGGGTGAGGTAATAAAGGTAGCGATTGGCCGGCGCCTGGGTGACTTTCACATAGCCCTTGCGGACGCAACGCTTCAGATACGAATTAGCCAGGCCCAGCGCCACGCCCATCTCGCGTGCCAGGTGGCGCTGGCTGACGTCGTCTTTTTTCTCGATCGCATCGAGAATCTCGAGCGTCAGGGCGTCTTCTCGCTGAGAATCAGTGTTCATTATATGAACACTATATCCTAAAAAGCCTATGGTTCAAGGCCCCGGACGCCGTTTTTGCGGTCTTTTTGGCGACGATGCCCCACCGTTAGTCACCACGCTCGAGCTGGGATGTCGAGACCTGAGTTCGAATCTTCCTATTACCCAGAATGTCCAGCAGGACCACTACCCGCTCGCGACTGGAGCGGGCCAGCAGAATGCCCTGGTAACCCTGGAACGCACCCTCGGATACCCGCACCCGGTCACCGGCGGCGAATTGTGCCGGCGCCGCCCACTCGTGCAAGCCCTCGGCACTCTCCCGCTCCTTCAAGAACACCACCAGCGAATCAGGCACCCGCGCCGGCTCCTGGCCAAAGCGCACCAGCGAGGCCACCCCGACGGTCGAACGGATCGGCCCCCAGTTGTCGGTCCCGGCATCCAGATGGATAAACAGGTAGCGCGGGAACAGGGGTTCAACCACTTCCAGCCGGCGGCCCTGGCGGCGACGCACCTGCCGCACCCGCGGCAGGTATGCGCCATAGCCCTGGCGCACGAGATTGGCCAGCGCGACCTCTTCCTGGCGCGGCTTGGTGTAGACAAGGTACCAGGCCCTTGCGGAGCTGGACGGTTGCGTGGTCATCGGTGGGGTTTCCTGAAGCGATCGATTATCGCGGCTTTCCGCAGCCGGAACCACAAAAAAGAAGGGGCGCCGAGGCGCCCCTTCCCGAGCCCATATCGGCTCGAACCGATTATTTCACTGTCAGGTTGCTGCGGTTCTTCTCGACCAGCTTCGGGCCGATGCCCTTAACCTTCTCGAGATCCTCGACACTCTTGAAGGCACCATTCTTGGTCCGATAGTCGACAATTGCCTTGGCGGCCTTGGGTCCCACTCCGACCAACGCGGTGTCGAGCGACTTTGCGTCCGCGGTGTTGATGTTCACCGGGGCGGCGACCGCAGCGAGCGAGGAAATGGCCAGAGACGCAGCGAACAGCAGTGTAGTGATGGACTTCATTACGAATACCCTCCATGGATGGTCAGTGTGATAGGTGAACGTACCCCTCTCCCTGTCGGCACTGGGTACGTGCGGGTCATCGCCTGATCCGTCCGGATCCATGACGGGAGCTGCGCTCCGTGCTTCCTGCACACTCAGGCGACGCACCGCGGGGGTATTTAAACCGAGGGTGACTTACGGATGACT
>Ga0102851_10001265_pt1 | contig 14246 bp, 10 predicted proteins | sample Mud3Dept3metaG_FD_79558 | JGI IMG/M metagenome (GOLD analysis project Ga0102851, IMG submission 79558) | Freshwater wetland microbial communities from Ohio, USA, analyzing the effect of biotic and abiotic controls - Mud 3 Core 4 Depth 3... | ecosystem: Environmental > Aquatic > Freshwater >... | reverse complement strand
GGAGTCGGGTGCCTCCGTCACCTACGCGGAGGTCATCCAGGAGAACGCCTCGTTCTTCGGGAAGCTGCAGCCCCAGCTGCAGGCCGGCCAGCCGACCGGCTGGGACATCATCGTGATGACGAATGGCTGGGAGTTCACGGCGCTCGTGATGAACGGCTGGGTTTATGCGCTGGACACCACGAAGCGACCGTACTTCGACGAGCACGCCCTCGGGTGGGCCGCCGACCCGCCCTTCGACGCCGGAGCCGAGCACTCGATGGCCTATCAGTCCGGGATCACCGGGATCGCCGTCAACACGGACCTGGTGGATCAGCCGATCTCGACGCTCGACGACCTCGCCGATCCGGGCAAGCTGCCGCCCGACAGCGTCGGCATGCTCAAGGCTGACATGCCCGACTTCGTGATGATCAACCTCGGCATCGATCCCGCCACTTCGGGACCCGACGAATGGAGGGAGGCCGGGGACTGGCTCACCATGCAGCGAGAGACCGGGGTCGTCCGCCAGTACTACGAGCAGGGATACGTGGACGACCTCACCGCCGGGAACCTGGCGGCCTCGATGGGGTGGTCCGGCGACGTCTTCTACTACAAGCTCTGGGGCGGCTACCCGAACTTCGAGTTCGTGTTCCCGGAGGGCGGGGGCTACATGTGGACCGACAACATGATGGTCCCCGTCGGAGCCGAACACCCGGTCTCCGCGCTCGCGCTGATGGACTTCTTCTACCGGCCCGACATCGCCACGATGGTGCAGGAGTGGAACTTCTACATGTCGCCGTGTTCCGGCACCCAGCAGCTGATCGAGGAGGACGCTGCGGCGGCGGAGGAGGAGGGCGCCAAGGGCTACGCGAACAAGCTCCGCCAGACTGCCCAGAACGAGTACCTGTTCCCCTCGGACGAGCTCCTCGCGCGGTGCAGCTTCGGCAGGCAGCTGGAGACGGACGAGGAGAAGGACGAGTGGGACTCCATCTTCGAGCCGATCTCGGAGATGTGAGGTCCCGCTGATGGCGACAGGCGTCGACGCGCGACACCGATCGAGGCCTCACGGCATCGAACGCCGCCGCCGTCGCGTCGCGTACGGGCTCCTCGTTCCCGGCGGCGGTTGGCTGCTGGTCTTCTTCCTCGTGCCGGTCGTGTTGATGGCCTACACGTCGCTGAAGAGCGGCGGCATCCTGTCCGGTGGGTTCAGCTTCACCTGGGAGTTCGGCAACTACGCCGACGCGCTCGCCGGGCGCCAGGTGTTCGTCCTGCGGTCGATGACCTACGCGGCGATGACGACCGCCGGGACGGTGCTCCTGGCCTATCCGGCCGCCTACTGGATCGCGTTCCACGGGGGCCGATGGAAGAACACGCTGCTGTTCATGATCCTCCTGCCGTACTTCGTCTCGTTCGTGATCCGGACCGTGCAATGGAAGTTCATCCTCGCCGACAACGGCCCGCTGCTCGGCACGTTGAAGGACATCGGGATCGTCCCGGACGGGTTCCACGTCCTCGCCACTCCGATCGCGGTCGTCGGAGGGCTCATCTACAACTACCTGCCGTTCGCGGCGCTCCCGCTCTTCGTGGCGCTCGACCGGATCGACCGGGCGCTGATCGAAGGCGCGTACGACCTGTACGCGAACCGGTCACAGGCGTTCCGCAAGATCGTGTTGCCCCTGTCGATGCCCGGCGTGTTCGCCGCCACCTTGCTGACCTTCGTGCCGGCGACGGGTGACTACGTGGAGGCGGAGATCCTCGGAGGGCCCTCGACGAAGATGATCGGGAACATCATCCAGAGCGAGTTCCTCGTCCGTGCACGGTATCCGGTCGCGGCTGCGCTCTCGATGGTGCTGATGCTCACCATGGTCCTCCTCACGAGCGTCTATGCGAAGGCGCTCGGCACCGAGGACGAGACCCTCACGGCGGCGCGGCTATGAGCATCGCCACCGCCGCCGCCGGCGTTCGTCCAGTCCCCATCGCCGAGGCGCCGCTGCGCAAGCCGAAGAAGAAGTGGAGCCGCCTGATCCTGCCGACGTACACGATCCTGCTGATGCTGTACCTGGCGACTCCGATCCTGATGATGATCCTCTACGGGTTCAACGACATCCCTGGCGAGCGCCAGACGCCGCGCTTCTGGGGCTTCACGCTCGACTGGTACCGGACGATGTTCGATGATCCGTCGCTCACGCAGGCCGTCCGGAACTCGGTCGTCATCGCGATCATGGCGGCGGCGATCGCGACACCGCTGGGGACCACGCTGGGGCTGGCCCTCGGCCGCTATGGCTTCCGGGGCAAGGCGGCGGTGAGCTTCGTGATCTTCATGGCGATCGCGATACCGGAGATCGTGCTCGGGTCCTCGCTGTTGTCGATGTTCGTGCAGGCCCGTGCGCCGCTCGGGTTCATGACGATCCTCCTGTCGCACGTCGCCTTCAACACACCGTTCGTCGCCGTGACCGTGCGGGCGCGCGTCCAAGGGATGGACAGGTCCCTCGAGGACGCGGCGCAGGACCTGTTCGCGACGCCTCCGGTCGCCTTCTACAAGGTGACCCTTCCGATCATCCTGCCCGGGATCATCGCGGGGCTCATGCTGGCGTTCGTCCTGTCCCTGGACGACTTCGTCATCACGAACTTCGTGTCCGGACAGCTCCAGACCTTCCCCATCTGGGTGTACGGCGCCACCCGGATCGGCCTGCCGCCGACCGTCAACGTCCTCGGCACGCTGCTGTTCGTCGCCGGCATCGTGCTGGCGTTGCTCTCCGCGCTCTCGCAGCGAGGAGAGAAGCCGTCGCGCGGCCGAGCACCCGCGAAGGCCGGGGTGCCCGCCGCCGGGTCGGCACGGGAGTAGCGGCGACCCCCTCCCTAGGCGCCCGACGAGCCGCGCACGTCGGGCTCGGGATCGACCTCCCACACGGAGACGTGCTTCTGAGCTCCCGGACCGAACGCCGAACGGTCCCAGTCCGCCCATCTCCCGCGCAGACGCATACCGGCGAGCCGCGCCATGAGGTCGAGCTCCGGCGGGAAGGCGTAGCGGATCCGGATCGGGAAGAGTCGAACCGCGTCCTCGCGGATCACCACCTGCTGCGATCCGCTTACCTGGGCGACGGGGTCGTGCTTGGTGACCTCGAGCGCCACCTCGTCGCTCTCCACGCGGACCGCCGCGACGCGCTGGCCCCGGTCGAAGCGAGCGAGGTCGGGTACGAACGCCTCCATGACGAAGGCGCCCTCGGGCTCGAGGTGTCGCGAGATCGCGCGGAAGCATGCCACCTGGTCGTCCTGCGTCAGGAGGGCGAAGAACGTGTTGAACACGGCGTAGACGAGGCCGAACCGCTGCGGGAGCGTGAACGTACGGAAGTCCGCGATCGTGACCTGGATGCCGTCGCCCCCGGGCTTCGAGCGCAGCCGGTCGACCATCGCCTCGGATGCGTCGATCCCGTGGACCTCGACGCCCGCCGCGGCGAGCGGGACCGCGACCCGGCCGGTGCCGATCCCGAGCTCGAGCGCCGGCCGACCGGCGGCGAGCTCCACGAGGAACGCGACCGTCGTCTCGACCGGCCCGCCGTAGGGGAGCTCGCCGTACCAGGTGTCGTAGACGTCGGCGATCCGGTCGCCGTAGGTCGAGGGTCCGAACTCGTCCATGCGGAGATGATGCCACCCCACGCATCGCCGCGATACTCCTCGACGAGGGTGCCCATCCCTGCGACAGCTCCGCGCTGGTCGCCGTGGGGCCTTCTCACCCGTCGTTGAGCGCCGGCGCCAGCGCCTCCGGGTCCGGCAGGATGTAGCGGCGGTCCTCGACACGCAGCAGCCCACGGGCGCTGAGCCCTGCGAGGCTGCGGTTCACGGACTCCCTGGTCGCCCCGACCATCCTGGCCAGCTCCTCCTGCGTGAGCCGGGCCGGGAGTCGGACGCCGCCCGTTCCCACGATGCCGTGCGACCGCGCGAGATCGCGGAGCCGGAGCGACACGCGCGTCGGGACGTCGTGAGCGAGCACCTCCTCGAGGGCGGCCGCGGTGTGATGCAGCCTCGCCGCGATCAGCCGCAGGAGCTCCTCCGCGGTGGCAGGGGCGCGCTCCATGACCGCCCGGAGCGCTCCGGTCGAAAGGACCACGACCGAGGTGGCGTCCCCGACCGCTCGGGCCTCGACGGGTGACGCGCCACCTCCGAGGAGGGCGAGCTCGCCGAACACGTCGCCCGGACCGAGGAGGCCGACCACGACCTCGCGACCGCTCGGGGCGACCGCCGACAGCCGTACGGCGCCCCCGGTCACCAGCCGCAGGCACGTGACCGTCTCGCCCTGTCTGACGACGACGTCGCCGTGCTCGTACCGCCTCGACGCGCCGGCCGCTTCGAGCGCCCCCTCCCCCACGGCGCGACCCTAGCGTGAGGCACCGACACGCGGCGATGGTGCTTCGACACCTGAGGCACCCTCGGGTAGGCTCCCTCTGACCGGATGTGGCGAAGGAGGTTCGGGTGAACAAGCGAGCGCGAGAGAGCCTGGCGGGCGTCCCGCTGTTCGCGAGCCTCTCGCCGAGGTACGTGCGGCGGCTCGCAGATCGTTGCGAGGAGCACCGGTACATGGAGGACGCAGCGATCGTGCGCGAAGGCGAGAAGGGCGACACGTTCTTCGTGGTGCTGGAAGGGCAGGCGCGGGTCGTGAACCGCAACGGGCGCGTGCTCAACCGCGTCTACCCTGGGGACTTCTTCGGCGAGATCTCGCTCCTGGACGGAGGGCCGAGGACGGCTACGGTCGTCGCAGAGACGCCGATGGTCCTGCTCGGTCTCAGCCGCTCGGCGTTCCAGGACGTCCTCGCCGCCGAGCCGGCCGTGGCCGTCAAGCTCCTGCAGTACTCGGCGGGCATGCTCCGGCGCACCGAGCATCCCGACGTCCGGGTCGTCCCCCGGCATGCGCGCTGAGCTCTACGAGCCCGCAGAGCCCGAGAGCGTGGTCGCGGTGGCGACGTGGGATGGTCGCCAGGGTCGGATCGACGCGACCGCGGCTGCTCCCGAAGGGATCCAGGAGATCCTGCGTCCGACCCCGCTCGTCGTCGAGGACCCCTCGCTCCGCCGACTCGGGACGCACGGCGAGACCCTCCTGCAGCCCGGCACGCTCGAGTGGTTCCGCTCGGCGCTGGTCGCGCGGGGTCAGGCCCTCGGCCTCGCGGTGCGCTTCGTTCCGGGCGTGCGTGAGGGAGGGTGGGACCCGGCGGCCCAGTACCGGACGTTCGAGGAGCAGGTCGGGCGCCTGGGGGCGTCGGACGCCTAGCCCGAGCCGGCCTCCGCCCAGGCCTGCCCCGCCTCGCAGAACGGCCGGAAGTCGCACCAGCGGCAGTGCTCACCTGGCGTGGGATCGAACGCCCCGGCCGAGATCCCGCCGAGCCACGCCGCCAGCCGGGCGCGCACCGCATCGGGATCGTCCACCGTGTGCGAGACCTCCTCACCCGTCGCGAGGTAGAGGTACGTGAGGGTGAGATCCTCCGGTCGCTTCGCCCACACGTCGATGCACGCGAGCGCGTACAGGTCGAGCTGCGTCCGGGCGAGAGGGTCGTCGTCGGAGGGACGTTTGCCGGTCTTGTAATCGACGACCTCCCACCGACCGGTGTCGTCGGCGCCGAAGATCGCGTCGATGCGTCCGCTCACCACGAAGCCGCGGATCGGCAGGAGGAACGAGCGTTCGACGAACCTCGGTACCATCCCCGCGAAGCGGCTCCTGAGGAACGCCGTGCGGAGGTCGTCCAGGCGTCCGGGTCGACCGGCGAGCTCCTCGACGGTGAGGTCCGGGACCTCTTCGGCCTCCAGGAGCGAGCCCTGCCCGTGCGAGTGCAGCTCGATCCAGCGGTGGATGTCCGTCCCGATCCGGGCGGCCGGTCCGGCGAACCGTGGGAGCGGCCGGATCGCGCTCCAGTAGAAACGTTTCGGACACCGGCCGTAGTCGACGAGACCGCCGACAGACACGGTCGCCGGGGTGGGAGGACCTCCGCTCACAGCCCGCTCCTGCTCGACGAGGTGTTCCGCGAGCGTACGACGCTCGGCGGCAAGGGTCCGGTAGACCTCGCGGTCCGCAGGAGCGAGCCGATCCGTCGGCGGCCTCCCGAGCTCCACGGCCTCGGCTGCCGCCCTGCGCCACCCATCGGGGAACAGCTCGTCGGACTCGTCGGGGCGTGCCGGTCCGGGCCAGTCGCGGACGAAGGCCTGCCGGTAGCCCGCCAGCGGGTTCTCCTCGTCGACCTCGGGGCCGGGGTCCACGGTGGCGAGCCCGCTCTCGTGCCCCCACGCCGAGAGCTCCTCGAGGAACGCCCCGGGGTGCTTCGGCTTCTGCGTCTCCCCGTACCAGTGGGCGCCCGAGAGGAACAGGTTCCTCCGCGCTCGCGTGAGGGCCACGTAGCACGTCCGGCGCTCCTCGATGACCTCTTGCGCCTTGAGCGCCTCCTTGAAGGCGGACAGGTTGCCCGCGTACCTCGGCAGGATCTCGGCGTCGCCCCGGAGCTCGAAGTCGAGCGAGCGTGCCCGTTCGGCCGGGTTGTGCTGGATCCGGTCGTTCGGGAGCAACCCCTTCGCGAGACCGGGTACGAACACGGTGTCGAACTCGAGGCCCTTCGCGACGTGGATCGTCATGACCTTGGCGGAATCCGCGTCCGAGGGCTGCACCGGGGACCATTCCTCGCGCTCGCCGGCCTCCACGGTCTCGACGTAGTCGAGGAACCGCTGGAGCGTGAGCTCGCCCTCGAGCGGCGAGAACGCGTGAACCTCGTCGAGGAAGGCTGCGAGGTTCCGGCGTCGTGCACGTGCGAGCTCGACGTCGGGCGCCGCATCCAGCTCGGTGAGCAGCCCGATCCGACGGATCACCTCCGCGAGGAACTGGGGGACCGGCCGGCGGGCCTCGTCGCGGAGCTCGCCGAGCTCCGCTCGGAACTCCTCGAGCCGCGCGCGACCCTCGCCGGACAGGTTCGAGACCTCGTCGAGGTGCTCGAGCGCCTCCGCGACGAGGAACGGGATCTCCTCGGCGAGGTCTTCGTCCTCGTCACGGAGCTCGTACGTCTTGCCCTTCGCCCACGCGGCGACCCGGGCGAGGTCCTTGAACCCGACGCGGTACCGGGGGCCGAGCAGGATCCGACCGAGCGCGACGCTCTCGAGCGGGCTCGCGACCGCGCGCGCGTAGGAGACGACCTCGGCGATCTCGGGCATCCTGAGGAGCCCGGCGAGCCCGACGATCTCGACGGGGATCCCGCGCTCGCCGAACACGCGCTGGATGGTCGGGAACAGACGGGACGAACGGCACAGCACGGCGATCTCGCGCCAGGGCTCGCCCTCGGCGTGGAGCTCGAGGATCCGGTCGGCGATCGCCTCGGCCTCGAGCACCTCGTCGCGGAAGCGGGCGATCTGCACCAGGCCGTCTCCGTTCGACGGCCACGGGGCGAGCCGCTTGTCCGGGTCGGGTCGCTGATCCGGCGGCAGCGGTGAGATGAGCGCGTCCGCCGCCGCGAGGATCCGCGCGCCGGAGCGGAAGTTGGTGTAGAGAGGGAGCCTGGTGGCCGGGGTGCCGTCGGCTTTCGGGAAGCGGGTCGGGAACTCGAGCAGGTTGTAGAGGCTGGCACCTCGCCAGGCGTAGATGTTCTGGTCCGGGTCGCCGACGGCCGTCACGGGGTGGGCGCCGCCGAACACGCCCTCGAGCAGCCGCGCCTGCGCCACGTTGGTGTCCTGATACTCGTCCAGGAGCACCACGGCGAAGCGCTGCCGGTACTCGTGGCCGACCTCCGGATGACGCCGGACGATCCGAGCAGCCAGCCCGATCTGGTCGCCGAAGTCGATGACCCCGAGCTCCCGCTTCAGCTCATGGAACAGCTCGACCGCTCTCGCGAGCTCGATCCGCTCGAGCGCGGCCGCGTAGGCGCGGTCCGAACGATGCGCGGCGAGCGCCTCCAGCCGCGCCTCGTTGAACGTGACGATCGCGGTGGGCTCGACCAGGTGGTTCTGCGCCTGGTCGGCGAGGTCGAGGATGTTGCCGACGATCGAGGGCTGCCACGTCGTCGACAGGTGCTCGAACGGCATCCGGTCCAGCACCCGAGCGCACAGCTCGACGCGCTGGGCGGGCGTGAGCACACGCTGTCCGGGCTCGATCCCCTCGAGCATCCCGTACCGGTCGAGGACCTGCTGCGCGAAGCCGTGGTAGTTGAGGGTCTCCGGCTCCTCCCCCTCGTCGAGATCGAGGACCGCGAGGGCGCGCCGGATCCGGAGCACGAGGTTCTCCGTCGCCTTGTTCGTGAACGTCAGACACAGGACGTTCCCGGGCAGCGCACCGTCCCGCTCGTCGGTCTCGACGGCGCGGAGCGCGAGCCAGATGACCCGAGCCGCCATGACGGACGTCTTCCCCGAGCCGGCCCCCGCCACGAGCACGCTCGGTTCGAGCGGCCACGAGATCGCGCGCCACTGGTCGGGCGTCGGCTCGGCGCCGAGGAACTCGACGATCTGCGACGGGAAGGCGCTCACGGCACCGCCTCTGCCGGGAAGAGCGGCTGACCCTCCGGGTAGAGCGAGCAGAGCGGCTTGAAGTCGCAGAAGAAGCACTCCGCCCCGGGGTCGGGGCGGTACGTCTCGGCCTCGTCGAGCTCGTGGATCCGCTCGATGAGCGCCGAGAGGCGCTCCCTGATCCGGGCCTGATACTCGTCCTCACCGGTCGGTGAGATCGGCCACGCGGGCGACACGATCTCACCGGTCCTCCAGTGGCCGCGGAGGAACGACAGGTCGACCGCGCGGACCGGTCGGTACGCGGCGAGCTCGTCGGAGAGCACCACCGCGAGGTAGTAGATGCCGAGCTGGAGGCTCTCCGCAGGCTTGGGCGCCTTGTCGGGGTTGCCGGTCTTGAAGTCCGTGATCCGGAACCCCCGGTCGTGCGGCCCGATCCGGTCGATCTTCCCGCTGATCGTGGCGTCGTCGAACGGGAAGGTGAAGGAGACCTCGGTCGCCGCCGCGGGGAGGTCGCCGAACGCCTTGAGCCAGTTCGGCAGCATCTTCTCGGTGGCCATCCTCCTGAACGCTGCGCTCACCGCCCTCGACGGGAACTGCCCGTCGTCCCACGCCGCGTCGAGCTCCGCGACCAGCGCCTCGAGGGTCCGCTCGATGTCCCCTGCCTCGCACCGGTCCACGAGCTCGTGCACCAGTCTCCCCACCCAGGCCTGGTAGCCGCCGCGCTTCGAGAGGCCGAGCTCCTCCCCGAGCACGAACTGCAGCTCGCAGTTCTCCAGCGTGTCCAGGCGGGAGAACGACAGCCTGAGCGTCTCGTGGAGCGGCCGTCCGGTATCGGTCCAGTCGCGCTGGAACCACCAGCGGCGCGGATCGACGCCCATCGTCAGGAGCCCGTCGATGGCCGCGAGGCGTTCCGGCGCCGCGGCGGAGCGATCGGCGAGGGTCCGCCGCCACATCGCCGCGGCTTCCCCGAGCGACACCGGCTGTGCCGGCGCCGGGACCATCGGCGACCAGGGGATGCCGAGCTCGTCCACGAAGCGCGACCGGGCACCGTCCTCGCCGCCTCGCGGGTCGCTCGCCGTGAGGAGCACCCGGCGGCGCGCCCGGCCGAGCACGGACCGGAACAGGCGGCGCTCGTCCGCGAGACGATGACGCATGAGCTCCGAGCGGGTCGACTCGCCCTCCAGCACGGCGAGGTCGAACATCGGCTCGGGGCGCGCGAGGCTCGGGAAGTGGCCCTCGACCGCCCCGACGAGCACGACGGTGTCGAACTCCATGCCCGCCGCTCCGTGAGCGGTCCGCACCTGCACGGCGTCGGCGTCGGGGTCTCCGGTGCCGGACACGCCCGGGCCCCCCTCGCCGGCGTCGAGGAGGTCGACGAAGGCGACGACCGAGGGATCGGTCGAGCCTCCGCTCCGTTCGACGGCCTGTGCGAACGCGACGACCGCGTCGAGGTCTCGACGCGCGAGGGCTGGGCCGTCGGCACCGGCGACGAGGCGTTGCGAGTAGGGGAGCCCTTCCCACAGGGTACGGAAGGTGTCGATCACCGACGCGGATCTCGTCTGCGCCTCGCCGAGCACCTCGTGCAGCGTCGCGAGCCGCCGGGCCTCGCCCTGCGTCAGCCCGTGGTCGAGCTCGAGCGCCCCGGCGGGCGGGAGACCGCGTCCTCGTGCCTCGCGCAGCAGCCCTCGGGCGACCGCGGGGGAGAGCCCACCGAGCTCCGAGGTCAGGACCGGCTCCACGAGCACGTCGCGCTCGGCGGGACGGGCGATCCAACGCAGGGCCAGGGCGTAGGGCACGGTGGCGGGCTCGGCGGCGAGCGCGAGTCCGCTCTCCGGTACGTGCCGCGGCACGCCGCCGTCGTCGAGCGCCCGGAGGAGCCCACCGACGTGTGCGCTCTGCCGACGCACGAGGACCGCCAGGTCGCGCCAGGCGACCCCCTCCTCCACGTGGATCCGCCGGAGCTCGCGGGCGACGCCCACGTGCTCCTCGGAGGTGTGCGCGGCGAACCGGGCCTCCCACACGACGTCCTCACCGCGGTGGACCGCGTCGAGCTCCACGGCCGCCGCGGTCGGGAACCGTTCGGTGAACCGTTGCAGCGGGGCGACGGTGGTTCCCTGGAACGAGAAGACGTGCGCGTCCACGTTGCCGGCCACGACGAGGCTCGGAGGCCGGAGGCCGGCGAGGAGCCGCTCGGCCGCGAACGTGGAGTCCTGATGGTCGTCGACGAGCACATGGTCGAACATGGGCTCATCGAGCTCCGCGGCCACGGCCGCCTGCTCGACGAGGCCGGCGAAATCCACGGCGTCCTGAGCGTCGAGGACCTCGAGGTAGCGGCGGAGGAACCCGGCGAGCTCGGTCCATCCCCCGAGGTGCCGGCGCTCGGCCTCGCGCTCGATGTCCTCGGGGCGCAGGAGGGCCTCCTGGGCGCGGAGCACGAACTGTCGAACCTGGTCCGCGAACCCACGGAGCGGCAGGAGGTCCCCGTACGCCCGCCAGAGCGCCCGGTCTTCGCCCGCGAGGAGCTCCTGCACCTTCGCGAACTGTTCGGCGGCAGCGAGGATCGTGGGTGGTTGCTCGTAGCGCAGGAGGTGGTAGCGGGCACTGACCACCTGGTAGGCGAGCCCATGGACGGTGGCGATGCGCAAGCTCGGCACCGAGCCGGGGAGGCGCGGCAGCAGCTCGCGGCGAGCCTCGTCGCGAGCCCTGCGCGAGTTGACCACCAGGACCGTGCGGTCGGGGTCGGCGCCGTCCTCGACGAGCGCGAGGAACCGCTCCCGGAGCACGGTCGTCTTGCCGGTGCCGAAGCCACCGGTGACCAGGAGCGGGCCGGACTCATGGCGCAGGACGATCAGTTGGCGAGGATCGGGATCGAAGGGGGCCACGGCGCGATGCTACCGCCGGCCGGCGACATCCTCGGGGGTCAACCGCGGTGCGCGACCGCCCAGCGGTACACGCCGCCGCCGCTGATCGCGCCGACGAGCTCGCCGTCGCGGAGCACGAGGGCGGCACGTCCGGCTCCGAGGCGCCCGGCGACCTCGTCGAGTCGCTCGTCCGGGTGAGCCACGAGCACCTCGGACAGGGGGATCACGGCGTCGCGCACGGGCCGGAGCGGGTCCTGCATCCCCACGCTCCGGGCGGAGGAGAACGAGACCATCCCGATCACCCTGCCTTCCTCGAGCACGGGGAAGGCCTCCCCCTCGTGACCGCGCAGGTAGCGATCGAGGGCCTCGGAGAGCGACATGTCCGCGGGGACGGATGGCGGGGGAGGGTCCATCGCGTCGGCGACCGTGGCTTCGGCGAGCCGCTGCGTGACGCCGATCTGGCGCTCGGACGCTCGCGCACCCTGGAAGATGAAGAGTCCGATGATGGCGGACCACAGGGCGCCGAACGTGTCGCCGCGAGACACCTCCAATGCCGCCAACCCGAACAGGAGGATCCCGATCCCCATCCCGGCCCAGGCGGCGACGCGCGTGCCGCGCTCGTACCGCCCGGTGAACCGCCACACCGCGGACTGGAGCATCCGGCCGCCGTCGAGGGGGAGTCCCGGCAGCACGTTGAAGACGGCCATGAACAGGTTCACCAAGCCGACGTAGCCGAACATCCCGGACATAGGTGGGTTCGACCCCTCCATCGCGCGCGAGAGCGCCCAGAACAGCCCTCCGAGCGCGAGGCTCGTCGCCGGTCCGACGGCCGCGATCACGAACGCCGCACCGGGTCCCTTCGAGTCCGAGCGCGCGCTCGTGAACCCGCCGAACAGCACGAGGGTGATGCCGTGGACCTCGATGTCGTTCGCGCGGGCGGCGACGGCGTGTGCGCCCTCGTGGAGGAAGACCGCGCCGAAGAACAGCACGGCACCGACGACCGCGAACGCCAGGGCGCCGCCCGTGCCGAGGTCCGGATGCAGCACCTCGAACCGGTTCCAGAGCGTCCACACGACCAGCACGGCGATCCAGACCCACGAGGGGTCGACGGAGACCGGGATGCCGCGGATCGTCACGATCCGCCACGGACGACCGAACATGCTTCGAGCGTACCCCAGAGGAACCCGGAACCCGGATGGCTAGGCTGGGTACGTGAGCGTCCACGACGACCATCGGGTCCGGCGAGGGGCGATCGCCGTGGCCGCCGTGGGTGTGGGGCTCCTCGGCGCGTGGCTCGGCGCGCTCGTGCTCGCGAGGACCGACGTGCCGATGGGTCCGTTCCGAGTTGAGGTCTCGGCGGGGTTCGGCCGAGGGGTGACCGATATCGGGCTCCCGCCGTTCGGGCGGGTGGTCGCCGACACGCACCTCGCGCCGCTCCGGATCTCGGCGACGTTGGAGGACGTCGGCGTCGAGCGCCTCACCCAGATCGTCGGCGAGGAGGGTATCGAAGGCCTGACCGCGCGCGTGGAGCGAGATGCCCTCGACGAGCTGCAGAGCCTCGCGCTGCGGGTGCTCGGGGCCTCAGCGATCGGGGCCGCCCTGCTCGCGGCGCTCGTGTTCCGCAGGGACTGGCGTGCGATCCTCATCGCCCTGCTGTCTGGGTTCGTCGCGGTCGGCGGCAGCGTGGTGCTCGCCTGGGGGACCTACCGGCCGGCGGCGTTCACGGAGCCGACGTATACGGGATCGCTCAGCGCCGCCGCGAAGCTCATCGGCCCGGTGCGGGAGGCGACCGACCGGATCGAGGACTTCCGTGCGGGGCTCCAGGTGCTCGTCGCGAGCACGACCAGCGCCTACTCGTCGATCCAGGCCCAGCCGCTCACCGGCGACGACGTGATCCGTGTGCTCCACATCTCGGACATCCACGCGTCGCCGTTGGGCATGGACTTCGCGCAGGGGGTCGCGCAGGCCTTCGACGTCGATCTCGTGATCGACACGGGCGACCTCACGTCGTTCGGGACGCCACTGGAGGACCTGATCACGACCGAGGTCTCCTCCTTCGGCCGCCCATACGTGTTCACGCGTGGGAACCACGACTCGATGCAGCTGCAGGCGGCGATCGCAGAGGTCCCGAGCGCGGTCGTGCTCGACGGTAGGACCGTCGAGGTCGCCGGACTCACGGTCTACGGGCTCGGGCACCCTGAGTTCACGCCCTCGGGGCGTGAGGCGATCGATGTCTACGCCTTCGAGGAGGAAGCCCGCGCGGCGGCACCGGTCGTGGCCGAGGACCTCGCGCTGCTCGGCCAACCCCCGGACATCGTGGCGGTGCACGACGACCGGATGGTCGAGGCGCTCGCCGGCGGGATGCCGCTCGTGATCTCGGGTCACTTCCACGAGACCGATGCCCAGGTCCTGAGCGGGACGGTGTTCATGCGCATCGGGACGACAGGCGGCAACGGGGCCGGCATCTTCCGCGGTCTGGACATCCCGTTCTCCGCGGAGGTCCTGTACTTCTCCCGGGGGCCGGAGGACGGGCTCGTCGCCTACGACGTGATCGAGCAATCGCCCGACACGGGGAGCCTCGTCGTGACGCGCCACGTGGTGAGCGAGGACTTCGGGGAACTCGTGCCTACACCCACCCCGACGACCACCTCCTCCGCCACCCTCACGCCCGTCCCGACCATCACCCCTACGCCGTCGGGTTGAGGCCTCAACGAACGGAGACCCTTGAGCGTTCATGGATCGGATGGGTGACCTCCGACAGGACCTGGAGCAACTCGGCCGGCGTGTCGAGCCGGACGTGGACGCGTTCGAGCGGCTGGAGCGGCGCCGGCGCCGGAAGGAAGCGGAACCGGCGGCTGGCGGCCGGCGGGCTCGCGCTGCTCGTCGCGGTCGGCGGGTCGCTCGCGGCCTACGCCGCCCTCCGCGACGACGGGGACCGGGTCCCCG
>Ga0102851_10001264_pt1 | contig 14247 bp, 13 predicted proteins | sample Mud3Dept3metaG_FD_79558 | JGI IMG/M metagenome (GOLD analysis project Ga0102851, IMG submission 79558) | Freshwater wetland microbial communities from Ohio, USA, analyzing the effect of biotic and abiotic controls - Mud 3 Core 4 Depth 3... | ecosystem: Environmental > Aquatic > Freshwater >... | reverse complement strand
GGCCATGGTCTCTATAATATTGTCGTCATCATGCTGTTTCTGTTTCAGGGATGGCTTGGACAGCAGATCAGGAATCGAAGAAATGCCGGTAATCCGCCGGAGGTGAAATTCGTGAGAAGACACAGAAAGCTCGGGCCTTCTCTTGCCATTTTGGGGATATTTGGTTTTGTTGGAGGCATCAGCACAGCCTATCTCAGTGAAGGAGAGATTTTTGAACACCCAATTCATTTCCTGACAGGATTGACCATAAGCGCTCTCATCATTTCTACCTTTCTGGTATCGAGGAAAATACAGGGAAGGGAATCCACATGGCGCACCGTCCATTATTTCATTGGAATGGTGATCATCAGCCTCTATGTCTTTCAGGCTTATCTTGGGATAAGGATGCTCTTCTAAGACGTCCCGGATTATCTTGATGCAAGGAAAGTTTTCGTTATGCTTTCTCGATCCTGATTCTCTGTGCCCCTTTTGCACTTTTCAGAACTTTTGCATCTCCTTTGATTTTACCGACGAGGTTCACTTCACTCGCAGGGATGGGTGCGGACCCATTGCTGATCGGAGTTGGTCCGAAAAAAATTGCAAGGGCATTACCGGGGGGCCAGTAACCGATGTCCCCAACACCCACCTCAGTTGTTGCGGTCTCATCAAGCGGCATCTTAACGGGGATTTCAAAATAAAATTCGTCTCCCCATTCATGGGGTCTTGCTTCTATAGGCAAGGATTGGATAATTGCCTTCGCTGTTACTGTCTCGAAAACTTCAGCATGCAAGATTAAATCTTTGATGATAATTCTTATTGTATCCATCACCAGCCCTTTATCTCACAAGGTTGTCATTCCGGCTTGTCCGGCCTCCGCACCGACTCACCTGTGCGAGAATCCTTGTGAAGCCTTCTTCAGATCTTTCAGAAACGTCTTTGTAAGAGCCCGCATTCTTTTTTCAGGAAGGAGAAAGCCTCCGGCGCTGCTCAGCACACCTGAAAATGTCTCCTTGCTAGTAACGATGACCCCGTTTTCCACTTCTCCAAAGAAAAATTCGTGAAAGGCGAATAACCCCTTTTTTTGTGCAGACCACACAACCCGGTTGAACGGCACTACCTCATGAATCCTGATATTGACCTTAACCGGGAATAAAAATGGCCGGAAACAGCACCTGATATCCTTCCCGTTCACCAGACACTTGTCATCGCAGACAACATCGCTCATAACGGTATTCCACTCCGTCCACCGTGTCAGGTCAATAAATGTCTGCCAGACCTTCTCCATTGGTGCATTGATTTTTATGGATTCCCTAATGATCATGCAAAATAAATAATCCCATTGCTGGTAAAGTTTATCACATCCGATGATTGAAGAGTTACCCTGACGTTGATTATCCCTTGAAAGTATGAAAGATTCGACATACAATATCAACGTTATGGAGAAAATCAAAATCGGCATCAGTTCCTGCCTTCTGGGCAATAATGTCCGGTACGACGGCGGGCATAAGTGGGATCGATATGTTACAGACACGCTCGGAGTGTATTTTGAATGGGTTCCGGTCTGCCCGGAAGTCGAGTATGGTCTACCAATACCACGAGAAGCGATGCATCTTGTCGGTGACCCAGCCACTCCCCGTCTTGTTACAATCAGAACAGGCGTCGATCACACTGACGGCATGCTCAGATGGGCAGATAAGAAACTGAAGGAACTCGAAAATGAAAAACTCTGCGGGTTCATTTTTAAAAGCAAGTCGCCAAGCTCCGGTATCAGTGGTATCAAAGTCTATACATCCTCAAAAATGCCGAGCCACAAAGGCACAGGTATTTTCGGGGGTGCGTTCATGCGTCAATTTCCGCTCATCCCCGTCATTGATGACGGAAGGCTCCATGACCCTCCATTGAGGGAAAATTTTGTTGAAAGAGTCTTTGTCTATCAAAGATGGAAGGATTTTCTCAAAAAAAGTCCATCGATAAAGGACCTGGTTGCATTTCATACAGAGCACAAACTCCTTATTCTCTCCCACAGTCCGAAACATCTGAGCGTACTTGGAAAACTTGTTGCCGATGCAAAGCAGATTGAACGGAAAGAACTCTTCACACGTTACATGACCCTTCTGATGGAAGGTTTGCAGCTCATTGCTACAGTCAACAAAAATACGAATGTCCTCATGCATATCGCAGGCTACTTCAGAAAAAATTTATCTCCTCATGATAAACAGGAGTTGCTTGAGATTATCGATCAGTACCACAGAAAATACGTGCCGCTGATTGTACCAATCGTTATCATCAACCACTATGTTAGAAAATTTGATGAACCATATCTGAAAATTCAGTCCTATCTTAACCCCCATCCGCTCGAACTCATGCTCAGAAACCATGTTTAGGACCGGTTTGACATCATACCTGTTTTGTGTTTATATAGCTAACTGATTCAGTAGGCAAAATAATTTCTCAAAGGAGGCTGTTGCATGCGCAAATGTCTGTGGATTTTGGGAAGTCTCATCATCATGCTGCTGTTCATTCAGGTGAACGTGTTTGCTCAGGATGAGGCTGTGGTTGCAAAGATCGGTGAGAGGAAAATAACTATGTCAGATTTCAAAAGGGTTGTCGACTATCTGGATGCTGAGCGCCAGAAAATGCTCGAAACGAATCCCCAGTTGAAAGAGACTGTCCTGAGGCAGTTTATCCAGAGCATGGTGATTTCCGATCTGGCAAAGCAGAAAGGTTTTGACAGGATACCCGAGATTAAGAATCAATTGCAGTTTTTTTCTGATAACTTTCTGGCTAATGAGTATCTGAAACGGGAGGTCGCACAAAAGGTAACCGTTTCTGATGATGAAGTTAAAACGTATTATGACAGCCATAAAGATGAATTCAAGACTCAGGAGATGGTAAAAGCCCGTCATATTCTTGTAAGAGTTGAAAACGCTGCCTCGGAAGATGAAAAGAAAAAAGCTAAGGACAAGGCTGAAATGTACCTGAAAAAAATCAAGGATGGAGAAGATTTTGCGAAGATGGCGGCAGAAGTTTCGGATGACCCCGGCTCAAAAGCAAAAGGCGGAGACCTCGGTTTTTTCCCGAAGGGAAGAATGGTCAAATCTTTTGAAGATGCCGCATTTGCTCTGAAACCCGGAGAAACCAGTGGAATCGTTGAGACCCAATTCGGCTTTCATATTATAAAAGTTGAGGAAAAAAAAGAACCTACCATTGAGTCGTTCGATGCCGTCAAAGAGAGGATCAAGCAGAAATTGGCACAGGACCGAACGAGAAAAGAGCTTACAGATTTTATTGATAAAGCCATGAAGGACTCAAAAACAGAAATTTACCCTGATGTACTGACGGGTGAGAAAAAATAAATAGAACCCATCTCAAAATAGGTAATTTCGCGAATAATCCGTCACCCCCGCGAAAGCGGGGGTCCACTTAAGGCCCTGTAAAACATAAATTTCCGCCGGAGTTTCCTTTCGTGAAGACGGGGGCGGGAATGACGTGCGGTTGCGGTACTATGCGGTACTATAATGAAAAGGATTTTGAGATAGGTTCCACCAACTATCTGCTGTCTACTTCTTTGCTGCTTCTCTTATCAGTGCCTGACCGATAACATTTCTCTGAATCTGATTTGTTCCTTCATAGATCTGGAGGATCTTTGCGTCGCGCATCATTTTCTCGACGGGATATTCCCTCATATACCCTGAGCCACCCATCACCTGAACTGCGTTTGTCGTGACTTTCATCGCCATGTCTGTTGCAAATACTTTTGCCATGGCAGACACTTTTGAAACATCCTTTGCGCCGCTGTCCATATACCGTGCGACGGCATAGACCAGTGCCCGTGCCGCCTCGATCTCGGTTGCCATATCTGCAAGCATATGCTGAACTGCCTGAAAACTGATGATCGGATGACCGAACTGGATACGCTGCCGTGCAAATTTGACCGCCTCCTCAAAGGCACCCTGCGCTATGCCTACACCCTGAGCACCGACACCGGCCCGTGCGTTATCGAGAGTCTTCATAGCAACAATAAACCCAAGGCCCTCTTTCCCGATGATGTTCTCTTTGGGAATCCTGCAGTTGTCGAAGATCAATTCCCTCGTAGAAGATGCCCGTATGCCCATCTTTTTTTCTTTCTTTCCAAAGAGAAATCCGGGTGTATCTTTTTCGATTACGAATGCTGACGCCCCGCGGGCACCTTTTGCATGATCCGTCATGGCGATAATCGTATAAATCTCGGCTTCGCCACCATTTGTTATCCACTGCTTCGTACCGTTTACAATATAATCATTGCCGTCGAGTCGTGCTGTTGTCTGGATGCCTGCAGCATCACTGCCTGCATTCGCTTCAGTGAGGCCGAACGCAACAAGCCTTTTCCCGAGCGCAATATCCGGGAGGTAGTGCTTTTTCTGCTCCTCAGAGCCGAAGAGAAGTATTGGGTAGGTTCCAAGCGCATTTGCTGCAAAGGTTGTCGCAACACCCAGGCAGGCTCGCGAGAGTTCTTCAACAGCGATACACAAGTCAAGAGACCCCTTTCCGAGACCTCCGTACTCCCCGGGGATAAAGAGACCAAAAAGGTCGGATTGCGCGAGAACCCTCATGATTTCCCATGGAAATTCCTCTTTCTCATCAAGTTCCTCCCTGAGAGGAACAATCTTTTCCTCAGCTATCTGTCTTGCGAGATCCCTTATCATGATCTGGTCTTCATTGAAAAAATAATCCATTGTCAACCTCCATTAGGTTAGTATTCGCCAAGTGTCAATAATCGTCTCAATATTGAACTGATATTACTAAAAAATCTTCTCTAACCCTCTTTATCAAAGAGGGAAACTATTCCTCCCTTTGGCAAAGGGAGGTCAGGAGGGATTTTTCAATCTATAGAAGATTGGTTTTCATTTTACCATTAACGAAACGCCTTTTGAAACACGAAAGCTTTATAAATATGCGGACACTGCTATTAACGTTAAGGAAGGAAGATGAAGACGCCGGCAGGCACTAAAGCGGATGTAAGTTTCCGTCCAGTATCTTTAACCCGGTCGAAGCAACGGGCATCTCGCTGTTATTGGAGAACCACATAACTTGTGCTTTGAGACTGATATCGTTTACGGTGAAATTTAGGGTTTCACCAATCGGGAGAGATGGTCTGCCGAATATTTTTACACATAAGCCTTTATCGGAAATATCCATGGTACATGCCTCATGGTGTTGACCCTGATGTGAAAATACAAAGGGAATTTCTTTCTTTATACGGAACTGTTTTCTTTTTTCAGACCCATATTTACCGCTGAAAAGAATCCCGCAATACGGACATGGCTTGAACGTTTCTACAGAAGCGCTATATGAATCTTTGCTACACCCCGGACACGTTAGCCGTAAAATCAAAGTGCCTCCTGAAGAAAAATCATTTCAAAAGAAACAGTTACCTGTTCGTAAGCAAATTTCATCTACTTTTTACACCAAACACGCAGATTTTGCAATTACCCATAAGGCTGAAAATTTATGGAATTAAGTTGGAGAGTATATAGTACTTTTGTATTAATACTCTAAATATGGCCAGGCCATATCTTGTGGGTATAAAGAGCAAGCTGAAGTCTGTCTGAGACGCCGACCTTTTTGAATATCCGGTTACAGTGGGATTTCACCGTCTGCTCGGTAATACCAAGCTTTTGCCCAATTTCTTTATTTCTGTACCCATGGCATATGAGTGATACAATCTCTTTTTCTTTCCTGGTCAGAGCAACCTTCTGGTCCACATGCGTCATGTTATAGAGGACATCTTTGATCAGTTTCCGGTCGAGCCACAATTCCCCGGCATAGACCGCTTTAACCGCTTTTCTAAGAATCCTGGAATCGGCATCAGGCGCCAGGATTCCGTGAACTCCTCTTGTCAGCAACTCTGGGATCTGAAACTCGGATTCCGAAAGCCACGATCTGTCGCTGATCAGTAAAATCTTTGTCTGGGTGTCATTCGGAAATTCATCGGGAAACGATCGGAATATCTTGAAGTCTGCAAGAATGATATCCGGGGAAAGTTTTGCTATCTCTCCCATGTCCAATCCTTCATCAAAAATACCGATGACATCTATACCTTCATCTTCCCTGAAAAGTTTTTTTATTCCCTCACCAAGAAGATAACTGTGACATCCTATCGCTATTCGTATGGTCATATCAGTGATGTGTCACTATATCTCATTCCTCGAAGTATGTTGCGGAAGCAGCCTCGGATTCCCACACCGTTATGCCGGAAAGACTCACATTGGAACCGTTTAATTTTTTTTTCAGTGAATCATAGATCCATTTCGCTATATTTTCTGATGAAGGATTTTTTTCGGTAAAAGGGAAAATGTCATTCAAAAATCCATGATCCAGCGGTGCCAAAACCTCTTCGGTAAGCCGTTTCAGTTCATGAAAATCCATTGCCAATTCGATTTCATTCAATTTTTCTGCGAGAACATACACCTGAACTTTCCAGTTATGCCCATGGAGTTTTTCACACTGACCTTTATATCCTCTCAGTTGGTGTGCGGCAGAAAAATATGTTTCGATCATCAGCTCAAACATATTTGGTTATCAGGCTTTCTTTCTGAATACCGATATGTAGGGCAGGTTTCTGTATCTGTTGTCATAGTCGAGACCATATCCGACAACATACTGGTTTGGGATAACATACCCGACGTAATCCAATGGAATATCAACTACTCTCCTCTCCCTCTTGTCAAGAAATGTGCAAATCTTCAGACTGAGGGGAGTACGGGTAAGAATTCTTTCGCGGATTTGATTGAGTGTAATTCCGGTATCAACAATATCATCTATGAGAAGTACATGCTTGTCCGAAATGTCTTCACGTACATCATAATGAATCTTCACTTCTCCTGTTGTGTCAGACTTCACATAACTCGAAGCGATTATAAAGTCGAACGTCAGAGGAATTTCAATTGAGCGAACGATGTCGGAAAAAAACATGAAGGCTCCTTTCAGAATTCCTACCGCAATAACGTCTTTCCCCGCATAATCTTTTGATATTTCACGGGCAAGTTCCTTAACCTTTCCCTGTATCTGACCGGCAGTCAAAAGAGGTTTTCCGATAATCATACACGCTCCTTCATGATTTAAAATTGCAGGCTTATCGCTACAACTATATGTATTATTTAATATAATTTCCTTTAAAAGCGCAAGCAATATCTAAAGTCAACAATTTTCCCCCCACTTTGCTTTCTGTTGGTTCCTGATGACGATGGTATAATAAAAAACAAACAGTGTATGCCGATCAGCGTCTTTTATACCGCCTCTGCTTTTAAGGGTTCGACCGAGGAACTTTTCAAAAAAGCTGTACAAAAAATAAAGGGTCCCGATTATTCAGGAATCCTTTATGTTGCTCCTACTCCATGGAAAATTCGTGATGCACAGCGAACAGCGCATGCTGTTCTGGGCGCTTGTTACATCCCGCCGGAAATGATGACCATGAAACAGCTTGCAATTCGGCTATTCCGAATGCATGATAACGGGAAAATCATACCACAGGCTCTCATACCGGTTGTGCTGTCTATACTTACCAGAAAAAGTTTAGGGTACTCAAGCCTGATTGCTGACTTCGTGAATGAGATAAAACTGTATCATCCGGGAAATACCCTCATGGCAATCACCAGTGAACTCCGCTCGACTTTTAATCGTCTCGGAATACCTGAGGAAGTCTCACTCAGAGTTATGGATGCCGTAACCTGCATGGGTCTATATCAGGAAATGTTGAACAAATGTAATGCTGTAGATGAGAATGATGTGATGGAAATATGCCCGGGCATTATACGGGAGCGACCTATCAGGTATGATTGCCTTATCATTGACGGTTTTTACGAATTGACAGGAACAGAAGGGGTACTCCTCAAAGCATTGATTGAGAACGCACATGACACGTTAATCTCAATACCTTATTCCAGAGAATATCATGGTGTAACAGACAGTTATGTTACTTATCTCAATAACAACTTTATATTTGAACCCGCGTATCTTGGGCACGAAAAGCATCTTATGTCACTTGATCATTATTCGTATCGGAGTGCAGAGGAAGAGATTGAGGGGATTGCAAGAGATATTAAGAATCACTTCATAAGAGGCTCTGCACCTGATCTAAACAGAATTTTCGTTGTTTTTCCTGAGATGCACTCCTGTTCGGATATGGTGTCCCGTATTTTCGGAAAATATGGTATTCCCTTCACCATTACCTCAGAAAAACCGCTGGCGAAGTCAAGACCTTTTCTCGACCTCATTGCGTTGCTCGAATCAGTATCAAATGATTTCCCACGACTTCAGTTTTCTCAATTTCTTATCTCCCCGTATTTTAAAGCCCTGCCCGCTTGCTTCAGGGAATACATTCCCTCTCTCTCTATTGCCTCCGGTATCACAAAGGGGAAGGATGTGTGGTTAAGCTTGATGGAGTCCGAGTTACTGCGTGCCAATGCAGAATTCATCAGCGATAGGGAATCTCGGGCCGTTCGGAAGGAACTTATGTGGGTCTTCAGGAAACTGACGCACCTTGAATCCATCCGCAGTAAGGCGTCTTTCAGTGATTACAGCAATGCTGTCATAAATCTCCTGAAAGATTTTGATTTCGACAATACCGGTAATAATGATATCAGCAACAGGGATACGGTCATTGAGATATTGAGAGAACTTTCCCTGATGGACAGCTTTTCGGACGGTTCCCTAACAGATATGCACACGTTCATCGATACACTGAAACACTGTCTGCATGCCAAATCGATGATGACAGACAATGCTGGTGTACGCGTCATGAGTTTCATGGATGTGTACGGCCTGGAGTCTGAACATCTTTACTTCGCCGGACTGAGAGACGGAGTGTTTCCATCAAAACCGGATATCGACCTGCTCTTACCGGACAATGTGAGGAGAGAACTTGGCCTTGTTCATCTCGATAAATATCTTCTCCTTCAGAGGTTTCTCTTTAGGAGGGCGCTGTCATCTGCAAAGAGTTATTCCCTGAGTTATTCTGTTATGGAGGGAGAAAGGTTGTTTCTTCCATCGTCATTTTTATCCTGGAATCAAGAAATTCCGAAGTCTCTGCATGGAATATTTTCAAAGGAAGAAGAGTTAACCCGAAAAGGCAAGGTAACCCTTTCGTCACGCATATCAGATGTATGCGCACCCGATAAGAGATCGATTCAAAAAATGTTTGGTAAGAAATCTTCCATCAGGGTGACGGATATTGACACCTTCAGAATGTGTCCGAGAAAGTTCTTTATCGAAAAAGTCCTTTCTCTCAAACCTCTCGAAATTAGAAAGTTCGAAATGGACGCAGTGGTTTTGGGGACCATTGTACATGAGATAATGCAGGAACTGGTATCAGAGAGATTTGATGATCCCGACACCCTTGTTTTGACTGCAGGCAAAAAAATAGATGCTCTCCTGTCACAAAGGTCTCTTGATATATTCTGGAAGAAAGTCCTGAAAGATTCATTTCTGTCAATCCTTCCCGATATCTGTAAACTTGAACATAAAATAGCAGATGACGGGTATGCTTTCATGAAGGCTGAATTTTCAGTCAAAGGGGAGGTATTGAGGGGAATCACCCTGAAAGGGAAGATAGACCGGATAGACAAAAAAATTGAGAATGCCGAAAAAGACCAATCACTCAACTTTCACGTGTCATCATCGGTACTCCCTGCTGTCGAACTGATAGATTACAAGACAGGTGCGACCCAATTCAGCGGCTTGCAGGTACTGTCACAGGGAGTTACCCTGCAATTATTTCTCTATGCCGCGCTCATGAAGTCAACAGGTTTTTTTGTTGAGCGCGTTGGAATATATTCATTACGGGATCTCTCCGTCTCATGGATTCCGAACAGAAATGACAGACAGAATGACCGTACATTAGAGGCGTATATAGCCGCGGCACTCAACTTTCTCGAAGAGACGGTTATGAAGATGAGGAAAGGCGATTTCCCTGCATTTCCCCTGATTGAGCAGATATGCGGGAATTGCCCGGAAAGGCCGTATTGCCCCTATATACAAAGAGCAGAGACAGTACAGCAGATATGGAAAAATATCTCGATATAACAAAGAGTGTCATCATCTCTGCCCCGGCCGGTTCCGGGAAAACGGAAAAACTTGCACGCCGATATGTTGGCTTGCTGCTGAGCGGTTCCCGGTTAGAATATATTCTTGCAATAACATTCACTGAAAAAGCTGCAGCGGAAATGAAGAAACGGATTCTCGATATACTCGAAGCCGAGCACCCTGCCCTTTTTATTAAGATCCGAAATAAGATGCCGTTCATGCGTATCTCGACAATCCACTCATTCTGTCTCAAACTACTGAAACGTTTTTCCATGGAGCTTGGTCTGGATCCGTCTCTCGATGTTATGGATGAATTCACTGCAGCCACATTGTGGACTGAATCCGTCTATGAAAGCCTTTTGGAGGAAAGAGAACGGCCCGACCTCTTCTTTTCGATGATAGTAACAAGAGGGGTAAAGGGTTGGAACAGTCTTTTCAGAATAATCAATGAACTGCACAGCAAGAGACCGCATGCGGAGATAATGATCACTGAGGGCCAGCCTGCCGAAGGCGAAGAAAAGAGAATTCTGGAATTGTATGCGCGATGCCTCAGGCGGTACACTGATAAGAAACGGAAAAGGCATTTTATTGATTTCAATGACATAGAATTGCTTGCGTATGACGCATTGATAAAAAACCCCCAGTGGCAGAATTTTCTTTATTCCTTTGATGAGCACACCGACCATATCCTCGTGGATGAATTCCAGGACACGAGTTCCCTGCAATGGAAGATTATCGATAAACTCACAGAGGAGTGGCGGTCCGGTCTCGGCTCTCAGAGAGACAGAGGGAAGATACCGACTATCTTCCTTGTCGGGGATGATAAACAGTCAATCTACCTCTTCAGGGGGGCAAACGTCGAAATATTCCAGGAAGCCAAAGAGAAATTCTCTGAATGGCTTGCGGATGAATTCCACTTCGAAGCGATTAAAGAAAACTACCGGAGTCTTCCGGAAATCGTCGATTTTGTGAACAGCCTCTTCACCCGGCTGATGCCGTCGGGTCTGTTTGAACGATGGCGCACCAACTACACTCCTTTCGCAGCAACTCGAAAGGGTTCCGGGCAGGTCGAACTCATACTTCTTGAAGGAGGAGAGAGCATCAGGAAAAACCGTGAACATGAAGCTTCGGTTCTCGCCGGAAGAATATGCTCATTAAATACTGTTCACGAAATATGGAATGGAGAAATCAGAAGGAAATGTACATATGGTGATATGGCAATACTGTTGCGGAAACGAACCCATCTCACTGTCTATGAAGAAGCGCTGAGACGTCAGGGAATACCGTTCATTGTCGTAAGAGGTATCGGGTTTTACGATGAACCCGAGGTGGCATTCCTGCGAGAACTCCTCTTTTTTCTCGTTGACCCTAATGACGATCACAGTCTTTTTTGTCTGTTGCGCTCCCCGCTATTTGGCATCAACTACGGCATATTCATGAGGCTTGTCAACGAGAGCAAAGCCCCGCTGTTCAGGAAACTTGGCATGGCTAAGAACAAAAGAATTTCCCGCGCATATCACACTATCTCTAACTGGATTGAAAGATCCAGAACAACACGGTTTGCTGTGATTCTCGAAGATATCCTGTCAGAGACAGGTGGTTGGCAGTATTTTGGAGAACAGCAGAGGCATGCAAACGTGAAGAAATTTATAACGCTCATCGAAGAGTATGAGTCTCAGGGTTTTTCCGGTCTTGAAATCAGGGAAAAACTCATGCAATCAAAGACCCGTGAAGAGTCAAAGGCGCATGTTAATACCGAGGGCATGAACGCCGTCCAGATAATGACGATCCATGCGGCAAAGGGACTGCAGTTTCCCCTGGTATTCCTTCCTGCACTTGATGAGGATAATGCCCCACGAAGCTCATCTGTCGTGGTTGATGAGGATGGAGAGTATATTTCTTTGGCATACGAGGATGATTCTCTCAGGAGAAAGGAGATTCATCATTTCAAGATGAGAAAAGAAAAGGAATTAGAAGAAGAAAAAAGGTTATTTTACGTTGCGGTTACCAGAGCTCAGGATTTCCTCTGCATGCTTGCTGCTCCAAAACAAGGAAAGAACCACGCCGGCAGACTGAAATATGTTACCGACAACCTTGATTATCTTTCGTCTATCAAAATATTGAAGGAGTCGGATATTGACACCCTCCATTACCCGTCACATCCTCCAACGGCATCACGTGCGCCCGGACGGTTCTCCTTTGGGCAAAAATACACTAATCCTCTTGCATACGAACCCTCCGTGAGATGGCGTGATGTTACGGAGGACCTTGATGTCAGGGTCCGACATGGAGACGACTGGGTACTACTCGGCAGAGTGTTTCACATCCTTTTCGAGGAACTATCGAAAGCGATCATCCCGTATGAAAACCTAAAGAGCAGGTCTTCGTTCCTTCTAATAAACGAAATCCCTCATGATAAAAATATTGCAAGACTCAATGATATCATTCAAAAAGACTTTGCAAGACTTTCCATGTCAGGATACCTGAGAGATATTGTCCTTCCGCAAAAACATTCCTTTTCAGAGCTTCCCTTTATTCTTGAAAAGGAGAGGACTGTCTTCAGAGGACGAATCGACAGGCTCATAATCAAAAATTCAACGGCGTACATTTATGATTACAAGACTTTCCCTGTATCACGCAAGGAACTCCCGAAGCTCATTGATCACTACAGATTGCAGATGGACATATACAAAACCGCTACAGAAAAATTATTCGCTCTTAAAACTAAAGGATATCTCGTCTTTACACATATCCCGCGGTTAGTAGAGATATAGGAGGAATCCATGATATTGCTTGTCCATGGTGGTGCAGGGTCACGAAGACCCGGTGCAAACCTCCTGAGAAAACTCGCAGAATCACTATCGTCCGGGTTTCGTATCGTGCAGCGTGGCGGTTCAGCCCTTGACGCAGTCACCGAATCAATACGAGTTCTCGAAGATTCAGGTCTCTTTAATGCGGGATCCGGAGCCAATCTTCAGTTCGACGGAATCAGAAGACTTGATGCATCGCTGATGGAAGGGATTGATCTCAACGCCGGATCAGTTATCGGTCTTGAGGGCATACGAAATCCTTCCATGGCAGCCAGAATCATTATGGATCTGCCGCATGTCATCCTCACGCATAAGGGGGCTAAAAGCATTGCAGATGCACATAAGCTTGCACTCATTCCTGAACCTGATAGAAAGGTTGTCAATAAATTGAAAAGGATCAAGCGAAGTGAAAAGGTTTTGTCAAAGTTGTATAACCGGTATTTTTCGACGGTTGGTGCCGTATGTTTCGATAAATACGGAAATCTTGCTGCAGGTTCTTCAACCGGTGGAGTGCCTGCGATGCTACCCGGGAGAGTGGGTGACACGCCAGTCATCGGATCAGGTATTTTTGCAGATAACACGATTGGCGCTGTTGCGTGTACAGGAACAGGAGAGTTTATTATCAGGCTTGTTCTCGCTAAGGAAATATGTATGAACATGAAGAACCTCTCGCCCCAAAAGGCATCTGTATTATCACTCCAAAGAATTTTATCACTGGGCGGTCAGGCAGGGGTGATCGTTCTGAACAAACATGGAAGGTTTGCAATCATGCATACAACAAACTATATGGTTTCAGGATATGCAAACAATAAGGGTATCGTCGTCCAACAGGGGTCCAAACGGATATCGAAAGAATAAAATGATAAATATGCAGTCTGGTAGGTCCTTCATTATGCTCTACGAGTTTCCAGGGCCAGCCCAAACAATATAGTTCTTATTAACAAAAAACACCTTCTGAGAATCTTCACTCGATTCTTCAGAAACAATAACCATAAATTGCTCTGGCGAAAACCTCAAAAAATCAGACAGCCTATTGTAATCCCCTCGAATATTGACTTTTCCTTTTATCATTGAGCCGTCCGATATTTTTACCTCTACATTTGTAAAATTTACCGTGTACATACATTTCCTCCTTTCAAATAAGAGACCGAATATCGCTTTATACAGTTTTTAATCTTCGAGGCAATTGTAGCAGAATATTGTCTCAGAATGCTTAAGAATTAGCGAAAACCTCAAAACACAATTTTCTCCATCTTAAAGTCGTCCATGATAAAACCATTGCCGATGTCTTGGACAACAGAACCAAGATTTGTGAATCCCATTTTCTCATATGCCTTTATCGACTGTAGATTATTTTTGTTAACGGTGAGAGAAATTTTCTTGAGATTACGAAGAG
>Ga0102851_10001263_pt1 | contig 14256 bp, 9 predicted proteins | sample Mud3Dept3metaG_FD_79558 | JGI IMG/M metagenome (GOLD analysis project Ga0102851, IMG submission 79558) | Freshwater wetland microbial communities from Ohio, USA, analyzing the effect of biotic and abiotic controls - Mud 3 Core 4 Depth 3... | ecosystem: Environmental > Aquatic > Freshwater >... | reverse complement strand
CGGCTCGCCCGCTGCTGGGAGCGCGCGGTGGAGTACCGCGGAGGGCCCGAGGGCGAGGCCATGCTGCACTTCGCGATCGACCCGGCGGGGAAGATCGCCTCGACGACCATCGATGGCACGATCACGGATCCTGCGGTCACGTCGTGCCTCGCCGGCGTGGTCGCCCAGTTCGAGTTCCGCGCGGGGGACAGCACCGTGGTGGTGAACTACCCGCTGCGGTTCAAGTTCGCGGGGAGCTGATCCGGATCAGCCGAGGACCTCGTCGGCGGCGGTGATGCCTGAGAGCAGCGCGCCTTCCATGAAGCCCTGCCACTCGTAGAACGAGTTCGCGTGCTCGCCGGCGAAGTGCAGGTTGTCGACGGGCTTGCCCTCGTTGCCCGCGATCGTCGTGAACTCGCCGGGCCGGTAGCAGGTGTAGCTGCCGCGGGCGAGCGGGTTCGACGGCCAGTGCTCGAGGTGCGCGACGTACTTGCCGTTGACCTTGCTCGCCGCCGCGGCGGCGCCGGGGAACACCTTGTCGAGATCGGTGACGAACTTGCCGGCCTCGGTCTGGACCTTCGACGGATCGAGGTTCTTGCCGCGAACACCGCCGGAGTAGTCGGTCAGCACGGCGTGCGCCGTGGTCGCGAGCGAGGGGTTGGTCTCCCAGGTCGCCTGGTGGTTCGCGAGGTCGGAGTACGAGGCCCCGCTGCCGCCGGTCTCCGCCCAGATCGGACCGTCGAAGCCGACCATCATCTTCGCGTTGTCGCCGTAGCCGAGGCCGTCGATCGCGGTGCGCTTCCATGCCGGGAGGCCGAGGCTCGCGTCGAGCTGAACGGTGCGCAGGACCGAGAACGGGAGTGCGAACACGACGCGATCGTGCGTGCGGACGACCGAGCGGCTGCCGCTGCGGAACGACAGCTCGATACGGCCGGCGGGCGTCTTGCGCGCGGCCTCGAGGCGCATCTCGAGCTCGGGCTGACGCGGGATCCGCGCGGCGATGCCGGTCGCGATCCTGTCATTGCCCTCGACGACGTGGAACCGCTCGTCGGAGTAGATGCCGAACGGCGTGAACTTCGAGCGGCGATCGGCGTGGATGAACAGCAGGAAGCCGAGGCACGACTGGTCGGAGGTCTCGCGCCCGTACTCGGCGACGTAGGCCTCCTCGATCGCCTTGCGCGCGTAGCGCCCGCAGCCGCGCGAGGTGAGGTACGCGGACAGGCTCGTCAGATCGAGCTGGCGGTCGGCGGTGTTGAACACGTCTGCCGTCGGCGCACCGCTGCAGGCCCGCAGGTCGGTGTGCATCGCCTCGACGAACGCGCGGTACTCGTCGACGACCGTCGACTCGGGGATCCGCTGCCCGTCGAAGTGATAGACGACCTCGCCCTCGACCTTGTTGACGTCCTCGCGCGTGAGGCCCAGCGTGTTGACCCAGCCGAGCATTGTCTTGTGGAGGTTGTCGATGAGCTCGCCACCGCGCTCGGCGACCTGGCCGGGGAACGTGCCGCGCAGCGACCACTGCCGGCCGCCGACCCGCGTGCCCGCCTCGTAGATCGAGGGAGCGAGGCCCGCCTGACCGAGGTTGTACGCGCACTGCAGCCCGGCGAGCCCGGCGCCGACGATGCCGACATCGATCGCGGGCGGCCTCGGCGCACCGAACGCACGCCGCGCCGTACCGGTGACGGCGAACGCCGATGCCGCGGCGACGCCGCCGAGGAAGGTGCGGCGCGACAGCGCGGAGCGCTCTCGCTCGCGCACGATCTCGAGCGCTTCTTCAGACGAGATTCCCGACGCGTCGGCGTTCCGTGCGATGCCGAACAGGCGAGCGAGGCGGCGTAGAGGATTCGAGCGGGGACCGATCGGCATGACGAGCACTCCTCCTGGGGTCAGTCACAGCTGCGCGTGGCGGGCACGCAATAGGAACCGTAGATCGTACTGGTCGAGGCCGACGCGACGGCCTTGCACTTGTAGCCTTCACCGCACGCCACGTCGTCGGTGCACGCGGCCATGCAGCGCTTGCCGGAGGTGCCGACCGCCGCGCACGTGTTGCCGACGCCACCGCAGTCCGCGTTCGAGCTACAGCTCTTGCACGAGTTCTCGAGGTTGCCGTACGGATGGAGCTTCGGGTTGTCGTCGATGCCGTGGATGCCGTACATCGACATCTGCGCCTCGCCCTCGGTGTAGAGGTCGAGGTCGGCGATCGTCGCGGTCATCGTGCGCGGGCGGTGCCGCGACTGCGGATCGATCTCGAGCAGGCGGGCGAGGAAATCCTCGACCGGCGAGTACGAGACCGAGAAGTTCGTCGTCGTGATGACGTCGATGTCCTTGCCCTGCTTCGCCGGGTTGTTCAGCAGCGTGTTGCCGAGCATGTACGTGTTGCAGCCTTCGGCGAACACGATCTGGTACTTGTTGCGCGCGAGCTCCGCGGTCGCGAGCTCGCTGTCGTCGAGGTCGCCCTCGTCGGTCTTGTCCCAGTTCGAGAGCGCGAAGCCGTAGAGCGATCCGGAGTGGCCGGCGTAGATGATCACGTCGCGGCTCTTGAGCGAGGCGAGCATGTCCTTCTCGAGCTGGATCCCGCCCGCGTCCGTGTCGGGATCGGTATCGCTGCCGGGGCGGCCGTAGAACAGCCGGATCTCGACCTTCGCGTTGCGGCCGTCCGCGGACAGCGTCTTGGTCAACGGGCCGCTCGTCCGCTTGTAGGTGTCGTACGAGCTCGTCGGCGAGCGGAAGCCGCGGTCGGTCATCCACTTGTAGAACGCCTTGGAGTCGGCGAGGTGCGACTGCGAGTGGTAGTCGTAGCCGTAGTGGACGTCGACGGAGAGCACGCCGTCCTCGAGGAGGCGCGCGTAGTCCCACCAGCCGTCGGAGGACTTCGTCTCCTCGCGGATCGAGAGCGTCAGCGTCTCCTTCTTGGAGGCGGGCACGGCGACCGGGTTCCAGTTGTCCCACGGCGCCTTGCGATACCACTCGGCATCGCGCTTCATCTCCTCGTTGGTCGGCGTGCCGATCTCGACGGTGAACCGGCCCTGCGCATCGAGCGGGAGCTTGCGCATGAGGCCCTTGTGGCCCGCGATCGTGAGCTCGAAGTCGTAGTCCCACGTGGTCGCGTTGCGCTGCACCATGCGGACGGTCTGGGTCGAGCCGTTCTTGACCATCGCGGAGAACCCGCCGTAGTCGGCGTTGGGATCGGCGTGCGAGCCCTCGCGCTCCTTGTCGACCAGGTACTGGTTCAGGAACCAGGTGACCGCCGTGTGGTGATAGGCGACGAGGTTGCGTGCGGCGACCTCGCCCTGCCCTGCGTCGACGGTGACGCGCGCCGTGCCCGAGACGATGTACTCCTTGGCCTTGTTCGACAAGAAGTCGTCGGCCTTGCCATCCTCGATGACGAAGCCATCCTCGGCGTCCTCTGCCGGCTCCTGATCGGAGCAGGCTGGCCCGACCAGGCAGACGGCCAGCGCACTAGCCAGGATCGAGGAGGAGCGCACCATCCTGGGAGGTGGTGCACGGCCAGTACCAGCCACGGCCCCAGACGTTGCGCGAGGTTACCCGGAGTCGGATCGGTCCACCGGATAGCGGATTCGCCAGCTGCGGCGGTCTGGCTAGGCGAGCCGCGCGTCGTGCGCCGCGAGCGTGTCGAGATCGGGGAGCTGCGCGGCCTGGCCGCCGTCGACGAACGCCTGCGTCCGTGCATCGAGCTTGACGGCCGGGCAGCTCGCCACGACGAGCGCGACCACGGCGCGCGCTCGGTCGTCCCCGCCGGTGCCCGGTACCAGATCTCCGGTGAGCCGCGTCCACGGCAAGATCCGCAGCGTCGAGCCCGCCGTCGAGACGAGATCGACGAACGTCGCGCCCTCGTGCTCCGGCGGCAGCCGCCGGGCGACCACGCCGACGACGTCGCGCCACAGCACGAGCAGCAGCGAGCCATCCTCGCGCCGCGCATCGATCCCGGCGCGCGTGACCTCGGCCGACAGCGTCGTGTAGTGGAGCTGCTTGCGCAGCCGCTCGGGCATCGTCGGCACCGGTCCGGTGGCGGGCCGCTCGGCCGCGACCTCCGGAACGCCATCGCCGCTGCGCCGCTCGGGGCTGGGCGCGCTCGCGATGGGCCGGATGTCCTGCGTCCTCGGGACCAGGCGCGCCGCGGGCAGCGCCGGCTCGATCGGCCTTTCGTCCGCGTCGCCATCGAGGGTCTCCTGCGAGCTCGCCCACTGCATCGTGACGATGCCGACGACATGCGCGAGGATGAGCAGCGCCGGAGCCCACGTCCGCTCGACGCTGACACCGAGGGCCTCGGCGGCGCCGAGCTCCGGTCCGAACAGAAAGCCCGCGGCACCGGCAGCGCAGGCCATCGCGAGCGCGCCGAACGTGCCGATCCGACCGAGGGATTCGTTCGCGAACCCCGAGAGGATGCGCGTGCCCGCCTGATACGCGACGAGGAGGGAGACCAGCATCGTTCCCCAGAACGTCACGAACGCGATCGTCGGGAACATGCCGCGGCTCGGGATCCCGCTGAACGAGATGCTGACGCACGGCCCGGCGTCGGCGCACACCGTGACCGAGCGCAGATCGATGCCGATCTTCCCGGCGCCGCCCATCACCATGCCGCCACCGCGCATCACGAACCAGTCCATGACGAAGGTCGACGCGATCACGAGCACGAGGTACGCGATCAGCGCTCCCAGGACTCGCGATCGATCCTTACCCATTCAACGCGAGCGTATCACGGGGCGGCCGGTGGCCCAGTTTCTACGAGTTCCTGGGGATCCCGAGAACTCGACGCAATCGACCTGCAAGCTGTCGTACGACGCCACGCGACCTCGATCGTTATTCTGATCGGGGGTGACGCGCGTTCCGCGCTGATCTGTTCGGCGAAGTCGTGAACATCACTCCATGGCCTGTGGTTACGGCTACGGCCTGATGCGTCGACGTAGGCGCAGGCATACGTCGCGCGTACGGATCTCGCCGCCTACGGTTCGTGCCCGATGAAGCTCAGCCTTGCGATCGCTCTCTCTCTCTTCGGTTGCGCAGCCCCGATCACGAACGCCACGACGACAGACGACGACGCGACGGAGGGCGATGATCCGACGGCAGGCAGCGACGGTGGAACGGACGCGACCGTCGGTGCCGATGGCAGCTCGGATCCGGGTGGTGATGGAGCGCCCGCAAGCGCCGGCATGGTCACCGTGCACTTCACCGAATCGACCGCCGCGCTGGTCAACCCCGAGCGTGGCTTCTACGTCGGATACAACCTGCTCGATCCGTCGCGTGCGGCCACGGTGCGCGCAGCCGGGCGTACCCTCGCGCTGGCGCAGGTGATGCTCGACACCTACCGCGACCGCCCGCTCGACACCGGGCTGCTGACTGCGCTCCGCGCCGGCTTCGACGCCGCGCGCGCCGCCGGCATCAAGGTGATCCTTCGCTTCCAGTACAACTCGGGGGTTGCCGCCGATGCCTCGAAGGCGCGCATCCTCGGCCACATCTCGCAGCTGTCGCCGCTCTTGCACGATCACGCCGACGTCATCTCGGCGATGCAAGCCGGCTTCATCGGCGCATGGGGTGAATGGCACTCGTCGACCAACGGTCTCGACAACGACGCCGACCGCAGCGAGATCCTCACCGCGCTCCTCGCCGCGGTGCCGGTCTTCCGATCCGTCCAGGTCCGGACGCCGATGTTCAAGGCGGCGGCGTTCCCGGGCGGAGCGCTGACCCAGCCCGAGGCGTACAGTGGCTCGGCGCGGGCTCGCACCGGCCACCACAACGACTGCTTCCTCGCGAGCGCCACGGACTTCGGCACGTACGCCAGCCCCGTCGCGACCTGGGAGACGTACGTCGCAACCGACGGCCAGTACACCGCGATCGGGGGCGAGACCTGCGCCGTCTACGAGCCGCGCACCAACTGCACCACCGCCGTCGCCACGATGGCGTCCTCGCACTGGTCGTACCTCAACAGCGAGTACAACCAGAGCGTGATCGCCGGCTGGGTCGCGGAGGGCTGCAAGCCCGACATCGACGACCGCCTCGGCTACCGCTTCGTGCTCGATCATGTCGCGCACACCGAGAAGGTCGCGCCCGGCGGCGTGCTCGCGCTCCAGGTCGCGGTCCGCAACGAGGGCTTCGCGTCGCTGTTCAACCGGCGGCCGGTCGAGATCGTCCTCGACAACGGCTCCGCCCGCCACGTCGTCCGGCTCGCCAGCATCGACGCCCGCCGCTGGAAGGCCGGAGAGCTCAGCTCGTTCACGGTGCAGCTGCGCATCCCGGCCGCCGCCGCCGCGGGAACCTACACGCTCGCGCTGCGCCTGCCCGACGAGTCGTCGACGCTGAGCGCTGATCCGCGCTACGCGATCCGCCTCGCCAACGATGGGGTGTGGAGCAGCGCGACCGGCGACAACGCGTTGACTCATGAGCTCGTGATCGACCCCGCGGCGCCGGGCCCGCGCGATCCCGGGGCGACCGTGTTCGTCCAGCTCTAGATCGGATCGTGCGACCTGACGATCAGGGCGGGGCCGGTGGCTCGGCTTCCACGCGAACGGTGCCGACGTCGAGCGTCTTGCCGGCCACGAGCGCGAGCCCGCGCTTGGTGAACGGCCGTGGCTGGGTCAGCACCACGAGCACGCTCGGACCGGCCTTGGTCTCGAGCCGGAAGCTGCCGTCGGGACCCGAGGTCGGTGGCGGTCCCTCCATCGAGACCTGCACGCGGCCGTCGCCCGCATCGGGCACGAGCGTGATCGCCGCGCCCGCGAGCGGTCGATCCTGCGCGTCGACGAGCTTGCCGACGACGATCGCGTTGGCGACGAGCGCGATGTCGACCGTCGCCGGCTGGTTGGCAACGACCTCGACCTTGACCTCGGCGTTCCCCTGGCTCGACGTCACGCGCACGGTGTAGGCGCCCGGATCGACCCGCCCGAGCTGGAACTTCCCATCCGTGAACGTCCGGGCAGCCGTCGTCGGTCCGGCGAGCTCGATCGTGAACACCGGCGCGGGTCCGTTCGGTCCACGAACGGTTCCGGACAGCGACGTGACGCCGAGCGCCTGGATCGTGATCGACGCGTCGGGTGTCACGTTCTGCGTGCGCCCGCGCAGCTTGCCGGCCTGCGCCTCGGCAATGACCTCGTACTTCGCGTGTGGCAGGCCCGGGATCTCGAACCGTCCCTGCGCATCGGTGAGAGCCGGCGCGAACCCGGCGCCGGCCGCGCCCTCCCCGTCATCGTCGCGCGCCTCGATCGTCATCATGCTTGAGCGCTCCTCGCCGTCGTCGCTGCCACCGCCACCACCCTCGCCGCCTCCCCGCCGCGGGCCCCGGTCGACCATGCCCTCGATCATCGCGGCGAGATCCTGCTGGACCGAGACCCAGGCATCGGCGAGCGGCTTGCCATCGGGTCCGGTGACGACGCCCTTGATCACGCCGGTCGGTCGATCGACCGTGAGATCGACGCCGGTCTTCTTGTCGGTCGCGCCGAGCTTGACCTTGATCGCTGCGCCGCGCATCCGCAGTGGCCGCCCGCGATCGAGCACCGCGAGGGCGTACGTCCCCGTGGTGAGGCCGACCAGCTCGTACGAACCGTTCGCGCCCGTGATGCCCTGCACGCCCGACGTCACCATGCCGTTGACGATCATCGTGCGCTGCGTCGGCCCCTCGAGCGAGGCCATCACCGTGGCAGCCGCGACCGGCTTGCCGTCGCCGTCGAGGACGCGCCCGGCGATCGATGCACCCGGCGTCACCTTCAGCACGACCGGCGCCATCCCGACGGTGACGTCGATCGGGATCGAGCCCTGCGCGCCGCTCGGGCACCGCGCCCGCAGCTGCGCCTTGCCCGCGCTCGCGGGCCCAAGCGAGAACTCGCCATCGGCGGCCGTGGTCTTCGGCCCGACGAGCATCGGCATCCCGGGGCCGAGCTCGCGATCGTCGACGTCGTGCTGGACCTCGCAGACCTGGCGCGGCTCGACGTGGCCGATGATCTTCGCGCCGCGCTGGACCCGGACCGTGATCCCGGTGAGGTCCTTGTCCGCGAGCTCGACCTGCGCGCCTCCCACCGGCACGAACGCCTCGTTGCGTCCCATCAGGAAGTACGCGCCGGGCGACAAGCCGGTGATCGTGAACGCGCCCTTCGCGTCGGTGTTCGCATCGCGGCCGCGGCCACGCCCCATCGCATCGACCTGGATGTCCGCGACCGCGGTCCCGGTCTCGTCGACGACGGTGCCGCTGATCACGGGACCGTCGGAGATCAGGATCTCGACATCGCTGACCTGCTCGGCGACCCCGATCCCGACGATGGTCGGCGCCTTCGACGTTCGGGTGCCGGCGTCTGCCCCGAGCTCGTACGCGCCCGGCCGCAGCGCCGAGATCCGGAACCGCCCGTCGGGGCCCGACACCGCGTGCTGGCGGTTCGACTCCGCGAGCAGGATCGTCCCACCGCGATCGCGCTCCGCGAGGACGCTCGCGCCGGCGACCGGGTGCCGGGTCTGCTCGTCCAGCACGATGCCCTCGATCGCGCCGCCCGGCACGAGCGAGAAGTTCGCGACCGCGCCGGTGGGGCCGACCTCGACGAGCCGCGACTGCGCGGCGTAGTCCGCGCTCGAGACCGCGACGAGCAGCTGGCCCTCCGCGACCGTCACCGCAAACGCGCCATCGGCGCCGGTCACCGTCGTCGCGACCGCGGCGCCCGGGCGCGCCATGCCGCCGAGCTTCGCCGCATCGACGCGCGCACCGGCGATCGGCCCGCCGGTCGCATCGGCGACGTGCCCGGTCAGCGCCCGCCCGCCCGCGACCAGCGTGAGCGCGACCGTCGCGTCCTCACCCGCGGCGAGCTCGCGCGGTGGCGCCGCGATCGGCTCGAACCCCGGCGCCGAGGCGCTGATCGTCCAGCGTCCCGCCGCGAGCTGTCCGGCGTGCGCGCTGCCGTCCGCGGCCGTGCGCAGGACGATCACCTCACCGTCCTCGGGTGCGAGGCGGACGCTCGCATCCGCGATCGGCCCCTTCTCGCTCGTGACCTTGATGGTCGCGCGTGCCGACGCCGCGATCGTCGTGCTCGCGCCCGTCGTCGCGGGCGGCGCACCCGATCCCACGGGCTGCGTCACCGTCGACGTCGCAGGTGTCTCAGCGCCCCGGTTCGTTCGCCACAGCCAGAACGCGACGCCCGCGAGCGCGAGCACGAGCAAGCCAACGCCGACCCTCTTCGTCATGCGGCGCGAGAACCAGACGAGGCCCGCTCGAATTCCCTAGAACGCACGAGACTGACCACCATCGACCGAGATCGTGGTGCCGGTGATCCAGCGAGCGCGCGGCGAGGCGACGAACGCGACGACATCCGCGATCTCCTCGGGCGTCGCGAACCGACCGAACGGCAGCTCGCGCTTCACGAACTCCGCGATGCCCGCCGGATCGGCCTGCTGCCGCCGATCCCAGCCACCGCCCGCGAACAAGGTCGAGCCCGGCGCGATCGTGTTCACGCGGATCCCGTCCTTCGCGTAGTCGTGCGCGAGCGCCTTGGCGAGGGCGATCACCGCCGCCTTGGCGACGTTGTAGCCCGGTGCACCTCCTGCCTCGCGGCCCCAGATCGACGAGATCATCGTGATCGATCCACCCCCACGCGCGACGAGGTGCGGTGCCGCGCGCTGCGCGATCCGCGCCGCGGTCCACAGGTTCAGGTCGAGCGACTTTGCGAGATCGTCATCGGTCAGCTCGTGGGCGTCGCGCGCGAACGACTTGCCGACGTTCGCGATCACGACGTCGATCCCGCCGTGCTGCTGCACGCACGCATCGACGGCGGCCTGCGCGCCGTCGGCGGTCGCGACATCGGCGACGATCACCGTGTGCGGCGCGCCGAGCTCCTGGGCGAGCGTCTCGAGATCCTCGGCGCCGCGCGCGACCGCGGCGACGTGGCCGCCTTCATGGGCGAGTGCGACGGCGATCGCGCGACCGATCCCGCGGCTCGCGCCGCTGACAAGACAGACCTTACCCGCGAGCCCGAGGTCCATCAGGGGATCTCCCAGGTGTTGCCCCACAGCGCCTGTCCGCCGTCCATCCGCAACGTCGCGCCGGTGATGAACTGCGCCGCCGGCGAGGACAGGAACACGATCGCGGCCGCGACCTCGTCGACGGTGCCCGCGCGCTTGACCGGCGTCTGCGTGATCGCGCGCTCGAGGATCTGCGGCGGATACTGCGCGGTGCCCGACGACAGGATCACGCCCGGTGCGATCGCGTTGACGAGGATCCCGAACTGCGCCCACTCGACCGCGAGCGACATCGTCAGGTTCTCGACGCCCGCGCGCGCCGCACCGGTGTGCGCCATGCCCGGAAACCCGCGATAGATGTTCGCGATCACGTTGACGATGCGGCCGTGCTTCGCCGCGATCATGTACTGGTTCGCGACCTCCCGGCAGACGTGGAAGGTCCCGACGAGGTTGTTCTTCACGACCGCGAGGAAGCCGTTGGGCGAGATGTGCTGCGCAGGCGACGGGAACTGTCCACCGGCGTTGTTGACGACGATGTCGATCCGCCCCCACACCGCGAGCACGGCCTTCACGAACGCCTCGACCTGGGCGGGCTCCCGGATGTCACACGCGTGGACCAAGGCCCCGGCTTGATCGACGCCCTCGGCCGCGGCTTCGAGCTCGACGCGCGCCGCGTCGAGCTTGGCGGGAGTGCGGCCGCAGATCGCGACCCGCGCCCCGAGCCGGATCATCTCCTTGGCGGTCGCGAGCCCGATCCCGGAGCCACCGCCGGTGATGATGGCGACCTGGCCCCGCAAGATCCCGGGGGCGAACACACGCTGACTCTCGGCGGTGGGCGTTTCCATGAGCGGGTCGGACCTTAAACCGAGCCGCCCGAGGGGGGTGCTTCACATCGTGTGCAATCAGGGGCCTGGTTCCCCACCTAGGTGAGGCTGCCCCCCGACCCCCGATGTAGGTGGCTGGTGGCGTAGCCAGTAACCCGAACAAAAGCTGAGGAGGTTGGATCGGTTGGCTGCGGTACAACGGTTGCACTAGTCCCCATCCGTCGTGGCCGGGGCTACAGCAACAGGGCGGGTGCGTCCGTCGAGCGAATCGGGTCGCCGCCAGGCGGGCCGGTACGTACTCGGCGATCTGCTCGGTCGCGGTGGGATGGCGGAGGTGTTCGCCGGCCACGCGATGGGGGATCACGGGTTCCAGAAGCCGGTCGCGATCAAGCGGCTGCTGCCCGAGCTCGCCAACGATACGATGTTCGTCGAGCGCCTGATCAGCGAGGCGAAGCTCCTGGTCGGCATGCAGCACGGCAACATCGTGAGCGTCCTCGACCTCGCGCGTGATGGGGACGACGTGTTCCTCGTCATGGAGTTCGTCGATGGTCCGAGCCTGCGCCAGCTCCTCAAGGCTCGCAGCACCCGCCTGCTGCCGTTCGGCGTCACCTCCTATATCGTGCAGTCCGCCGCAGCGGGCCTCGAGTTCGCGCACGCACGCCCGGGCGGCGCGATCATCCACGCGGACATCAGCCCGTCGAACCTCCTGCTCACGACCTCCGGCGAGGTCCGCGTCGCGGACTTCGGCATCGCGCGCCGCGAAGGCGGCGGCCACGGCGTCGTCGAGGGCAAGTGGGCGTACATGGCGCCCGAGCAAGCGCGCGGCGAGCCGCTGACCCCGCGCTCCGATGTGTTCGCCCTCGGCGTCGTGCTCTACGAGCTCCTCACGGGCGAGCATCCGTTCGGCCGCCAGGTCACCGCGGAACAGCGCGAGGACGAGCCGATGCGCGTCATCCCGCCGCGCGTCGTCAACCCGGCGATCCCGCACGGCCTCGACGCGATCTGCATGCGCGCCCTCTCGCACGAGCCGCGCGAGCGCTACGCGCGCATGCAGCAGCTCGCCGATGCGATCCTCGACGAGCGGTTCGCGAACCAGTGGCGCGAAGGTGCGTCGGACCTCGCCACCGCCATCAAGGCCGTGGTGCCATCGGTCGGCGGGACGCAGTCGCCGCGCACGATGGTCACCGAGCGGCCCGTCACGATCGTCACGCGCTCTCTGATCGAGCTCACCCCGGCCCGCCGCTCGGCGACCCGGATCTCGGGCCCGATCGCCGCCCCCGCCGCCGAGCGCACGCTGACCGCGGTGCCGCAGCTCGACGCCGAGCCGGCGAACCCCGACATGCCCTCGCAGGCCGGCACCGCGCCCGAGGGGTTCGAGATCCCGTCCATTCTCCGCGCGCAGGGCGCGCCGATGCCGGCGTTCCGGTTCTCGCAGGCGAACGTTCCCGTCGCGGAGCTCGCGAGCGTCCACGGCGGCTCGATGGCGAGCGTCCAGGGCGCCACGCCGATCGTCGCGCCGCGCACCAACCGGTGGGCGTTCGTCGTGCTGTCGGCCGCCACGATCGTCGGTATCGTCGCCGCCGTCGTCATCCAGGTCGGCCCCAGCAAGGTCGCGACGGCCGAGCCGGCCGTCGTCGCCCACAAGGCGCCGCGCAGCGATCTCGCGACCGCGGTGTCCCCCGAGGTCGCGGAGCCGCCGGTCGCCCCGACCGTCCCGACGGTGCCGACCACCGTCGAACAATCGGCCGCGGTCGCGCTCGAGCCCGAGCGGGCCGTTGCTCCGATCGCGACCGAGGCCACGGCGCCAGGCCAGCCCCGGACCCAGGCGCGCTCCAAGCCGGCCCCGGCCGCCCGGAAGAAGGAGCCCGGCGTGCTTCGCCTGAGCGCGTACCCGTGGGCGTACGTCCAGGTCGACGGCGGTTCGAGCCGCGAGATCAGCAGCACCAAGCTGTCGCTGTCGCCGGGCCGCCACGCGATCCGGTTCTTCAATGACCAGGGCAACGTGAAGCAGCGCTCGGTGGTGATCGAGTCCGGTCGGATCAAGTCCCTCAAGGTCAACTTCGAGAGCGACACGATCGAGGAGAAGGATTGATGCGCCTCGCCCTCGCCTCGCTCCTGGTGATCGCGCTCGCGCCGCTCGCGACCGCCACCGCCGCCCCGGAGGTCGACGACGTCGACGAGGCGGACGCCGCCGAAGAGTCGGGCCTCGTGCTCGTCAACGCCGCCGCCAAGCTCGGCGACCTCGGCAAGATCGAGAAGCTCCGCAAGGTGCTCGACTCGCGAGGACTGCTCCACAAGCTCCCGCGCCGGCTCGAGGCCGCCCTCGACGGTCGGGCCCTGCAGATCGGCGACGTCGATGCGATCAAGGAAGCGTACGCGAACGAGGAGTTCGACGTCGCGCTCAAGATCATCGGCGAGGACGAGACCCGGATCCTCAAGAGCGCCGCCGCCGGCGATCCACTGCCCGCGCTCGCCGAGCTCGCCGAGTGGCGCGGCATGATCGAGGCACAGAAGAGCAACGAGGACGAGGCGATCCACTGGTTCCGCGCCGCGCACCGGTTCAACTCTGCGCGCCAGGTCGACAAGCAGCTCGCGTCGCCGACCGTGCGCGTGATGATGAAGAAGGCGCGCAAGGAAGCGTCCGAGCTCGGCCGGTTCCGCGTCGATGCGGACCCCGAGACCGCGCTCATGCAGATCGACGGCGGCAAGCCGCAGCCGACGGGCATGAAGGTCGCGCTGCCCGCCGGCTACCACCTCGTGACCGTCACCGCCGACGGCCGCACGAGCTACTCCGAGATCGTCGAGATCGAGGAAGGCAAGATCGAGAAGTTCGCCATCTCACTCGACAAGGAGAGCAGCGATGACAAGGCCGCGAAGCTCGTCGACGCCACGGTGTCGGCCGCGCCGGGCAAGGCGCGCCTCAAGCTCGCGCAGAAGCTGTCGCGCGTCACCGGCACGAAGCGCTACCTGATGATCGAGGACACCGGTGAGGATCACGTCACGGTCCGGTTCTACGACGTCGACCTGAAGAAGGTCTCCAAGCCGGTCGACCTCCTCGACTCCGCGTCGTCGGCCACGATCATGCGCCTGGTCAACGAGGCGCTCGACCCCGATTCGATGATCGACGCGACGCAGATCACCGTGATCCAGGCCGAGCGCAAGCAGCGCTGGTACGAGCGCTGGTACGTGTGGGTCGGCGTCGGCGCCGTGATCGGCGGCGGCGTCCTCGGCTACCAGTACATGAGCCGCGAACCAACCGCCGTGAGGTTCTGATGCGGGCGACCTGGATCCTGTTCGCCCTTGGCGCGTCCGCGTGCGCCGAACCGGTGATCGAGCTGTCGCTGACGTTGCCGGCGATGACCGCCGGCGGTGGCTTCAACACGTCCTGCGTGACCGCGATCGACATGGTCACGGTCGGCGAGAACTACCCGGCGACCCAGAGCGACTACGTCAAGTCGTGCATCGACATCACCTCGAGCCCGGCGACGTTCGACGACGTCAAGCG
>Ga0102851_10001262_pt1 | contig 14259 bp, 13 predicted proteins | sample Mud3Dept3metaG_FD_79558 | JGI IMG/M metagenome (GOLD analysis project Ga0102851, IMG submission 79558) | Freshwater wetland microbial communities from Ohio, USA, analyzing the effect of biotic and abiotic controls - Mud 3 Core 4 Depth 3... | ecosystem: Environmental > Aquatic > Freshwater >... | reverse complement strand
GAACTTCCTCTTTAAAATCCGCCGAGGTCATGACCACCGCTTCCCCTTTTTTGAGCTTCTCGTTGATTTCCCGGATCGTAAGATCTTTTTTCATGGAATTTCCCGATTCTTTTGAAAAGAATCATCTCCAATTAAGTTAGTCGTTCAGATCCGCTTCCTGGTTGCCCGGGTAAGAAAGCAGGCCCCGAAGCCAAAAAGGGCCGGGAGAACCCTATTGAATTCTCCCTCTTGGTTTCCGCAAAGAGACGCGGAGGCGAAGGGATCGCTGGGCTGAAACGGCGGAAGCCCGCATCGGGAAAAGCGGGATCACCGCCTTTTTTGGCGAGGCGAATGCTTTCTTCCCCGGGCATCGAATCATTTGGCCAAAGCGAATTTTCTCGATTCAGAGAACTCAATAAAATTTACCCTTCTTAAAAGAAATCCGCTTTTCTCTTCAACGAAATCGGGGATGACCTTCTTACGACAACCCGGTCTACTCCGCCAACTCCAGGTCTCCCCAGAAGCCCATCTCCCCTTCCATAAAAACCGCCCCGCCCTCCACGTGCCTTGCTCCCCGTAAAAAATCCAAGGCTTTCTGGATGTCCTTCCGGGAATGCACCCTATTTCCCAACGCCGTGGCCATGGCATCGGCAATCGCCGCCGAGGAAGAAATCACCATCACGGCATCCGCCCGGCCAAAGCTGAAGGAAGGCCCTTCCGTCCCTGAGGAAGTGCAGATTCCTAAGGGGGTTTTCCCCGGATCGATCCAGAAGTCAACATAGGACGGCAGAGATTTCTTCTCCGTAAAAATTGAAATTTTTCTTTTTACCTTTGTGGCCAGGAAGATGTCTCCCCCATTTTCTACAATGACCTGCGGACTCTGATCCATAAGATCCCGGCCCACAAATTCCGCCATCGCTCCCGCCACCGCCGCCATGGGACCCACACCCGCCTCTCGCCCGGCCGCAGCCATTTCTTTTACGATCGGAGGCGCGAGACGGTCCACAGAATACGGAACCAGAGACTCCTGGAAATGCGGGTCCTGGGCTATATATTTTTCAATCTGATTCCGATACTTCCAAACAACAGCAAGGGCTTCCCGGGTCAGGTCCTTTTCGGCGGAGATCAACAGGTCCGTTTCTTTCAGGGTCACCCGGAATTTGACCAGGTCGGGACTTTTCACCCGTTCCCGATAGTGCCTTGGGTCTTTCGAATCAGTCTGCCGGAAAATCTTGGGGGCCGCGGACAAATAGCTCTCCGTAATCGCGAAATTGTTTGTCCCGAAGGATGATGCGCAGGTCGGCCATGGTGCCGATGTATATCGTCTTCATGGGACAGCGGGTCGCACAGGCCGGCCAGGATCCCGCTTCTCTTCTTTTCAGACAGAGATCGCAGGAAGGTTCTTTTGCTTTTGCGGAAACCTTTTCATCCGGGCACCGGATCCAAAAGTTGTGAAGGTCATAGTACATGCACGGGGTGCGGCACTGGCGGCATGCACCAGGAAGATTGAAAATCTGCATTTTCCCCTCTTCCTCGCTCACGTGAAGGTTACGGACCGCCCCCGGCTTTCCCTCCTCCCCATATTCCAGGGCGCATGCCAATTGGCAGGTCCCGCAACGAATGCATCGGTCCACATCGACCAGCATGACGACTTCTTCCTCGCCGATACCGGCAATCTCTGAACTCTTTGGAAACTGGCTTCCGGTGTAGATCAGTTTCATTTTTTCCTCATCTCAAGAGGCTTTCCGCACTTTCACAAGGGTGCTTCCCATGATCTTGCGTCCGCACCCGTCATCTTCCGGAACGAATTCAAACAGGCCCCTGGGGGTTGCGCTGGGAAATTTCGGATCAAAGGGGTCGGCCCCGGAAGGACAGAAAACGATATTCTCTTCAACCTGGTCGGTGACCCAGACAGGCGCTTCCATTTTTCCCCGTTTATTCTCCAGCAGAATCCGGTCGCCGTTCTGAACTCCCAACTCCCGGGCTTTTTTCGGGTGAATCTGGGCAAAAAGAGAAATTTGGAATTGCTGGGGAATCGCCCAGAACCCCGCCGCCGGCAGAGAATCGACAATTTCTCCGGTTAGGAGGATGAGCTGATTGGTTTTGAAACCATTTCCCGAGGGAGGAATTTTTATAAGATTATGGAATCCAGGCTGGGCGGAAATTTTTGCAGGGGAAAGATCGATCTTTCCGGTTGGGGTGGGAAAGCGTTTACCCGTTCCTGGAATTTGAGATCCCGGTCGGAAAAGCCCTTCCCGACCCCGGACTGCGGCCCGGTGGTTTGGAAAGTCTATCTCATCAGCGGAGGCGGGCCATTGAATTCCTCCGGCCGGGCTCTTTTCCGGATCCAAAAGCTCAGGGGTGATCCCTGCAAGCAACGGACTCCTTTGGAGGAAGTACCGGGTCATTTCGCGGATGCTCACTTCTCCTTTTTCCCGGATGAACGGATAAGGGGACGAAAAATTCAGGCGCGCCATCAGTCCCCCCCAGAAATCTTCAGCCGGACGGGTTCTGCCCCTGGCGGGAATGGTTCGGTTGGCCCATTGAATATTCCGGCCGGTTCCGGAAAATACCAGACCTTCGCTTTCCAGAAAGGTGGTTAACGGAAAGACAACATGGGCCTGATGGTAGGCCGCGTTCGGATAATGTCCGAGGTAGACAATCAGTTCCATCTTGCGGAGAGCCTCGGCGACCTTCCGCCCTTCCGGACAAAAGGTCAGGGGATCCGTGTCCCAGATAATCCCGCGGATCGGACAGGGTCTTCCCTCGGCAATTGCCCGCCAGGCGGCCGATCCGTTTTTTGCCCCTACCAAACGATTTTCAGAATTCCGGATTTCCTTTGAGGATTCGCTCTTGATTTCGATCGGCGGAAAATTATTCAGGAGGTTGACTCCTCCTCCGGGACAACCGATGGTCCCCGTGATCGCCGTCAGAGCAATCATTGCGAATATTAAGCCCGCCCCGGTTTCTTGGCCGCCGCTACGGGAGTGGCCGATCACCATGGAGGGAAATTTTTTCCCCAGATCCCGCGCGGCTTCGACGATGTTTTCCCTCCTGATCCCGCTGAGGTTCTCTGCCATTTCAGGTGAATATTCCCGGCACAGGGACTGAAAATCCTCCATGCCGACGACCCATTGCTTCAGAAAATCCTCGCAGACAAGGTTTTCTCCGAAAAGGACATTCGCCATGGCCAACAAAACCGCCTGCTCGGTGCCCGCCCGGCATTTCAGGGATAAATGAGCCTTTCTCATGGTCGTAGTATTGCGCGAGTCGAGAACCAGGATTCGGGTTCCCCGGTCCTTGGCATCTAGAATCGCGCCAAAAGCCACGGGATCCGTCGTCGCCGGGTCGACGCCCACAAGGAGCATGGCCTGACTCGCGGACCATTCATGCCGGGCCGACATGGCGCAACCATTTACCTCAATCCCTAACATCCGGCGCATGACGGTCGAAACTACGGATGATTCCGGATTGAGATCGGAGTCGATATGTGGGGTACCCCAATGTTTTCCCCACACGGTTCCCAGCGCGATATTCCCAAACCCGGCATAGGGAGAAAGGCGAATATAGAGCGATTCCGGTGATGCCTGGAAGGATTTTTGAAGTTTCTGAGCCACGTGATCCAGGGCTTCACCCCAGGTCGCCTCGCGGAAAGGATCCGAAAGTCGTTCCCGCATCAACGGCGCCAGCAGCCTCTTTTCCTGATAGAGGTGAGAGAGCGCCATCAAGCCTCTTGGACAGAGCGAGCCTTTGTTCAGCTGGTTCTCTTCGTCGCCGTAAATTTCCACGGCCCGCCCGTCCTTGACAAATACCTTCAGTCCGCAGCCGGCGCCGCACGAGGGGCAGGTCGTCTTGACGACCCTGTCAAACGGGCGAACCGGAAGCTGTTTCTTCTGAATTCTCAAAATCGTTATCTCCTGCCTGTTGCTTTTCGCTGGCGGAAAGTTCTTACCACCACTTGACAAGGTCCGTCACCCGCCGACGGATGGAGACAAATTTTGGATCCGCGAAGTTCCTCGGCCGCGGGAGGTCAACTTTAACAACTTCCTTGATCGTGGTCGGCTTATTGGTCAGCACTAAAATTCGCTCCGCTAAATATACGGCTTCTTCCAGGTTATGGGTCACGAAGATCACCGTCCGTTTTGTTTTCTCCCAGAGTTCAATGAGCCGGGTTTCGATTTGGAAACGCGTGTTGGTGTCCAACTGCCCGAAGGGTTCGTCCATGAGGAGGAGATCCGGCTCCGTAACAAACGCCCGGGCGATGGCCACCCGCTGCTTCATGCCCGCGGAAATCTGGTGCGGATAGAAGTCTTCGAATCCTTTAAGCCCGACAAGCTGAATGATATCCTTCAATCTTCTCTGGGTCTCCAAAGGATTAACCTTCTTGATCTCCAGCCCGATCCCGATATCCTGCCACACCGTCCGCCAGGGAATACAGGAGGGCTCCTGGAAAACGAAAGAAACATTATGCCGGGAAGGATTAATCTCCTCCCCCTCCATGGAGATGGATCCTTTTGTAGAAGGAAGCAGTCGGGAGACAACATTACAGAAGGTTGTTTTGCCGCAACCCGTGGGCCCGACCACACAAAGAAATTCTCCATCATAGATGTCAAAAGTCAAATCCTTGAGAACGAGAAGGTCGCCAAACATTTTGGTCAGATTTTCAACCTGGATTTTTGCTTTTCGTTCGGCCATGGTTCACCTTACTCTGCGGTCTCGCACATTTGGGTTATCTGGGAGCGAATCTTTAGGAATTCCGGAGAGATGTTATCGCGGGGACGCGGCAGGTCTACTGGCACAATTCCTTTTACGCGCGCGGGGATCCGGGATAAAACAATGATCCGCTCCGCCAGGAAGACCGCCTCTTCAATGTTGTTGGTGACAAAAAGAACCGTCTTTTTCAATTGCTCCCAGACGCGGGTGATCTCAATTTGCATCAGGTACCGGGTTTGGGCATCAAGGTGTCCGAAGGGTTCGTCCATGAGCAAAAGATCCGGATCGGTGGCATAGGCCCTGGCTATTGCGACTCTCTGTTTCATCCCCCCGGAGATCTGATAGGGATAATAATTTTCAAAGCCGCTCAATTGGACCAGTTCGATCATTTCCTTCACCCGGGTCTGAATAAACCTTGGATTGGCCCCTTTGATTTCCAGCCCGATTTTGATGTCATCCCACAGGGTCCGCCAGGGGATACAGGAGGGTTCCTGAAAAACAAAAGAGATATTATGGCGTTTGGGGCTGACCATCTCATCCTTCAGGGTTACCTGTCCCTCCGTCGGGTGGTAGAGTCCCCCGATAATATGGGCCAGGGTCGTTTTTCCGCACCCGGTGGGGCCGACGATTACCAGAAACTCATTTTCATAAACCGAAAAATCCAGGTGGTCCAGCACGAGCAGGTTGTCAAAGCTCTTGCTGACCTGAATTTTAACCTTTTCTTTCCTTTCATCAAACACGCGATCATCCTCCCGCAATCAATCCAGGGAAACTTCCCATCTCCAGCGGAAAAGGCGTTTTTCGACCCGGAGAAAGACTTCGTTCATCAAGAAACCGATCAGCCCGATAAGAAGCATGCCCACGATGATTTCCGCCATCCGGATGAGTTCGGCATATTTCAGGATCAAACGGCCAACTCCCATCATCTCCCCGCCGATCATCTCCGCTGCTACGATGCACATCCACGCGATTCCCAGACCGATGCGCATTCCGGAAGCCATGTCCGGGGCGACGGAGGGAATGACAATTTTACGGATGATATACCAGCGCCGGGCTCCGAAGATGCGGGTGACATTCACATGGATCGGGTTGACCCGGGGCACGCTGACGAGGGTATTGATGAATATCGGGAAAAAGGCCCCCAACCAGATCAAAAAAGCATAGCGGGAAAAGCCGACGAGCAGGACAATGGCAACGGGAATCCAGGCGATCGGGGGAATAAAACGGATGGGCTCCAGCACGGCCCGGGTTCTTTTGTAGATGTTGGGATAGAGCCCCATAAGCAGGCCCAGCGGGATGGCCATGACGGTGGCTGCCCCAAACCCCGCCAGGATCCGAATAACGCTGGCCACAATATGCTGAAGAAGGGTGATTCCCTCCACGTCTCCCCGTTTGGCTAAAAGAAAAAAAGCGCCCCAAATCCGCCCTACGCCGGGAAAATACGGAGAGTCCATGTATCGAGTAAATATCTCCCAGAGCGAAAAGGCGATAAAAAGACTGGCCAGATTAAAACCGATCTCCTTCCATCCTTCTTTGGAAATAATCATCTTGGCAATCTCCGTTTCCCCAAGAATCGGAAGGCGGAGGGAGGGTTTTATTCTTTCTCCCTCCGTTTTCCCAAACTACTTGCCTCCTATTGCTTCCTTCAGAAACGTTTCATTGTAAACTTCGGCGATTAATTTATTTAGATCCGGAACTTTGTCCTTCTCAATTTTTCCCGTATCCATGAGCAATTGTCCCATAACCTTCAGGCTTTCCTTGTCTACAAAAGGAGGGTATGGGTTTTTTACGATTGGGAGCGCCGCTTTTACAACCGCATCCGACAGGTTGGTGTATTTGGCCATTAGTTTCACGGTCTCTTCCCGATTCTTATTGGCGTAATCCAAGGCTCGCAGATAGGCTTTCAAAATCCGTTTCACTTTGGCCGGGTTCTCCTTGATCATCTTCCCCTGCACGGCCACAACGCAACACTGATGGTTCGGGAGCATATCATGGGAGGTCAGGAGGATTTTTCCATATCCCATATCTACGGCCCGGCTGCAGTGCGGCTCCCAGGAAATGAAGCCTTTGATTTCTTTCTTGTTCAGATAAATGGGCATATCCGAGACTTTGATGGGGACATGTAGGATACGAATGTTGTGCTGTCTTTCGACCATGCTCAGCATTGCATCCTGGATGGATCCGAGGCCGGGGCTGCCCACTTTCTGGCCCTGAAGATCCTTGACCGCTTTGACTTCGGGAACGACCACTAAAGCCGACCCTTCGGTATTTGCCGAGGCAATCATGACTACGTTCGTTCCCGACCCGCGGGCGATCATCATCGGCACGGCGCCACAAGAAACTACATCCACCTCCCCGGCAGAGAAGTGCTGCATCGCATAAGCCCCAGCCAGAAACTCACTCCACTTCACCTCAAAGCCTTCTTCTTTTAGGAATCCCTTTTCCTTCATGATCATCGGCCCTGGAGAATGAAGCTGATCGGCGACAAGATATCCAAAATGCAAAGGCTCAGCCGCACTTGCTTGGGAAACCGGACCCTCCCCTATCCAAAAGAGGCCGAATGCAAAGATCACCATCCAACTTAGCCAGAACTCCCTTTTCATGAAATCCTCCTTTTCTGTTTGGTTGTTGATGAATAAATGGATCGATACTTTCCCCTTTTCCGCACCGGAGATGCCAATCTCTGCGGTGGTTATTTGGCAACCTTCCCCCGATGCAAGTTGTCCAGATGTTTCTCCAATTCCCGACTGGCCCCTTTGCCGTCCCCTTTTTGAATCAGCTCGACAATACGCTCATGATCATGCAAGACCATCTCCCGGAAATCTCTCCGGGCAAATCGCTGCAGCCGAGCCTTCGGGCTCAGGGTCAAGATAAAATCCATGGAGAATTGCACGACTTTGTTTCGGGTCATTCTGGCCAGGAGTTCGTGAAAGCTTGCCGAAAATTTAATAAACCGCCCCCCTTCATCGTTGAGCGCCAGGCGGGTGTCCCGAATGATCCGGTCGAGATGCTCCAGATCTTCCAAGGAATGCTTTTCCGCCACAAGCCGGGCTATGGCCGGCTCGATCAATTTTCGTCCCGAATAAAATTCCTCCAGGGAAACCGTATCGACGATCCGGGTGAAGTTCACATTCTCCCTCAGCGAGGCAATATAGGAGCTGAAGTCGATCTCCTTTATAAAGGACCCGCAGCCCTGCTTGACCTCGATTAATCCGATGGATTCGAGAGACCGCAGGGCCTCCCGGATCGTAGGCCTGCCGACCTTAAACAAATCCGTAAGCTCCCTTTCAGAAGGAAGGCGATCCCCCGACTTTAATTTATAGCCTCGAATCAATTCTTCAAACTGCTTGATGATTCTTTCCGAGATTTTCGTATTTTGAATGGGACTGAAGAGATCTTTCATGTTCCCTTGTTTTCCGGCTTTCTTCCCTTCTTAGGAAATGGGGGCCAGCAATTCCCTTCCGGCGGCCATGAAGGCGGCCACGTTTTCCAGGGGAACCTCCGGAGGAAGATCGCAGCCCGAGCTCAGAATGAAATTGGAATGAAAGGTCTTTTGCTCACCCCCTCCTGGAGAAAAATCTTTGTGGCAGAGGGTTGAAAAACTCTTTTCATGAGCCGACGCTCGCCGACGCAAGGCAAGGACCTTTTCCCGAATGACTTCGGGAGAATCAAAGACCATGGCTTTCATGGGGTCGATATTGCCGATTACGGCCATTCCCTGGTTGAGTTGGTTAAGGACCCCGACCAGATCTACGACGGAATCGATGCTGACCCCGTGGACCCGGGTGGTGATCATTTCCGGAATCAGGGGCGTGGTATTTCCACAGATATGGAGAACCGTCACGGCCCTCAGACTTTGAGCGATTTCTTCTACGTAAGGTTTGGAGAACTGCGAAAAATGCCTGGGCGAAACCAATACCGCGGTCGGTTCGAGCAGGCAGACGATGTCGGCGCCTGCTTCCACCAGCGCCCGGGCATATCCTTTGGAAACTTGGGTCGTGAATTCCAGGATTTTTTGCCCAAAGGCAGCCGAACGAATCAAAATTTTCATGAAATTTTTAACCCCGGTGATTTCACCGGCCAAGGTCAGAGGCCCGATCACATAGGCGGCTTTTGCAATCGGGAGGGTTTTTTTCATCTTTTCCATGACCCTGAGAAAAAGTGGCATTCGTCCCGCCTTGGCCGGGTCCGGGATTGAAAGATTCTTCAGATCCTGCTCGGAAGAGATAATGTGCCCGGCGACCGAAGGGGGCTGATTCGTAGAAAAATTGATCCTGGCCCCCAAGGCCTCGGCCTCAACGGTCAGATCCATGATATAAAAAATACCATCCGGTTTGAATCTATCCACCAGGGCGCAGACGGTTTCAAAATGGGCATGCCCGTCCGTCAGAGCTTGAAGAACCGTGGCCTTTGTCAACTGAAGTCCCGGGTATCCTAAGAGCGGGACGACAAAATGCTTTTTTGCTGCCTCCATTTCTCTTCCCCTTTCTGATAGCAACCCCGCAACCTCTGGATGGTTTATGGCTTTTGCAGAATTTTCTTTGCCTCCTGCACCGCGCCCTGGGCGTCTTCGGCATACCCGTCGGCCCCGAATTTCTTTGCCAATTCCCTGGAGATCGGGGCTCCTCCGACCATGACAAGGACCTTTGGATCCTCTTTCTTGATCTCCCGAATAAACTCCGGCATCTTGAGCATGGTCGTCGACATCAAAGCGGAGATGGCAATAATGTCGCCCTTTTGCTTTTTGTGCTCTGATAGAAACCTTTGCAGCGGGACGTCCACCCCCAGGTCCGCAATCTCAAACCCGCCAATGTCCATCATCATGGAAACCAGGCTCTTCCCGATTTCATGAACATCGCCCTCGATCGAGCCGATGACCACTTTGCCGATTTTCTGGATCCCCTTTCCCTTTTGCAGATGAGGCTTCAAGATTTCCAGGCCGGCGTAAAGGGAGTCGGCGCAGATTAAAACCTCGGGGACGAAGTATTCTCCTTTCTGGAACAGTTGGCCGACGGTATTCATCCCCCGCACCAACCCCTCCTGGATGGCTGCCAGAGGATCAACCCCCTCGGCGATAGCTTTCTCCGCGGCTGTTTTCACTTTATCATCATCATATTGAACAACCCCTTCGGCAAGCTCCTTTAGAATAATCTCTCGTTTTTCTCCGTTCATTTCGGCCTCCGTCTCTGCTGAATCTTCCCGTAAGCCATTTTTATCCTATCAAGTCAGGTTGAATGGACCGCTTGGGCCATCGCTTTCAAATTGGCGAGCGGGGTCTGCAGGGCCACCCCACAGGCCGGCGCCAGCAAATCGACCCCTCCGCGCATTGCAGCTTCGGCAGCTCTGACAACATTTTCGGCCGTCTCCATGAGGAGGGTTTTAGTCGGAATGTTTCCGATAAGAATCATTTTTTTTCCGATCGTCTCTCGGGCAGTCTCCGCACTTACGGTCGGCCCCTCAAATGAAAAGCCTTCAAAACCTGTTGCCGCGATTAGAGGGAGCAGTTTGTTTGTGTTCCCGCAAATATGAAGTATGGTTTTTCCCAATATTCTTTCATGCATCTCTTGATAAACGGGCAAGAGGAACGTTTGGAAGGTTTTTTCGCTGATGAGATCCCCAGAGGCAGCCGGATCAATCAAAACAACAAAGTGGCAGCCGGCCTCGAGGAGCCGATTGGCATAAACAATATTGAATTCGCCCACGCTTTTTAAAAGGTTCATTACCGTTTCCGGATTCTTAATGGTCCCTTTTAATAATTTGTTAGCCCCGCACAGGTGGCCGGCCAGGCTAAACGGGCCGGTAATTCCTCCGTAAATCGGAACGGATTTTTCATATTTTTCCCTCACCCGGGCCACGGCTTCCAAGACCCTCGCAAATCTGCCTCGGCTGAAGATATCCGGTGGGATCGTCGGGGGCTCGAGGTTCTCAAGGGCAGGCTTCACCACCGAAGGAGGATTTTCTCTTCCCGGCGGCTTGATTCCGCAGCCGAGGGCTTCCGCCTCTATGCAAAGGTCAAAGGGAAGACGAATCCCCTCAAATCCCGCAAGCGTATGGGCGGATTCCGCTAAATTCGCCATATGCAGGGGATGGCTGAACGCTTCGGGGTAACTGGATCCGCATAGATCCATTTGCTCCAGGGTGACATTGACGACCGGGCTGGAACAGATCGGGCGGGCGATTTCCTGCCCGTCAAAGAGGTCAAAAACAGGACTTTGCCTCAAGGCTCCTCCAATGCGGTCACGAAAAAACCTTAAATCCTGGAAGCGGCAAACTGGTCTTACATTTGGCCATTGGATTGTCAAGAAATTTTTTTTGATCATCTCCGGTTTAGTTGGTCGTTCACACCCGTCTCCTTGTTGCCCGGGTAAGAAAGCAGGCGCCGAAGACAAAAAAGGCCGGGAGAAATCTTGCTCAGCCCCCTCTCTTCGTGGCTTGCCCGCAAAGACAAGAGCCAGCCTGGGAAGGCTGGCTCTTAGGGGATCAGAAGAATTTCCGGGCCTGTCCCAAGGTTCAAAGGAATTCTTATCGGTCCAGGGATAGGCTCTTGCTGCTTTTTTAAGGGTCAATCAAAAACCGCGGTGGCTTCGATCTCGATCAGGAAGTCGGGATGCATCAGTTCGGTCACCCCGACGGAAGTGATGCATGGATACTCACCTGTTTTGGAGTTCTTCCTGAAAAATTCCCACCTGGCCGGCAGGGCTTTTTCGTGGAACTGTTTTCGATCGGTAAAGTAAAAGATGATATGGATGATGTCATCCCAGGTTCCGCCGGCCCGCTCAACCGTCAGCCTTACCAGTTCCAGGGCCTGCGTGGTCTGCACCCCCATATCCCCTTTCCCGATCACCCCTTTTTCGCTGATCGCCGGGTAACCGGACATCCTCAACGTTTTGCCTCCTTCCGTAACCACCGCGTGAGGCAATTTTCTCTTCCCAAAACCATAATCGGGAAGAATTTGCAGGAGAGTGCCATCGTACATCTTTTGAACTTCCGGTAAGATAACGTAAGTTCGTTTCATCCTTTGCCCTCCCTCCTTTCGCAATCACGCCCTTCTTAATGCCGCCTAAACCATATTTATTCTTCCGCTTTAACCTTTTCCGCGATTTTTAACTGGCCGCCAATTATCTTGAAAATCACCAGCGGTTTGTTTACCGTTCCATCCTGATTCAACTTCATGCTCCCGCCGTAAACCGTTTCGAAGGTCGGGTTGGACCAGATCGCCTTTTCAAGCTGGTCGCCATCAAGAGGATTGCCGCCCTTCTTAGCCACCCGCCTCATCAACTCGGGTAAAATGTGGTAAACGGCGTCATAATAATTCGCGGAGTAGAAATCGGCCTTTTCGTTCCACTTCTTTTCGTAAGCTGTTACAAATTTGACGGTTTTGGGGTCAGTGCTTTCGCGATCGAAGAAATCGCTCGCCACGTAAGCATTCTCGCTTGTTTCCCCGGCAATGGGATTGAAATCGGTGGGGTTCCAATCGGGAACGACGATGGGAATCTTCATCCCCATTTCTCTCGCCCCTTTCACAATATAAGCCTGATCCTGCCCCGTGGAGATATCATAAATGGCATCGGGATTGCCGGCCTTGATTCTCGCCAGATAAGCGCTGTAATCGGTCAACCCGGGCTGATGGGGCTCCATGGCCACGATGGTTCCCCCCATCTTTTTCCAGATCGGCTCAATATATTGTTTGGCGGGCATTTCCCCGGCGATGTCGGAAATGTATATTACGCCAATCTTCCTGGCCCCCTGTTTCCAGAGGAATTTGAGGGTGGGGGGTACGGTCTGGTGCTGGGCCATTCGAATCGTATGCAGGAACGGCTTATCCACGAGTTTGGGGCTATAGGCCCCCCCGTTAATCATCACGACTTTTGCCCGGGCGCAGATCGGCTGAACACCCAGGGTCGGGGCGCTGAACGAGGCGAGGACATAGGGAATTTTGTCGATACTGATCATCTTCTGGACGCCGGTAACCGCCAGGTTCACATCCACATTTTTATAGTCGGTGATGATCAATTTGAATTGGTAGCTCTCCACCCCTCCGGCTTCGTTGATCTGGTCGATCCCGGTCAGGGCCCCGTGACTCATCACGCGTCCGTAATAGGCCTGCGGGCCGGTCATCGGCCAGAAAGCTCCTATCGGGTAGGTTTTCTGCGCCGGGGCATCATGCGAAAACGAAAAACTCAAAACCACTAAAAAAATGACGAAGAACCAATGACGGTACCCTTTCATCTTTCGCCCTCCTTTTGAGCCGAGATTTTTTAACAAACAGGAACAAACGATTGAATACGAATCGAGTCTCTTCCACCTCCTTTCCAGTTCTTTTCAGGAAGCAAATATTGATGATCTCGCAAAAAGTCTTCCAAAGGATGACTTCGTAAAAAGCTCCAGATGCAAGGCGCGCAAAAACTGAGGAGTGAGGGCACTTACGGGGGCCGCGCAACGACGAAGTTGCAGCGCAATCCCGCTCCGAGCGGGACAGATGGACTTTTTACGAAGTCATCATGCATAAACGGGAGGGATGTGGTATCCCGAGAAGGCCGGATAGAACTTGCCTTCCTTGAATGCCCCGGTAGGTTCCAACAACACTTCCCCGGAGATCCGTTCTCCCCCTGTTCCGTCGCTGAAGATAAAATTGCCCTTTTCCAACTTCATGATGGTGATGTCCGCAAGCATCCCCGGCTTCAGGCTGCCTCGCCTTCCGTCTTCTCCAAGAGCCCTGGCTGGGTTGAGGGTCGCCATTTTTATAACCTGGTCGAGGCTGACGCCTAAATTAAGGAATTTGGACATCGTAATCACGAGCGACTGCGCCGCCGGCAGGCTCGTCGTGGCCAGGTCCGTGCTCACCACATCGGGAATCATGCCCACCTTCAGGGCTTGGCGGGCGATGGCGAAGCTGAAGTGGTTGAGACCGTGGCATGAATCCAACATTACTCCCCTCTTTCGGGCCTCGAGGAGTTCGGGATAGATGGTTCCATCCTCCAAGATCAGGCCACCCGGCTCCCAGGTCAGATAATGGCTGAGAATGTCACCCCTTTCCATCAGGCAAACGGCGGCCCGGGAAAAATCATCCATCCTGTGGTCGTCCGTACGTTTCCGCGTTTCGCCGATGTGGACCATGAGAGGAAGCTTGTGGTCGGCGGCAATCTTTTTCGCCATCTCGACTGCTTTTATTCCGACACTTTCCTCCAGCGCCTGGACGCAGCGAATCTTTATGCCCCGGATGATATCGCGGTTGGAGGCAACCATATCCACCATGCGGGGGATGTCAAGGTCCTTTTCCGACCAGATTTCCGGCAAAGTGGCCAGGCCCGTGTTCGCGAGATTTAAAAAACAGAGGATATCGGTCTTGGCCCTCTCCACAATAAGCGAGCGAAAAGCCTGAAAATTGGCCCAGCCTGAAGTCCCGGCATCGCCCAACAGGGTCACGCCCATGTTCAGCCCTATCTCATCTGCGGGAACGCCGATCCAGACAAGGCCCGCTCCGGGATGGCAATGGATATCGATCAGTCCCGGCGTAATGATCTTTCCTTCAGCGGGAATGACCTTCTTTGTTCTTGTCTCCGAAAT
>Ga0102851_10001261_pt1 | contig 14267 bp, 11 predicted proteins | sample Mud3Dept3metaG_FD_79558 | JGI IMG/M metagenome (GOLD analysis project Ga0102851, IMG submission 79558) | Freshwater wetland microbial communities from Ohio, USA, analyzing the effect of biotic and abiotic controls - Mud 3 Core 4 Depth 3... | ecosystem: Environmental > Aquatic > Freshwater >... | reverse complement strand
TACGTCCCCGGAGAATAGATCCGCTTCCGGATGTCACTCCTGGATTGCAGGGCATTCACCTCGCGGACCCGGAATCCGTATTTGTGCGCCAGGATCGGCAGGAATCGGTGTTGGTCGCCGTAAATGTTAATCTCTTGCGCAACCGGCTTCCTGATAACCCGGACCCCGCACCCGATGTCGTGAAATTTGAATTCCGAGACGGGATTCAGCAATATGTGAAAAATCCCGGACTGAAACCGGTTGAGCAACGAGTCCTTCCTCGGCCACCTGCGGGCGATCACCATGTCGCAGTCCTTCAGGGAGTCGACGAGTCTCGGGATTTCCGATGCTTCAATCTGTTGATACGCCGGCAGCGTAAGAATGACATTCCCCCTGGAGTGTTGAATGCCGACCGTAAGCGCGGTAGCCTCTCCAAACCATCGGGCGAGCTTGATGACCTTGATCTTTTCGCCTCCCGCGATGAGGCGCTTGAGGATCGCAGCCGCCTCCTCGAAATCCCCGTCGAGAACATAGATGAATTCATGTGATTTCCCGGAGTCTTCGAGACCCTTTTTATAGAGTCCGTACAATTCCGCCACGTCATCGTATCGCTCCACGACGGGAACGATGACGGAGATATCGATCGCCGGCTCCATCGCCCTATTCCTCCCTTTGCGGCTTTTCAAAGCCGGTGAACGTCGCCCGTATAACGGCAAGTACGGTCATTTTCAAGTTCCCCGTTTTGTACGCAAGTTCACCGAGAGACCCCGCAAACAGTAGAAAGACAGCGAGTGCCCCGAGCAGCAGGGCGGTGCCGTTCAGGACCACCAGGGAATCTCCCTCCGCGCGGTTCCACCGAACGATGGCGTAGGCGAAGGTGATCATGCTTCCGAAGAAGGCCAGGAACGATATCCCGCCGAACCAGAGCATCGGGCGCGACCCGAACGACACGATGGTCTTGATCATCAGCAGGTCCAGGAGGACCTTGTAGATCCGCGAGAGTCCATATTTCGATTTCCCGTATTTCCTCGCGTGGTGACGCACCGGTATTTCTGCGATCCTGCTCCCGGCGATCGACGCCATCGCAGGGATGAACCGGTGCATCTCCGAATAGAGCGGGATCGCCTTGACGACCTCCGCGCGATACGCTTTCAGGGAACAGCCATTGTCTCTGATGGGGACCCCTGTCACCTTTCCGATAAGCCAGTTGGCTACGATCGACGGAATCTTTCTCGTGATCAGTTTATCCTGCCGTTTTTCCCTCCAGCCGCAGACGATGTCGAATCCCTCCTGGATCTTCTCAATGAATCGGGGGATATCCTCCGGGTCGTTCTGCAGGTCCCCGTCCATGGTGATCAGGATCTTTCCCCGGGCGTGATCGATCCCGGCGGCCATGGCCGGCGTTTGCCCGAAATTTCTCCTGAAACGGATGACCCTCAGTCTCTTGTCCCGTTCCGCAAGTTCCAAGGCGACCCGGAACGTTTCGTCCCTGCTCCCGTCGTCCACGAACAGGATTTCGTGATCGAGTTGCAATGGATCCACGACCCTGACGATTGCTTCATAGAGAAAGCGCACGCACTCCTCTTCGTTGTACAAGGGTGCGATGATCGACAGGTCTTTCATGTTGTACCGGTCCGATAACGCATGATGTCAGCGAACCGGATGTTCCATGAGGGTTCTGCCGCTTCCATCCTTCTCTCAGCAGAATCGGGATATGGCATTCCAGTACACATCAAAGAATCCGCAATATATTTTCTTTAAGAAACTGGCCATTTCCCCCTTCAACAGGTTGCTCGGAACGTAAATGTCTCCACCCCTCAACCAATCCTTGTCTCTCTTGACCTTGATTTTCTGGAACAATTTTCTTTTCTCCATAATCTTTGGGAGCATGGAGAATGCTGCGAGATTTCCCTTGATGTATTCTTTCAAAGCGCCTTTCAATGCCAGAAACAAAGCCTGGGATAACTCGTATATAAACAACATTGGAGCCGCGAACAGAATTGTCCGCCATGAATAAAGCTTCAGAATGAAAAACCATCGGTTTCGAACCTGGAAAAAGACCCGGGAGGTCCCCCGGGGTTTGCTTCGGTGATGAACGACGGCCTCCGGAACGTTCAGGCAGAGGTATCCCGCCAGAGTCATACGCGCGGTGAAATCGCCGTCTTCCCAGTTGAAGAAATAATCCGCGTCGAAACCTCCGATCCGCAACGCTGCATCCCGGTCGGCCAGCATTGCCGCTCCCGATATGGTGTCGAAGATTTCGAATTCCGGGCGCGATCCGGTAGTTGCCGAACGGGGGACGGAAGCGCACAAATAGTGGATCCAGCCGCCGTTATAATGAGTTACATTCGGATCGGCCACGTCCCGGATTTCCGGGTGGCAGACACCCGCACGGGGTACTTTTCCCATCACATCCACGAGGCGCCCCAGGGAGTCCCTTTCGAGAGATATGTCGTTGTCCAGGAAGAACACCAGGTCCGTCCTGGCCTCCTGCAATATGATATTCCGCGCTCCAGGAAGCCCGATATTGTCAGGGAGGCGGATACAACGGAATTCGGGATAATGTTCCCTGGCCCATTCCGGGCTCCCATCGGTGGAATTGTTGTCCACGATGATCACCTCGGAAACCGGGAAGTCCAAACCGCGGATGGAGTGAAGCGTGTCGGGTAAAACGGTTCTCCCGTTGTAATTCACCACGCCGATCGTCACGTTAGCCATTCAAGGTCACCGGACTCAATACAGATCCAGCGTTCGGATCCGCCGTTGGAGTTTCTGCCGAAATATTTCCGTCAGCGACTTTCTCCCCTTCCCGGGCAATCTCATCAGGTAGTCGTCCTTCACTCTGCGGATATAATATCGGGGATCCCGGGCGGCGGGTTTTTCCTCCACGTCGCACCAGAAATTGCACAGATACCCGGCTTCCTTGCTGATCGAAACAGCGGTCTCGCATCCGTTCCCATAGGGGTAACAGAGGGACTGGATGGTCTTTTTCAACCGTTCCTCGAGGACCGTCTTTGCCCGGACAAGGCCTTCCCGAATCCACTCGGACCTTTCCTGTTCCGTCTCGTATCGGAATGGCATCCGACTCTTGTCGGCAACGGCATGAAAATGGCCAGTGAGCCCCTGCCTCCACTGCTTCTCTTCGAAAAATGCCGCCCCGCCCCGCGATTCCACCCAGCCGATGCAGGATTGCCGGATCATCGGATCGTCGATCAGCCTGCGATGATCCGAGAAGCGGGAAGCATGTTGATATATCGGGGTTCCCCATTGCAGCCTGTTGGTATAGGATTCCCCCTCACCGACCCAGGGGACATCCAGGCCCAAGGCGTTCTGGCGGAACGCCGGATGATAGAAATCCAATAGGGGGGGCTGAATGAAAATCCGGTCGTGATAATACGTGTGGGACTGGATGTCGATGATCCCGCTCCGGTCCATCTCGATGATCTCCGGCCAGGAACACCAGGTTTTCTCTCCGGAGGGTTCGGGCCGTTCCTTCATGAAATGCGGGACGACGAACGCCACCGCGTGGAATCCGTAATCCCTCAGGAATGGATACGCCACGCGATGCAGACTGCTATCCCCGTCATCGAAAGTAAGCAGGACCGAAGGGATACGGGGGGCTTCCCCGCTCGAAACGCAATGAATATACTCCTTTAACTTCAGCGTGCTATACCCGTTCACCCGGAGATATTCGAGTTTCTCCCGAAAATCTTCTGCCTGGACGGAGTGGAACATGAACACGGGGACCTCTCCGTCCAAGGATTTGCAGCGTCCATCCGTCACGAACCGCGGATACTTCCCCCGTAAAAACCGCTCCGCCTCTAAAGGGATTTCGCGGAATCCCCGGGATACTTTTTGCCGGAAACGTGTCATGACGCGCTGATTCGGAACAAGCCGTATTTACGGCATGAGGAGAGTGCGCCGAAAAACAGGACAATCTCGGCGCCGACCGTGGCGACCGCAGCGCCGACTCCCCCATATCGCGGAATAAGGAAACCGTTCAGGACCACGTTCGACAGCAACATGATCATCTCCACCGAGACTCTGGTCCTTTGGCGGTTCCCCGTGGTCAAAACCTCGCAAAGACCGAAATTCACGAGGCGCAGCGTCACTGCGAGACTGAGGACCCTGGCAATGACGGCCCCCTCCCTGTACAAATCCCCGATGATCATGGAAACCAGCGGTCCCGAATAGATGTAAAGGAACAGGCTCAGGAGAAGACCGATCAAGCCCATCGTCGCCACGAGGTTCCGGCTGGCCCTTGCATATTTCTCGCGGCTGGATGCGAATTTGCGAAACAGAATCGGGGTAAACGAATGAACGACCGCCATGCCTACCACGTAGTTGATGGCGATGATGCGGTACACTCCGGCATAGACTCCCACTTCCGTCCCCGGCTTCAACAGAGACATCAGGAATATATCGAAATTGAAATAGGCGACCCAGATCATGTTGCTGAAACCGAACAGCGCCGAATTCCGGAAGAAGTCGATCACGGACCTTCCGCTCGTCCTGAGGGCGAAGTATGTCTTCGGCGTCCACCAGAACCATGCCAAGGCCACCCCGATCGCCACGAACAGCTGGGAAACCACGATGAATATCAGGGGCCCCTTCACATAGATGACGAACACCGTCAACGCCAGGACCGTCATGGTCGCGATGGTCTGAATTGCCGCCGTCACGTGGGATTTGTCCAATAGGAGGCACAGATGCCGGAAAGGCAGGTGGACGTTCAACACAATGAGCGTTACGCCCAACAACAGTCCGAGGATCGCGATATCGCGGGAGTACCCGCTGAGCGACAGGAACGCAATCATCGACAGGTAGGCCGCCGTCGAGGTGATGGCCAGAGAGAGCAGATTCAGCGACAGGTTTGACGGGATATCGTTTTTTTCGATACTGCCGCGCCGCGTGAATTCCTGCTCGAATCCGATCCCTGTGATCATCATGAACATTCCGCAAACCGACATGGCGGTGGCATATTGGCCGAATTGCAGAGGGCCGAAATACCTTGCGATCAACAACGCGATCACGCCGGCCGAGCCCTTCGCTCCCGCATCGGCGATCGACAGGGGAAGCGCTCCTTTGTAGAGGACGTCCGCCACTGACCGGATGTTGCTTCTGTAGGAAGCAGACGCTTCCGCGCCATCCGGATGGCGCGTCCCGGAATCGTCCCGATCCCCGCACGAAGGAACCTCCCTGCTCATTTCCCGCGGGTGCCGATGACGCGCGCCGGAACACCGACTGCGACGGAATATTCGGGGATTTCCCGTGTGACCACGGAACCCGCACCGATGATCGTGCCCCTTCCGATCCGGACGCCGTCGAGGACGATCACTCCAGCGCCGAGCCAGACATCCTCCCCGATCATGACCGGTCCTTCGGAATAACTCCCCTGGTCCATGATCGGGATATCGAGGCGGTCCGACCGATATCGACCGCCGCCGATGTAGCAGTGACCGGCGATCAGCGTGGAATTACCGATCTCTATCCCTGAAACCGACGAGAATATGCAATTGCAGCCGATATCCGTCCGATCCCCGATCATCACCGGACCGGTCTTGCCCTGGATAACGCAATTCCTCGATACGATGACGCCATCCCCCAGCGTGATCCCTTTCTCCCCTGCGCCGCTGGCGTCGAGCATCACGTCGTCGTCGATGGAAACACGCGCGCCGATCGATATCTTCCCGGGATGGCGCAGGATCAAACCCCGTCCGTAGATCACCCCACGTCCGGCCATCCGGAACATCCCCCCGTAGAACGTTTTCCGGAGGAAATACCCTGCCCCGCCCGGGAGATCACCCAACAGGAACACCCTCAGTTCGTTGGCAAGGACCGGAAACGGCTTTCGGGTCCCGTATGCCTTGTCCATATACCTGGCCAGCATCGAAACGCTCTCGTCGTGGAGCTGCGAGGAAAGCGGCTTCTTGGAGATCGCTGTTTTTCCCTTGTCGGAACTCATCTCAGCCGTTCCTCTCCCGGCCGGATGGGATATCGCCGGTAAATTCGTTGAACACCTTCATGAAGGAATCGAAGAGATCGGGACGATAATAAACGCGTCGGGACCCGAACAGGTTGTACACTCCCACATAATGTCCCGTCCCCGGGAGGGTGACATGCGTCAAGTGAGACCCTCTCCCGTCCGTCACTTTCGCAAGGAAATCCCTGGCCGCCATCCCTTCCGTTTCGCCGTCGATCAGAAGTATCGGCTTGTGCCCGGGGCGACTGCGCGCAACTTCGAACATCTCCGCGATGTCGATTTCCTTCGCCAATGTGGCAATAAGGTGTGTGGCTACGGGTTTTCCCAACCCCCTTTCCGCGGAGAAACGCGTCCTCATCCAGGGCGTTATCTTCTCCTGTCCGTTTCCCTCCAGATAGCGTGGCGGCCCGATGAGGATCAGCCCCCGCACCTTGTCATTTCCGAGGGCTGCTTCCAACGCGTGGCCGGCCCCCATCGAATGCCCCAGGATATAGATCCGGGATCGGTCGACCAATGGGTTGGAAAGGAGATAATCGATGCACTTCCCGACATCGCCTTTGTTATCCCAAGCGGCAGGATCGTCTACCTCTTTCGGATCATCCGTGTCGCCGAATCCGCGTTGATCCGGTGCGAGAACGATCCATCCGTCGTTCGCGAGCCTGTAGGACAGATACTGGATCAATCCGTTTTTCCTTCCCCAGGGGGAACTCCCGTGGAGAAGCAGGATGGCGGGCGCCCTGCTCGGGTTTTGCGGTACACGGAAATCCGCCACCATCCGCACATCGTTCCCGTCGGTCGACGATATGACCACCCGGTTCCCCGGAGGGATCTCGATGACGCCGATCTTGTCCCAGTGGGAAAATAGCCGTAACTCCTTTACCAGGAACAGGATCTCCCGCGCGGGTTGAAACACGACATTCCGGAACCCGACCGGCTCGACTAAATAAAAAACTCCCAGGGCGACGACTGGGAAGCCGATAATAAGGAAACCGCGGTACAATCCGCGGGAAATGGCGGAAGAACGATTCCTCAAGGATCCGCCGCCGAAAGACCTGCCGCCGGAGAACGAAAACATTTCCGTATGCGCTCGATTTCGCGATGGCACCGGTCCTCGTCCCACCGGAAGATCCCGCAGATCTCGCCGGATATTTTCATGGCCCGGGCGGGATTGTCGCCAAGGCTCGTCCGACGGAGCATCAGATCGTCCAGATGCAGGACCGATTCTTCCGCGACGATCCGCCGCAGCGGGTCTTTCCAGGAAGGCTCGCTGTCCCGGGGATTCCATTCGAAGTCGTACATTCCCGATAGGCCCTCGTCATGTTCCAGGACGACCTCCGCCTCCCGTCGACGACCGGGACCCTCATTCTCCCGCCCTTTCCGGAATATCCCGGACAACGTTTTTTCGGCCACCTTCCGTGCCGTGGTGAACTTGATCCCTGCGACGGAAAACAGACCCTGGGGGCCCCCGTTGCGACCATGGTCGAATATGACTTCCCGCGTCGTGAGCGTCGTCCCCCCGTCGTTCGTCACGGGCAGGAAGCCGGCATAAACGTGGAGGATGTCCTTCCCGGTTGCCTCCAGTCCCGGCAGGGACATGTTCAGGTTATCCAGAAATCCGAGCAGCTGTTCTTCCGAGGGAACTGGCGCATCCCCTTCCCCCGAAAAGGGGGCATGTCCGGTACCGGCGAGCATCCTCCCCTTCCACGGAAGGATGAAATAGGTCTGTGCGCCAGGAGCGTTCGGCTTCACCGCCAATGCATGATCACTGGCCCGTTCTCGGTCGAGGAGGACATTCCAGGCGACGGATCTCCGGAATAACCCTGGACGGCGGGAGCCGAAACGATCGGCGAGGCGTTCACACCAGGGACCGGCGGCATTGATGACGACGGGCGCAAGATATTCGTATGTGTTGCCGTTTTCCCGGTCGACGGCCTTGATTCCTGCCGCGGTGTTCCCCTCTTTCAGGAGTTCGACCGACTCCATGTAGTTCAGAGCGGTCCCCCCGTGCGAACTGACTTTTCGAAGTATGGCGATGAGAATCCTTTGCGGGTCCGGCATGAAGGCGTCGTGCCAGATCGCCCCGCCTTTCAGCCCTTTCCTGTCGACGGCCGGAAAGATCCGCTTCACCTGCTCCGATTCGATCACCTCTCCGGGGGGGATTTCTCTCGCCGGGCGGAATGGGACGCCGCCGGGAAAGCGGCCGAGTTGATCGTTCAGGAACAGGGCGACGCGGAAGATGGATGGCCGCCGCAGGCCCTCTCCGTAAAGCGGCATCAGGCACGGAAGGGTACGGACCATCCGGGGGAAACGCGACAGGAACCATCTTCTTTCCTCCACGGATTCCCGGAAACGCGGAAGGTCGAGGGTCTGGAGGTATCGGAGTCCTCCGTGGATGATCCGGAGGCTGTTTGCGCTTGTCGCACCTCCGAAATCGTCCTTCTCGACAAGAAGGGTTTTCAGGCCTCGTCGCGAACCCTCGTAGGCCAGCATCACCCCGTAAATCCCTCCGCCGATGACGATCACGTCGTACCGTCCTTTTGCGGACGAAGGAGGATCCCTTCGAATCGTGGCCATCAGATCATGCCCTTCTCTTTATACCAGTCCGCCGTCGCGGCTAGACCCTCGTGCAAACCGACCTTTGGCGAGTACCCGAGCGACCTCTTCGCTTTCTCTATGCTGAATGCCCTGTCCTTGTAGAAAAATTCCACGCGCCTCGGATAAAGCGGCGGCGCGATGCCTATCGCGCCACAGATCTTCTCGCAGGCGACGGAGGCCAGGTACACCGGATAAAACGGAACATGCCATGTCGGGCGCGGCTTCCCAAGCACGTCGGCGATCATGTGGACGAGTTCGCGAATCGTCGTGTATGTCTCCCCGGCGATCGTGAAGACTTCCCCCAACGCCTCGTCTTTCTCCCCGCACAGCAGAAAACCGTCCACCAGGTCGGCGATGTAGGTCAGGTGATACAGCGTGTTCCCGGTCCCGATCATGACGAACATCCCCTTGCTGATCGGCTTGAACAGCTTGAGGAACCTCGTGTCGCCGGGACCGTAGATTCCCACCGGCCGAACGACGACGCCCGGCAGGCCTTCGGAAAAGTAGCGGCGTGCGAGCAGTTCCCCTTCGAGCTTGGACTGCTGGTAATGGTCGCCCGGAAGGAATCGATACTCCTCGTCGGCCGGCGGGTGGTCGATCCTCCCCTGCACTCCCACCGTGGAGCAATGGACGAATCGGCGCACGGCGTTTCGTTTCGCCGCTTCCAGGAGATTCCTCGTCGCCTCGACGTTGACCAGCCGGAACTCGTCATGGTCGGCGTATTCCGCCCGGTAGGCCGCGGCGATGTGGAAGACCTTCGAGACGCCGGCGAAATGGTCCATGACGTCCTCTGCGTTCTTGATGTCGACACGGAGGCATTCCACGCCGAGTTCCTCGAGCTCGCGGATGTCGCTTGCGGGGCGCACGAATGCCACGACCTGCTCCCCTCCCTCCACAAGGCGGCGACTGAGCGCTTTTCCGGTGAAACCCGTAGCCCCTGTGACCAGGATCTTCGCCATCCACTATTCCTTCATCCAGCGCCTTTTCCAGGATTGGAAAACGATCAGGGACCAGAGGACATGGCTGTGATTCGCCTGTCCCGAAAGATGCTCCTTCATGAGCCGGCTCACGGTCCCGGCGCGGAACAGTCCGTCCCCCGCGATCGCCTTCTCATCGAGGACCTCCCCCATCCACTGGCGCAACTCCTTGCAAAGCCAGTTCTTGATGGGGATACTGAATCCTTCCTTCGGGCGATAGATGCACTCTCGCGGAATGTGCCTTTCCGCCACGTTTTTCAGCAATATTTTCGTCTGTCCCCCCGACACTTTCAGTTCGCCGGGAATCGCGAAGGCAAGTTCCACCATTTCGGGGTCCAGGTAAGGGACGCGGGTTTCCAGGGAGACCGCCATCGACATCCGGTCGACTTTCGTGAGGATGTCGTCGCACAGGTAGCTCTTGAGATCGACATAGAGACTTCGATTCAGGGAGTCCCTCTCTCCGGCCTTGCGGAAGAGGTCGAGGATGTGCGACTCGGGCGGCGTCACGAGGGATTTCAGCGCCTCTGCCGTGAACAGCTCGCGCCTTGTCTCTCCCGTGCCGAAGATCCTCCATCTGGCATGGCCCAGCTCCGCCCGTTGGTCCAACCCTTCGAGGAAGCGCTTGGCCTTGTTGACCAGTCCCTTCTTCGCCGGGCGGGGGCGGAGTGACCGCACCATCGGTCCGACGACATGGTCCCGTAGCGGTGCCGGGAGTCGGAGATATTGCCGGGCCTTCTGGTCGGCGAGGTATGTTTCGTATCCCCCGAACAGTTCATCGCCCCCGTCGCCGCTCAAGGCCACCGTGACGTATTTTCGGGCCATCTTCGAAACGAGGTAGGTCGGAAAGATGGAAAAATCGCCGATCGGATCGTCCATGAAATGGACCAGGCTTTGGAACAGGGATTCGACTTCGGGCCGGATGATCTCCGTGTGATGGGTGACGTTCAGGTGACCGGCGACCTTTTTCGCCCACCGCAGCTCGTTATACGTGGGATCGTCGAACCCGATGCTGTATGCCTTCGCCTCTCCCATCGATGCGACGATCATGGAGGAGTCGACGCCGCCGGAGAGAAACGCCCCGAGAGGCACGTCGCTGACCAGCTGGCGACCGGTACATTCCCTGATTTTCCCGTCGACCTCCTCCACCCATTCCTCTTTCCGTTTGAAGCTCGAAGAACCGTGCAACGGAACGTCCCAGTATTCGACCGGGTGGAATTCCGGTGCGTCCAGGGCGACCTCGACCATTTCCCCGGGTCCAACCTGGGAGATCCCCTTGAAGAGCGTCCTCGTCCCGGGGACGTACTCCCAGGCCATGAACTCTCCCAACGCATCCAGGTTCAACTCCCGCTCGACCAACCCGCTGGCCAGGACGGCCTTGATCTCCGAACCCCACACGAGGCAGTTCCCGCTGAAGGCGTAGTAAAGCGGCTTGATGCCGATGTGATCCCGGGCAAGGATCAATTTCCTGTTCTTTCCGTCGTGGAGGGAGAAGGCGAACATTCCGTTCAGCCGCTTCGGGAACCCGGGGCCGAATTCCTCGTAGGCGTGGACGATTACCTCGGTATCGGAACGGGTCGAAAACTGGTGTCCCCTCGACTTCAGGTCCGACCGCAATTCCCGGAAATTGTAGATCTCCCCGTTGAAGACGATCCGGATGGTGTCGTCTTCGTTGGAGATCGGCTGCTTCCCGCCCGAAAGGTCGATAATGGCGAGCCGGCGCATGCCCATGCCGACCCCATCGCGGATATCGATTCCTTCGTCATCCGGACCCCTGTGGATCAGGGTGTCGCACATGCCCTTCAATTGCTCGTAACGCGGGCCGGGGAATCCACCGAAGCATGCGATACCGGCAATCCCGCACATCAGCCGATCAGTTCCATGAGCCGCCGGATCTTGGATTCGTATACCTCCCGGGAATACTTTTCCTCGAAGAGTCTCCGGGCGTTTGCGGTGATCCGGTTCCTTCGCTCTTTATCCTCGAGGGACGCGATGATACCGAGGGCCATGGATGGACCGTCCGGCTGCACGAGGAATGCAACGGTCTCATCGAGGATCTGGGTATGGGAATGGATGGCGGTTGCGACGATCGGAACGCCGCTGGCAAGGTATTCGTAAATTTTCAGCGGGGTGTTCGTACCCTCCGAACGGGGGGAGACGAGCACGGCAGCCATGCCCAGGTATTTTTTCACATCGGATTGCGGAACCCTCCCGGTAAAGAAGCATTTCTCCGCGATTCCGCCCGAAGCGGCGCGTGTCCGGTAACGGGATACCTGTTCCTGGTTCCCCCCGATGACCAGGAGGAACGCATCGGGAATTTCCGCGACGACGCGCGGGAACGCATCGACCAGGATATCCATCCCTTGATACGCTTCCAGTGTTCCGGTATAGACGACGAATCGTGCCGCGGGAGGGAAATTCCCGTCCGGTCCCGGAACCGGTGGTGGCGGTACGGGCGGATCCGAAGCCGGTTTTTTCAGGTTCACATCCTCGAACAGGCAGTTTTCGATCAGGAGGTGCTTCCCCTTGTCCTCGATGATTCCGTTCACATACTCGAACAGATCCGGGCATATGGTGACCACCGCTTCCGATGCGCGCAGGGAGGAATTCTCCATCCAGCGGAACGTTTCAATGAGTAACCGGGAACGGGTGAACCGGAAGTTCGTCAATTGCTGCGGGAGGCTGGAGTGCATGTCGTATATCATCCGGAACCTGAAAAAAGGTTTCAGGAGGCGACTGATGAAGACCGCCTCCTCGTGGGCGTGGATGAAATCGTACCGGTTTCTGCTCAGCAGTCCCACAACCCAAAGGAGAATGAACACATCGAGGAACAGTTTCAGCATCGAAGGCCCGACTTTCACGTTACCCAGCGATGCGAATCGTGGAATCCGGATGATCCGCACGCCTTCGATGTCGACGTCCTGGCCTTCCCCGTACGTCAGGAAGTCGATCTCGACGCCCTGCCGGGCCATCACGGAAGTCCTGTAGTAGACGCTGAACGGGGTACCCCTCGGGGAAAAGAACGGTTGGGGGGCGATCACGAGGGCTTTTTTACGTGGTTTCACGGGACCGGTCCTGTTTGAGGAATTTCGTTACCTGCATGGCGATCTGGTTCTGCAGAAATCGCAGGGGGGTTTCCAATCTTCCGTATGGCTCCGGCATGCTGGCGGGATCGAACAGGGTTTCCCGGATCCCGATTGCGGGACGGCAAGGGTCGATGGAACATCGCAAGGTAAAACCAAAGCTGCCAGGACGGCCGGTTTCGGATGGGAACGGCAAGGGATCGCTTCCGGGTAGAATGCGGATCCCCCTTTCCCTCCCGAGGGAAAACTGTGGAGGCTCCGGCAGAAACGCCGGCCTCCCCCCGTTGTCGCCGAGGAAGATTCCGGGCCGGGTGACATGTTTCAGGAAACGGCCCAGTACCTCTCCACGCCTTCCGATCCATTTCCCGAACCCCCACGGGATCACGGGAATGGCGCCCGCCTTCTCCACGGCCGCGACGGCCTCTTCCAGAGAAAGGCCGTCCGGGATACCGGAAACGGCCGACAATGCTAGAACCTCCAGTCTTTCCGCAGTCACGATTTGACGGCCCGAGATGAGAACCAGGAACGCTCCATCCGGGCGTTCGATCCGGATGGACTCCGGCTCTTCGGTGGGGAACGCCCGATAGATCCCGCTTTCATCTTCGGCAATCCTGTCCGTCCCCCGTTTCATCTCGTCGGAAATTCTCTGAAACGCCCGTTGCTTGCGACCTTCCGCAAGCAGGAGGACGGGGATGTGAGATCCTCCCCTTCCCGCCTCTCGGGCAGCGCGCAGGAAATTGGAGAAGGCAGCCTGGAGGAAACCGGGCAGATCGTAGCAATCGTGAATGTGAACATGGGCATCGACGATCAGCAAGGGGATAGGAACGTCGCCCTGGGATTCCACGATTTTCCTGTTTTGTCGGGGATGCGAAAAGGAAACCGATGCGGGGGTCCACCCTACCGAGCGCCGCGCCCCAGGATGACGATTTTCATGGTCTGGAAGAGGATCATGAGGTCGAGTTTCAACGACATGTTCTTGATGTAGAACAGGTCGTACTGGAGCTTCTCCTTCGACTCGTCGATCGAGCTCCCGTAATGGAACATGACCTGCGCCCAGCCGGTGATCCCCGGTTTGACCGTGTGACGCAGAGAATAATACGGTATCAGTTGCTGAAGTTTCTCGACGAATTCCGGACGCTCCGGACGGGGCCCCACGAAATCCAGTTCCCCGATCAGGACGTTGTACAATTGCGGAAGTTCATCGATCCGTGACTTCCTCAGTATGCGGCCGATGCGCGTAACGCGGGGATCGTCCTTCACCGCCCACACGGCATCGCCGTTTGGCTCCGCATCGTTTCGCATCGATCGGAATTTAAAGATCCGGATCCGCCGGTTGTTCTGCCCTACCCGGATCTGCGTATAGATCACGGGACCGGGAGAATCGGAACTGATCAGGACGGCAACGACGAGGAAGACCGGGAGCAGGATGACCAGGAGCGCAGCGGCGACGACGGCGCTGACGACCCGGCGTAACGTGAGAAGGAACCTGGATTTCCGGAATCCGTCGTTGAATATGAAAAAGGAAGGGGCAAGGTGGTCGATCGGTATTCTGCCGGATAGCTTTTCGAAGAATCCGGGCCATTCCAGCACCTGGCACCCGGCCACCCGGAGCGCGAGCATCTCCTTGACGGGGTATTCGCCGCGCCGTTCCGT
>Ga0102851_10001259_pt1 | contig 14276 bp, 13 predicted proteins | sample Mud3Dept3metaG_FD_79558 | JGI IMG/M metagenome (GOLD analysis project Ga0102851, IMG submission 79558) | Freshwater wetland microbial communities from Ohio, USA, analyzing the effect of biotic and abiotic controls - Mud 3 Core 4 Depth 3... | ecosystem: Environmental > Aquatic > Freshwater >... | reverse complement strand
TACGGATCGAATGCGACCGCATCCCTTACGATTTTCATAACGTCCCACTAAGAAAACTTCTCAATTGGATAGCGGTGGAGACCTCTATCTATTTCAAACCGGAACATCCCTGGGGTTGGCCAACACACCTTCAGATAGAACCGACGACCCACTGTAATTTGAGCTGCGCCCTCTGCCCTGTCACCGCTGGGATGGAGCGACCGAGTGGGCATATGGATCTTAATCTATATAAGAAATTCATCGATGAAATAGGCGACTACGTCTTTTTGGTCCTCCTCTGGGATTGGGGGGAGCCCTTCCTTAATCCTTCCATCTACGAAATGATTTCTTATGCTAAACAGAAGGGAATTAAACTCGTTTCCAGCACCAACGGCCATCTCTTCAAAAATAGGGGGCAGGCAGATCGGCTGATTGTGTCTGGACTCGATTCCATTATTTTCGCCGTGGATGGTATCAGTCAGGAAACTTATGAACCTTATCGACAAGGCGGAAGCTTGGAATCGGTTCTCCAGGGTATCCGAACGGTGGTGGCGCGAAAACGGGATCTCAAATCAAAAACACCTTTGATTAACCTCCGGTTCATTGTCATGAAGCATAATGAACATGAGATTCCGAGGCTGAAGGAATTGGCGAAATCGCTACAAGTGGATGTTCTCACTCTCAAAACTCTAAACCCTGTCAATCAGGATCCCTATTCTAAAAACCCGTCAGAGGAAAGAATCGATAATGCGTTCCTCCCAAAGGATCCCCGTTACCGCCGATTCAGGTATGATTCAACAGGCCAGAATGTCACTCGACTACGACGAAACCCTTGTAAACAACTCTGGAACAACCCGGTCATTCATTGGAGCGGGACGATCTGCCGTTGCACTTATGACCCTAAGGAAAAATATATCCTCGGCAATCTCAAACAGGATACCTTTCAGGATATCTGGCGTGGACCGTCATATTGTGGATTGCGCCGGCAATTTCGCAGAGATTGGGAGAAACTTCCTCTCTGTCGCGAATGCAGCTACGCCTATAAAGGCGGGAATTGCGGTCGAGAAATCATTGCGGAGGCGCTCTTTTTCAACACCCCAAATCATGCTTGAAGAAGTACTGAATTGAAACGAAAGGAAAGCATTCCTTAAATGCCGGAAAAACCTCAACTCTCGATCATTATCGCCTCCTATGATTCTGGAAACTTGATCAAAGGCTGCCTCGAATCCCTAAGAAACCAAAACACAGATCAGCTTCTTGAGATCATCGTCGTTGACAGCTCCCTAAATGGAGTATCCAATCTGATTAAAGAGACTTTCCCGGATGTCAAACTCTGTCAATTCTCTGAAAGAAAATTCTGTGGCGATGCCCGTAATGTGGGGCTTTCTGTCGCCAAGGGAGAGATCATTGCTTTTATCGATGCGGATTGTAGCGCTGATCAGAACTGGGTGAATCAAATTCTCCAAGCCCATCAATCCTCTCATCTGGCCATCGGAGGAGCGATTGGGAATGCAAATCCTCAAAGTTTGATCGGCTGGGCATCCTATTTCTGTGAATTTAGCCAATGGATGCCGGGTTCTCCCTTAAGGAATATGGCTGATATCGCAGGTGCCAATATGTCTTATAAAAAAAGGGCCTTTGAGGAATACGGTCTTTTCATAGAGGGCACCTATTCTTCCGATACGGAGTTTCACTGGCGTTTGAGGAGAAATAGGGACAGCCTGCAGTTTGTTCCCTCTATTCTCGTCTTCCACCACAATATTGACCGATTGGGAAGGTTCTTGAGCCATGAATTTGAACACGGACGATCCTTCGCCAGCGTCCGCACGAATAGTCAATGTTTTTGTAAATTCAGAAGATGGATTTACACGACTTTTTCTTTTTTGATGCCTCCTTGGCTCTTCTTCAAGATAGGACTAAACAACTTAAAAAACAGAACCTATCTGCTCCACTTTTTAAAGGCATGGCCCTTGTTGACATTAGGGCTGATAGCTTGGTCTCTGGGGGAGTGTGTGGGTTACCTTCTTCACTCGGTGGATCAGGCTTTGACCCAACCGAATAATCCCTGCCTGGGTGGGGAAGATTGACGGAGAACAGCAAGAACGTGACCCTTTCTGAAAAACCCCAATTGTCAGTGATCATACCTTCTTTCAATTCCAGGAGAACCATAGAAGCCTGCCTCGAATTATTAAAAAACCAAGCCACCGACAAGACCTTTGAGATTATTGTGGTGGATAGTTCTACGGATGCTCACATCGAGATGGTTGTGGAGAGATTTCCAAGGGTCAGATTATACCGATTCCCGGAAAGAAAATTTCCTGGAGACGCGCTGAATTTCGGTATCTCTAAGGCCAACAGTGAAATATTAGCATTCATCGGGGCTGATTGTATAGCGGATCAGAATTGGGTTGGTGAAACCCTAAAGGCTCATCAATCGGAATACCCTGTCATAGGGGGTGCGGTGGATAATGGAAATCCTGAAAGTTATGTGGGATGGGGACATTATTTCTGTGAGTTCAGCCAATGGATGCCCCGATCTTCAAAACGCCAGATGGATGATGCCTGTTGCCTTTCTCTTAAACGGTGGGCCTTCGACAGGTATGGGCCTTTTTTAGAAGGGACCTATTGCTCGGATACCGTATTTAATTGGAGGTTGGCAAAGGATGGATATAAACCGTTATTTATCCCATCAATAAAAATATCCCATATCAACATTGACAGTTTGAAAGCGTATCTGAAACATGAAATCATCCATGGAAGATCCTTCGCTAACGTCAGGACCATGGAGCAAAATTTCTCCATGTTGCAAAGAATACTTTTTATTTTGATGTCGCCGTTGTTGCCTCTCTTACTGTTTTACCGTACGGCACGGCGTGTTTTCAAAAACAGAACCTACCTTAAACAATTCATATTTTCGTTCCCGCTTGTACTTTTGGGATTGAGCTTATGGTCTTGGGGGGAATTTCTTGGATACTTATCCAAGCCAAAGAAACGGATCGGGGGCAGTAAAGAGTATTGAAGTGTATTCCGCTGAGGTTTAAAAACAAGGCTGGATACTTTAAGTGAATATGAGGCTCCGTAGGTTATGGCATCTCTATTGGAAAAAGGAAAACTTCTCAAAGGATTGCTCACCGGGGAAAGGGCTTACGTAGGGCCCTTTTATGCCACTGTTGACGTTACCCGGCGTTGCAACCTCCGCTGCCCGGGTTGTCCTTACCACTCGATAGAAACGAACCTTCCATTACCTGGTGAGAAGGCTATGCTTGATATCTCCTTTGATCTATTCAAGAGATTATGTAATGAACTCAGGGCAATGGGCACCCGGAGCCTCATCATTACGGCAGAAGGCGAACCCCTTCTTCACCCCTTAATCTTTGAGATAATTTCAAAGGCCAAGGAGAACGGGCTCAAGGTTACTCTGTTTACGAATGGCACTTTCCTTGACGAAGTGAGAGTCCGAGCTTTGATCGATTCCCGGCTCGATCTTCTCAGGGTCAGTCTTTGGGGCAGCACTCCGGAAGAATATGCGAAAACTTATCCTGGAACAGACCCGGCGAATTTCAATAAGGTGATCGAGGGAATGAAACTCATGGTTTCCAATAAAGCGGCACGAGGAACCAGTTTTCCCTTCATTCAGCTTTACCAGCCTTTCACCCGATACAGCTTTGAAAGCGCTGAAGATAGAGTAAGTTTGGCCCTCACAACAAGATGCAGAGACCTGTCCTTTTCTCCTTTTGTCTCCCTTCAGGGTAAATCAACCGGTCTTGTCCTCACTCCGGACGAAGAAAGGCAGCTCAGCTTCTCCTTATCCGGTCTGAGAAAAAGGCTGAAATCGCTCTCGATCAGCCATAACATCAATGAAACCCTGCTTTACTATAGGATGGGTAAAGCGATGTGGGAAAGGCAACCGTGCTACATTGGCTGGCTTCATGCCCGCGTCACGGCGGACGGGACGGTCCTTCCTTGCGTCAGATGCAACCTATCGATGGGCCATCTTGAAGAGAACGGATTCCATGAAATTTGGAACGGAGTGGAATACCGAAATTTTCGACGACAGACTCTCACCAGGGAAGGATTGATCTCAATCGGAAAGGAATGCGACTGTATCTTCTGCTGTCATCTTAGGGATAATGTGCGTGTTCACCGCTTGTTTAAATGGTTTTCACCTTTTCTGCTTCATCCAAAGAAGAACTGGTCATGATTGGACGGCTGATCCCTGGCATGTGCCGAATCAATAGGAACAAGGGCAAACATATAAGTAACCCGACCTCACCTCTCTAGGCGTGAGGATGAGATCATGGATCAGTTTTCCCTTCCTAAGAAGATAATGTCTGATGGAACAGAAAAAGCCTTTTTTTTCGATTGTCACACCGACTTACAATCGCCCAGATAAACTGGCTGATTGCTTGAAGTCTCTATCTCGCCTGGATTATTCCTACGGCCAGTTCGAAGTAATTCTCATCGATGATGGGAGTAATACTTCGCTCCAATCCGTGGTGGCTCTTTTTTTTGAATTTCCAGATCACACTATCAGTGGAGGGACGCTCAATTTTCCTTCTGAACACTCGTATTCAACCACTAGCCAGATTATCCTTGATGTCGTTTATGCTTAGCGACCAGGCCCCTTTCTTTCAATCTGGCAACCTGACAGTGCCTGCGGACCAGTTCCATGCGATCGGTAGCTTTGACCCGACCTTTACAATATCGGAGGCCGGGATCTGCGTGGCCGCTGGCTGTCCCATGATTTTGGGATGACCTATATCTCACGAGCTCTCTAATGAAGATTTTGTTGATTAACGATTACGGAACACCGACCGGCGGTTCAGAATTGCTGATGGTCAGACTGCGAGACGCGCTACGACAGCGTGGGCACGACGCTCGATTCTTCGCCAGCTCTGCGAGACCAATCCCCATAAGCAGCCAAGCCGACTATGAATGTTTCGGGACAACCTCGCGTTTCCGCACGCTTCTCCAAACCGCTAACCCCTGGGCGTTTTACAGGTTACGCCGTGTGCTGGCCGAATTTCAGCCTGATGTCATTCATGTTGCGATATTTTTGACTCAGCTTTCCCCATTGATCTTGCGGTTGCTCGCAAAGGTGCCGAGCGTATACCACGCTGTCTGGTATCGGACCATCTGCCCCCTCGGCACGAAGACGCTTCCAGAGGGAAACGACTGCCAAGATCTCGCGGGCCCAGCCTGTCTGCATCGTCACTGCCTGGCGACACGTGCCTGGTTGCCACTCATGGTGCAGATGAAGCTTTGGAGACAATGGCAAAACGCTTTCAACCTCATTGTTGCCCATAGCGAAGCCCTCAAACGCCGACTGATGGAGGAAGGGGTTAGGGTATCTGACGTTATTCGAGGCGGGGTTCCAATTCAAATACAACGCCCATCGCTTTCATCTCCGCCCACCGTCGCTTTCGCGGGTAGGTTCGTACGAGAAAAGGGTGCCGATGTGTTGCTCCATGCCTTTGCCAAGGTGGTGACACAAATCCCAGAGGCTCGCCTTCTGCTGGTCGGAGACGGTCCAGAACACGAAGGTTTGAAGGATCTGATTTTTCAATGGAGGCTTTCCTCCAGCGTTTCTTTTTTGGGTCAACTTCCGCACCCAGAGGTGGAACGCTGTTTTGCCTCAGCATGGGTGCAAGTTGTCCCGTCCCGTTGGGCAGAACCATTTGGTCTCGCCGCTGTGGACGCAATGATGCGGGGGACGGCGGTCATAGCAAGCGATTCCGGCGGCCTGAGCGAGATTGTTCGAGAAGGTGAGACCGGGTTCCTGGTCACTCCAGGCAATGCCGACGCGCTGGCCAAAGCATTGTTATGTCTCTTGCAGAACCGTGAACAGGCCGAACAAATGGGAAGGGCTGGCCGCCAAGTGGCGCTCTGTCACTTTAGCGAGACGACATTTGTGGATAAATTTGTTCAGTTGTATCGTACTCTTTTATAAAATGGCTTCCGTGAAAATGGATGCAAAAAAACCACCCCTTGTGATTTTTGGACTTGATGCCGGTGACCCCAATTTTATCTCCGGTTGGGCACGCGACGGCTACCTGCCAACCATTGCCTCGCTTATGAACCAAGGCTTCTGGGGCAGGACCGTTGGCTCGGAGCTGATTAGCGAGCACGGCGTCTGGGTTTCCCTTTTCAGTGGTATCTCACGTGCTGTGCATGGTTACTACTATTTCCGTCAGCTGCTCCCAGGCACGTACGATTTAAAGACCGTCACCGGCCGAATGGTAAAGGTACATCCTTTCTGGGCCTCTTTGCGTGGTCGAGGTAAAAAAGTTCTCATTATCGACGCGCCCGACTGGTATCCGCTCTCTGAGCTGGATGGCGTTCAACTGGCCAATTGGTCCACTCATAACGACCCTCCGATTCCCCCTTCTGCGGAGCCACCTGGACTCCTGCAGGACATTCGTCGTGTCGTTGGTCCGTATGTGAAAGTAAGGGAGAAGCTGGGAAATAGTTTTCACCAAGATCAAAAAACCTACCAGCGACTGCTCGACAATGTCAGGAAGAAAGGCGCCCTTTGCCGATATCTGCTCTCGAGAGACCATTTCGATTTGGCAGTCATTGTCTTCTCGGAATCTCACACGGCAAGCCATCAGTTCTGGAAATACCGGCCCGATGCTCACAGGCCGGATACACCGCCGAAGGAAAATAGACTCACCCATGCCATCCGTGATATCTACCAGGCAATCGACCAACAGATAGGCTTGCTTCTAAAAGGGTTACCCAACACGACCAATATCTTCCTCGTCTCCTCGGTAGGTCTGAAAGACGACTATCCGACCATCAACTTAATTGACTCCTTCTGCCGCCGGTTGGGTTACCAGGCCCCCCTGGAGCCTGGGCCATTGTCACTACAACCGCTGCCATTGTTCCGTCGAATCGTGCCGGAGTCCTGGCGCATCACCCTCAGCCGTCCTCTGCCCAGAGAGACGAGAGAACGCCTGCTGGCTGACCAATTTCGCGGGAGCACGAACTGGGAAAAGACAAAAGCTTTTGCGATTCCCTCCTATTACACCAGCTTCGTACGCGTCAACCTGAAAGGACGGGAGCCAAAGGGTATTGTGGAACCTCGCGCCGAGTATAAAGATCTGCTTGACCATTTAGAGGCAGATTTGAAACAACTGATCGATCCGAACACAGACGAGCCCGCAGTGAAACGGATCTCCAGAACGATTGAAATTTTTGGCGGGGATATCCCTGACTCTCTGCCTGATCTATTTGTGGAATGGAAACCCGGCCACTTCATGCCGCGGGTGGTGCATCCCCGGGTGGAGTTGGTGCAGAAGAAGCCCGAATTTTTTAGAGTCAGCGATCATACCAGTCACGGCTTTACCGCAGCGGCTGGTTCTTCAATTCGCAACCAAGGTTCAATCGGTGATATCTCACTCTTGGACCTTGTCCCAACCTTTCTGGCCTTGACGGGGGGACACATACCAGAGAGGATGACCGGACGAGTAATGAACGTCCTCGTGAACGGCTGAAGCCGCAGCCAATATGACATTGCCAAGAAGCACCCTAGTCACTCCACAAGAGGTCTGATGAGAGACGAGCAACCTTTCTTCTCGATTATTATCCCAACTTTCAACCGGCCATTGCAACTGACCCATTGCCTTCAATCCCTGGCCCGGGTGAATTATCCCCCGAATCGTTTTGAAGTGGTCGTGGTCGATGATGGGAGCGTAGGCCCTGCGGAGACCGTCGTCTCCTCCTTCAGCAATCGGCTTGACATCACACTAATCACCCAACCTCATAGCGGTCCAGCCATCGCCCGTAACAAAGGGGCCGCACACGCAAAGGGAAAATTTCTCGCCTTTACGGACGATGACTGCACGCCTGCTCCCGAATGGTTAAAGAGCCTGGCCCTACGTTTTAATGGAACTCCGGATGCCATGATTGGGGGAAGGACTCTCAACGTGTTCCTTCAGAATCTCTATTCAGCAGCCAGCCATTTTCTTATCGAGTATCTCTATTCTTACTATAACGTGAATTCCGATCAAGCGCGCTTCTTTACGTCCAACAACTTATCTCTGGCAGCAGGTCGCTTCCACAGCATTGGCGGCTTTAATACACTCTTCCCTGATGCTGCGGCGGAAGACCGTGAATTCTGCGACCGCTGGCTTCGTCATGGCTTTCGGATGATCTATGCACCAGAAGTCCTGATCTACCATGCCCATCGGCTGACACTTCACAGTCTCTGCAGACAGCAATTTAACTATGGGCGCGGTGCCTTCCGCTTTCACCAACTCCGTGCCCCCCGCCGCATAAACGATTTCAGGTTAGAGCCCTTATCATTTTATGTGAATATGTTACGTTATCCATTAGCGGAGATCCCGGGAGCCAAAAAGTATTTGATTTTGGCATTGATCGTCCTGTCGCAAAAGACAAACGCAGCAGGTTTTTTGTGGGAAATGGTGAGACAGATCATAAGAAAGAACAACCCAATACTTTCATCAGGGCATTATGATTGACGAATCACGAACCACGATTCGAAACGTTGGTTTCCTTCTGGCTCAAAGGGGATTCCATATCGTAGCCAGTCTTCTCTTTGCTGTCTTGGTACCTCGAATGATGGGACCCGGCAACTTTGGGCGCTATGCACTGGTCACCTCTCTTTACCTCTGGTTAGTGTGGGGCAGTGACCTTAGCTCCGCCCAGGTCATGGGGCGATATATTCCGCATTTCATACTTCAAGGAGAGAAGGAGAAGCTTCAAAAGTTCTTTAGCAACTTATTGGTCGTGAACTTGGTAAGCGGCGCCTTATGCGCGTGTTTGTATTTACTGATCACCGCCTTGTGGCTGACCGACCTCGACCTGATCTTACTTATCACGGTGTCAGCCACCCTGCTCTTTCGAGCAGCTGGCCATCCTTTCTTCACCCTCTCCCTTGGTCTTAACCAGGCAGCACGTTGGGGAATGGGCGAAATTCTTCGCCACTGGTTTATCCTTGTCTTGGTCATCATCGGTTTTTATCTGGCCGGGCTGCAGGGGGCTTTTCTGGGACTATGGCTTACTGAGTTAATCATCCTATTTATTGGTGTTTGGTGGGGCAAACCCTATCTTTCTTGGACGGAATTACGTCCGGACGTGCGTTATCTTGCCCCTTATCTTCGATTCGGTCTTATCTTTCTCATTTTCAACTTGCTCTCTGCCGCCTTCCAATGTAGCGGAGAGGTATTGGTGCGATTATTCTATCCTGATTATGTCCAGGTGGCGTATTTTGGACTTGCGAATAACGTGTATCTCACAATCGCTCTGGCCATTCCACAATTTACCATCGCTTTTGCCCCTCTCATGATCACCCTGCAAGCCCAGGGAAAAACCGAAAGCGTCAGGCAATGGATAGAGCGATTGATCAACGGGCTGACCGTGGGTGGGATGTTTGTGGTGTTCGGCGTTCTTCTTCTAGGGAAAAATCTGGTGCCCCTGGTTTTGGGTGCTGCCTATCAGCCTGTGGCAGCCAATCTGTTCCCTCTTTCTCTAACACTGTGGGTTCAGGTCCTGAGCAGTGTGGCCGTTCTACTTACGCTTGTTTACAACCATCCTAAAACAGCAGTGATGTCGGCGTTCATGCGTCTCGCCGCGCTCTGGATTTGTGGTCCCTTTCTCATTGCCAAGTGGGGAAGCCTTGGAGGGAGCTTTGCTGTCCTGGTGGCATCGGCCATCCATGCAGCCTATTTAACGTGGCGCATGAAAGAAGTGATCAACTACTCATTAAGGAAATGGGCAACGATTATTGCTTTGGGATTCATTTTTCTTCCGCTGTTGTGTTTGCAATCTTCATGGCTCATCAATGCCCTGCTTTACGCAGTGTTTGTATTAGGTTATTGCGCTATTTTGCTTCTTTTACGGCTCGTGAGGTTCTCCGAAGTGACTGTCCTGAGCCGAGCCTTTCGCTTAAGAAATGCCAACTTCGATGCGTCGAAAAGGGTGAGGAAAGAATATCTTGATGGTTAGAAACAAAAGCGTACTGAAAATATCACCTGAAACATGTCAATCTCAGAGCCTACAGAAATTATGGCGAGCCCATAGTGACTCCGTCACCAAGGCTCTCGTTGCTCGATGGCGTCCGGCGGAACAAATGGACACTCTCCTCAAAACAGACCTGTTTGATGAAGCGGTCAGTGATGGATTGTCCCCACTACTAGACTCTCTGGCGGAAAGAGTCTTCTACATGGACTCCGCCCTTGAAGTTCACGAGATGGCAAAGTATCGTTATTCCCGTCTTCAAACCATCGGAGCTGACGTGCGCGATTTACCCTTTGCCAATGGCACGTTTGATGGTATCGTTTCTAATTCGACGCTCGACCATTTTGAATCGCTTGACGATCTCTCCGTTAGTCTGCAAGAACTTTGTCGGGTCCTTCGTCCCGGAGGACAAATGATTCTCACCCTCGACAATCGATCGAATCCAGTCATCCTTTTACGTAATTGGCTCCCCTTCCGTTTGTTAAAACGACTGAAGATTATTCCTTACTATGTCGGAGTTACCCTAAGGGTAAACCGGTTGGAATATCTACTAAAGGAAACTGGATTCGAGGTTCTCGAAGTTGACGCCATCATGCACTGCCCGCGCATAGTGGCGGTCACGATCGCACGCTGGGTAGAAAAACATACCTCCCGCGAGTCACAAAGATCTTTCTTACGTCTTTTGATGGCCTTTGAAGGGTTGTCCTGTCTACCGACGCGTTTTTTGACCGGATACTTTGTCGCGGCCAAGGTAACGAAACGTTGACGACGGAGCAAAGATAATGGGCAATAGATGGCGTGGCATCCCAGCGTTGTTACACACGCCCATTGGGCGGAGGCAACTTCTATGGAGTCTTTACCAAGCAGGGTGGCCGCTTCTTTCGATCCTGGCGAAAGGTTACCGCCGGACTCTTGGCAGAAAAACACATATCGTTGCAGTCGTGGGTTCATACGGTAAGTCAACAACGATGCGTGCCACGGCCTGTGCTTTAAAGGTAAGAGTCCATCGCCTCTCTCTTCGGAATTCGAGGAGCTTTGTCGCCGGAGCCGTCCTCCGCAACTGGCCCCATCATCGACACGCCGTCATAGAAGTTGGGATAGACGGCCCTGGTCAGATGGCCGGCTATGCGGCCATCATCCGTCCTGACACGACAATCGTCACCTCAATCGGAAGTGAACACAACCGTTCACTTGCTTCTCTTGAGATAACACGGTCGGAAAAATCAGAGATGGTTCGTATTCTATCGCCCCTGGGGGTGGCGGTTCTGAACGGTGATGATCCGAATGTCCTTTGGATGAAATCACATATTCAGGCTAGGGTGGTGACTTTCGGTCTGGCTGACACAAACGACGTCCGGGCAACCAACATTAAGCTTGACTGGCCAAATGGCACCACTTTCAGGTTACATGCCAATGGTGAGACGCGCAACCTGGCCATCCGACTCATCGGTCAGCCTATGGTCTACCCAATTTTGGCGGCCGTAGCGACCAGCCTTGCTGAGGGATTTTCTCTTGACCAGATTATTCCAACCCTCGAAAATCTCTCCCCGACCCCGGGAAGGCTTGAACCAATCCGCCTCCCGAATGGTGCCTTTGTCTTGCGTGATGATTTTAAGTCACCTTTAGAGACGATTGACGCAGCCCTGGATGTTTTGGGGGAAATACCAGCAAAGAAGCGCATTGTCGTCCTGGGTGATGTATCTGAACCCTTTGGAAGGCAGTGGCAAATCTATCGAAAAATCGGGGAGCATATCGCCCAAGTAGCTACTAAGGCCATTTTTATCACAGGAAAATTCCGGGCTTATGCTGCGGGCGCAAGAGTGGGTGGGCTCCCTTCCTCTTCACTTGTCGATGTTGGGGGAAGTTTTCTTGAAGCTATTGACGCCCTCCGGCAAGATCTGGGCCTTGGAGACGTTATACTCATCAAAGGACGTGATACGCAGCGTCTCGATCGTATCACTCTCTCCCTGACGGGACGTACCATAAATTGTAACGTCACTTTCTGCAATACAAAGGCGGCTCGCTGTGGGCATTGTCCAATGCTCGAGCGGGGATGGAAGGGAAAAACGCTGTAATTGGAAGGGTGCAGTCGGGGCATCAGAGGTCTCCAATCGGCAATTCCTTATGAATGAATCGGAAAGGAATCTAAATGATAGATATTCTTGAACACAGCATATTCAAGATTCCCCTTCTCAATCGCTCTTACTTGAAAAGAGTCAACAAGCTGAAGCGCCATTTCTGCCTCTTTCTCCAACGGTTTGGGCTCCTTAAACCTTTTACCTTTGTCCAGTGGTTGGCTACCTATAACTGCAACCTCCATTGCCCTTATTGTGAGGCCTCTGCAGGAAAACCGGCTGAAAATGAATTGACCACCGAGGAGGTTAAGTGTCTGATCGATGACCTGGCCCAAATGGGGGCAAAACGTTTCTTAATCTCAGGAGGGGAACCCCTTCTCAGACCGGACCTGACGGAGATCATGAAATATGCCAGCCACCGTCATCTTAAACTTGGATTGGTAACCAACGGTTTTTTTGTAGAAGACCGATGGAACGAGCTTCAACGTTTCAAATATTTTCTGTATTTCACCAGTATCGACGGCACCCCGGAATACAGTAACCGAATGCGCGGAAATCGAGAAGCCTTTGAAAGGGCGATGAAGGGCCTCGAATTATTCGGGCGATTGCGTGTTCCCGCCATCATGGTGAACACCGTTGTCCACCCGAGAAATATCGATCAAATCGAGGGCCTTTTCAAAATTCTAAAAAATTCACCTGCCAATTGTTGGCGATTGGCCCCCATTGCCAGGGTTGGAAGGGCAGCAACCCAGGGTGAGTATAACCTCACGGGAAAACAATTGAGATTCCTTGCCGATTTCATTAAAACCCACCAAGACGCCATGAAAATTGAATTCTGTGAATCCCATGCCTATCTCGCGTGTTTTGACGGCAGGTCACTCGGAAAACCCTTCTTTTGCGGAGCGGGCCTCACCCGGTGTTCCATCATGCCGGACGGCGAGGTGATGGGATGCCACCAGGTTTATGATATTTCCCTGTCAGAGGGGAATATCCGGGACAAACCTTTTTCCAAAATCTGGAAAGAAGGCTTTACTCGTTTCAGAAGAGATAAGTTCTCTATTTCCTGCCGAAGCTGTACTTACCTCAACCAATGCCAGGGAGGATGCTGGGCTGAAATGGAAAAACAGGGCTCGTGTCTGAAATCGGTGTGGGAGGATAACGGTTGAGACCGAAAATGGAATTCAAGGAGCCAAAGAATCGTATCCTTTACGGCCCGGCGAGTTTTGCTAAGCGTATCATTTTGCTTCATCGGTCCTTCTGGCTCAGGCAGGTCGAGATCGAGGACTCTCTTTTCGGTCAGCGCACAATCTACATCGGTGAAGGTGAAAGCCTCGACTACGTGAAGAAAACCTTTTTTCCGGATGCCAGGGAAAAGGAGAGAACCGCTCTGCCCGTATTCTTCTTACGGCAAAAGATCAAACACCTGATCTCCTCCAATACGCAGGTCTTTGTCGAAATAAATAGGATGCTCAAGCCTTTGATTCCTCCAGGAGGCCTCCTCACTTTTCCATGGATCAGGCAGAAGGTCTCATTGAATAGTCACGACTACATGGAAAGAAAAAGTAAAATTGAAGCCTCTTTGGGGAGAAAGGTCAGGAAATTCGATTACCGATGTCAGATGACCAGTGATCATAAAATGGTCCAACAATTCTTTGAAGAACTTTATCTCCCCTATGTCACCACCCGATTTCAGAGTGCCTGCCACGCCCGGACCCTTTCAGAGTTTCAAGCCGCCACCCGATCAGGCTTTTTACTCCAGGTCTTCGCACAAGACCTTTGGGTATCAGGGGTCATCTGCAGGCTGGAGAAAGACGGAATCTGTACCCTCGCCTTCGGGCATCTCCCAAACAATCAATATGATTTGCAGCGGGGAGCCCTCTCGGCGGCCTACTATTTCATCTTTAAGTGGGCGGAGGAGCATTCGGTGCAAAAGGTTGATCTCTTGCGAAGCCGGGCCAATACGAGTGATGGTGTTTATGAGCACAAGCGAAGGTGGGGTGCGAAACCCGTGATGGACAGCTGGCCTCATACGGCCCTGTGGCTATTCCTCCCCAGCGCAGAGGTTGGTCCACTCTTGAAAACGCAATTGATCTGGAGTCGGGGGGAATTCATTGAAATGCAAAGATTGGACTTTTGATTGAAAATGGAACAGGAAGATCATAGAATGATGATAACATGAGACTTCCGACAACCTTTTTAGAACGGAAAAAGATTCCGAGGGTTATTTTTTCCATCCACCCC
>Ga0102851_10001258_pt1 | contig 14280 bp, 10 predicted proteins | sample Mud3Dept3metaG_FD_79558 | JGI IMG/M metagenome (GOLD analysis project Ga0102851, IMG submission 79558) | Freshwater wetland microbial communities from Ohio, USA, analyzing the effect of biotic and abiotic controls - Mud 3 Core 4 Depth 3... | ecosystem: Environmental > Aquatic > Freshwater >... | reverse complement strand
GGACAACGTGCTCAGCGAGGTAGGCGCGGATCGTTTCCAGCAGCTCGATGCCGATCAGGATCAGGAGGAAGAAGCCAAAGATATCCAGCAGATCGTTAATGCCGGGCAGTACGTAGGGTGGGGTGATGATGTCTTTGAGGATGATCCAGCCCAACTCAACGGTCGAAAGCAAGATAATCAGAGCCATCATGGCGATCAGTGAGAAAACGACTACCTTCTCAAAGAGCTTCAAAGAACGTTCCATGGCTCACTTTCCTCCGAATCCCCGCGAGTGGCTGGCTCCTCAGGCATTCGCCCTTCGGCGCCGCAGCCATTTCTCGAACTCGACGATCAGATAGCCCACCAAGCCCGCCGCCAGGATACGCACCCAGGCAGCCAGATCGATTGGCTCGCTCATGAGAAAACGGTTCATGGCCGGGACATAGGTGAAGAGCAGTTGCAGCAGCACCATAGCCCCGATGCCGACCACCACCCAGCGGTTTGACAGCACGCCGAGGCGGAACATCGATTCCCTGAGCGAGCGACAGTTGAACAGGTAAAAGATCTCGATCGCAATGACCGTGTTCACAGCAACCGTGCGGGCCGCGGCCACACTGGCCCCGCGCGACAGCTCCCATTCGTACAGGCCAAACGCCCCGATCAGGATCAGTGTGCCGACGATCAGAATCCGGATGAGGAGCTCCGGGCTGAGGATCGGGGCGTCGGGCGAGCGAGGAGGCCGTTTCATGATGTTGGCTTCCTTCAATTCCAGGGCCAGCACCAGGCCAAGGGCGGCAGAGGTGGTCATGTTGATCCACAGGATATGGATCGGCAGGATAGGCAAGACGACACCCAACACCAGGGCGAGCAGAATGATCATGCCCTCGCCCAGATTTGTCGGCAGGGTCCAGGTGATGATCTTGGTCAGGTTGTCAAACACCCCCCGACCCTCCTCGACCGCTGCCTCGATCGTGGCGAAATTGTCGTCGGTCAGAATCATATCCGCCGCTTCCTTGGCCACCTCGGTCCCGGTGATGCCCATCGCGATGCCGACATTTGACTGCTTGAGTGCCGGCCCGTCGTTCACACCATCGCCCGTCATGGCCACCACGTGGCCGCGCGCCTGGAGTGCCTCCACCAGCCGGAGCTTTTGCTCGGGCGACACCCGGGCAAAGACGTCGGTGCCGTCGGCCGCCTCAATGAGCTGAGCGTCGCTGTACCCCGCCAGCGTCCGCCCGGTCAAGGCAGCGGCTGTCTCCAGACCGGTTGCAGCGTTTCCCAGCCCCAGCTGCTGGCCGACCGCGACAGCAGTCAAGGCATGGTCACCCGTGATCATCTTCACCCGGATGCCGGCGCTCTGGCAGGCCTGCACGGCGGCCACGGCCTCCGGCCGGGGTGGATCGATCATACCCTGCAGCCCGACGAGTATCAGATCGTCCTCCACGTTATCGTGGCTGATGGCTGTGGTGCCGACAGGGAGCTGTTTCCGGGCAAAGGCCAGCACGCGCAGCCCTTGCCGGGCCATCGCATCGGCCATCTGGTGCAGCTCCTCCGCCCGGCACGACACGTCCTCCCCGGCCGCATTCAGCGCCCCGCCGCACTTGTCCAACAGCACCTCCGTTGCCCCCTTGACGTACGCCACGCGGGGCCGATCGGGACCCAGGTCGTGCAGGGTGGCCATGTACTGGTGCTGCGACTCAAAGGGGATAGTATCCAGGCGTGGTGGCAGCACAAGGCCGGCGCGCCCTGCCGGCATGATACCCGCCTTGCGGGCTGATACCAGCAAGGCAACCTCGGTGGGATCACCCTGCGCCTTCCAGGTCCCTGCCCCCTCCACAAGTTGGCTGTCGTTGCACAACAGCCCGGCGGTCAGCACTTCGCTCAGCGCGGGCGAGTGATCCAACGCGGCCGCCTGCCCGTCCGGTCCCAGAATCGCCCCCGCTGGCGTGTATCCTGAGCCCGTGACTTGGTAGCAGGCATCCAGGACCCCAATCTGCTGCACCGTCATCTGATTCTGCGTCAGTGTGCCGGTCTTGTCGGAGCAGATGACTGTGACGCTGCCCAGCGTCTCCACCGCCGGCAGTTTGCGGATGATGGCACGGCGCTCGGCCATACGCGACACGCCGATGGCCAGCGTGATGGTGAGCGCGGCCGGCAGACCCTCTGGGATCATCGCCACGGCCAGCGCGATGGCTGCGGTCATCGTATCCAGCCATGCCTGTCCTCGCAGCACTCCCACCAGGAAGGCAATCGCGGCCAGCGCCACGATGGCATACAGCACAATACGGCTAAAGCGTGCCATCTTTTGCGTGAGCGGCGTCGCCATCTCTTCGGCCTGTGAGATGAGCTGCGAGATACGGCCCACCTCGGTGTTGTCCCCGATCGAGGTCACTACCCCCGCCGCCTGCCCATAGGTGACCAGGGTGGAGGCGTAGGCCATATTCCGCCGCTCGGCCAGCACGACGTCGGCAGCCAGGTGTACATCGGCCGCTTTCTCCACCGGCACCGATTCTCCGGTGAGGGCGGACTCGGCCACCCGGAGGTCGCGCGAGCGCACCAATCGCATATCCGCCGGGACCTTGTCGCCCGCCTTCAGCCACACCACGTCCCCCGGTACTAGCTCCGCGGCTGGAATGCGCTGAGTCTGGCCCGAGCGTTGCACCGTGGCCTCTGCAGTCATGACCTGGGCCAAGGCCTCGATCGCCTTTTCGGCTTTCGATTCCTGGACAAAGCCGATGATGGCGTTGACCAGAACCACGGCAAAGATGATCAGCGCGTCTGTAACGTCCTTGAGGATTGCCGTGATGACGGTGGATACTAGAAGGATGTAGATCAAGGGGTTGTTGAATTGGAGCAGGAATCGCAGCAGTGGGCTCTTGCCCTTGCGGACAGTCAGGACATTGGGGCCGAACCGTTCCTGCCTGTGTTTGATGTCAAACAGGTCGAGGCCCTGGTCGAGGTCAGTTTCCAGGACAACCGCCACTTCATTCAGTGGCAGGTGATGCCAATGTCTAGCAAGCAACGTCTGCATAGCCGTCCAGCTCCTTTGTCAGAGTTCCTGGAATGCCAGAGGCGCGAAGTCGAGCGGTCCTCCAGGTCTCAAGGTACCGGCAGCCCAGCCAGTGGTTCTGGTACAGGTGCGCCTGTGGCAACTTCACACGGCACCGTCACGCCTGTGGCGAGGAACCGCTTCCCGCGGAAGCCTATCATACCAGAACGTCATGGCGATGTCAAGGACGGGGACGGATTCTGGTGCTCACGCCTCAAGACCTCATTGGCTCCCGTAAGGCGTTTGACCCATCAGGGCATCTATGCTATACTCGCAGTTGATCCTGGGACAGGAGGATTCAGGCATGACGGCTTATTACATCAAACTTTACTTTGCCACACTGATTGCGTTCTTTGTGATCGATATGCTCTGGCTCGGCCTGGTGGCACGCACCTTCTATCGCGAGTACCTCGGCTTTCTGATGGCTCCGAGCCCCAACTGGCTGGCGGCGATCATCTTTTACCTGTTGTTCGTCGTTGGCATCGTGGTCTTTGCCGTTTTGCCCGGCCTGGAGACGAGCTCGGTCAAGACAACGCTCCTGCGCGCGGCGCTGTTTGGACTCATCGCCTATGCCACGTATGACCTCACGAATCTCGCCACCGTGAAAGACTGGCCCCTGATTGTGACCATCGTGGACCTGATCTGGGGGACGGTGGTGAGCGTGGCAGTAAGCTATGCCGGCTACCTGGCCGGCAAGTGGCTGAGTTGAGGTCCTGTTCGCTTTCCAGAAGAGAGGAGGCCACCATGTCGCAGACCAAGACCAAGCTCGCTCCTGGTCCCAAGGGCCTGCCGCTAATCGGCAGCATCGGTACCCTGCGCACTAAAGGACCGTTCGATTTCTGGTTCGATCTGTGGCAGGAGTATGGTGATGTCGCCCGCGCGAGAATGGGGCCGCAGATCCTGATGCAGTTTGTCCGCCCAGAGCACGTCCAGTACATCCTGGTCAGGAACAAGGAAAACTATGTCAAAGGCCTGAGCCACGACACGTTGCGAATTCCGCTGGGGACCGGCATTCTGACTGCCGAAGGGGAACTCTGGCGGCGGCAACGGCAGCTCATGTCGCCAACGTACACACCCCGTGCAGTGCAGCGTTTTGCGGGCATCATGCTAGACGCCACGGCCAAGATGCTGGCCCGCTGGCGAGAGGTTCCGGCGGGCAGCCCGGTGGCCATCAACTTGGAGATGATGCGGTTGACCATGAGCGTCATATCCCGGTCGATCTTTACCGTGGACATTGGGGAGGATTTCACCGAGGCGGGCCAGGCCTTGACTCAAATTCTGGACTTTGCCAGCCAGCGGTCCATTTCGCTGCTGACGCTGCCCCTGTCGGTGCCCACGCCCGGAAATCGACGGTTAAACAGGGCCTTGGCGACGATTGACGAGTTCCTGTACGACATCATCGCCAGCCGTCGCCAAAAACCGCCTGGTGACGACCTGTTATCCCTGTTGATGGAGATGTGTGACGAGGTGACGGGCGAGGGAATGAGCGAGAAGCAGTTGCGGGACGAGGTATTGATCACCTTTTTCGCAGGGCACGAGACCACGGCCCAGTTGCTGACCTGGGTCTGGTACCTGTTTGCCAAGCACCCGGTGGTTGAAGAGCGGTTCCACGTCGAACTGGAGGACAAACTTGGGGGACGTACCCCTCAGCCGGATGACGTAGAGGGACTCGACTACCTGCGCATGGTCATGGACGAAACCCTGCGCCTCTACTCACCGGTGGCAATCATGGCCCGCGATGCGTTGCAGGACGACGAGGTGGGCGGGTATGAGGTCCCTGCGGGTACTATCGTGACCCTGTCGCCCTATATGACCCATCGGCATCCCGAGTTCTGGGAGCGACCCCTAGAGTTCCACCCCGACCACTTTGCGCCCGAACGGGTCGAGGCCCGGCCTCGCTACGCATATTATCCATTTGGTGCCGGACAAAGGACATGTCTGGGCAAACACTTTGCCCTCCTGGAGGCCGCCCTGGTGCTGGCTGAGGTTGGGCAGCGCTACCGGCCCAGATTGGTGCCAGGCCAGGAGATCAAGCCCCACTGGTCAGGTACCCTGCGACCCGACAGGGCGGTAATGATGGTGCTGGAGGAACGGTAGAGCGCAGAAAGCAAGGCACGATGCTGTCCTGGCCGAAAACACTCATCCGCTGAAAGATCAGCGCCCCAGCTAGAATAATCCTTTCGGGCGAGTCTCCAACGAGATGCTCAGGGACGGGTTCCGTCCATTTGAGAACTGCTGTGCCTGAGCAAATGCGATGAAGATATCCTTCTATCCCCGAGCTTGCGGTCTAGGTTACCTCGTGATCGGCCTTTCTGCTGAGAGAGCAATATCATCGATTTTCATCATGCCCGCTTTTATTCAATCCATCATCCGATGTCGAAGGCCGATTCAATCGGAGACTCAGCTCTCCTTCACTCGTCGAGGGCGATGCACAGTGAACAGGCCCTGCCTGAGCGGGCCTCGTCACTCAATATGATCGACAAGGGTGACACTGGCAAAGGCAGCAAGCACTGCCACCCAGCATCTGCAGTATGTGTCTGTCACCGAAGACGGTGTCACTCATGCCCAGTTTAGCACATTCCAGCGGACACGTGGGACACAAGTGGACAGCAAATGGGACACTATTTTGCCCTGGACGGGACACCATTTTGCCAGGATGGGACAAAAATCGGGACACTGTTTTGTCCCAATGGGACACCATTTCGCGCAGATGGGACACGAAATGGGACACTACTTTGGCAGAATGGGACACGAAAGGACATTAACGGACACAAGAGTGGTGTCTGTTGGTATTATGGTCAAGCGTTAGGCCGGTAGAGGGGTCTGTGCGCGGTTTTCGGAGGCCGAGTGGCTGAGAAATCGGGTCAAGGTCGCGAAAATGGACCCGGAGCCACTTTGCGATTTTCGCCGGTTGTGGTATACTATTTCCCACAAGTTTTCAGCCCTGCAAGGGTGGCGACATGGTGTGCGCTCGAGGTCCCTTGGGGGCATCGAAATCATCAATAATAGCATAAATAGTAAGAGAAAAGCCGGGCTCAGTGCCCGGCTTTCTTTGCGGGGAGGAATTCATTGTCACGCGACTGAACAGCAGCCCCAGTACGCTCCTCTCTCCTGCCACTATTCTCCATTGCTCTCGATCCTCGCTACCGAAATCACCGTTAGGTTCAGATTGCGGATCTTTGCCAGCAGGCCGTGCAAAGCGGTCTGGTCTGTGACGAACCCAACGATCTTTGTTCCCCGGTTCTCAGAAACTGTTATGGCGAAACCATCGAACCATTCGCACCAGGAGGGATCGAGCTCTTCTTGTACGACAAGCTCGTATACGCCCCCGCCCCGGGTGGTCCATGTGGCCCGGGTTTTCTTGCTATCTGCCCACATGTTGCACGGTCACCCCGGTGAGAATCACGTCTCCGTTCTCCACCCCCTGCCCTCCCTGGGGCATCGGCGGACCACCCTGATCCCCGAAGTGAAGTGGCAATCCTTCGGCAAACAGGTGTGGAACCAGGTTGGGGTCTTGGCGCTGATGGTGGATGTGGATATGGGGCTCGCTCGTGTTCCCAGAATTTCCACACTGCCCAAGCAACTGCCCCTCTTCTACCCGCTCCCCTGTTGTCACCCGGAGGCTACCCGGCTCCAGGTGCGCCAGGATCAAATAGGTGCCAGTTTCCTCCAGTCGTATGGTCACATAGTTGCCCTTCGGGGCTTGCCGATTGTGCGAGCCCTTGCCCGGTACCATGTCGGGTTCACCATCGTGAGCGGCCGCAAACGTTCCGGCCGCCGGAGCGACCACTGGAACGCCATTGCAGCCGTAATCCTCCAGATTGGCGCTACCCGTTAGGTAAGGAGCAACGACAAAATCGTACGCCCATCTCTGGTCTGGAAAGCGGACGTGGATTGCATTCACTTTAAGAGTGTCTCCGCCCCAGGCCACTTTGAGCGGGACATCGGCAGGCAAACGCACGCTGGCGGACGGCATGGTCGAGGCGATGGACGCCGGATAGGCAACCGGCACAATCAACGGGATGGCTGCGAGCAAGCACGGCAGGCCCCAGCGCCCGGTTACGATAGTGTTCCGGGTTACGCGTCGCCTCACAAGTGCATACAGGACCGTTAATGCGAAAATGGCCGCCCCCAAGGTTGGGAGCAGGACTGGCGCATTCACCCAGGCCCGAGTCCTGTAGGTGCCGCCCCGCACGAAATCTGTCCCGAGAAGGGTCACAAGCACCAGGATCAGCAGCCGGGGCATCCAGGGCAAAAGCCGCGCCAAGTGTGAATGCCAGGGCCGCCGTTCCGACCGCGCAGTTCTTACAGCATTCGTTGCCACTGTTTCCTCCTCTTTCCTCAGCGGTAGGTGTTTTGTCATCCTGCCGACGAGCATTTCAAGACAGCCTATGCTCAGGCCAGACGCCATCCCTTGCCTTGCGCGCTCTGGACAATGAGCTTTGCCTGTCTACCGACGCTCGCGGTGCAGAGCCCAGACCACGGCGGCAGAGACGACTACGGTGGCCGCAGCCAGGACGAGCAGGTCGAGGCTCACGTTGCTCAGGGACGCCGTATTGCTCAATCCAATGCGGATGGCGTCAGCCATGCGGTTGGTAGGGATCAGGCGTGTAATCGTGGACACAGGGGCTGGCGGCTGTGGTGGCATAGCGAAAATGGCGGGTATGAGTAGAGCCAGCATAATGATCGAACTCCAGGTATTGACCTGGGTCGTGGTACTAAACACGGCCCCCATGAGCAGGCCTACCTGCACCAGGAACAGCGACCCCAGGACGACGCCCAGTATCGTCACCACGGCGTTACCGGTGAAGCCCTTGTTGAGGAGCAGGAGGAGCAGACCGAGCAGCAGGGAATAGAACATGCCCACCAGTGCTTTCCCGATCACCAGGTCAAGGTAGCTGGCCGGTGACACAAGGATCGCCTGCAGGGTGCGCTTCTCCTTCTCCTCCACCAGCATGGTGGGTACGACGAACACTCCGGCCATGCAGGGGGCCATGACCAGCGACATGACCATGACGATGGTCGGGAGCCCCTCCTGGTCACCGGTAGGCGACATCAAGCTGAGGCCCAGAGACAGACTCACCGGCAGGATGAGGGCGAAGAGGATATAGGCGTTCTTGATCGCGTCCACAATGTCCTTCTTGGCGATGGCCAGGATAATGCGTGTATGCATGTGATCCTCCTTATGTCAGGCCACGACCGGCCAGTTTGATAAAGACGTCCTCCAAGGTCGCTTCCTCGGAATGCACGGTGAGCACCTGCCCTTGGGCCATGGCGTCGCTCAGGCGGCGAGCATCGGCCGGCTCGTCCAGGGAGAGGGTGACCTCTGTCGCCTCCCCGCTTTCCCCGCCCTTCAGCAACACGGTGGCCTGGCGCTGCCCGTGAGCAATCTTCAGGCTGCGAGGGGTATCCAAGGCGACGAGGTGGCCTTCGTTGAGAAAGGCTACGCGCTGGCAGAGCTGATCGGCCTCCTCCATGTAGTGGGTGGTGAGAAACACAGTGGTTCCCGACCGGCCCAAGTCGGTGACCATCTGGCGGATTTCCAGGGCCGCCACCGGGTCGAGGCCACGCGTCGGCTCGTCCAGGAAGAGGACTTGGGGGTGGTTGAGGAGGGCGCGGGCGATGACCAGGCGCTGCCTCATGCCGTTGGAGTAGACCTTGGCCTTGTCCTTGGCCCGGTCGAGAAGGTCCACCTGCGCCAGCACCTCGTCCACCCGCCGCGGCGGCATGCCAAAGAGGCTGGCGAAGAAAGCCAGGTTCTCGCGCCCGGTCATGCGCTCGTAGAGGTTCTGCTGCTCAAAGACCACGCCGATGCACGACTTCAGCATCTGAGCTTCGCGAGCGCAGTCGAAGGCGGCCACGCGGGCCGAGCCGCTGCTGGGCAGCAGTTGGCCAGTCAGGATGCGGATGGTGGTGGTCTTTCCGGCGCCGTTTGGCCCGAGGAAGCCAAAGACCTCGCCGCGCTCCACCGCAAACGAGATGCCATCGACAGCGACGCGGCCGTTGAACGACCGACGCAGCTCACACGTCTCAATCATGGACATAGAACTAACCTCCTCCTTTTGTTGCCACAGGCACTGCGACTAACTGAGCCGCCCCAACGATTGATCAAAGTCATCTTTCGCTGCACAGTATACACTGTGGCCATGGAAAGATCATCCGCCAAAGGTGATAGGTTTGGGTTTATCTTTGGGTTTAGACGAGCCGCACGGCCAACCGGGATAGGTTCCCCGGCTGTGTTTTTCTTTTCAGGGTTGCCGAGTAAGACGTCTAGATAATGTGGAGTTCTCGGGCGATGGCCACAGCTCGCGTGCGGCCTGGGACATCCAGTTTGCGGTAGATGGCGGAGGAATGCGCCTTGACCGTGCCAACGGTCACGACCAGCCTGTTCGCGATCTCCTCGTTCGACAAGCCGGCTGCGATCAACTGGAGCACTTCCAGCTCGCGCGCGGTGAGCGGCTCCACCAGGACCGAGGGGGTGACACCTGCGGCTGAGGACGGCTTTGTCTTCTCAGAGGCGGGCGTGGGAAATGCGGACAACAGTCTGTCAACATAGGCTAGCAGGCGAATATCTGAGTGATTCGCTGCTTTTGATTCCTGGGCGAGTTGTGCCCTATAACTAGCGAGAAGGGACCTGACCGCTTCCCCTTCATCGACAAAGGTGCGGACAAGTCCCTCTTCTTCTGTCTGGGACAGGGCAAGCTCCAATTTCGCCTGTGCCAACGACGGCTTGCCTTGTGCGCCGAGGATAGATGCCTGAACGACAAGAGCTTTGATCGCCAACAACTGCAGTCCGCACGCCCGCAGCCGTGTCAGACAGGTCTCCAGCAGGTCATACGCCTGCTGCGATTCACCCTGAGCAATCAGGAACCTGGCATACGCGATGAAAGCCGGGCCCCAGCGCCAAAGGCATGTGTCATCCGGTTTCCATTCGTGCTGCTTGGCCAACCGCGATACCTTGGCCAGGTCCCCGATCGCCTGGTACAGAGTCATCTGGTAGGTGAGAAGAACACCGTCTGGCGCGACTGCGGTCAGCCTCTCGTCCTGTTCCACTTCTTGTAGAAGCTCTTTGGCGCCTTGCAGATCACCCTGGGCCAACCGTACACGCGACAGACCTATGGCGCACAAGAAGGTCAGGTCCGAATTGGCATACAACTTGCCGATCTTGCGGGCTGCCGTCAAGCCCTCGTCGGCAGCTTTGAGGTCATTCCACTCGTAATACAAACCGGCCTTTCCTACATCGATCTGAGCTCCAACGGGCAAAGCCAAGCCACGCTCATCGGCAGCCAGGTTGGTGGCATGGGCATAGATGTCGAGCGCTCGGTGAGGCTCACCTCGGGCGTGACATAGGCGAGCCAGCACGCAGAGCGCATACACAGCGATCAGTTTGTTGCCCGCTTCTTCGCCCCGGCTCGCGGCGGTCGTAAAAGCCTCCTCAGCCAGACCAAAATCGTCGCTCAGGAGTCTGCCACAGCCCAGCAAGTAACCGAGGAAACCGCGCATCGAACCCTCAGCAGCAGGCAGAAGCTGCAAGGCCCTGTGGGCATGGTTGGTGATGCCCGTCACATCTTGATAGAGTGCGGCCAGGTACGCACGCAGGGCAGCGATATGCGCCATCTGCGTCGCCGTATTTGGGTCCGCAGGTGTAGGCATGGAGGAGAGGGCATTTTCCGCCGCCGTCAGAACCAGTTGGCCTTTCGAAGTCTCTCCGGCGTCAAGGAGCCCCCAGCTATGGAAGATGCACAGCCATAGGTGCGCATGGATGAGCTCCTCTGGGATCTTCTCCAGCCAAACAAGCATCTGCTGAAAGCGACCTTGTGTGAGAAACGCCCATCCGAATTCCTCTACAAGCCGGGCGGCATGGCCAAAATCCTTCGCCTCTATTAGGTGACCCAGGGCATCGGAGATGCTGCCCTGGCTTTCAAGCCATTCTGCTGCCCGTAGATGTAAATGAGGGATCAGGTCGGGGAAGCTCCGGCGCAGGCGGTGACGCAACAAATCGGCAAAGAGCTGGTGGTAGCGATACCAGCAGCGCTCGTTATCTAGTGGCACGACAAAAAGGTTGGCCCGCTCCAGGTATTCCAGGACTTGTTGCCCCGAACCTGGGGCCAAGGAAGAAAAGGGAAGGCCAGGTTCCCCGCTCTCTTGCTTGCCAAGAACGGCTTCGCAAAGCGGCCCGGTCATGCGGTCCAGGACAGAGGTCTGGATCAGGAAAGCCCGGATAGGCTCGGCTTGCCGCCTCAAGACCTCCTCGAAGAGATAATCGATCACAAGACGCTGTCGCCCACTAAAGTCCTGGACAAATCCGGCGATATCCCCTTGCCCCTGCAGTGCCAAGGCCGCCATTTGTAGTCCGGCGATCCAGCCCTCCGTTCGTTCCGTCAGCACTCCGACTTCCCGGTCTTGCACATCCAGATGCATCACCTGCCGCAGGAAGGTTGCTGCTTCGAATTCAGAGAACCGAAGGTCTTCGGAACGCACTTCAACGAGCTGTCTTCTGGCCCGTATGCGCGACAGAAGCAAGGGTGGGTCTGCCCGTGTGGCGATCACCAGGGATAGGTTTTCGGGCATGTGCTCCAGTAGAAACATTACAGCCTGGTGGATGGCCTGCTCCTCCAAGGTGTGGTAATCGTCGAGTACCAGGATAAGCGGCCGGGGGAGGGCCGCGATCTCGTTGACGAGAGCCGCCATCACATCCGGAATGCTGAGCTGAGTAGTGGGGAACTGAGGCGATTGGAAAACAGCCAAAACCGTCTCCCCGAGGGCTGGCTGGATCGTCTGTAGAGAAGCGACCAGATAGTGGAGGAAGGAAGCTAGATTGTCGTCAGACTCGTCGAATGTGATCCAGGCGGAAGGCACTTTGAGATGACCGATCCACTCACACAGGAGCGTGGTCTTGCCATAGCCGGCTGGGGCGGCCACCAGCGTGAGGCGACGCACGAAGCGCTCGCCCTTCGCGTGCCACAGCCCCTCATCCAGCCTCTCGATCAAGTGGGGCCGAGAGACGGTGTTAGGATGGGCGTGCGGGATCTGCAACTTGGTTGTCAAGACCGGTAGCATGTCGAAAATACCTCGACAACTACGAGCGTTGCAGCAATATGCTGCCCGTCTTCAGCTTCCGAACACACGAACAGCGGTTGTCCTACGCCAGAGATTATACCACACCTGCCGATTATGACGCAATCGCGACCACCTCGCCGGAAGCCGCAGCATGCAGCAACCACTCTGTCCTGAATCGTCAACCCCAAAATCAACCCCAGATTCGACACTGGATGGATGAAAAGTCCGGTTCTCTGCTGTACAACAAGCATGTAGGCGATCTTCCCCTGATAAAGTGGTCACCAAGATAAGCAAAGGGATGGAGTAGTTCCACAACCGGAGGGACCAACCAGACCTTGTATGGTGTCGTAGGGCGTCGTAGGGCGCCGTTTTGTGTCACTGCAAAGTGCAAGAAAGCGGCCAGCTCGAAGGTGAACATGAGCGGCCTTTCCACACCCAGCACTGTGATGGTTATGTGAACTCCATGGATTGAATCAGAAGGGGTACAGGACATGCCGGTCGGCGAGCTGGGCGAACGTATTGGATGAAGGTGGAGGAAACCCAGGATCGCGGGAAACATCCCTGGCTATCCCAGCACACTGACATCTGCAGTGGAGACGGTTTTGACCGTTTACGCCATTTGTGGCATGATGTCAGTGTTGGGATTGCAGTTTTGTTAATGTGGCGACAATAACTGCCCCCAAGGGCCCTAGGGGGCACACATGTCGCCATTTTCCATAATGTGGGCGATCGAGAGGGACCGTTTCAGGTATTCGAATCGGTCCCTCTTTGTTATTGCTGAGAAACATTGAAATCGGTTGATTGAGGCAAGAAACAACTGGGGTAAGCCCCGGATAGGCACCCGGTTGACCACAGTTACCCGTTTGCCAAGTATCCGCCCGTCCGGCCAGCTTGGCGACATGGCGTGCCTCGAAGAAGTCTTGAATCACAAGTCGCCACGAGAACCGGAATGTCGAGGCAAGGCCGAATGGGCTGGTATCTTGATGAATGAGCATGTTCGGCCAGGACAGCTCTCCTTGCTCCTCCGCAGCCCCACAAAGGTGGCCACATGGCGTGCCCTCGAGATCTCTTGGGCACCTGTTACTTGTCCCAGGGTGGAGACTTGGACTTCTTACAGGGGGCAAGACTGCGAGAACAAACAGGGAAGAAGCTTGGACATCATACAGGGGGGAAAGCTGCGAGAACAATCAGGGTAGAGACTAGGACATTTCCCAGAGGGTAGACCTGCGAAGAATACCAGGGCGTCTCGTCAATCCTAAGAGACCCCCTATCGGTCGTTAGCTTGCCTTGCCGGACTTCCAGCAGGGCAAGTTTCATTTCCGACAACAATCCTTCTTCCCCTCTGGACTGCACCGGCGATACCCTGCACCGATTCGGTGAATCCTACAGATTCGTCCCAGGTCCCGTGTCAGCCCTCCTTACCCTTTTCCTGCATCTGGTCTCAAGCAAGCCACCATGCTCGCGGTACTGGCGCGAGGTTTGTTTCCTGTGGATGTGGCATTCCCTTTGACAGTTCATCTGCGCCATGATATACTTGCATCGTGAGGCCATCGTCACGCAACACGAAGGATGTTCATGCAAGCGTATCCGATCTTGCAGACAAAACTGTATATTCCACCCATCCGGCCCGAGCTGGTCTCGCGCCCGCGGCTGATCGAGCGACTGAACGCAGGGCTCCCTGCGGGCCGCAAGTTGACACTTGTCTCCGCCCCGGCTGGCTTTGGCAAAACCACGCTGGTCAGCGAATGGGTCACCGGTTGCGAGCGATTGACCGCCTGGCTGTCGCTGGACGAAGGGGATAACGACCCCACACGCTTCCTGACGTACCTCATCGCTGCTTTGCAGACGATTGCGGTGAATATTGGAGAACAGGTGTTGGCGGTGCTCCAATCCCCGCCGCCGCCGTCCACCGAATCGATTCTGACAGCCCTGCTCAATGAAATCACCACCATCCCGGACAATTTCACCCTCGTCCTTGACGACTATCACGTTATTGATGCCAAACCGGTTGACAATGCCCTTGCCTTTCTGCTCGAGCACCTGCCACCGCAGATGCACCTGGTCATCGCCACCCGTGAGGATCCACATCTACCCCTGGCCCGGTTACGCGCCCGGGGCCAATTGACCGAGCTGCGCGTCGCCGACTTGCGTTTTACCCCCTCCGAAGCCGCCGGATTTCTCAACCAGGTGAT
>Ga0102851_10001256_pt1 | contig 14288 bp, 7 predicted proteins | sample Mud3Dept3metaG_FD_79558 | JGI IMG/M metagenome (GOLD analysis project Ga0102851, IMG submission 79558) | Freshwater wetland microbial communities from Ohio, USA, analyzing the effect of biotic and abiotic controls - Mud 3 Core 4 Depth 3... | ecosystem: Environmental > Aquatic > Freshwater >... | reverse complement strand
GGTTAACATTGATCACAGGTATTTTATGTTTCAGGGCCTTGTTTTTGAATATTCCGGCTTTGGCTTCAATTTTTGTATATGAGAATGGCGACGCCGAAATGTTTATTATGAGATCCGGATCCTGCCCTGCAAGCTCATCCATCGGAGAGACAGTATATAACCTTTTCTTCTCAAACTCATTGTCGAAAGGCTGCTCATCCCAGAGATCTTCACAGATTGTCAGAGCGATCTTCAATCCTCTGAAAGGAAAGACCGAAAATTCTTTCTCAGGTTCAAAGTATCTGTATTCATCGAAAATATCGTAAGTGGGGAGTAATGATTTATTGACTGTAAAGACTATTTTCCCCTCCGAAAGCACAAGCGCTGAGTTAAAGAGTTTTTTCCCTTTTGGATTTTTGTTTAATGTGGGTGAACCGACTATCGCTGTTATGCCCTTGCACTCTTTTGCTATCTCGTCAACTGTCCTGTTGCATCCTTCGATAAAATCAAAACGGTCCAGCAGGTCAAGGGGAGGGTAACCCGGAATGCACAGCTCGGAAAAGATTATCAATTCGGCGTTTTCCTTTCTTACCTTCTTTATTGCATTGATAATCAATTCCTTATTTCCGGAAAAATTTCCGATATGGTAATTAAGCTGCGCAACCGAAAATTTCATTTAAAGCGAAGTTAAAAGTTGATCCCCAGCCTGAATGACAATAATTTATGTGATACTTTGTCTTCAGGCTGGTCTCCGATATCTTTGGTAATATCAAAGAAGTTATTGTCAAATCCAAGTCCCAGAACGATTGCCGTTTTACCACCGACAGAATATTCTATGCCTGCAATCACATGATAGGAGAGGTTGAGAAACCTTATTTCTGAAGTGGCTCTTTCTGCCTTGACTTGAAGGGAGGGTATATCTGCTTTGCCTCCGACAACGATTTTCGGATCGATCCCCAGGTCTGAAAAAACCGTGAAATAACCTATCTGGTTGGTCTGCAGCTTTAATCCCAGAGGTACAGACAGGTACTGGATCCTGTAGACTATTGCTTCGTTGGGCCCGACAGTTACGATTTTCAATGCATTATTTACCAGCTCAAACAGAGTGGTTTCACTGCTGACAAGCCTACCCCCCGCGTTGATAATATTTATTCCAGTTGAAAATGAGTAATTGGGACCAAAGTACTTATTAAAGGATATGCCTAAGTTGAATCCCGGCCTTGCTCCTTCGTTTCTGACTGTTTCAATATCAGTGGAAAACCAGCTGATAACCGGATCGAAGTGCACACCGATACCTATCACGGACGAGCCGCCCGGGCGGCTACGCGGCTGGGCATGAGAAATATGGCTGAACAGAACCAGGAAAAATAAAAGCGTGATTTTCGCCGCTATTGCAACGGAGATTCGATTATGTCTCATTCCGGAACCAAAAAAACAATTCATTGATAAAATATTTACCGGTTTAACAATCGGATTCGGATACGAAATTAACAAATAATAAGTGAAGTTATTGTGCCGTTGGTAATAGTTGTCATAAAGGTGAAAAGTAACTACTTTCACACTAACAAATAAAAATCAGTATGAGGTTACGTATCATAATTGTCTTTTCCTTATTGTTTTGCACGCTTACGATAGTCTGCTGCAGGAGGAATCAGTATAAAGTAAATACATCAAAAATTTCAGCAGATATTAAGATCAAAAGGCTTGAAACGGACCTTTTTACACCTGATCCTTCGGTAATCCCTGCGGAGATCCCTCTACTTAAGGAGAAGTATGGCGGATTTCTCCAGCTCTTCAGCTATGTGATCAATGCAGGAGATATCAGTGGTCCTGAATTTAGTGATGTTCTGGTAAGCTTTGTTACCGACAAGCTTAATAATGAGGTTTATGAATCCGTTATGGAGCAATATCCTGATGTCAGTGCAATTGAGGAGGAGCTGGAAGATGCCTTCAGACATTATTTATGGTATTTTCCTGAAAAGAATATTCCGGAAGTAATAACCTGCATCACCGGGTTTAACAACAGTATCATTGCGGGGGATTCTTCGATCGGGATCAGCCTGGACAGGTATCTCGGGAGAAATTGCAAATATTATCCAAGGCTTGAAATTTACAGATATATCGCAGCCAGGATGAATAACTACAATATTGTTCCCGATTGCATTTATAGCTGGGGGGCCACTGAATGGGATTTTGATGTGATGAAGTATCAGACTGATAATGTACTGACCAGAATTATACATGAAGGCAAGCTCAGATATTTTGAAAAATGCATGCTCCCTGAATTAAATGATACAATTCTTTTCGGATATACAGCAGATCAGATGAAGTTCTGCAGGAACAATGAACAGCAGATGTGGCAGTATCTTATCGAGCATGACCTTCTCTTCAGCACGGATCAGTTTACAATCCGGAAGTTGACCGGCGAAGCTCCTTTTACCAGTTTTTTCACAAATGAATCGCCCGGGAGGGCAGCTGTCTGGCTTGGTTTCAGGATTATTGAGTCGTATATGATGAAGAACAGGGACATTAAGCCTGGTGACCTGATGAAAAATTCTGATATCCAGGGGATTTTGGAGAAAGCCAGATATAATCCCAGATAAGATCCGGTAAGTATAAAATAGAAACAGGGCTGTTGCGATAACAGCCCTGTACATTTTTTAAGATTGCAAAACTATTCGGGATGAATTGCCTCCACCGGGCAAACGTCGGCACATGCGCCGCAGTCGGTGCAGATATCCGGATTGATTTTGTAGATGTCGCCCTCGGAGATAGCCTCAACAGGACACTCATCAATACAAGTTCCGCAAGCAGTGCAATCTTCGTTGATTTTGTAAGCCATTTCTATTTTCTTTAATTTGATAAATTACATTAATTGGTCAAAAGTATCCAATTTTTCTAAATAAAAAAATTTAAGATTCAATATACAATAAACGTACCTTTTTTATGGGAGAGTTATTAAAAATCGAGACTAAATGATAAATAGAATATTTTAGGCAGAATATAATTGTTTTCGATACCCCATGCCCAGTCGGCCCTGATGAAATATCCCATGAGCTGTGCCCTTAATCCTGCACCGAATCCGGCCACTATCGGTTCCCTGTTGGAATCAAGGACTACCTTTACCGACCCGCTCTGAATAATTTCGTTATCCCAGGCATTCTCACCCGACCATGGCGAACTTCCGGTCCAGGCAGTGCCTATATCCCCGAAACCTACAACCTGCAGACTGTTCAGGAAATTTGAACGAAGGGGGTGTCCGGCAAAATATCTGACAAACGGCCACCTGATCTCACTGTTGAAGAGGGCAAAGCTGTTTCCGTTCCTTATATTCTGGGTGAAACCTCGCAGGTTGGTGGCAAGGGCCTGGAATCCATAATTAACATCTGGATTAACCGGAATTGACTGATCGAACATGCCTTCCCTGTTGAAGAGATTCCCCATCCAGTTATCGACACCGCCAAGGTAGTAAACGAGTTTTGTCGGACCATAAGATGTACTCGCTGCGAGCCGGTTTGCCCAAATGAGTTCCCTGTGAATTTTTGTGTACTTCCTGATATCCATCCCGATGACGATCATATCCGTTTTGCTTTGTGTCAGCTCTTTATAATATTCTCCGAAGATCTTGAATCTGGTTCCATAATAAATATTGATACTTCTCTTACGGGTGTTATCATAAATAACTTCACCCTTCAGGCTTGCCCAGTGACGCATTATGCTTTTGTTATAAAGAGCTGCCATGTCGGTGACAAGGTACACATGCCTGTCGGACCTGTAAGCCAGAGTGCCTTTAAGGGCGAGCACCGGGGTAAATGGTCTGGAAAAGCTAAGATAAACATTATGGGTATGTGACTTAAAGAGGCTTGAATCATTGGAGCTGAAGTATCCCTGCCTGTGGAAGATAAACTGTTTGTCGAATTTGCCTTTAAGGTTTTCAACACTAACGAGGTATTCATTGCTATCGAAGTTGCCTGAAAACCTGAATCCTCCTGTGATCCTGTAATTTTCAAAGAGATCTATGACACCGAACCTTGAGAGGAGATTCAATCCGGGATTAAAATATGGTGCGCCCCCGCTGTAAACCTGATAGGTATTGTTGAGAAAGCTGAAATCAATCTGGTTAGCAATATAATTATTGTAGAAAGAAGTTTCATATATTCTGATCAGGGGCAGATCGAGGATACCTGTGTCGAGGTCTATGTCCATGTAATCCTTGCGCCAAAGTTGTTCATAGTAATTCTGTTTTTCCTTCTCAAAAATGTAGTGGTTGATGTCAATCGGCTCATTCCGGATATAATACTCGTACAGGGGTTTGGTCAGAGTATCCCTTCTCCTTTTATCTTCCGCAACCAGCCATTGCCTTATCTGTTCGATACTGTCTGCTTTATGCAGCAGGATGGTTTTCTCTTTCCTGAAATTGGTCAGGCCGGCTTCATCTGTCCGGATGGGTTCAGAACCAGCCATGTTCCCTTTACGCACCATAAACCTTCCCTTACTGAAAAGGACCTCACCAAATTCGTCTGAGGCGTTTGCTACCGACTGGCTGAGAATATTCCGGTCATAGTTTGTCACAGGCTGTGAATTGATAAAATACCTGTAATGGGTTGTTGTGTCGATAAAGCTTATTGTGCTGTCAAATGTGGCTGTATATCTGTTTAGCACACCATCGGCATCGCCGATGTAGGTAAATTTGTTCCCGACTGCTCCTGCAGGTGAAAACCTGTCAATATAATTTCCTTCGGTCAGCCTCGTAAGCAGTTTGCCTCTCTTTGAAAGATCATAAGTAAAAAGATCGAACGTCAGTCCGACCCTTTCATAGGGATCCCCTGTGTTTCCCAAAGTATCAGAGAGTCTGTCTGATGAAAAGATAATCTCATCGGCTGATCCCTGAAGGAATGACGGATTCAGATCATCAGCAATATCCCGTGTCAGCTGTTCATTAGTTCCTGACGCAATGGTATGTACATACAGATCAGTTATGCCATCCTTGACTCCGGAAAAAATAAGTCTGGAACCTTCGGGTGAATATGAGAAATCCAGGATCTTGTCAAAATATAGAAGGTTTCTTTTTTCAGTCGATTTCTCATTGATCCTGTAAAAATACATCACCAGGTCAGCCTTTTCCTCGTTGATGAATGTAAGGATTTTCCCGCTGGGATGCCAGGCAAGCACCGGGTAGGTATTGTCTGTAACCTGTTCATATTTTGGCTCCTTCCTGAAGATCACCTTCAGCTTGCCGGTTCTCTGGTTATAGAGTCGTATCTTCTTTTTGCCCCAGTCATTTGTGACAAATGCAATATATTCACCATCCGGACTTACCTTGACCTGCTGGTACACCTGCTCTTTTTTCGATTTCCGGATTACATTCTGATCATACCCTGGCAGGTTTCTGTCGTCTGAAAATTCCTTCCTGTAAAATTCTTTCCATTCCTTAAGAAGTTCCTTCAGATTCTTACCTATAACATACAGAAATCCGTCATCGATATTCTTGTAGATCTTGGTCAGATAAATAATATTTGGTATCAGGGCATCACCATACTCTCGTCCGATGAACCTCCAGAATGATTGACCCGCATAGGTGGCATCGTCATATTCAAGGTGATTTATGTTTTTGTATTTTCCTGACATGATCCCGTCCTTGACCCGGTCCTCTGACTCATAGTCCCAACCGTAGGAGACGTAATTTATAAGTCCTTTCAGATACCAGTTCGGGATGGTAATTACGGAAGAGCTGTTGATCCTGTCCCTGACATCCGCGTCATACAGCATTTCATTGATTATCATCTCAGTAATTGATGCTCCTATCTGTTTTTGATAAGCAACATGATCGCCTTCATAATAGAGCATTACCTTGTTTTTGATCAATCTGCTGAATCCGCCGGTATTATAACTTTCCTCGTCCGATGTAATAAGGCCTATATTGGATTGCTTATATTCTGCATTCTTATTGTAAATGATGAAGATAAGCCTTTTCTCGAGGGTATAGTCGAAGAAATCCTCAATCTCTTCAAGCTTTTTCAATCCGAAATCAGCGGTGTACTGAGCCAGCTCACGACCGAATTCATTGAAGTAACAATCGATATTTTCAAACCTGTAAAATGACCAGTAATAATCGTAGTACTGAACCTTGTTTTTGCCAAAGGTCATCTGATGACCGTTGTAGAACTGGCCACTTGCATTTGAACACGCTATACACGCTATCGTGATGATTATCAGTCTCCGGATGCTCCTCATTCTATGACCCTTTGTGAGACAACGGGATTTAATACACAAATTTTATTCCAAATAGACCTGTTTGTCCGACAAAACTAATGATATTATGTTTTAAACTAACTAAAAAGATTAAAGTTTATTATTCTTATTCAATTTATTTATATTTAGAGTGTAAAATAGTAGAGAAAATAAATAGAATAACGCGTTGTGCAGTTAACCATCTTCTCTGGCTGCATGTACTCATCCCCCCTCCCGATAGCTATCGGGACCCCTTCTCTGCTGTCGCAAAGAAGGGGGTGGAGGCATTGTATTTCAATAAGTTCCCCCTCTTTGCGTGAGCAGAGAGGGGGAATAAAAGGGGGTGAGTACGTGTGAATGAAAGGGGAAAATAAGGGAGTGAGTTCATGTAAGTTTTATTGAAATAAACAATTGAATTTCAAACATTTTTAGATTTAAACCGCACAAGACGTTAGAATAACAATATTTTAATAAAACTAACCCAATAAAGTAACCTTGATAAATTCTATGCCTATGAAACAAAACGTCTGTCAATGTCTTCATATATCACAGGAAGGATGTAATTTCTTTACATTCATTTATTTCTGGTGAGGATTATTAACCTTATTGGGGAATATTTATTTACGGTAAGGTATTTTAATTGATTTATCCTAATGAATTAATCACAGTAAGATGAAAAAGATCAACCTATTAAAGCTTAACAATTCAAATGAGGCTTCTCACATGAAAACCTTCGGAAAACGAAAATTGATTACCATTCTCTGTATGGTAATTTTCTTCAGTACATTCGGACTGTCGGCAAATTTATATGGAAACGACAGCTCCGGTGAGGCTGAGGTTCAGCAATCAGTTATATCGGGAACTGTTACCGATGAAAGCGGGAACCCATTACCAGGAGTTACTATCCTTGTTAAAGGAACCACAATCGGTACTCTCACAGATCAGTCAGGAAAATTCACCCTGAGCAATGTACCTCAGGATGCAACCTTAGTCTTCTCTTTTGTAGGCATGACCACACAGGAAATCCAGGCAGGCGGGCGAAATGTGATTAATGCTATATTGAGAGAAGAAGCAATTGGTCTTGAAGAAGTCGTTGTGATAGGATATGGTACACAGCGAAGAGTTACATTGACGGGCTCGGTTGCAAGTGTTACAAGCAGGGAGATAGCAAAAACACCCACAACCAATGTAACCAATGCGCTGGCAGGAGTTCTGCCAGGGGTGATTACTAAAAACACCTCCGGACAACCGGGAAATGATGACAGTATGATCTTAATCCGGGGCATAAACACGACAGGCAGTACCAGCCCTCTTGTTGTTGTTGATGGTATCCAGGGTGTTTCAGGCTGGGAACGGATAAACCCCAATGACATAGAATCAATTTCCGTTCTCAAGGATGCTTCAGCTTCAATTTACGGTGCACGTGCAGCAAACGGAGTGATCCTGATAACTACGAAGCGGGGTGCGTCAGGCAAACCCACCATTAATTATTCATTCAACCAGGGCATAAAAACCCCTACCAGGCTGCCAGTAATGGCAAGTTCAGCTGATTTTGCCGAATATGTGAATCAGCTGGATGTAGAAGCAGGAAATGCACCAAGATACACTGACGAAATGCTTCAGAAATTCAGAGACGGAAGTGACCCGAATTACATTAATGAGAACTGGTATACCAGGAGCTTAAGAAAATACACCACCGTGGAACAGCATAATTTAGCTGTCAGAGGGGGAAGTGAGGCTATAAAATATTCAGTTTCAGGATCATTTTCCAACGAAGATGGTATTTTCAAACTCTCGGAAGAAAACTATAAAACATACTCTATCCGTTCAAATCTGGATGCTATGATCAATAAATATCTGAGCATAGGGATTGATCTGAACGGAGGTTTTGAAGATTCAAACCGTCCGGGAGGGGGAACAAATTTCGGATCGCTTAAACAAATTCCGTTCGTTCCGGTATTCTGGCCGAATGGTTTACCTTCTGCAGGTATTGAGAACGGACAGAATCCAATTATACAGGCAAGTCCCGCTTCCGGGACCAGAAGCATTAAGGAATACAGGCTTCTGGCAAAAACTTCCTTTAATCTGATCATTCCCTGGGTAAAAGGATTGAGTGTTGATGGATATTATGCTTACAATATCGGTATTACAAAGGATAAAAACTGGCAGCTTCCATGGGAGGTATATGATTACGACAAAGGTACTGATACATATATTAAGAAACTGGGAGGAGGGATTTTATATCCGCAGTTGACCCAATCGTACAGTGACGGGTCGAATTCATTGATAAATCTTCGTGTTAAATATGAACTTAAAACCGGCAATCACAATCTGAGTTCTTTTATTGCTGCAGAACAATCGAATGGTATTTCCAGTAACTTCAATGCATTCAGAAAGAATTATATATCAAGCACTATTGATGAACTTTTTGCCGGAAGCCTGGTCGACCAGTTCACCGGCGGCAACAGGTCGGAAAGCGGCAGGCAAAATCTGTTTGGAAGAATAAGCTACGGTTACATGGAGAAATATCTCGTTGATATAAATGCCAGGTATGACGGGTCATCAAACTTCCCCAAAGGGAAACGATGGGGCTTCTTTCCGGGAATATCTGTCGCATGGAGAATGTCCCAGGAAGATTTCCTCAGCAGCCTGAGTTTCCTCGATAATCTTAAGTTAAGAGCATCCGTTGGGCGAATCGGGAATGATGCAATATCAGCTTTTCAGAACCTTACCCTCTATACACTGGGAAATACAGGCATGTCCTTCGGGCAGAACAGGATTGCAACTCAGGGACTGGTTCAGGGAGTCACTCCCAATCCGAATATAACATGGGAGGTAGCAACAACCTGGAATTTTGGTGTTGACGTTAGTTTCTGGAACGGATTGCTTGCAATGGAAGCAGATGTATTCAAGCAAAAACGCTCCAACATCCTTGCTGCACGCGACCTTGCGGTACCGGCATACACGGGACTTAATCTGCCCAATGAAAACATCGGGAGTACGGAGAACAAAGGATTTGAGCTCCAGTTATCACATTCAAATACTGTAAGTGACATTACTTACAGGGTGGCAGCCAACGTTGCTTTTGCAAGGAGTAAGATCCTGGATATTGATGAAGCACAGAACGTGCCCGAATGGCAGAAGGCTGAAGGCCATGTCATTGGAACCTCCAGGTATTATAAAGCTATTGGAATAATCAGAACCCAGCCAGAATTTGATGCTGTTGTGAAAAGAACCGGCACCAGGATAGGAGATCTTTATTATGAGGATGTTGATAATAACAGTGTAATCGACGATAAGGACATGGTGAGGATAGACAAGACAAATATACCCGAAGTTACATTCGGAACCAATCTGAGTATGAATTATAAGGGATTCTCATTATGGGCAAATTTTGCAGGAGCCACACGTTACTGGCAGTACTACCATGTCAATGCAAGAACTGCAATAAACCAGCTGGAGGATGTTATTCTGAACCGCTATACTACTGGGAGCATGGATTCAAAATATCCCAGGCTGCCTACGCTTGAGACCCAGACAGAGGTGAGCGGTCTTAACTCTACTTTCTGGCTGATGGATGCTTCCTATGTAAAGCTGAAAACGCTGGAACTATCCTATGCCCTGCCTCAGACTCTGATTTCAAAACTTAAAATACAGTCTTTGAGGATATTTGTAAACGGGAACAGTTTATTCACAATTGATAAGCTGAAGTGGAACGATCCTGAAAACAGCTCGAATACAAACAGCAACTATCCCCAGCAGAAAGTTTATAATTTAGGAATTAATCTCATTTTCTAAAAGTTACTATCATGAACAAGCAATATAATCTTTTGAAAAGAGCAGCCAAACGTGTCTTATCTTTAAGTATTTTGTTGACCTTGCTGCTTACGATCAATACCTCTTGTGTTAAAGATGTTCTTGATAAATCGCCTACTGACCGCTTTTCAGATGCTGCAGTGTGGTTGGACGGTAACCTGATAGAAGCATTTGTAAATAACACTTACAGGGAGGTTCCGACTTCACGCTATAATGGCAACTTTACGTCAACAGCACTGATATGGGGAGAGCTTACAGATGAACTGTATGGCAGAGGCGGTAACCATAATTACATTAACGAGGGAAATGTAACTGCCGCACAGCTAGGTGCTCTGGATTACTGGACCCAGTCCAACTGGAATTATTACCGTGTTGTAACAAAATGTAATCTATTTTTTAAAAATATTGAAAATGCTCCGGTTGAAGAGTCACTCAAAAACAGAATGATTGGGGAGATGAAGACGATGAGAGCATTTTCATACTTCAATCTTGCTGCAATTTACGGAGGTGTCCCTTTAATTACACAGCCATTTGTTTTAACTGATGACTTTAAAGTTCCAAGAAATACTTATGATGAATGTATGAATTTTGTAATTTCGGAACTGGATGAAGCTATTGCTTTATTGCCGGCTACATATCCATCATCAAATTATGGCAGGATTACAAAGGGCGCTGCAATGGCCGTTAAATCAAGAGCATTGCTCTATATGGCAAGCCCGCTTAACAATCCTTCAAACAATACTGCAAAGTGGCAGGCAGCAGCAGATGCTGCCAAAGCAATAATTGATCTTAATATTTATGAGCTTTTTTCAAGCTATAAGGATCAATTCCTGCTGGCAAACTCATATAATTCCGAAGCAATCTGGTCAAGACCATTTAATATTTCGGTTTCCAATGAGATGAATCCTCAAAATGAATTAAGATTATATCCCAATGGATATAGTGGTTATGGTCAGGTACATCCCTATCAAACTTTAGTAGATGAATATGAGATGGTCAACGGATTTCTTCCAAAGGACGATCCTGCTTACGATCCGCAGAATCCATATGTAAACCGCGATCCCCGGTTTTATGCATCTATATTATACGACGGAGCTCCCTTTAAAGGAAGAGCGGTTGAAACATTTCTGCCCGGAGGCAAAGATTCAAGGGAAGGCCCTATTTCGAGCTGGAATGCCACTGAAACTGGTTATTATGTGAGGAAATTCATAGATGAATCAATAACCAATCCAAGTAACCTGAATCAGGGTAATAATCCATGGTTATTTTTCAGATATGCCGAAATATTGTTGAACTATGCCGAAGCAAATTATTTCCTGGGTGACGAAGTAACCTGCCGGCAATACATTAATATGATAAGAAACAGGACAGGTGTGAATATGCCTCCGGTAACAGAAACCGGTGCAGCTCTGTTGACAAGACTCCAGCATGAACGACAGATTGAATTATGTTTTGAAGGACACAGATACTTTGATGTTCGCCGCTGGAAGATTGCTCCGCAGGTACTCAATAAGATTCCCAAGAGAATGGATATTGTCAAAGATCTTGGTACCGGTATAAAAACCTATACTGTTGCCACAATGGCAAATTTCACATTTGTATTTACAGATAAAAATTATCTTGCCCCGATACCTAAGTCAGAAATCGAAAAGAATTCTTTGCTTGAACAAAATCCTGGCTATTAAAGGAATTCAGTGAATTATAAATTATCAGGGCAAAGCGGGGATTAAATGTACCTTATCTCTGCCCTGATAATTTTTTTATAAATTTGTGTGCTGGAATTTAAGAATTAAATTTCCGGTCTGATTTTTGTATTGTATCATGCAACCAAATCAGGACAGGAGTTGTTAATACTAGGAAACCGGATTTGAACCGGGTTTATTATATTCTGACAAACAATTTTTAGATATTATGTGGACATTAAAAATAAATTATTCACACATGAAAAAAATTATTCTGCTAATCTCAATTTTCACAGTCAGCGCTTCCCTGTTGGCGCAGCCAGTAATGAAACTGTCAACAACAGAGTATAATTTCGGAACCTTTAAGGAAGAGGCAGGCCGGCAGACTTACGATTTTATAGTCACCAATACAGGTAATTCACCGCTGGTTATAAAGAATATTGTCGCATCCTGCGGCTGTACTACCCCGGAATGGACAAAGCAGCCAATTCCTCCGGGAGGAAAAGGGAAGATCACTGCTATTTATGATCCCCAAAACAGGGGAGGGGAGAATTTTAATAAAACTCTTTCGGTTTATACAAATGCAAAACCTGAGGTGGCTGTCCTGGTTATTAAGGGACAGGTCATTGCCCGTGAAAAAACCGTAGAAGACATTTTTATTTTTCCGGTTGGCTCAATAAGATTTGAAAGCAACCACCTTGCTTTCACAAATGTAAAAAAGACTGAAAAGAAGATCAGGGTAATGCAGGTCATTAATCCGTCGGATAGTCTGGTTAAGATCGAATTCGAAGCTCAGGCTCCGTATCTTACCCTTAAAGCAAAACCGGAAACACTTAAACCGGGACAGAAAGGCATTATTGAAGGTACCTATGACGCAACAAAACACGGCGGATGGGGCAATGTTAGCGATATGGTCAGGATTAAGCTGAATGGTGTCCTCCAGGAAAATGTTTATTACTATGTGTCTGCTAATCTTGTTGAGGATTTTTCATCACTCTCAAAGGCAGATCTGGAAAATGCCCCCATATTCAAGCTGGCTTCATCAACTGTTGATCTTGGAAAGATACCCGGGTCAACTGCCAAAGAGGTGGAATTCAAATTCATTAATGCAGGAAAAAGCGATCTGATTATACGATATGTGAAACCGACCTGTGGCTGTACGGCAGTACAGCAGGGAAAGGAAGGAATCGGTATCAAGCCCGGTCAGTCAAGCTCAATTAAGGCAGTGTTCAATTCCGGAGCTTACAAGGGAAGGGTTACAAAAGCCATCTATGTTTACACAAACGACCCGAAAAACTCTGAGGTTATTCTGATGCTTAATGCTGATGTTGAACAGACTGCAGCTGTAAAATAGTTGAAAAGATTTAAAAGCAATCTTATTATCCAGGAAGGGATACAACAGCCACCCAGCATTAATCCCGATGTGCTGAGTGGCAGGAAAAGAAAAAAGCGGAAGAAATATTCAGCGGATGAATACATCTCGGGTATTCTCGCCGGCAACAGAACAATTCTCAGCCAGGCCATAACTCTTGCAGAAAGCTCATTGCCTGAGCATTATGAAACCATACAGACAATAATAGAAGAGTGTCTTCCTCACAGCTGCCGTTCGGTAAGGATCGGAATAACCGGTATTCCGGGCGTGGGCAAAAGTACTTTTATTGAATCCTTTGGATTGTATCTGACGGGAGCAGGCCGTAAGCTTGCTGTCCTGGCTGTCGATCCCAGCAGCGGGCAATCCGGAGGGAGCATTCTCGGCGATAAGACAAGAATGGAAAAACTGAGTATCCATCCTGATGCCTTCATCCGGCCTTCACCGGCAGCCGGAACACTCGGGGGTGTTGCACGGAAGACCAGAGAGACCATCATCCTTTGTGAAGCCGCTGGTTTTGACACAATACTGGTTGAAACAGTGGGAGTGGGGCAGTCTGAAACTGCAGTTCACTCAATGGTTGATTTCTTTCTTCTTCTGATGCTGGCAGGCGCCGGGGATGAACTCCAGGGTATTAAACGGGGGATAATGGAAATGGCGGATGCCATTGCCATAACTAAGGCTGACGGGCAGAACAGGATTGAGGCAGAAAAGGCCAGGGTTCTTTATCAGAGTGCTCTCCGCATGTTTCCTGCGCCCCCTTCGGGCTGGAAACCGGAGGTGCTGAAATGTTCGGCAATTGAAAATACCGGTATAAAGGAATTGTGGGGCAGGATAATGGATTACGTAGATTTCACGGGACATAATGGTTATTTAAATGAACGGAGAAAACAACAGGCGGTGGTGAGTATGAATGATACAATAATCGAATACCTTAATAATTCATTTTACGGAAATAATGAGATAAAACTGCTGAAGCCTCTGCTTGAACAGCAATTGTATGAGGGGAAAATCACTTCCTTTAAAGCCGCATTCATGCTGATTGATAAATATATCAAAAGGTAAACAAGATCTTCAAATATTTTTATCTTTGCGCGGATTTTAAAACTGAAAATCTGACATATAATTAAATTATCACAATGAAGAAAATCATTTACCTGTTAGTTCTGACAGCATTAATTTTTGCCTGTAAATCTGAACCGCATTTCGTC
>Ga0102851_10001254_pt1 | contig 14300 bp, 10 predicted proteins | sample Mud3Dept3metaG_FD_79558 | JGI IMG/M metagenome (GOLD analysis project Ga0102851, IMG submission 79558) | Freshwater wetland microbial communities from Ohio, USA, analyzing the effect of biotic and abiotic controls - Mud 3 Core 4 Depth 3... | ecosystem: Environmental > Aquatic > Freshwater >... | reverse complement strand
GGGATGAATGCCGTCACGGTTGGGGCGCTCGGGGCCACAACCCCGTTCCCGACAATCGGCTACGGGCAGGCGATCCTTGTTGAAGCAATCGCAACCTTTGTCCTGATGCTTGTGATCATGGGTGTTGCGGTCGATGCACGTGCACCCCCCGGGTTTGCCGGGCTCATCATCGGCCTCACGCTGGGAGGCATGATCACGGCGACCGGAAATATCGCAGGGGCCTCCCTCAATCCTGCCCGGACCTTCGGGCCGTACGTGATGGACTGGCTGCTGGGGGGTCCGAACCTCTGGGTGTTCCTGCCCATCTATATCATCGGTCCCGTGATCGGAGCCGTTCTTGCTGCAGTCTTCTACGATCGGATCACTGCGGAATGAAGGGTACCGGTCTCCTCACGCAATTTTTTCCATATCACGGGTTCACCACCTGCCGGTGAGATGGTCACCGGGATGAAAAAGGGGGACGAATCCGCAACCCGTGGCAGTGCGTGAAAACGGACGCTGAGGAGGGGAATTGAACCCCCGAGGGGCTTCACGCCCCACAGGCTTTCCAGGCCTGCGCCTTTCCGCTAGACTACCTCAGCACTGGGGATAATGCAGGTACTATCATTGATCGGATAGATTTAAAGGATTCTCCCCCCCGGCGCCGCCTCCCCCCGATGAAGAGGATGTTCCCGGTTGCAGGAGATTTCTCCGGTTCCTGGTCATTGATTGATGACTGGGGGGACGCTCCAGGGGGGGCCTGCGGTGCCCCCCCCGCCGGTGGATAAATGGATCCGTGGTTTCTTGGTTCTTGGCCACAGGCGGTTTCCGGGATATGGTGCGGGAGGGGGCGCTGCCCCCTCCCGGTCCCTCCCCCGGTGAGGATATCACGCCACGTCGGTAGATTGAGCAGGGATGAACCACTTGTCCCGGAACACTCGCGGGGGGTGCCCACGCGGCGGGGACGGAGCGCAGTGGAGCCCCCGAGAGCGTCTCAGTAGTACTCAACATTGAGGAAAAACCGAGATCTGATCTCCAGTGCTAACCGCGTGGATCACGGTGGGGTTGATAGAGCAGTCTACTTCTTCGGCGTGCGCTCGGAGCGCTTGGTCCAGCCCTTCGGGTACGTCCCCGGATCCATCACCACGGCCCGGGGGGCGGCCACCAGGCCGGTCTTACCAGGGCGGATCTCCTCAGAAGAGACGAGGGCCTCGGCGGTGCAGACCAGCTCCCCCTTCAGGGTGAAGACAGCCACTGTCTCTCCCTTTCGGAACTTACCCGTCCCGACGATGCCGGGCATGGCCAGTGCCGCCCCGTGGCAGAGGGCATCGACGGCACCATCCCGTATCGTAAGGGCGGGGAGGCCGGAAACGGCCCGCTCGACCGGAACCATCATCCGGGCCAGGTGTTCCGGCTCGCCATCGCCGGCTGCGGAGACGGCGTCTGCGATCTCGTGGAGGGAATGGGCCTCCCCCTCGGCGAAGGAACCGGAACGTGTCCGGCGGAGTTCCTCCATGTGGGCTCCCGTGCCGAGAGCCTGCCCCAGGTGGTGGGCCAGGGACCGGATGTAGGTGCCGGCATCGCACCGGACCCGGATCAGGAGGTGCCTGCCCTGGAGGTCCAGAAGATCGATCCCATGGATGGTGCGGATCCTGAGGGAGCGTTTCACCGCGCTCTTACGGGGCGGCCGCTGGTAGATCCTCCCGGTGAACTCCTCCAGCATCGCCCGGACCGCCTCCGGGGTGCAGTCCCCGTGGAGGCGGACCAGGCAGACATACTCCTTGTCGCTCTTCTGGAGTACCGGGGCCAGCTTCACCGCCCTCCCCGTCATCACCACAAGGACGCCGGAGACACCGGGATCGAGGGTTCCCGAGTGGCCGACAGGGACCAGGAGCAGCCGGCCTGCCCAGGCGGTGACCTCGTGGCTGGTGGGCCCCCGCGGTTTGTCCACGATGAGAATCCCGGTGAGGGGCCGGGCCGCAGGGGAGGGACCGGGGTTTTCGGTCATTGCCGCACCTCCCCGCAGGCCAGGTACCCGTTCAGTGCCCTGAGGGTGCCTTCCAGGGAACCGTCCCCCACGACCCGCGGCGGGTCCCCCCCCTCCCGCATCGCAGCGGCTGTGATCTCACCGATGGCCATGAGGAGGAGCTGCCCGCGTCCCCGCTCCCAGCGGGCATGGCGGTACGACGAAGCGCTCGTGAAGAGCAGGGCCTCCGCATCCCCGAGGGGGAGGGGGGTACCGGTGGGGACCAGGGCATAGCACCGGACCTCGCAGGGAATCCCGCCGGCATCCCGGATGGCCCGGATCATCGCCTCGTTGTCCACGTCCGCCCGGGGGATCCCGATCCGCTTTCCCCTGACCCAGTCCCCCAGGTAGGGGACCAGGTCCCGGGAATAGAACGAGGGCAGCACCTCGCAGTCCACCCCCGCCTCCCGGAGCACGCGGGCCGTCTGGGGCCCGATGGCGATCACCCGCGGGCGGGCGATGAGGGCGGATCCAACGAGCTGTGCCGGGATCGCGCTCGCAAAGAAGATGGCGTCATATTCCCCACGGTTCGCCGCCTCCAGGAATGCCTCCACCCGGTCCCGGTACACCTCCGCCCGCAAGGGGGAGACGGCGGAGCACCCGTGCCCGTACCTGTGGCAGAGTTCCCGGTCCTTCCCCTCCTTCCCCGGCACCCGGGTGACGGCGATCTTCATCCGGCAAGGTATCAACCCCTCGGGATATGACCGTATCTGTTCCGGATTCTTTATGTGCCCCCGCGAGCTCCCTCTTCCATGATGTGGTCCCTGCTCGCCGGAACGGTGCTCGGTGTGGCCATCGGGACGGTGAGCGGCCTCGTGCCCGGGGTCCATGCCAACACGATGGCATCGGTACTCCTGGGCGGGGAGGCGATCCTGGCCTCGGTCTTCGGCCCGGAAGCCCTGGGGGCCGCTCTCTTTGCCGCCCTCGTCACCCATACCTTCCTGGACATCATCCCCTCCACCTTCCTGGGCATCCCTGATGCGGACACCGCCCTCGCCGTGCTCCCGGCCCATGCCCTCTGCCTGGAGGGGAAGGGGGAGGAGGCGGTCCGGATCGGTGCACTGGGCTCTGCCATGGCCGTGATCCTGTCCCTGCCCCTCACCCTGGTCTTCCTCCTGCTGCTCCCTCCGCTGCAGCCGTTCCTGGATATCTGGATCGGTGTCGTGATCCTGGCGGTCTCCGGCTTCCTGATCGTGGAGGCCGAATCGCCGCCCCTCGCCTTTGCCATCTTCGCCGCCTCGGGACTCCTCGGCGTCTTCACCCTGGCCCATGACTACCTCTCCTGGATCGGCCTCGGGTCCCCTGCCATCCTCATGCCCCTCCTCTCAGGCCTCTTCGGCATCCCGGTGCTCCTCACGGCCGGGAGCGGTGGGATCCCCCCCCAGCGGTTCACCGGCCTTGCCCTGGAGGAGAGGGGCATCGCCTTTCAGTCACTGCTGGGATCGATTGCCGGGGCAGTGGTGGGATGGCTCCCCGGCCTCTCCACCGCCACTGCAAATGCCCTCCTGGCCTCGGTCATCCGGTACGAGGGTGACCGCCGTGGCTACCTGCTGGCCGCCTCGGCCTCCAACACGGCGAACGCGTTCCTGGGCCTTGCCGCCCTCTATGCCCTCTCCCGCACCCGGAACGGTGTCATGGCAGCCCTGGCCCTGACCGAACTCCCCCCCTTCACCTCCGTCCTCCTGGCCGGCTGCCTCGCGGCCTGCGCGGCCTACCTGATCACGATCCGGCTGGGCGGCTCGGCTGCCCGGCTCTCGGTCCTCCGGTCCCCGCACCTGCAGGCCGGTGTCATCCTTTTTGTGGTCCTCCTCTCCTTCCTCCTGTGCGGCCCCTTCGGCCTCCTCATCCTCGTGCTTGCCACTGCACTGGGCATGGTGCCGTATCTCCTCAATGTGCCCCGGCTCTTCTGCATGGGGGCCGTGATGGTACCGGTGATGGTCCTCTCCCTGGGACTGGTGGTCCTGTGAAACGGGGCCGGGGTTTCCGGGCAGGGTCCGGAAAGGGGGACCATGCATATAGTCCGGGAGGGGCCACATGAGGTACAGCATGCAGCGGTACTGGTTCGGCGATGTCATGGAGGACACCTGCACCCGGGCAGAGGGTGATACCGCTGCCCTCGCCGACAGGGTCGCTGCCCTCTCCACGAAAATGGAAGGATTTGTCCCCCTCCGGTGGGAACAGGCGGTTCTCTGCGGCACCGCCCCGGACCGGGCGGGATACCTGGCCCTCCTCCGGCAGGTGACCACGCTGCTCGCCGAACGGAAGATCCGTGCGTGGTACGGGCGGGGGGACGCCCTCCTGATCCAGAAGGTGCGGATGCTGGAGGACCTGGACCGGGCGGCGAGCCTGGTGGCCGAGCGGTTCGGTGAATGGGACCGGGTCCTCCACCCGGGTCCCGCGGAGGAGATCCGGGAGCCGGCGCCCCGCCGGGCACTGGAGGGGGCCCGCGGACGGGCTGAGGGGGCCCAGGCGGCGGTCATCGCCTCGGTGGATGGCCTCGCAGCTGCCCGGGCAGCCCTTGTCGAGGAGGTGACCACCGGTGCCCGGGAGATCCTCCCCAACTGCACCGCTCTCGTTGGCGGCCTCGTGGCCGCCCGGCTGCTCTCTGCAGCGGGTTCCCTGGACGCCATGGCCCGGCTCCCGGCTGCCTCCCTCCAGGTGCTGGGGGCCCGGGCCGCCCTCTTTGCCCACCTGAGGACCGGCTCCCCCCCTCCCAAGCACGGTATCCTGTACCAGCACCACCGGGTCCACAATGCCCCCCGGAACCGGCGGGGAAAGGTGGCACGGACGCTGGCCGCACGGCTCGCCATCGCGGCCCGGCTGGACTGCTACCGGGGTGCCCGGGACGAGGAGTTCCTGAAGAGGGCGGACGAGGCAGTGCGGCGGGCCGGGAGGGGCACATGATCTGGCTGGACGGCGTGCTGGTCTCCCCCGGCAGCCGGAGTCTCCATGGCGAGCGGATACTCCGCGGCCACCGCGTGTGGGATCCGTACCGGTCGAAACTTGCGGCCCTTGCCCACCTGGGTCACGAGGTCGACCTGCCGTCATCACTGCGGGTGCTCTACCTGGGGGCTGCCCACGGGACCACCGTCTCCCACATCGCCGATTACGTGGAATGCGTCTATGCCGTGGAGATCGCCCCCCGGCCGATGCAGGATCTCCTCTCCCTGGCACGGCAGCGGGAGAACATCGTCCCCGTCATGGGGGACGCCACCCGGCCCGGGGAGTACGCCCCGTTTCTCGAGCGGGTGGATCTCATCTACCAGGACGTGGCATCGCCCCGCCAGGCAGAGATCGCGGCTGCCCACCGGGTCTTCCTTGAGGAAGGGGGCACCCTCATCCTGATGGTGAAGACCCGGTCCATCGACGCCACTGCGGATCCGGATGCAGTGACCCGGCAGGTGACCGGGGCCCTGGCATCCTGCTACCGGGTGAAAGCGGTGGTCCCGCTGGAGCCGTACCACCGGGATCACCGGGCGCTGGTCTGCGAAGGGGTCAAATAGGTACGTGGCGAGACTACCCCTGATGCGCCGGTACATCTTCAACCCCTTCACCTCCCTCATGCTCCTCCTCTTGGCGGGGATCCTCCTCCTCTTTCTCGTACTCCTCCTCCTCTCCCTCATCGGCTTCACCTTCACGAAGCTGGGATTCTCGCCGGGGCAGGTACTCCTGATCCTGTTCCTCACGTTTGCCGGTTCCTTTGTGAATATCCCCCTCACCACTGTCTGCTGCCGCCCCATCGTGATGGAGACCCGGTATGACCGTTTCTTTGGCTTGTTCTACCGGATCCCGGTCACCAGCCCCACCACCATCATCGCCATCAATATCGGGGGAGCCGTGATCCCGCTCCTCCTCTCGCTGTACCTTCTCTCCCGGTCGGTCTCCCTTACCGGGGGTATCGCGGTCCTCTCCTGGTCCCTGCTGGCCATGCTCCTCGTCGCAGCGGTCACCCATCTGACCTCCCGGCCGGTCCGGGGCCTCGGGATCACCACCCCCTTCTTCATCCCCCCGCTGGCCGCGCTCTTCTGCGGCGTGGTCTTTTCCGCAGCGGCCGGGTCCCCGGAGATGGCGGCACCCGTCATCGCTTACACGGGAGGTACCCTGGGCACCATCCTGGGGGCGGATCTCCTGAACCTCCACCGGATCCAGGATCTTGGCGCACCCCTCGTCTCCATCGGCGGGGCCGGGACCTTTGACGGTGTCTTCCTGACCGGGCTCATCGCGGCGTTCCTGGCATGAGCCCGGGAAAGGCGGTGGATAGTGGATCGCAGGAGGGTTTTTTCCAGAAAAAAATGTCCGAATAGCCCGGAGCAGATTCGAACTGCTGTCGCGGGATCCAGAGTCCCGCATGATTGACCGCTACACTACCGGGCTGCTCCCTAATCTTCTTTCTGGCCGCTCATTAAGGTGACGGAGGGGATAGTATCCGCCGCTACAACGGGTGGCGGAGGGGATAGTATCCGCCGCTACAACGGGTAGCGGAGGGCGGGACATCGCCCCGGCCCCCGGGGCGCCCTGCAGGGATCACCGCCCGCCGGCCCCCCGGGGGCACCGCCCGCAGGACCGGCAGACCTGCTCCACCGGCCGGATCTCAGCCCCCTTCAGGCAGAAGCCCTCCAGTTCCTGGAGATCCCGCAGGTAGTAGACGTGGGGGACCAGGGAGATATGCGTGTACGAACCGCAGGGAAGACCGAGGCGGTCTGCGACAGACTTCTGGAGATGGGCGAGGGCAAACATGTTGGCCCCGGCGGCACTGAGCATGTCGTTGGATCGGAAGACCACCTTCATGTGGAGGGCACCGTTCCGCACCAGGCACTGGACCAGCTGGAGGCAGGGGCAGTCATCCAGTTCCCCGTCCACCGGCGGGTTCCAGGTCACGGCCACGGCCCGCCGGGAGACCGGGGAGGAGGCCAGTTTCTTGGTGATATACCCGATCTGGTCCGCGTGGACCTCCCTGCCTGCCAGGGCCAGGCCCTGGCCCCAGTCAAAGAGCCGGCTGTGGTAGTCATACTCGAACTGCGCCGCGGAACCGTTCAGCAGGTCCTCGGCGTACTTCTCCAGGAACCGCCGCTGGAACCGGGAACAGGGGCTGGCCATCGGTTCGGCAAGGGGGGTCTCCACCCGGATCCCCATCTCCTCGAACTCCACGGTGGCCTCCCCGTTCTCTGTGACGAGAGTCCAGCCCTTTTCGAGCACCATCTTTACGGCCAGCTCGTGGGCCCTGCCGAGGGAGGGAGCCGCGATGATCCGCATGAGAAGATGTGGAATCCGCGGGACAATAAAGGATGGGAATCGGAGCCAGGGATATCTTCACGGATCCCGGCCATCGATCAGGGGGAAGGGGAGTCCATACCTTCATCTTTCCCTGCGCTGTACCGTCTACCGGATACGGCTGGTCGGGACGGGTCCGGGCCCCGGAAAAAGGCCCTGTATATCCTTAGTATATAATCCACTTTCCGGCCCTCCCCGTCGCAGGACCCCCGGATTTTCGACCACAAAAGATATAATACTCCATCCCCAAATATTGGGTCATATTCCGTTAAATCGGAGTATCGGGCATGGTGAAGCGTTATTCGGCAAATGCCGAACACCGCATGGTCGCGTGTCCGTGAGTCTGCAAATGAATGTAAGGAGGAACTGAATGAAGAGTTACAAGATTGTGGTATTCGCTGCGATCGTTCTCGTAGCGCTGCTGGCTGCACCTGTAGCAGCTCGTGGCCCTTCGATCAAGAACATCGCAAACGGGGATACCATGTTTATTTACGAGACAGGACTGAACCTCGCGGCGCTCAGTAACACCGCGGGTCTGATGAACAATGGCGATTATCTCGTCAAGTTCGTGGATGATGACGTCACGAAGGCCAGGATCAAGGAAATTCCGGTCAGTAACGTCCTCAGCTTCTCCGTCCTGACAGAACAGGTTGGTACTGACTACGGGATTTACTATTGCGTTGATGTAGCAGTTATTCCCGTCCCCGCGTCATCCAACAGCGTCCGTATCCGGCCGATGGGCACCACGCTGGGAGCGGTCCTGAGCAATTCCCACGTTGACTCTGTGGACGGGAAGAGCGTCACCAGGGACACGGACATTGCCTTCAAGATCGGGACCGAGTATGGCTACCTCTATGCCGTCACACCCGTGTACATGGCCGTGGTGGATATCGAGCTCACGACCCCCGGCGGCGGTAAGGTCCGCCAGTTCCAGGGCGTTGACCTCTCGAATATCAACCTGACCAGCGCACAGATGTTCACTGACACTGCTGGCCCTGCTGTTCCGATTGACCTCACCAACGCCGAGGCCGGAACCTACAGTGCAATCATCAAGATGAATGTCTCACCGTGGGCTGGCAGGTCCAACCTTGACTCCAACTCGGTGACCTTCACGGTGCTGTCCAAGCCCATCACGATCACCAGCAACAAGGAGAGCGTGGTGCGGGGCAACCCGTTCGTCGTTACGATCACCGGTGAGTCCAAGACTCCCTACCTGGTGTACATCAAGGATGCAGGTGCGGCGGACTACCCGCTGGCAACCGTCGGCCAGGCCAACGTGAATCTGGCTATCTCGGCCAGTGACCTTGCCTGGGCATCTGATGAGGCCGGCAAGTACCAGACCATTGCCAATGTCACCACTGCGGCCGATGGTACCCGCGCTGTCCAGTTCGACACCAACACCTCCACCGACGACAAGAAGTTCACCCTCAAGGTGCTGTCGGTCTCTGACTCGTCCAAGTACGACCAGGTCGATGTCACAGTGGAGAAGGGAACGGTGACCGCCACCTACGAGGGCACGGGCACCTTCTATCTTGGCGAGACCGTCAAGCTGAGCGGTACCAGCACCGACAACGAGACTGTCTGGCTCTTCATGACGGGGCCGAACCTGAACGACAACGGTGTGAAACTCGACAATGTTAACACGGCATCTGTCACCGGCAACGTGGCCACCTTCAAGCAGGTGAGTGTCAACACCGATGACACCTGGTCCTTCAAGTGGGACACCTCGTCCCTGGGCAAGACGCTTGACGCAGGTACCTACACGATCTACGTCTCGTCTGCACCCAACAACAAGGCCGACCTCTCCGGCGTCGAGTACTCGACCATCTCGGTGGTCCTGAAGAAGCCCTTTGTCACTGCAGCGGCGAACACAAACACCCTGGCCAAGGGGGACATCCTCTACATCCGGGGCACTGCAGAAGGCAAGCCCAACAACGTCTACGTCTGGATCTTCGGTAAGAACTACCGGAGCTGTGGTAACACCGCGAGCGTCAAGTCCGATGCGACCTACGAGTACAAGCTTGACCGCGGCGACACTGATGACCTGTCCGCAGGCCAGTACTACATGGTGGTCCAGCACCCCATGATGAACGGCATCCAGGACATTACGCAAGATGTGGCAGGAGCGTCCTGTACTGCGTTCTTCAACACCAGCTCGACCCTGGGTACCTGGGGCTCATCCGGAACCGGGTCCGGTATCTACGTCCGGATCATCGGCCTGCAGGCGCCTGACGCGGCCACTGCGCTCACTGATGCGCTGAACTCCCCGAACGTGGACGACACCTACACCAAGCTGTCGGTCATGATTGAGGAGCCGTTCATCAACATCGGTGCCGGTGCCGGCTGCGGCGACCTGGGCGACAAGTGCGTCGGTGACACGTTCACCATCGCCGGTACCACGAACCTCGCCGAGGGCGACGAGATCGAGGTCTCCGTTGTGTCCTCCTCGTTCAAGCCGACCGAGAAGACACAGAGCGGTGAATTCAGCGGTGCCTCCGGCACGGTCACGGTTGTGAAGGGTGACACCTACAACACCTGGTCGTTCGACGTGGACGCCTCCACCTTCAAGCCTGACGAGTACATCGTCACTGCTGAGGCCATCCAGCCGAGCGTGACTGCGACCCAAACCTTCAACGTGCTGGACTGCACGGCCACGAGCCCTGCAGCCTGTATCACGATCCCGGTTTGCACCACCATGCCGACCATCCCCACGATCCCGACCCTCCCGCCGACCACAGTGCCCACCACCACCCCCCAGCCGCAGCCCGGCTTCGGGGCAGTGATTGCACTCATTGGTCTCGGTGCGGTTGCGATCCTGGTGCTCCGGCGCCACTAACCCTACATTTTTTTATCGGCCGCCTCGCTGCGGTTTTCGTTCTGAAATTTTCCCTTTCCGGCAGTCTCTCTTCAGCGGAGGCTATCCCGTATCCTGAAGGGGCACGGTATCCCTCGCCGGGATCCGTGGGACTGCCCGTGTATGGATGAAGACTGGTGGGACGCCCCAGTGGGATCTCCGTATTTCCCCTCCTACTGAGGATGAAAGAATCCGCGGTTTCGCCGGTTGCCATCTCTGAGCATGATGGGTGACATGTCTCAGCCTGATGGATGACACGGTACGGGAGGGGGCTCTGCCCCCTCCCACCGCCCACCCCCGATGAGGATGTCACGCCACGTTGGTTATCGGGTACAGGGATGGATCACCGGTTTCCGGTACACCGGCGGGGGGTGCCCACGCGGCGGGGGCGGAGCCCCCGGGAGCGTCTCACCAGTACGCATGATAGTGAGGAATCTGACAGGAAACGATAATCAGAATCAACCGCTGCGGCCGAGGCGGCGGGCCCGGCAGGTATCTATGGGATGAGGGAGATAAGGAGATCTGAGTGAGGGGGATAGGCGATGAAGTTCACCGCACGGCTGATGGATATTGACAAGAACGGGGTGCTGATGCACCGGTCCGATGCCCGGACCGTGGGTGTCCTGGAGGGGGACCGGGTGCGGCTCCTGAACGTGGTCCTGGGGGAATCGGCGACGGCCATCGTGGATACCACCACCACGATGCTGGAGAAGGGCTGTGTGGGGATCTTTCACCGGACCAACGCCCGGCTCCAGCTGAAGGACGGGACGGGCGTGGAGGTGAGGGAGGCGGAGCGCCTGGCCTCTCTGGACCTGATCCGGAAGAAGCTGGACGGGGCCAGGCTCTCCAAGGACGAGGTGCTGGCCATTGTCAAAGATACCGTGGACGACAACCTCTCCTCCATGGAGATGGCCACCTACATCGCCGCATCCTACATCCATGGTATGGACATGGACGAGGTGGAACACCTGACCCGGGCCATGGTGGACACCGGGGAACGGATCCAGTTCGTCACCCATCCCATCGTGGACAAGCACTCCATCGGTGGAGTGCCGGGCAACAAGATCACCCTCATCGTTGTCCCCGTCATCGCCGCCGCCGGCCTCCGGATCCCCAAGACCTCCTCCCGTGCCATCACCGGCGCCGGGGGCACCGCGGATCTCATGGAGGTGCTGGCCCCCGTGGAGTTCTCGGCCGGCGACGTGAAGCGGATGACCGAGAAAGTGGGCGGGGTCATCGTCTGGGGCGGAGCAACCAACATCGCCCCTGCCGATGACAAATTCATCATGGTGGAGTACCCGTTCCGGATCGATGCCCGGGGACAGATGCTCGCCTCTGTCATGGCGAAGAAGTTTGCGGTGGGGGCTGACGTGGTGGTAATCGACATCCCGGTGGGAAGGAATACCAAGGTCATCGACGTGCAGGAAGGCAGGAAACTGGCCCGGCAGTTCATGGAGCTGGGGGAACGCCTGGGCATCCGCGTGGAGTGTGCCCTCACCTACGGGGAATCCCTGGTGGGGCACGCCATCGGCCCCAACCTGGAGGTCCAGGAGGCCCTCCAGGTGCTGGAGGGCGCCGGGAAACCCACCTCGCTCCTGCAGAAGAGCATGGCCATCGCCGGGATAGCGCTGGAGATGTCCGGGAAGGCGGCACAGGGCCAGGGCTATTCGGTTGCGGAGGAGATCCTGAGGAGCGGAAAGGCTCTCGAGAAGCTCCGGCAGATCATCGAGATCCAGGGGGGCAATCCCCGGATCACGTCCGCAGAGGTGACGCCGGGCCAGCACCGGTTCGTGGTGAATGCCCCCCTCTCCGGGTACGTGGTGGACCTGAACAACCGGGCCCTGATTACTATCGCCCGGGCGGCCGGTGCCCCCCACGACCGGGGGGCCGGGATCTACATCCATGCCAAGAAGGGCAGCCGGGTCAACCAGGGTGAACCGATCTTCACGATCTATGCTGACCGGAACTGGCGGCTCCAGAACGCCGTGGAGGTGGGACGGCAGCTGATGCCGGTCCTCGTGGAAGGGATGCTTCTGGACCGCGTCCCCTCGACCCACTGGGTGTGAACCGATGGAATCAAGGGGGGGAACGGTGAACCGTATTCCTATGAAGCGGGTGCAGCTCCTGGTGCTCCTTGCCACCCTTGTGCTCGTCCTCCCCGCCGTGGTCCAGGGGACCGTGCTCTCGCTCACGGTCCGGGATGCAGGGACCGGTGATCCGGTGCAGGATGCCCGGGTGTATGTGAACGGCGACTACGCAGGGAAGAGCACGGAGACCGGGGAATTTTCGTACAGCCATGCCCTGAACGCCTCGTTTTATCTGAAAGTGGCCAGGATCGGGTACGAGGATCAGGTGATCCTGGTGGAGCCGGACCAGATCTCCGCAGCGGTGATGCTTTCCCGGAAGGCACTCACCCTCACCGTCACCCTCTTTGACGGCACCACGTTCCAGCCGGTCCCGGGGGCCCTCGTCACCCTCTCGGGAGAGAACCTCTCCGCCTCGGCCCAGAGCGATGCCAAAGGCCAGGCAGTGTTGCCGGTCAGGTCCTACGGGCTGTACTCGGTGGAGGTGAGGGTTCCCCACTACGAGTCACTGGAACGCACCGTGGAGACAGGGAGCACCGACACCGCGGTCCAGTACTGGCTCTACCGGTCAGACCAGCTGGTGGTCCAGGTGAAGGACGCAGCCACCGGAACCGCCATCGGGAATGCCACGGTCACGGTGGATGGCCTTCTCCAGGGGGCCACCGACCCCTCCGGGCAGCTGGTTCTCTTCCTGGAGAAGGAGGAGAACCACCAGATCCGGGTGGAATCGCCGGGGTATACCCCTGCCATCGTGGACCGGTACCTGGCAACCGGTGACATCGTGTGGGCGGTACCCCTCACGCGGGCCACAGAACGGGTGACGGTCTCCGCCTTCGACGAAGATCGCCGCCCGGTGGAGGGGGCTGAGGTGCGGGTGGACGGGGTTATCTCCGGTACGACAGATACCTACGGACGGGCTCCCCTCCAGGACGTGGAGCACGGCATCCATCTCATCATGGTCAAGAAAGCGGGCTACCTGGATACCGGTGGAACCTATGAGATCAACGAGACGGTCGCCGATCTCGTCATGGATCTGCCCTTTGCTCCCGGCGAGGTGGTGATCTCTGTCCGGGATGCGGGAGGCGAGGGACGTCCCCTGGAAGGCGCCACCATCGGGATCAACGGGGTGGAAGCGGGGCTGACGGGAGCGGACGGGACCTTCCGCACCAGCCTGACCACATCCCGGACCTATAATATCTCGGCTTCGCTGACCGGGTTCGCCCCGCAGTTCCGGGACGTGGCGGTTCCGCGGGGTGCGGCAACCTTCCCGGTGGAGTTCGCCCTCGTCAAAAATCCGGATTATACCTTCCTCTACCTGGCCGCAGGGGCCATTGTGCTGGTCCTCGCTGTGATCGGTATCCGCAGGATGCAGCGCGACCGGAGACGGAGCAGGATCATCCGGAGAAGGTAACCCCCACGCCCGGATCCCAGGGTGCCTTCCGGAACCCTGAATCCGGTTCAGGGTCCCGGAAAGGATTTCTTTCTTCATGATTTCATATATAAATATATGGATATCCCTATAATTTGTCTATGCTGTCAGACTCTCTGTAAATGCTATTATTATCGTTAGAATCATTAGATATTGATTTAAATCGCTTTTCTTAAGAAGAAAATATTTATATAGTTATAATGAAAAGGTAATGGTTACGGTGAGAAGGATGAGGGTATCAGGAGCAGGTATTTTCTTGATCGGGATGCTCCTCCTCGTGAGTTCCGCGGAGGCGGCCATCCCGCACCATATGACCATCAGCGGCGACGACTGGATGATCGCCGATACTGTGGATACATCGCCCGTCACGGTCACGGTTCTGGATGCCGATAATTACCCGGTCTCGGGAGCGCAGGTGGCCTTCCAGGTGGAAACCCCCTGGAGCCTGACCACGCAGACCGCAACCACGGGATCACCGGGGACGGCCACCACGGTCCTGGACCGGACCACGAAGAGCGGAAACGCTATTGTAACGGTCACGGCCCAGAAGATCGAGGACAGCCAGATGCACACGATCCAGGACACCTACGTCCAGAAGATCGATCACGGGACACCCCTCTCCCTCACGCCCCTGTACAGCGGTGAGGTGACGGTGGG
>Ga0102851_10001253_pt1 | contig 14305 bp, 10 predicted proteins | sample Mud3Dept3metaG_FD_79558 | JGI IMG/M metagenome (GOLD analysis project Ga0102851, IMG submission 79558) | Freshwater wetland microbial communities from Ohio, USA, analyzing the effect of biotic and abiotic controls - Mud 3 Core 4 Depth 3... | ecosystem: Environmental > Aquatic > Freshwater >... | reverse complement strand
GCAACGTGTTCGTAGCATCAAACCAGGCAATGCTTCCTCCGCCCGCACCAACGCTGTCCACATCGATGATGGGCAAAGAGAACCGGTGATCAGCGATCAGGCTTTCCGTTTTCGTGATGAATTTGCCCTGGTCGATGATCGCAATATCGAAGCTCGTGCCTCCCATGTCGATCGACAAAAGGTTCCTCAATCCATGCAGCCTTCCCACTGCGAGAGCCGCGGGAGGCCCCGCTGCGGGACCTGAGGTGGCGAGGCTGGCAGGATTTTCTATCCCTATCTCCGCCGTTTCAACGCCGCCATTATTCTGCATGAAAAGGAACTGACCCCTGAAGCCTTCCTTGGTCAGAAAGTTCGTGAGGGTGTGGATATAATCGGCTGTTGAAGGGGCCGTGTATGCGTTGATGACCGCGGTACTGGTCCGTTCATACTCTCCGATGGCCGGCAAGACCTTGTGCGAGAGGGTCACGTGAGCCTTAGGGAAATTTTTCTTGATGATTTCCCCGATCTTCCTTTCGTGCTCCGGATAGAGAAAGGACCAGAGCAGGGCCACCACCACGCTCTGTACCTTCATCTTCTTGAGATAGGCCACGGCCTTGCGGACACTCGCTTCATCAAGGGGTTTCACCACGTTGCCCTGGGCATCAACCCTCTCTTTCACGCCCACGCGAAGGTAGCCCGGCACCAGGGGCTCGGGAAAGGGTTTTCTCCAATCATAGATGTTGTCTCGTATCACTCTTCGCAGCTGTAACACATCTGCGTGCCCCTCTGTCGCAATAACCCCTAACTTCGGCCCCGTTCGAGTAATAATGACGTTCGTCCCCTGAGTCGTTCCGTGTACTATGGTTTCAACGTTCTGAAGGAACTGCCTTCGGCTGAGACCGTTTTTTTTGGCCAGCGCATCTACCGCATTGATCGTACCCTGTGCCAGATTCCTGGGAACCGTGAGCGTTTTCGTGGTAATCAGATTGCCTTTACCGTCCACCGAGATGGAATCGGTGAATGTCCCGCCTGTGTCAATAGCAACTCGAAAACTCATCGCGCGGTTCCTCCTTGTCTCTTAGTCTATGACTTCATGTAATTGAATTCCTGCGTGCAGGGTGGAGGCATGATTCGATTCCCGGGGCGCCCTTCGAGTCACTTCGCGTTACAGGCCGAGGTATGCGACCTTCACGTGTTCGTTCTGCAGCAATTCCGCGCCCGTGCCTTCCAATGTGATCCGCCCATTCTCCAGCACGTAGCCCCGATCGGCTATGCCCAGGGCGTGCTGCGTATTCTGTTCAACCAGCAACGTTGTTGTGCCCTGGTCCCTCAATGCCTTGATGACGTTGAGAACCTCCTTGATTACTATCGGTGCCAGCCCCGAGGACGGCTCGTCAAACATGCAGAGTTTCGGTCGTGACATCAAACCTCGACCCATGGCCAGCATCTGTTGGACCCCGCCACTCAACCGTCTCGGCAATTCGTTTTTCTTTTGCTTGAGTGCCGGGAAAATCTGGTAGACCTCATCCAGTCTGGCGTCCACCTCTTTTCCTTTTGCGGAAGCATAGGCGCCCAGTTCGAGGTTCTCCCGGACCGTCATGTCCGGAAAAAGCTTTTTCCCCTCAGGGATATGAGAAATACCCAGCGCAACAACGGAATGCGGCGCAATCTTATCTATCCGTTTCCCGAGAAACTCCACGGTACCCGATGCCGGGTGGTGGAAACTGGAAATGGTATTGAGCAATGTGGTCTTGCCCGCGCCGTTCGCACCGATCAGCGCGACTATTTCTCCCTCTTCAACGTGCAGAGAGACATCCCACAATACCTGAAGCTTCCCATAAAAGACATTGAGGTTGTGGACCTTCAGCATCGGCTTATGTCCCCAGGTAGACTTCGATGACCCGTTTGCTCGAAGCGATCTCGCTCGGGGTTCCTTCGGCAATCTTCTCGCCGTGGTGGAGCACCATGATCCGCTCGGATATATTCATGATGACCTTCATGACGTGCTCGATCATGACGACCGTAATCCCTCTATCTCGTATTCTCTTGGTCAACTCTATCATCTGGTCTACCTCGGTGGGATTGAGCCCGGCGACCAGCTCGTCGAGCAGGAGCATCTCCGGCTTTGTGCAGAGTGCCCGCGCTACCTCAACCAGTTTCTGGTTGGCGACGGTAAGATCTCTAGCCATCAGATCTTTCTTCGCGGCCAATCCGACGAAGTGGAGTTGCTCCATCGCCTCTGCTTCAGCCTTCTCCCTGCCACCACCCCTGGCGCCGGAAGACCCGAAAAGCGCCCCCAGGACGACGTTTTCAAAGACCGTCATGAGAGGAAAAACTTTCACCAGTTGAAATGTTCTTGCCACCTTTCGCCTGCAGATCTGGTAAGGTTTCATTCCGGCGATGTCTTCGCCCTTGAATCGTATCACCCCGGACGTGGGGGCCAGGGCGCCTGATATCAGGTTGAAGAACGTTGTCTTGCCCGCCCCGTTCGGACCGATCAGGCCAACGATTTCGCCCTGATCGATATGGAAGTCCACGTTCACCACCGCGGCCAATCCTCCGAAATACTTCGTGACCCCTTCGCCTTCACAGAGTCGCATTAGGCCTCACCCGTTCCCGTTTCCGCCATCGCGTTACCAATCCGACCAGTCCCGAAGGGAAGAAGAGGAATACGCTGATAATGACCGTGCCGAAGATCAACATGTAGAAGTAGGGAAAGGGCGTCAAAAGCAGTTCAGTCAGGATTGTAAAGACGAAGGACCCGAGGATCCAACCGAGCATGTTTCCGATACCGCCAAAGAGCGCCATCACCGTGGGAACAAAGGAATAGAAAACAGAAAAAGCAACCTGGGTATCGACGTACGAAAATTGCGTTACGGTGATCGCTCCTGTTGTCCCGATCCAGAAGGAAGTCGCGGCAAAGGTAATCAGCTTGACCGCGTTCACATTCACGCCGAGATGATCGGTGGCTTCCTCTTCTTCACCGATAGCCCGCAGAGCAAGTCCGTATTTAGACCGCCTGATGAGCATGGAGGTAAGCAGCGTCATGACAAGAATGATCAACATCGTATAGAAGATGGTCTCATTGGACGCTGAGATCACCAGTCTGCCTTGCCTTCCTGCCTTGACCATCTCCCACCAGTTGATGAAGTCTTTCAGGCCCTCGCTCAGCCCAAGGCTAAACATGGCGAAAAATATGCCCTTTATCCTCAGCGACGCGAGGCCGGCCAAAAGGGCAAGCAACGAGGCGGCTACACCGCCAAGCACCACAATCACGGGCAACGGAATTGCCTCCCCGAAGAGGGCCGTCACATACATGCCGGCGCCCAGGAATGCGGCTGACGCAAGAGATATGTAACCGGTGGGGCCACAGAACGTAGCCCAGCTTACGGTAAGGACCGTGTATCTGAAAATGCTGCTCAGCAGAGTGACATAGAAATCCGGAAGATAGTGCGGTGCCAGTGCCAATGACGCAACGGCGACGATGGCCAGGAACAATTGAAGTAGTATCTTTTGACGAGCTTTTATGATTTTTGTCCTCTACTTACCAAAAAGTCCTCTTGGCCGTATCAGGAGCATGAGCATGAACAGGACATACAGGACCACCATCTCCAGGCTTGGCTCGATACGCAGCACAATGCTGCTTATGAGACCGAGTATCAGGCCGCCGACGAGGCTTCCTATGATATTTCCCAATCCACCAAGGACCACGACGATGATGGCAATGATCGTGTACGGTAGACCGATAAATGGCGAAACCGTAAACATCGTGCTGATGAGCACACCGGCCAGGCCTGCCAATGCGGTTCCAAAGCCGAAGCACAATCCGTGCATCCAGCGAATGTTTATGCCGATGAGTTGAGCCCCTGTCTCCTCCTGGGACGCCGCCCTGATGGCCCTCCCTAAGCGTGTGCGCATCAAAAAGAGAAAGAAACATATCCCTATGGCAACAGCGAGCAAGAGGGCGACCAGACGATTTGCCGGAATCCTCAGACCGATCAGATTGATCGGAAAAGCCATGAAGCTGTATCCTTTCTGGTCCGCGCTCCAACCCAACAGTGCGATGTTCTGGATGATGAAGAGAAGGCCAAAACTGACCAGCATGGACCAGCCTTCAAATATCTCCCTGGAGCCTGCCAAGGCCCTGATGCGCTGAAAGAGCAACTTGTTGAGTAAGAAGCCGATCGGGAAGAGGACAGGTCCGACAATCACGAGAGAAAGAAGGGGGTTAATGCCGAGCGTGACGTATAGCGAATACGTCGACAAAGCCCCGAGCATAATAAATTCGCCGTGGGACACGTTCAGAACCCGCGCCACCCCATATTGCAGGCTGAAGCCCGCAGCCAGGAGGGCGTATATCCCTCCGGTTAATAAGCCTCCGAGGAGAATCTCAAGAATAAGCACAGTCTTTACCTAGCCCCCTTGCCAGTGAGGACGCCGAACTTCCAGAGACAAGACCGCAATCAATTACCAGGACAGGGGCACTGTGCCAGTTCCCGAAGCAGCCTCTGTCGAGTCAATGCGCTCCAGTGCAAGCTACCTGCCCGATATAGACGCCATCACGCGCCTGCCGGCTACGTCTATTGCCATGCCGGCTTTGGATATATGGGTGTTACCTTCCTTTTCTTTGCAGGGGAGACGGATTCGAAGATCCCCTTCTGGTATTGTCCTATGTAGCTTATATGGTCCATATTGAAATTGTCCGTGTACTTTATGGGGCCGTACACAGTCTGGAACGTGGCTGTGGCTATGTAGTCCCGCAACTTCTGTCGGTTGAGCCCAACCTTCTCGATTGCCTGCTCGTAAATCTGATAGGTGCCATATCCGAATGCCATTGACCAGTTGTCGGGCCGCCGGTTGGCCATGGCAAAGAACTTATCAGAGAATTCTTTTGCCTGGGGGGAGACCTTTTCATTCCATCCTCCCGGACCCATCACGCCCTCTGCATTTGCACCGAACTTTTCTTTGAACTGAGGCCAGGCAGCGCCAAGGGCAACATAGAACAGTTTGGGGTTGAAGTTTGCGATCTTTGCCTGTTCAGGCAGCATCATGGTGTCCGGAACATAGGAGAATGCGATGAAGGCATCCACGTTCGCCGCCTTGGCTTCCTCTATTAAAGGAGACAGGTCCTTCGGCGGGAAAGGATAGCTCTTGAACATGGCCACCTCAATGCCTGCAGGCCCCATCCTGGGCGCCAGGACCTGTGCGTTTTCTATCCCAAAATCCGCGGACGAGTAAATGATGGCTGCCTTCTTGACACCCAGTTCCAGCATGAGTTCGAGAAAAGATGCCTGACTTTCGCGGGAGGCTGTTGTGGTCACGAAGGTCCATGGATACTTGGGCGCAACTTCCCTGAAGCGTTCCGTCATGAACGTCCACGTAACGAGCGGGTACTTGTACTTGGCGGCCAGGGGCAGCACAGCCCAGTGAAAGCCAGTGCCGTGCGGTGGAAATATGATGTCTACCTTGTCCACTGTCGCCAGCTTCGTAAACAGGTTGATCGTCGTCGGTATGTCGCTCTTGTCATCATATCTCACTATCTCGACCGGCAGTCGTTTGCCGTATTCGGGCACGTATATCCCACCCTTTTTATTCACCTCCTCCAGCCAGAGCTTGGTAAGGGGGATTTCTTGAGAAGCAGGCTGGGGAGCAATCGGGCCCGTAAGGGCGATTGCCTGGCCGATGACGATCTTGGTCTTGGCCGCGGCGGCAGAAGCCGGGGCGGGCGCCGATACGAACAGCACCAATGCCAGGAAACAACAAATCAGAACGCTCTTCTTCATCTTTTCTCCTCCTTTTTTTGGATGTGAAGTTCCTTCATTCCCGTTTACCTCCACGCAATACATCTCTTGTATCAAGCCTTTCCCTTGGTCTTTCGACTCTTAGCCTTTACAACTTTGCCTTTCTTGGCCTTCAGCTGTGCCTTAGTCTTTCCGCTTTTGACTTTTTGGACCTTCGGCTGTGCTTTAGACTTTGCGCCTTTGCCTTTCTTCCGAGCCTTCAGTTTTTTTCTCAGCTCCGTTGTAGCTTTGTCGTCAATGTCTAACGTCTTACCCCCAAGCACGACCCCGTAAACATCTTTGGCCCTCTCAACTGAGATGTAGTCGTTTAGAACATCCGACCGGACCTTTTCAGGATCCCTGTCGAGCGGGTCTCCCCAGCCGCCGGCGCCTCCCCCCTTTGTCCAGATGATGTCCCCGGGCTGGAGGTACTGGACGTCAAAGCAGCGTAACTGCACGCCCCGTCCCTTCCGTATGATACCCAACTCATTCACCTTGCCATTCGTGCCGCCCAGGAGACCCGTGTGGGTGAACTTCTCGCCATCCGAATTGCCGGTCATCACCACACAGTCGAGGGGCTGCCAGACCTTTGGATCATACACGTTCTGGAGTCGCACCTGGGTTGCTGCTCCTCCGCGCCACTGCCCGTCGCCCATAGAATCCTTCAGGAACTCATAAAGCAACCACCGGTACGTCGTATCCCACTCCTCGACTTCCACGGGGGCCCGAACCACACCACCGCCGGCATGGCACGGACCGAGCCCGTCAACGCCATCGTACCCGTACATTGCGCCGCTTGAACCATCTGAATGGAAGGGGGACGTCCAGTACACCTGGGGAGAGTTGGTTCTCGGGTCAATCTTATCCCGCCGTTTCCCCGTGACGATGGGGGAGAGATGTCTCGACCAGACTGCCGACGTCTCTTTCGGGACCACTTGGCTCAAGGCAATCTGCACGCACTCCGTCACCTGGGTGCCCATGGTGACCGACTGAGCACCGGTGGTGGCCGGGTAGGTAGGACCGAGCACGCTTCCCTCTTTGGTAATGATGGTCAAGCAATCAAGTAAACCCTGGTTGCGTGCTGTCCCGGCCGGAAGCGACCACGCCACTCCTGACACCACAGCCGCGCATGTCTGTCCTCGTGGGCAGTTGATATAGTCCACCTGTGGATCACTCTCCGAGAAGTCGAATATGAGCTGCCCCTCCTTTGGTTTAACTGTAAGGGCCAACCTCACCCAGACAGGCTTGTCCGTGGTCCCGTCCCAGTCCGCGGCCCGTTCTGCGTAATAGGTGCCTGCCCGCCATGTGGAGATGACCTTTCGTACTGATTCCTCGGTTCGCCTCAGGAGTTCGTCGATGCCTGCGAGCACCGTCTCCTTCCCGTAACTTCGGAGCAGGTCGAGGACCCTCGCCTCGGCCTTTTTCATAGCCTCGAATACCAGCATGTTGTCGGCGCGCACCATGGCGCGTCCCCTCACATTCCGATGGATAACCGAGAGCACCTTCTCATCGATCACGCCCCGCTCGATCACCTTTACCGGAGGGATCATGAGGCCCTCACCGTGGCAGTCGTACGTACGGGGGTAGTAACAACCCTGGAAGGCGCCACCCGAATCATACTGATGGGTCCTCAGATAGGCGTAAAACAGGAGCTCGTCCTCGTAAAAAATGGCACGGACGAACGACCAGTCTGGTGCGTGGCCAAAGCGGACGATAAACGGGTCGTTTGCGATAATGAAGTCATCGGGGTGTATGTTGTCACGCCCTATCCAGTCGAGTACACCCTTCAGGCTCACGTCAGATCCTGCCGTATGAACGGGCATCCAGTTGCCGATGGTTACTGTCCTCTCCTTGTTGTCAAATAAGACGGTACCCAGGTCGTGGATGTGCGCGGTTACCATGGAGAAGGCCTGCCGGAACACCCTGTCGCCCATCTCTTCATTCATGGAATTCAATCTGCCTTCAATCAATGAGAGCGTCAACGGATCTATGCTCGTGCGTTCGTTCATGACGTCACCTCCTTACGATATAGTTTTCATAAGGGTCGACAAAGAGTTCGGCTCCCTGAGGTACCACTATGGTTGTCTTGGTTTCTTCAACGATCGCCGGACCCATAATCACATGCCCATGATGGAGCAGGTCCGCGTTGTAGCAAGGGGCCTGCACAAATCCCCCGAGTTCCTTGAAATAGACAGGCCGCTTGCGCTTCAACGCAGCCGATGGGTCCTTGGGCCCCGCGGGCTTCTTCTCCAGGCCCAGAGGCGGTCTTACCCCTATTGCCTGGAGCTTGAGCGTCGCAAGGACGGTCGGTAAGGAAGGATCCGACCAACCAAAGAGCGCGCGGTGCTGTTCGTGGAATTTGGCGATCAGCTCCTTGAGCGTGGCCTCGGTGAAGGGTTCCCCGTCCTTTGTCGCCTCAAGGGCAACGTTGACATCGTTGAGCTGTCCAAAGTAACGCATCTCGGCGCCGCGGATCAGCTTCATGTCCTGCGCGGGCACTCCCTGCCGCTTCAAGATCGCTCTTCCTTCCTCTTCGAGGGACTTGAAAAGCTTCTTCACCGCGTTGAGATCCAGCTGGTCATCCCTGCTGTACAGGAAGCGGTTCAAAATATACCTGTAGTCTGCGAGCGATGCGCCGAAGGCACAGAATACGGCCGCCTGCCTCGGTATGTAGACCTGTTTTATACCCAGTCTGGCTGCTACCGCCAGCGCGTGGACCGGCCCGGCTCCGCCCCCGACGACAAGGCTGAAGCCCCTTGGGTCGAGCCCCTTTCTGACAGCTACCAGGAAAATCTCGTTCGACATATTCTCTTCCACCAGCGATGCGATGGCATGGGCAGCCTCTACCGTTGCTATGCCCAGGGGCCGGGCCACCTTCTCCTCGATAACCTTTTCCGCAAGCCTCTTATCCAGCAGGATTGCGCCCCCAAGGAAGTAATCAGCTGGGATGTACCCGAGGACCACGTCCGCATCGGTAACCGTGGGTACCTTCCCGCCTTTGCCGTAGCATGCCGGACCAGGGTCAGCACCGGCGCTTTCGGGCCCTACGTAGAGCATGCCGCGCTCATCAAGCCGGGCGATACTTCCCCCGCCCGCGCCTATGCAGGCCACATCCACAGTCTCGGATGCGTTCTTGTACTCCCCTATTTTCATCTGCGTGGTGGTGGTGATCGTCAGGTCCGGCAGCATGCTCAGATCAGAGCTTGTCCCTCCCATATCGAGCACAATTACGTTCTCAAAACCCGCCAGCTTCCCCAGAAATTGTCCCAGCAGCGGCCCTGCGGCCGGCCCCGATCCTATCAAAAGCGAGGGATTGTCCATAATCACATCCGGAGAGGCGACACCACCTGCACACGTGATGAGCAGCGATGTGCCTTTGAAACTGGCGTCCTTCATGCGCTTCGCCAGCGCCCTCAGGAAACGCGCAGTCACAGGCTTCACGTAACCGGCAATTTCTGTGGTGCTCAGCCGATCATACTCCATCCATCGCCTGAGAATATGCGAGGAGAGCACCACATCCGGATACTCTTTCTTTATGATCTGCGCTGCCTGTTCTTCATGCGAAGGGTTGATGTAGGAATGGAGAAAACAGACGATGGGCACCTCGACCCCATGCTCTTTGGCCTTCTTCACCGCCTTGAGCACATCGTTCTTGTTCAGGGGTGTAATCACCTTCCCATCGTACTGCATCCGTTCTTCGACCCCGAAGCGCAGTTGACGGGGGATCAAGTAGTCCGGCGGAGGCAATCTCAGGTTGTAGATGTCCCTCTGCCATACCTTGGAGCCTAACTCAGGTATATCCCTGAAGCCCTTGGTGTGAATCAGACAGCACTTTGCACCCTTTTTCTCCAGTATGGCATTTGTGGACAAGGTGGTGCCGATCACCAGGGCGGTGGTATCTGCAAGAACTTCTTCTGCCGTCAGCTTACGCTGCTCGGCAAGAAGCCCAATGGAGCCCATGATACTCTCCGATGGGTCAGAAGGATTGGTTGGAAACTTGGCCGTGCTTATTTTTCGCTCTTTGTCCATCAATACAGCATCAGTAAAAGTCCCGCCCGTATCGATCACGATCTCAAACATGTCACTTTCCCCCTTTCGCCTGCTCAATCGGTCTGGACATGAGTCCCGGACCTTTTGCTTACGCGTATCACAGCCTATTGCTCTTTCCCCGGACACTCCGCTCCATCCGCCAGGAGCACACAAGCTCGGTTCCACCACTTCTGGCGTTGATGATTATGGTATCGGTCATCGGCACCGTCTGCCTTTCTTTGTCGCCGATGGCATGTTCCGGCGACAGATAGTTGCGTTGCACAACTAGATAGTTGGTTTATACAACCATCATCGGGGCTTGTCAAGCATTTTTTGCTGTGCCTTTGTGCCTGACTCCGGTCGAGAGCGCTAACGTTCGAAAAGACCTCGACGGCCCCGTCGACCTCGCCATAACCTGCTTCCCGCTAAGAGATTGTTTGACGGCTGCTCCAGTGTAAGGAGCGCCTTTTCAAACGTCCAATTCTCCACCTCTTGTCACATAGCTAATGCTTTTGCATACTTCCCTGTGACTAAATACGGTGAATGAGATTTTCATTTTGTTTGGTGGTGATTCACATAATGTGGTCCAGAAGATGATTGAATGTAGAGCATCATCCCATGGTAGCAATGGCAAGAGAAAAGTGTCAAGAAGTTTCTTAGTGTCTCCCTCGGGGAGAAAACCCGCGAAACAGCAAAGAAATGCAGAACAGGTATCTCAGCGTAGAGGTTTGATCCGATTTTCTCGCACCCGCGATCGCGCTGCAGTTTCTTATCTCTCTAATCCGCGCCTGGCAGATAACCAAGCTGGATGGTAAGGGGGATGCGTTATCTAGGACGCATCCCCCATTTTCGCACTAAGGGAAGGCCCGACTCTTATCCCGGCGGCCGGGGCTACGGCGTTCCCCAATCGTAATGGCTGGCATGGTACCAGGTGGAACGGCCGCGACCCACACGGCCGTATCCCCTGATCGGCGGAAGATCATATTTCTTCCAGCATTCATACCAGGCCCGCGAAATCTTTATGTAGTAATCGAGAGGCGGTGGGTCTTGGTTTCCCGCCCTTGAAAGGGGCTCCACGCACCAGGAATTATACCTGCAGACCACGCCGTTAGACATGAGATAGGCAAACCCCTCCGAGGTTGACTTTATCGCCTCGTCAACGTCGGTGAACCCGAAAGGTTTTGCCATTTCAATACCGGCGACGAAATTCGGGTTAACGCAGCCTTCACCGAACACGTCAACCGACTTAACCACCCGCTTTATCCATTCGTCCCACCCGACATATTTGTTTTTCCCGGGGCAGACCACCTTGAACAGGTCTTTGCCCCAGACCTCCGGGTTGCTGTGAACACAATCCACGCCCGCATCGCGTAATCTCTTGTAATTATCCTCTTCCAGCGCCCCTATCTGCAGCATGACAGGCCATCGGTTGCCGGCCTTTTCCTTTATGGCCCTCACATACCGGATGTAAAACTCTAGCTCATCCAGGCCGCCCATGTCCTTGAGGATCGTGCCTCCGCTGATCTGGACACCATTAAGGCGCCCGAAACCCCATTCCTCGTCCCGCGCCTCTGCCGCTTCCTTGTACGCTGTTGCCACTACCTCGGCCACGTACTCGACGTTAGAAGCCCCAACGCGGGTGAACCCCTGCTTGTTCCTCTGCCTGCTCGTTTCGTTGATATCACAGAAGGCGCACTCTTCTTTGCTACCCCAGAACTGACACGCAGGGTAAACCTGGACAAAGAGCGTGGCCCCGCCGTCGCTCACCGGGGCTATATCCCGATACTTGGTTCCATCAGGAAAGGTCATGTTGTAATACTTGGGCCTGGCAGGGTACTCGACATCTGTGAGGAATTCACCGTTTTCAAGCAGTGACAGTTTCCCGCCTACCACATCGACCAAGTATGGCGATGCAGGGTTTATCGCCACGCGGGTGACGATGGGCAGAATGTCGTACGGCCCTCCCCGGAATCGTATATCGTTGGGCACCCGTACGTTTTCCCTCTTCTGCATGCCTTCGATGGGAGCGCGATCCCAGGAAAACTGGAAATAGACCTTTTCCCGGCATCCCTCGGCGGCCTGCAGGGAGGCTTCGGTGAAGCTTAACCCCTGGCGATTTATATCTTCATGCAATATGACTTCCTTGGGCACATCCGGATATTTCTTGAAATACGAAGCTACGCTATTGCTTTGCTCGTTTTTCATGCGTGGCCCTCCTTTTCCTGGTGCTATTCTATCGCTGGACGAGCGGAAGGAGAATAGAAAGAAAATACTCTTTTTCTTAGTACTTTATTACTACCCGGTGAGCGTGGTCACGCCACATGTGCTGGGCCCGTGGAGGACGCCGTGACGGGACGCAGGAGCTTGCGGAAGGCCCCTGGGAGGGCCCTGCAAAGAGCGGGCTCTGATTGATGGTCTATACGGCGATCGAGTCCCGGCTACCCCAGCAGTTTGTCGCCGTGGGCGCAGTTGCTCGCATCCATCTCTTCAATGATGAGATGCGTCGCGTCCTTCGGTTTGTTCGCCACCTTGAGGAGCGTGTCTGAAAACTCTTTCGCAATCGTCTCTTTCTGTTCCCTGGTCAATTTACCGATGAGTCTTAAAACGATGAATGGCATGTGACGCACCCCCTTGGCATTCTATACTAGCGTGTAGAGCGGAAAATCGTATGAGATGGCTGAATCGGGACAGCTTATCCTGCAGTTGCCGCAGTGCCAGCACTCATCAGGGTAGATTACTTCCGGCCCTTCTTCCTTCATCTCGAGGATGAGGCCCGGGCAATCCTCAACACACTTGCCGCACTTGTCACAGTGGCCGCAGTGGAAGCAACGCGCAGCCTCGGCAGTGGCCGATGGCTGGTCAAGACCTGTATCGCGTTCTTGGAAAGAGATGCCTGCGGAAGCCCCGGTTTTCTTGCGGGGAGTCTTTTCGTAATGTTCGGGGTTCCACATTTCTTCGAAGGCAACCACGTGGGGCCGGCCCTCGCGACCCACTGGTTCGGCGACTATGGCACCATCGTCTCCTATGACCAGCACCTCGTCCGCTGTATCCTTGCCGGTCAGGTATCGGTGCACTGCCAGAGCGGTTTCCCGTCCCTGGCCCACGGCAGAGGCAACAATAGAAGGACCCACGACCACGTCTCCTGCCGCGAAGACACCGGCGACCGACGTGCTTTTCGTCTGGGCATCGAGCTTGATGGTGCCGTCCGCGTTGAGTGAGATACCTGTGTTCTTGATGAATTCAAGCTCCGGCTGGACGCCCGCGGCAAAGATGACGGTCTCCCCGAGAAGACTCTTTTTGTCTCCGGATGCGGGCTTGATGTGTGCGTTGCCTGCCTCGTCAAAAAAGAATGATGATACCTCGAAGAATTCGATGCCGGTTCCCTTTCCGTCTTGCTGCAGCACTCGGGAGACCATGCGGCTGTTGTGAATCGTGATGCCCTCCTCCCGGGCTTGAACGAGGTCATCAGGAGGAGCGCACATCTTGTCCGCTTCTTCAAGGCAGACAACGTGCACCTCTTCTGCGCCGAGCCTTCGGGCTGTAAACGCACAGTCGAACGCTACGCCGCCGCCGCCCGCGATGATGACGTTCTTGCCCACGTTCCTCGTGATGCCAAGATTCACCAGCCGGAGGAACTCAACCCCTTTCACTGCCTTGTCGGCGTCGGACAGGTCCAGTTCCCGCTCTTTCCAGGTACCGGTGGCGATGCAGACAGCATCAAAGGACGCCCGTATCTCGTCGAACGAGATGTCCCTGCCGACCTTTGTGTTGGTCCGTGCCTTGACCCCGGTCTCAAGCACGAGGCCGATCTCCAGGTCAAGCATGTCTTTGGGAAGCCTGTACTCAGGTACGTTGAGTCTGGGCATACCCCCCAAGATGGGCCCTGCTTCGAAGATTGTCACCTCATGGCCCAGGAGGCTCGAGAAATAGGCGAATGTGAGGCCTGCGGGGCCGCCGCCAATAACGCCAATCTTCTTGCCTGAGCGCGCCATTCGCACCGGTTTCTTCATTCTTGTCATGTCCGCATAGTCGGCGATTGATCGTTCCAGGCCGCGGATGCTTATGGCTTCGTCGTACGTCCCGCGGTTGCAATCTGTCTCGCACGGGTGCGTGCAGACCCTGCCCGTGGTGCCGGGGAAGGGGTTCCTTGCCCTTAGGAACCGAAGGGCCTCATCATACCGACCTTCCTTGACAAGGCTCTGGACTTTTTGTATGGGGTTGCCCGCAGGACATGCGGCCTCGCAGGGCGACGTCCTCGCCTGAAACATGAGCTTCGTGGTTGATATGACCGGTCGTATGATCTCACGGCTGAAAACAGGGGGCATGGTGTCTACTCCTTTGTCCTATTTAACACCCCAGGAAAACGTGAACTGCCCGTTTTCCTGCCAGATGATGATGGGTTTGTTCATCTCCGGACTGGGATCCGGGTAATCGCTTCTCTTGTAGATGGCACGGCCGCTCTCCTTGCGCTGCAGGCACGTCAGCGTGGTGAGCACGCACGCCTTGTGCATGAAGAG